>Ga0169931_10015639_pt1 | contig 10139 bp, 7 predicted proteins | sample Kivu_15m_20L_FD_129675 | JGI IMG/M metagenome (GOLD analysis project Ga0169931, IMG submission 129675) | Freshwater microbial communities from Lake Kivu, Western Province, Rwanda to study Microbial Dark Matter (Phase II) - Kivu_15m_20L... | ecosystem: Environmental > Aquatic > Freshwater > Lake ... | reverse complement strand
GTGGACCATGCGGGCGTCCTCGAGCGCGACGGGGTCGACCGCGCGCGTGACGACGAGGTAGTCGCGGATCGCGACGCTGTGCCTGTTCTCCTCCGCCGTCCACCGGCCCACCCATGTGCCCCAGGCGCCATCGCGGCCGAAGATGCTCGCGATCTCGTGGTGATAACTCGGGAGGTTGTCCTCGGTGAGGAGATTGACGACCAGGCTGGAGCGGGCGGCCTCGCTGTATCGCTGCTGCTCTGGCGACCAGTCCTCGCCGCCGAGGAAGGCGAAGTTGCGGCCCTCGTCCCAGGGGACGTAGTCATGGGGATTCCAGGGCTTGTGCATGGTGAGGTGCCGCTCGAGCTCGGCGGTCACCACCGGCTCGAGGTCGACGAGGAGCCGGACGTCGCGGGTGTCGTCGATGGCCGTCATGACCTAAGCGTCCCATGCCTGTGGCTTCTCAGCGACCACTTGGTTGACCCCGCTAGCCTGAGGTCGTGGCACGGATCACGGTGTACGGCGCCGACTGGTGCCCGGACTGCACGAGGACCAAGCGGGCGCTCGACGCCGCCGGAGCGGACTACATCTATCGGGACCTGGTGGCCGAGCCCGAGGCCGCTGCGGAGGCCGAGGCCATCAGCGGGCGCAAGAACATCCCGGTCGTCGTACTCCCTGATGGGGCGGTGCTCGTCGAGCCTTCGGATCCGGAGTTGCTCGCCGCGCTGGAGCGCTCAGCGTGGGCTTAGTCTGCGCGCTACCTGCTCATGATTTGCACTATCAACCCGTATGGGGCGCCATAGTGCAAGAAGTCGGCACCAAGCACTCTCTGCGAGAGCGGGTGACGGGATCCGTCGCTGCGCTCCTCCCGATTCCCGGGTGCGTTCTCTGCGAGAGCGGGTGACGGGATCCGTCGCTGCGCTCCTCCCGATTCCCGGGAGCCACTCTCTGCGAGAGCGGGTGACGGGATCCGTCGCTGCGCTCCTCCCGATTCCCGGGTGCGTTCTCTGCGAGAGCGGGTGACGGGAATCGAACCCGCGCTGTCAGCTTGGGAAGCTGATGTTCTGCCATTGAACTACACCCGCGAGGCGTGAGCCTTCGTGTGAAGTATGCCAGGCACGCCGCCTACGCACGCGGGGCGGGCACGGGCGCCAGGAGGCCCGCACGATAGGTCATCCGGATCCATCCGTGCGCCCAGATGGCACTCACCAGGCGACCGGCGATGACAGCCGACGTGAGATCGACGTGCCCGGCGACCTGCTCGATGGCAGCCACGGAGTCGGGCTCGGCCGGCACGGTCTCGGTGGCCTCGCGGTCGATCTTGCGGATGGTCCCCTGCCAGGCCGCCACCGCGCTGCCGGCATCCGCCTCGATCGGCCCCGTCAGCGCGGGCACAGTCGCGTCCATCGGGGGTCCGTCGGCCGACCAGTCGGCGATGAGATGCGCGCTGACGGTCAGCGTGCGGATGTTGTCGATGACGCCCTCCCACGCCTGCGCTCTCTCGATCGCATCGGCCGATCGCGACGACAGGGAGACCTCGACGACCTCCCGCGAGCGGGAGAACGCCGCGGACATCTCCGTGAGCTCCGCGGGCGTCACTCGACCCGGACCGCGAAGGAAGTCCTCGACGGCGTTGGTCAGCAGCGTGCATCCCTGCCGGATTGCCTCGGTGACGTTGCCCAGGAGGCCGGCGGCCACGCCGCGCGGCCACATGAGCAGCGCCACCAGCACGCTGATCGCGGCGCCGACGAGGATGTCGGTGAAACGCTCATCGACCGTCTTGATCTGCGGTGGCCAGTTGATCACGCTGAAGGCCACGATGACGAAAAGGGAGAACGCCGCCTGGCCGATCACGTAGGCCGTCGTCGCCTGTGTGTAGACGGCGAGGAAGATCACGAGGACGAACGCGATCCACATGAGCGCGGGATGCGTCGCCTCCGTGACGAGCAGCACATAGCCGACGAGCGCTCCGGCGAAGGTGCCGGCCACGGCGAGCAGGGATGTGCGCAGTGTGGCCACCCCATCCATGCGCAGGGTGGCGATCACGCCGAGCAGCACCCAGAAGCCGTGGGCTAGGCCGATCACCTCGACGATCAAGGTGGCGAGTGCTAGAGCAACGCCCGTGCGCAGGGCGGCGCGCATCCAAGGGGAACGCAGGGTCACCTGGCTGGCGAGTTCGCGCCAGGGACGCGCGAGCGGTGGCTGGGGGATGCTGTGCACGGATGAACGCAAGTCCTCTGGCTGCTCGCCGAGAACGCGTCGGACCAGGATCCCCAGTCGGATCACGGAGATCGCGAACGCCCGGTCGGGAAAGGCCGCATCCACGACCTGCACGCGCGCGGCCGGGTCGCCGTACCCCTCCTGACCCAGAAGCGTGACCGCACTGGCCCACTGGGCGTCCCAGAGATCGGCGACCGGCTGCACGCGCGGGGGCGCGTGGCCGGCGTGCGCGAGCGCGTCCGCCTGGGCGTCCAGCGCGTCTGCGCTCGCGACGATGAGCTCAGCGGTCTCGGGCAGGGGGCTCACTGGCGCGCTGTATCCCGGACCGCGGGTCATCGCGGTGAGCAGTGCCTCGAGCTGGCCGACGAGGACCTGCAGGGCGCGGTCAGATCGGTTGAGCCCGGCGGCGCGGAAGGGGTTGCCGAGGTAGGAATCGCGCAGCTGCACGTGCGCCGCCTCGATCGGTGCGCCATCCATCGACCTGCCCTGGGACCGGTCATGTGCGGCCTGCGACAGTGCTCGGAGGGCTGCGACACACGCCGCGCGCACGGGTGCGAGATTGCGTCTGGGCAGGACGAGGAGTGTCACGGGCAGCGCGACCGCGACCGCGATGCCCCAGCCCGCAAGCAGGTAGGGGATGTCGGCGAAGGACGTCGCCACCATGGCGCTGGCGACGTACACCGTCGTGAGCGCGGGGCAGGCGCTGGCAAAGGTCCCGCGCAGGGCAACAAGGAAGGCGAGCGAGCCCGTGACGAGGAAGGTCACCGGGACGATCGACCACACACTGGCCGCGGCGAGGCCGCCGATGACGATGACCACCGCTCCCGCGACTCCCGTGGTCAGGATCGACAGGGTGCGACGCCGCGTGGAGCCGCCGAAGTCTGCCGTGCCGAGCAGGGCGATCGAGCCGAAGGCCGCGAGCACTCCTGCGGGCGTGCCAGGGAGGAGGGTCAATGCGAGCACGAGTGCCGCGGTGGTGCCGATGGCAGCGCGGATGGCGCGATGCAACCCCACGTGCCCGGGGTCGTGGATGCGCAGTTGCACGCCGCGACCCTAGCGAGTTGCCTGCGGCCTAGGGTGTGCTTCGTGGTGAGCGGGGAACGACCGGCGGACGACGGCCGCGACATCCTCCCGGACCTGCGCCTCGCGGACGTCATGCAGAAGCGGCCGGCGTCCTTCAGGTCGCCGTGGCAGATCCTGCGCATCGGCGTCGCCGTCACGGTGGCCTGGGCTGTCGGCTACTGGGTGTCTCCGAGTTCGTTTGGCATCTTCGCCCCGCTCACGACCCTGCTCGTGATCTCGACGTCTCCGTGGAGCACCTTCGGTCTATCGCTGCAGCGGGTCCTCACCACTGCGGTGGGCGTCTTCGCCGCGACGATGTGGGTGACGCTGGTCGATGTCACGTGGTGGTCGGTGCTCATCGCCATGCTCGTGTCGCTCTTCGTGGCGAGTCGCCTGCCGGTCTCCCTCGGTGCCCGCTTCCAGATCCCCACGGCTGTGCTCTTCGTCTTCGCGCTCGGGCAGGTGTCGTGGGATCAGGCGGGGTGGCGCGTCCTGGACGTCGCGATTGGTGGGGCGATCGGGATCCTCTCCATCTACCTGCCCCCGCCCAAGCCGCACCCGGAAAGGTTCGAGGCGCGGCTGCAGGACTACCGCGACCACATCCTCGCCCTCCTCGACGGCATGGCGCGCGAGTTGAGAGAGACCAAGGTCGCCCTCGACCGTGACGAGCTGCACCACTTCATCCCGGACAGTCGCGCGCTGCGCCGCGACGCCGAAGCAGCGCGCGACTCGCTCACCGACCTCGCTGAGATGGTGGCCTTCAATCCCCGGGGGCGCTCGGCTCGCGGGGTGATCGACGACGATGCGCTCCGTCTGCGCCGGCTCGCAAGCATCGGCGTCCACGTCCGTGGGCTCGCCGGGGCGATCAATCGCGACTACGACCGCGCGGACCTGCAGCCGGCCCTCGGCAAGGACACGCTCGCGGACCTTCTCGATGAGTTAGCGGCACTCGGCAAGCTCGCCCTGGGGGCGCCGGGGATGCCGGTGCGCTCGGAGTCCGGCGATGTCTCTGGCGCGGCGACAGCGCTGGATGCGCGCCTGCGCCGGATCGCCGACGACATGGCCGTGCAGGGGACGGGCACGGTCCTCGAGTCGGTGTCGCTCGTCGGGCGCATCGCCTACATCGCCGCCCAGATGGAGGCCTTCGAGCGGCTCACCGACGACGCGGATGACAGGTTCGAGGATGACTGATCGAGCCGCCCGGTAGCCTCCCTGTCGTGCTGCTCTCCGACCGCGACCTGCGCGCCGAGCTCGATGCCGGGCGAGTGGGGCTCGACCCCTACGACCCGGCGATGATCCAACCCTCGAGCGTCGACGTGCGCCTCGACCGATACTTCCGCGTCTTCGAGAATCATCGCTACCCGCACATCGACCCTGCGGAGGAGCAGCCCGATCTGACCGAGCTCGTCGAGGTCGCTTCCGATGAGGCCTTCATCCTGCATCCGGGCGAGTTCGTGCTCGCGTCGACGTACGAGGTCGTCACCCTTCCCGACGACATCGCCGGCCGCCTCGAGGGCAAGTCCTCACTCGGCCGCCTCGGATTGCTCACGCACTCCACCGCAGGCTTCATCGATCCCGGCTTCAGCGGTCACGTCACACTCGAGCTGTCCAATGTCGCGACGTTGCCCATCAAGCTGTGGCCGGGGATGAAGATCGGCCAGCTGTGCCTCTTCAGGCTGTCATCGCCCGCGGAGCATCCCTACGGATCGAGCGTCTACGGCTCGCGCTACCAGGGTCAGCGCGGCCCCACCCCGAGTCGGTCCTTCGCGAACTTCCACGTGACGCCGCTCGGCGACTAGGGACCAGCTGGTCAGTCGCCCTCTTCCTCGGCCTCGCGACCGTGCGGGTGGTGCTTGATGTCCTCTTCGTGACGGCGCTCGTCTTGCGACTCGTCGCCCGGTCCCGCACTCATGTCCGCTCCTCGTGGGTTGGCTTCGCAGATGGATCAGTTACGCCTTGGTCTTGACGCTGTCCAGCATGAGCGTGGCTAGGTCGACCACGCCGAAGCCCTCCGCCTGGCCTTCCTGCTGACGCGCGGTCACGGCGTCGTTGAGCATGACACTGCAGAAGGGGCATGCGACGGCGACCTTCGACGCGCCCGTCGCGATGGCCTCGTCGGCGCGATTGACGTTGACCTTGCTGCCGAGCTTCTCCTCCATCCACATGCGTGCGCCGCCGGCGCCGCAGCAGAAGGAGGTCGGTCCGTGGCGCTCCATCTCAACGAGTTCCACGCCGGGCACGCGCTGGATGAGATCGCGCGGCGGGACGTAGACGTTGTTGTGGCGGCCGAGGTAGCAGGGGTCGTGGTACGTCACCTTCTCCTTGACGCCCGACTCCGGCGGAGTGACCGGCGTGAGGCGACCCTCCTGCACGAGCGTGGCCAGGAGCTGCGAGTGGTGCACGACCTCGTAGTTGCCGCCGACCTGGGGGTACTCGCGGCCGAGGGTGTTGAGGCAGTGCGGGCAGGTGACGACGATCTTCTTCGCCTTGATCTCGTTGAGGACCTCGACGTTCTGCATCGCCTGCATCTGGAAGAGGAACTCGTTGCCCGCGCGACGTGCCGGGTCGCCGTTGCAGGTCTCGCCTTCGCCGAGCACCATGAAATTGACGCCCGCGATCGTGAGCAGCTCGGCGACCGCCTTGGTCGTGGCCTTGGCGCGGTCCTCGAAGGCACCGGCGCAGCCGACCCAGAAGAGGTACTCCACGTCGTCGGGGATCTGCTCCTCGCCGTCCATGCCGAAGACCCGGACGTCGAAGTCGACCTCCTCGATCCAGGCGTTGCGCTGCGAGGCGTTCATGCCCCAGGGATTGCCCTTGGTCTCGACGTTCTTGAACATGCCGTTGAGCTCTGCGGGGAACGACGTATCGATCATCACCTGGTAGCGGCGCATGTCGATGAAGTGGTCGATGTGCTCGATGTCGACGGGGCACTGGTAGACGCAGGCACCGCACGTGGTGCATGACCACAGGGCGTCCTCGTCGATGACCGCGCCGGACTGGTCGCGATGACCGGAGGCGTCGTAGCCGTCGGTGTCCTTGTGCGCCACGTCATCGCGCGGCCCGACGAGCGGGCGCTCGACGGCGTCCTTGACCGACTGCGGCATCGTCGCGAGGACTGCCTCGTCAACCTCGCCGATGGGCGGGTTGACGCCATCGTTGGCCTTCTGCGCGGCCATGACGTAGGGCGCCTTGGCGAAGGAGGCCTCGCGGAGGTTCATGATCATGAGCTTGGGGCTGAGCGGCTTGCCGGTCGCCCACGCTGGGCACTGCGACTGGCAGCGCCCGCACTCGGTGCAGGTCGCGAAGTCGAGCGTGTCCTTCCACGTGAAGTCCTCGATGCGGCCCACGCCGAAGGTGGCGTCGTCGGCGGGGTCCTCGAAGTCGATCGGCTTGCCTCCGGAGTACATCGGCAGGAGCGGGCCGAGGCCGTTGGGCAGGCGCGAGAAGGCGACGTTGACCGGCGCGAGACCGATGTGGAGGTGCTTGGAGTAGAGCACGATGAGCAGGAAGCCGAGGATGACCCCGATGTGGGCGATGACGCCGATGGTCTCCAGGACTTCGAGCGCAGGTACGCCGAGTGGCGCCATGAGCGAGGCGATCCAGTTGGAGAAGAACGCCCCGGGCAGCTCGCCGTAGATCGCGAGCTTGGCGCCGCGGTAGAGCTCCAGGGTCCACAGGACGTTGAAGATCATCAGGAGCACGATCCAGGCAGCCCCGGTGTGCGAGCCGAAGAAGCGCGACGCGCGGCCGTCCTTGGCCGGATTGTCGACGAGCCGGATGATCGCGAAGATCACGATCCCGACGAAGACGAGGATGACGAAGAGGTCCTCGAGGAAGAGCACGATCGGCCAGGTGCCGATGATGGGGAACCAGAAGTTGACGATGTAAACCTCGGCGAGCGCCTCGACGACGGTGATCCCAAGCACGAGGAATCCCCAGAAGGCGAAGACGTGAGCGACGCCGGGGATGGCCCACTGAAGGAGCTTCTTCTGCCCGAGCACCTGGGTGCCCTCGAGCTCGGCCCGCTTGCCCACGTGACTCGTCCGGCCCACGGCCGGCTGGCCGGAGCGGATCATGCCCTGCAGGAAGAGGATGCGCCGGGTCGCGAAGGCTGCAGCCACCACGATGATGGCCGTGCCGAGCACGATGCGGATGACGTCGAGGGTCTCCATGGCGGCAGGCTACTACCGGTGAGTAGCCCCCGCCGGGAGCGGCGTCAGCCGGAGGTCGTCGACGCGGCCGGGTGCTTGACGGACTCGGGCGTCGGATCCTCCGCGTGATCACCCGCGCGCTTAAGCAGGAGGTAGCCGACGATGCCGCCGGCGAGCATGAGGGCTGCCGTGATGTACATCATCGTGGCGAAAGCGACCCCGTAGGACGCGGTGGCATCGGCAAGAGCCTCCTTGCCGAGTGAGGTGGTGGGGGCAGTGCTCTGGGCGGCGTACGTCGTGACTGCATCGAGGCCGGTGCCGATCTGAGTAGCGGGCACGCCCGCGGCTTCGAGCTTGGCCGTCGTGCCGCCGACGGTGAGTTTGTCGATCACGATGGTGGAGGCGGCAAAGCCGATCGCGTAGAAGAACTGGCCAAAGGTCAGACGCGAGCTCGAGACCGGTCCGAAGTACTTGGCGGGTGCTTCCTTGAGGATGAGCGAGCCGTAGGGCACCGCGGCGATGACCACGCCTGCTCCAACGAGCAGCTCGCCGGGCAGGAACGTCCAGAACGACGTACCGCTATGGGTAAGCGCCAGCAGCAACATGCCCGCGGCACTGACCACGCCGCCCAGGAGCAGTACGGCACGCGCCGAGAGCGTGCCGGCTGACATGAGGCGCCCGATGACGAGGCCCGCGAGGATGCCCGCGAGCAGCAGCGGCAACTGCCACAGGGCGACCTCAAGGGTCTTCAGGCCATTCACGTACTGCCAGAGATTGGTGAGCTGGAGGAAGACGACAGCGTTGCCGAAGTTGTAGATGAAGCCCGCGACGATGGCGGCAAGGAAGACCGGATTCTTGAGGATGCTGACGGGGAAGAACCGGTTGGTGTCTCGCTTCTCCCAGATGACCCAGACGATGAAAAGGACGACTCCGACGGCGATCGCACCCCAGGCCACAGGGCTCGTGAGGCTCTTGCCGAGTTCGCCGATGCCGCCAAGCAGGGCGATGATGCCGAGTCCGAGCAGGACCTGGCCGAGGATGTCCTTGCCGGGGAGCTTCAGGCGAGGCTCCTTGGGCAGCAGGATCGGCACGATGAAGAAGCTGATCGCGCTCGCGATGGGGATGACGAGGAATGCCGTGCGCCAGTCGAGGGACGACAGTGCACCCCCAGCGAACGTGAGAATCATCGTCGCCACCATGAGGACCGCCGTGAAAGTGCCCATCGCGGCCGCGAGTTTCCCGGGCTTCGCACAGGCGCGGATGTAGGCGAACGCCGCGCCATAGACCGCGCCCAGGCCGATTCCCGCAATGACGCGTCCGAGCAGGTAGATCGCCGTGTCAGGCGCGAGGAAGACGACCAGGTCGCCGATGATCGTGACGATCAGGGCTACCTGGAGGACCTTGCGTCGTCCGAGGGAGTCGGCGAGCAAGCCGGTGGAGATCGCTGTCGCGGCAAGTGCGAGCGTGGAGATGCTGGCCGCGAGCGAGGTGCTGCCCATGTCGAGACCGCGTGCGGCTCCGACGAGCGCGGTCGACGCGATGTTGGGGTCCGTGCCCTGGAGGGCGGCGAGGACACCGAGGAAGGCCAGGGCCAGTGCCGGCTTCTTCACGGGGTTCTGGGCAGGCTGGGCGGCGCTCGCGCCGGCAGGCGGTGTGGTGGCGGACATGGGGACCTCTCATCCGGGGTGGGCTGACCGTAGGGGGATGACCGGAGGGCCACAAGTGCCTCCTCCGGTATCCCGCAGTTGTTTGCCTTCACGATGCCTTCCCCCCCTAGCCTCACCTCCACACGCTCGCCACGGGAGGTCCCGCATGTGCACCAACTTCAAGTACCCCACGGCCAAGGACGGCACCTCGTGCATCGGCCGGACGATGGAGTTCCCCAACGAGATCCCCTGGCAGATCGCCGTTGCCGCCAGTGACCTCAAGGGTGAGTGCACGCTGGTCCCCAACGGCAAGACGTGGCAGGCGAAGTACGGCGTCGTCGGGATGTCGGGCTTCAACAATCCCCAGTGGTACGCCGACGGGATGAACAACGCGGGCCTCTCAGCCCATCTGCTCTACATGCCCGAGCACGCGACGTACTACGCGCCCAAGGGCGACGGCTCCGACATCGGAATCCTCGACCTCATCGCCTTCGTGCTCGGCACGTGCTCGACGGTCGCCGAGGCCAAGGCCGCGGCACTGACCGTCAATGTCGTGAACGTCGAGCCCAAGCAGGTGCCCGTGCCACTCCCGCTGCACCTCGTCATCCACGACAAGGATTCGTGCGCTGTCGTGGAGTTCCACCCCGAGGGGCCGCGGGCCACGGACAATCCCGTGCAAGTGGCGACGAATTCTCCGTACATCGAGTGGCACCTCACGAACGTCTGCAACTACCTCAGCCTCAGCCCGGACAACCCGGCCGCCATCACGATCGGCGGCACGAAGTTCGCTCCCTTCGCTCAGGGACAGGGCTTCCGCGGCATTCCCGGTGATGGCACCTCGCCCTCGCGCTTCATCCGCGTGCTCACGGATGTGCGCTTCGCACCCGCACCGACCAACCAGGCGGATGCCGAGCTCCAGACGATCCGTGTGCTCCACGGCTTCGACATCTCGACGGGAAGCATCATGGAGCCGGCGATGGGCGGAGGCCTCACGCAGGAACTCACCATCTGGTCGACGGTGTCCAACCTCACCGGCAATCGCTATCTCTACAACACCTATGACGACCCGCAGTGGTTCGTC
>Ga0169931_10015638_pt1 | contig 10139 bp, 7 predicted proteins | sample Kivu_15m_20L_FD_129675 | JGI IMG/M metagenome (GOLD analysis project Ga0169931, IMG submission 129675) | Freshwater microbial communities from Lake Kivu, Western Province, Rwanda to study Microbial Dark Matter (Phase II) - Kivu_15m_20L... | ecosystem: Environmental > Aquatic > Freshwater > Lake ... | reverse complement strand
CTAAAACTAATGCACCCAAAGCAAATGCTCCAAAAGTCAATGCCGCAGCAGCAGATCCTAAAGACAGCAAAGCTGCAGAAAACCCTACAAATGTAGCTGCTGATGCTAAGGGAAATAAAAAAGAAATTTTACAAGACTGGTTTTATGTATCGTCACCTGAATTCAAAGATAAACATAGATTCCCCCCTATTCCTTTAAGAGACTGTACTAAACTGAAGATCAAATTTGACTACAACGATTACAGAGTTAACCCTCAATATAAAGAGGACTCTAAGGATGATAATAGCCCTCCTACTCCTGTATCATTCTGGTTCAGGTTATCAGGAACTCATTTGTATTACTCCTATAGCAAAACCGAAATAAATCTAGCCGGTGCTATTTCAATTGAATCTATCAATAAAGTAGACAAGCACGATAGTTATGTCTTGTTTTGCTTACAAATCGAAGATAAAAGTCAATCTGAATATACTATATGCCATGAAAAACAAGATATCAGAGATAAATGGTTTATCCAGATTAATACAAATTTAGGAATTGATATGAGTGAAGATACAAGTTCTAAAGAGTTCGAATCTAATTTGGACCTCAGCAAATTTGAAAAATTCGAGATTGAACAGAAAGTAATTCAACCTATTATAATGATTCCTATTCCTAGAAGAAAATGTAATGATAAATGGAACTATGCTAATCACGGATCTGATTGGGAATGTATCTGCAAGGAAGGCCATGAACAGTCCCCTGTAGATCTTCCTCTGCCAATAAAAGCAATTGACTCTTCAGTAACTCCTTTTTTCAAGTATGATACTGTGAAATTTAATAATCACGCTGCATCCATCGATGGATTAGTTGATTCCAAAGAAATGCATTTAAGATATTTCAGTAATGCAGTTAGAATGTTATACCCTAATTTAGGAAAAGTCGTAACTCTTGATCAATCTGTTTATGTAGCAGAAGAAGTAGTCTTTCACACTCCGTCAGAACATACTATAAATGGTAAGAGATACGACATGGAAATGCAAATCCTTCACTATGGCCGTTCAGAAGGAGACATCGCAAAACAAGTAGTCGTTTCATTCTTATTCAAGAGATCACCTGGAGCTTTCGTAAAATTTTTTGAAAGTTTCGATGTATTTCGTTTACCCAATACGTTATTTAAAAAAACAGAAATTATTGAAGATATTAATATCAACAAGCTGTTTTATGATTTAGATTATGACGGAGATATAGTAATGAAGCCTTTCTCTTTCTATACTTATCAAGGATCCTTGACTTTCCCACCTTGCACTGAAAGGACTATTCACTACGTTGCCTCAAGGCCAATTCCTTTAGGAGAGGTTATTATTGATCATTTCAAAGAAGCTATTGGAGAACCTCGTATTTCAGACACATCCTATGATTTCGACCCTAAGATTGATAATTACAGAACTACTCAACCTTTAAACGGAAGAGATGTATTCCATTGGGATCATGTCAAATACTGCCCTAAAGATCCAGTTGCTGAAAATAAGGAAGAGCAACCCGAGGGCCATTATGAGAAAATTTTATCCAAAGCTTGGCATTATTATTATATTAATACTCCTGAACCTTCTGGATTAACAGGAGCAACACCAGTTACAGAACAGGAAGCAAAAAATATTCAAACACAGAAAAAAGATGATAAGTAACAAATATTAAAAGAAAAATTATAAGTTGATATTTTTTAATTTAATGAGCTTATAATAAGTATTATAAAATAATTAAATGAATATAATTTAATAAAATTCAAATGGCAAATTATTCAAATAAAATGAATAATACATTCCTCAAAGATTTAGAAGATCTTTCTGATTTAGAAGAAGAAATAAACATGACAGATGAAAATGAACACGATATTTATAATGAAAAAAGGACAACCACAGATCATAATGTAATTATGAATGACTCAATTCAATCCTTCTCACATTTAATTAAAAATGAAAAATTTCAATCTTTTCTCAAAGAAATCAAAGAAGAATCATTTAAAAACAATCTAGTAAGTTCAAAAATCTATTCAATGATTACAGAATGTAACAAATTTATTTTACAAATAAATCAAGAAATCAATCTCATAACAAATACTACAAAAGAGATATATTCTGAAAGATTTCCTGAGTTAGCAACAATAATTTTGAACCCTTATGAATACGCCTATACAGTTAAATTATTAGGAAACGATTTAAACATGAACAAATATAATCTTTCATATTTACCGAGTAATGTCCAGATGACGATGAATATAATGTCAAGCAGCACAGCAGGTACTCCTCTTAAAAACGAAAAATTAAGAAATTTATATAAATCCTGCGACGATGTAATTGTCCTTAACGAAAATAAGAGCCTTCTACTTAATTTTATAGAAAATAAAATGAATCATTTGTGTCCTAATCTTACTGCCCTTCTCGGGCCGAGTGTAGCGGCAAAATTAGTAACAACAACTGGAGGAATCGCAGAATTAGCCAAAACAACATCAAATAATGTGCTAGTGATGGGATCACAAAGAATCAATCTCGAAGGGTTTTCTACAGCCGGGAAAATTCACATGGGGTATCTGGCAGAGCTCGAGGAGATTCAAAAAACTCCAGAGCAGTTTAAGAAACAAGTAATGAGAAGATATGCTAATAAAGCTGTTTTAATGGCACGAGTAGATGCTTTTAGGATAAGTAATAAAATTAACAATGAAAAACCTGTAAAGGAATCTGAGAATATGGCAAAGGAAACTAAATATGATTCTTATTTTAACGAAGGAATACATGAGATCGAACACCCTAATAGAGAACCTAGTAATAATTTAGATCTTGATAGTTGCCCTGAATCCAACGATAGTGTAAATTTACACAATAACTCCTTTAATAATATTCCACTCGACATGTCAACATCTAAAGAAGGCATAATGATAAAAGAACTCATTGGAAAGAAAATGAATAAAATAATAGAACCCAAACAGCCAGTGTCAAAGAAACCTCTTCCAAGACCAGACGATAAACCCCGAAGGACAAGAGGAGGAAGAAGAATGAGGAGCATAAAGCAGAAATATGCCTTGACTGAAATTAGAGCAATGAAAAACAGGATGAAATTCGGCCCAGAAGGAGAAGTAGAATATAGGGAAACTGGAAAAGGCTTTGGTTTATTAGGAGTAGGAGGGCAAGGTGGAAAAATGAAAACAACAGCCAAAACTCAAAAGATAAACACTAAGAAACAGAAAATGCTTGCTCTTGAATCACAAACAAGTGATAGAGGAATAAATCAAGGCTCAATGTCCGGGCTACATTCCAGCGTTGTTTTTACACCTGTACAAGGAATCGAACTAATTAACCCCGAATTAATAGAGAAAAGACTAAATACGGCAAAAGAAAAATATTTTTCATCTACCTCAGGATTTTCAACTGTGATAAACCAAAAAAGGAAGAATCAAAATTCTATTTTAGAAATATAAAATGAAAATATAGATAATTTAATGTTTAAATTTATATTAATTATTTATGAATGCTAGAAACCTTCTAAAGACACTTACAACATATATAGGAATATATTGCTCAGGAGTTCTGATCTCGGCTAGTTTTGTTTTATATTCCAACGAAATGTTTTATATTTCTGTTTTCAAAGGAAAATCTCCTCTAACAGGCGAAAAAATAAATTTTCTTCATGAAGTCAAACCTAGAGAGATCATAGGTAATACTGCAAAGCAGACATTTTTAAAACACAAACTTGAGGAGGAAGAAAACGATGATGCGAGAATTTATCACAACTTTGTACAGAATAGGAAGAATTCAGATATGTTAAATAATACTTCAATTTATACAAATATATATGATAAGAAAATTTAATTTAATTGAGAAATTGATGAAAATCGAATTAGTTTCCCTATTAAAAGTTATTTTATTATTATTGATTAAATTCTTGTCTTGTCCATAAATTTTGTTTCAATTTCGAATGTTTCAATTGAAAAAGATATGATAATTAAAACAGAAAACTCAATTTCAAATCAGAATATATTAAATTTATCTAATTATATTTAATGTAAATTTAATAAAATTTCTTTTAAATTTTCATCAACAATCGGAAAGAATTTACTATAAGAGCAATCGATCATTGTCATATAAAAGAATCCATTAAATATTTCCATCTGCTCTAAAACGTAGAAAAGTTCCTTCCCAGTTTTTCTTTTTTTGGATGATTTTTCTTTCTTCTTTTTTGAGTTATAATCATTTAAATACGATAAAAGCTGAGTGGCTAAATTAACATTATGAGAGGGGATACAAAAGATTTTTAATTTGGATTTATTCTGTCTGTTTTGAATATTGAAATATAGTACTGTCTCATCATCTTCATTGGTGTTCAAATTCTTTAAAGATTTCTCTATGTTATTGATATTAAGAACAAGTTTATTGTTATGATTGAAAATAATTTCTTTTGTGACATCTTTGAATTCTTTACACACTGCGATTTTTAGACTAAAAGTAAAATCGTTGTAATGAGAAATTCTATTAGCTAACTCTTGTATAATAGGGAACATTTCAGCTGGGAGTATTTTCATTTTGTCTGTAATGTGCAAGACAATAAAATCTCTTTCGTCGTTTATTTGATTCATTCTAATTAGATAAGACATGAAGATTGTAAGCAGTTCCTCATTAAGGTATGGCCCCTCTTTTGTGTAATTTATCTCTTCATAAGGATTGTCTATTAAAGAACATACATAATCGAATTTAAATTGGATGTCTTCATTTATCAATTGCAGAATCTTTCTATTTTTTTGAATTTTAATTGATTGTAAGCTGTTTTTATTTTGTATTTGAGTCTCACCCGTATCAATTGTGGAATAGTTACTGGTATTATTAGATGTGAAAATTTTATTAGATTTATCTTTTGATGATGATTCTGGGATTTCTCTTAAAACCAAAAATTTCTTGTGGAAAGGTTTTAGAACCAAGATCTGTGAAAGACAATCCATCTTATTTTTATAATATTCCTCTTTCTTAGCAAGATTCTTTTCTAAATCCACATTAAGAAGTTTTTGTTTTCTCTCTATACTAATAATTATATATATCATATATAACTACATTTTTATGTCTTCTTCAGCTTTCAAAATATCGAAGCTTATGTTTGATTTCATATTGATAAGTTCTTTTTCTCTCAGTAAAAGAGAATCGTGCTTAAAGTAATTAAATATATTTGTTGCTTACTTTTTCTTCTTCTATTTTGATTTCATCATTTTTTATTTCTATTTTACTCAGCAAATGCAACTTCTTACTTTTCAGCTTGTCAATCGCATCTCGGCTCTTTTCTAAATTTCCTTCAATACTTTCTCTAAGAGCCTGTGATTTCGCATTTATTTCTGCTAAGTTTGTCTTCTTTGTTTCGTTCAATTTTTTCATATTGTGAAGCATTTTGGTCAAACCTTCCAATTCGAAGAGCTCTAAATTTTTTTTTCCGAATTCGTTCAGGACTTTTAATTTCGTGTCTTCATTTAATGTAGTTAGCTTCTTGAGATTATTATCTAAATTTTTTTCTTGTTCGAGGATTTTCCTCAGATTTGTATGAAGAGAATTAGAAAGACAGCCTTCAGTAAATTTGGTTTTAGTTTTATTTGATTGATTGGTGACTGTAGTTGAAATAGATTTGGATGCTTTGTTAGTAATTGACGTTTTAGTAATTTTTGTCTTTATAATCATTGAATTCTGAGACAGTCTATTGATGCTTTCATTTGAATTTGAAATATAATTTATTGGTGTCAAAGAAACTGAACGAGTTGAAGTTAATTTTTGTTTCTTTGAATTCATTCCTATTTCTAAAGGATATTCTGATTTTCTTTTTATATGAATTTGTTTAATTGATTTGTTCGAAGCAGATGCAAGTTCATGAGAATTGTTCATTACTTTTATTTAAATTTAAATTTAATATGAAAAATTATTAAAGGTTATAATAAAGAAAATTTATTTTGGTTGAATATTTCATTAATTACATTATCAAGTAAATTCACCCTAGGTTATTTATAAAACTGTAGTATTAAGATATTAACAATTTTAGATTATCCCTTACTCGAGTTTATTCTGAAAAATTGTTTTATTATTAGACCGTAGTTGATACCTGTTATAATTGTTCAAATTATAGGATTTATTTTAATTGGATTCTGATACTTTTTACTTGTGCATGTCTCATATTCTTCAATTAAAGACTTTACATTATTCAAAGCTACATCAAAATCAGACACATCTTCCATGTATTCTGTATAATGATGGACGTGTGCTTTTCTTTTGTAAAGTACCATGAATCTTTGGACCAGCTTTTCAAAACAGTCGGAAACAGCTGTGTTATTTGATAAATTTAGCAGTCCATATTTCATGTTCACAGGAGGTTGATCGCATAATCCTATTTTAAATCCTTCGTAATTCCATCGCACCATATTTAAATTTTTCTTTTGTTTTTCGATGTTGTACATGATATCAGAAACAGCTAAGTCTCCTCTGGCGATCAATGCACATGCGAGGTAGCTGCCTGAATACAGATTATCCACAGAAATCAGTTGATGATCCCTTTCGAAAACATCGGCGAATATTTGGTCACACTTCCGAGGTTCTAATTTTTTATCTAAAACATGATACAAGGGAGATATGCTAGACATGATGAAATGTAATCTAGGATAAGGCACTAGATTCATTGTAATATCGTTTATGTCTACATTCAAAGTTCCTTCGAAACGCATTGAACATGTTAGATTGCATAACAAATGTGAAATTATAGCATTCATTTTATCATAAGGGGCTTTTTTAGCTGATGTGTTCTTGCCTTTTACATCTAAGATATTCTTGCTGTTAGATATGTTAGTATTGTAAATTGATTTATTCTCTTTGCTTGTTTCTGTTTCTACTTTGTTACAGATATCCAGAAGTGACTGATTGTCTATAGGTAACACACAATCTGCGTTTTCTATTAGCTGATTAAGTGACAAAAGTGAATTATAAGGGGATGTGATAACATCGTCGTCTTTCGAAGGGAAAACTGAGACTGTAAATTTGTAAAGGTCAGGAAAATTTTCATTAAGACATTTTACTATAAATGATCCAAGACCTGATCCAGTTCCTCCACCTAGAGAATGCATTAACATAAAACATTGAGGAGAGTCACATTCTTCGAGAGCTTTCTGAATTTTTTGTATGATTTCTGTGCTATAAATCTTACCGTATTCGTAGAATCCGTGTGCCCAGTTATTTCCTGCACCTGAAACATCTTTTATAAAATGTTTTGTATCGAATAATTCGCCTAAATCTGATTTCAATAGCTGATTTATAACTCCTTCTTCCATATCGACTATTACACTTCTCGCTTTAATAATTGGAGTATCAGAATGAATAGAATTTTTGTTTGTTTCAAACTTAAAAAAACTGGACATAGAATCATCAAATAGGATTCCTCTTTCTGCATGCTCTCTAAGAGCTAAATCCCAAAAACGCATTCCTATCTGATTGCCACATTGACCAACTTGTATAGTAATAATTTCTCGAGGCATATTTAATATAAATTAATCATTCATTTATTAAATTATTTGAAGAGCAATTTTTCCAATCAAAATAAAATAAAAATTTTATATTAAATAATAAGGAGAGCAAACCACATCGCCAATATGAAAAAATACAAATTATTGAAGAAATTTAATCATCATTTCTTTAAATTCAACCAGGGATATTTCTCCGTCTCCATTAGAGTCCACTTCTTTAATTATCTTTTCAAGGGAGTTCTTATCGGATGAGCTGAGGTTAAGTACAGATTTAATTTCCTCTGCTGTTATAGTTCCATTTCCGTCTTTGTCAAACATTTTAAATGTTGCTTCAAGCTTTTCTTTATTTAAAAGTTTCTGCTGACTGAGTGAGGCAAGAAGGAATTCATTATAATCAATAGTTCCACTTCTATCAATATCTACCTGTTCCATAATTCTTTCAGCTTCTTTCTCTGCCTCTTCATCGCCCAGGATTTCTTTATACCCAGCTAATATCTCCTCTTTGGATAAAACACCATCCCCGTTCTTATCGAATTGTTGGAACAACTCAAGTAATTCGTTCTTATCATCCTTTGTAACAAGATGATTCACAATATATGTAAGAGCAGCTTGTTGTAATTTTCTTTGAGCGTGGAATTTCTTCATATTCTGTAAGCATCTTGCTGAGAATTTAGGATTTACTAATTGCTTAGGAATCTTATCTGTCAACCATTTGTGATTTAAGCAATCTGAAGCTGAATATCTCTCACTGGGTTTGTTTGTAAGCATTTTGGCTATTAGATCCTTCGCCTCAAACGATACGTTGTCCCAATCTTCATTAGGGAAGGAAAATTTCCCTATTTTGATTTTGTTCATTATGTCGTTGTCATTCTCTCCGTTAAAAGGGGGATACCCGCACAATAAAACGTACAAAATTATACCACATGACCAGATGTCACATTTCTCATCGTACTTTTCGAGCAACACTTCAGGTGCGATGTAATATGGGGTGCCTGAAATCCTATTCATTTTCTTATTCCTATCGAAGAATCTTGCTGTCCCCCAGTCGATTATTTTGATGATGTTATTTTTCTTGGTATCTAGTAAAATATTTTCTGGTTTTAGATCTCTATGAACAATTTGATTTGAGTGGATATAATTTACGGCAGAAAGGAGTTGTTTTATAATTCCTGCTGCTTCGGTTTCACTAAAGCATCCTATTTCTATTATCTTGTCGAAGAGCTCCCCCCCCTCACAAAATTCTGTGATGATATAAAAATTCTTTTTATCTTCATAAAATTCAAAAATTTGCATAATATTGGGGTGGATTAATTTTTTCAGGATTTCCACTTCTAAATACATTCTAGCAGAATCTTGTCCTTTTTGTTTTTTAATTATCTTCAAAGCTTTAGTTTGACCACTTGTTCTTGAAACAACTTTTCTAACAGTCGCGAAAGCTCCGCTTCCAACAACATCCCCAATTATATAGTCCTTTTCGATCAGGCTCTTTTTATACTGGATGAAGTTTCCTTTAGTTACTTTAATATCATCCATTAAAATAAATTAAACTAATTTGTATCATAAAATATGATATTATAAATTAAATTCCTTAACAAATTCATTCTAAAAATTAAGTAAATAAAGCATTTCCTTAATTATCACAAAAGAAGGTAAATTTTTAATTGAATAATTCTTTCTATTAATAACTCTAAATAATATAAATTATTTGTATTGAACTTCTATAAAATTTATTTTATAAATTAAAGCATATTAATTAATATAAATGAGAAAAGACGAAGAAGAAAAAAAATCAAATCAAGAGAAAGCTCCCTTTCAAGTTGACCCTTTGAAATTCATTCCTTTCATAGAGGACATTGTAAATAATAAAAATAAATTATAATCTCACATAGAAATCGAAAAACTTAAATTCTCCTGAATATATAGGCGTAAGCTTCAAGAATAAAATTCTTCCGCAAGATTCGATTATATGTAATCCAAAAAATATAAACTTCATTCCTACAAAGTATCCGAATTCATCTTTGCCTTTAAAAGCAGACACATTAAAAAAATTCAATGAAGACACTTTATTTTTCATGTTTTTTATCCAACAAGTAATCCTATCTAGTATAATATCATAGGATGTAAATTTGAGATATTTGGCTTTTAAAGAACTTAAACGAAGAGGCTGGTTGTATCATAAACGATTCCTTACTTTTTTCCAGCTCCAGGGCACCCCGAAGAACCAAACAGACGAAATTTTAGAAGGAAAATTCAAATTTTTTGATTTCGAAGATGGCTGGATAATCAGGTACAAAAAAGATTGGCAATTCGAGTTGAAATATTTGGAAAACATTGATTGAATAGTAGATTTAATCTAAAAGATTATCAAATATGTACAGATGATGATTGTCTTATTAAATTATATTCAATTTAATTTAAAAATTTAGTCATTAAATCAATTTTTATTTTATGAATTATAATTAAAATAAACATATAACAAAAATAAATATATGATTATTTATCATATCAAGATTTTATCTTATTGGGGATTGGGGATTGGGGATTGGCCCAATCCCCAATCCCCAATCCCCAATCCCCAATCCCCAATCCCCAATCCCCAATCCCCAATCCCCAATCCCCAATCCCCAAT
>Ga0169931_10015637_pt1 | contig 10139 bp, 9 predicted proteins | sample Kivu_15m_20L_FD_129675 | JGI IMG/M metagenome (GOLD analysis project Ga0169931, IMG submission 129675) | Freshwater microbial communities from Lake Kivu, Western Province, Rwanda to study Microbial Dark Matter (Phase II) - Kivu_15m_20L... | ecosystem: Environmental > Aquatic > Freshwater > Lake ... | reverse complement strand
TCGGCTACACCCGGGAAATGGACGAGGATGAGGGCATCCGGGGATACATCATTCGCCGCTCCCACCATGAGGGCATTCTCAACGTCCATCACATCACCGGCCATATTGGGACCGTGGTCTGGATCATCTTCAGTTTTCTAGTCCTCGCAAAGTGCCTGCCTTTTCTTCTGCTCCGACCGGTCAACCCGGAAACCTCCACCTCCCATTTCGGTGCCACCCTGATGGTCGTTGCGATTGTCGGATTTTGGCTCTTGTTTGGCTCGCTCCGTTACACCATTACCGAGATTGCTGCTTTCGCCTTCTGTTTTACCGCTGGCCTGCAAAAGGCTTTTGCCCCGCTTCCGGATCCTGCCGAGCCGCTGGCCCCGCCCCATCCGGCCGGAGCCGTGAGCCCCTCCTAGCCTTTCAAGACGTACAGGGCGTCGAACTGCAGGGACTCGGCTGGCTTGATTTCCATGGGCTGGTGTACCGTAATCGGACCAAGCCAGCGATAGCCTTGGGTGGAGAGATGGGCCTGAATTTCCGCAAAGGCCGCGCCCCCCTCGTAAAAAGGAGTCGTGCTCGTTTCCAAAAGGATCCAACGGAAATGATCCTTGAGACGGCGACAACCCCGTAAGACATCGAGCTCGGAGCCCTGCACATCCAGCTTCAGGAGGGAGGGCCCCGCGAGCGGGTGCGCGGATAAGAAGTGGTCCAGAGTCTGGACGGTGACCGGAACTTTTCGTTCCTCCCGGATTTCCGGGTAAAGATTCAGGTGAATCTGGCCCAAGGGCAGAAGGGAGGAAGAGGCCGTTTGGGACATGACTCGAAACTCCGCATTACCCGAAACCTCGCCCAGGGCCGTGCAGACGGCTTGGAATCGGATTCCTGCGGGAATCCGCAAGGACCGCAGCTTGGCGCAGACCTCCGGAATGGGCTCGAGGCTGATCAGCCGCTGGGGCCGCAACATGTGCGCGGCCGCCAACGCAAACTGTCCGATGTTGGCCCCGACATCGATTACCGTCAGCGGCCGCACGCCCATGGCCGCCAACGTGCGGCACATTCGCCAGTCCCCTTGATGGAAGGCGGGCGTCCGCAGCTTGGCGGACAGGCCCCCGGGTAAAAGCAGGATCTCCAGCAACCGGGAGAGTTTGACCCAAAGAAAATCCACCTCCCAAAACTGGTGGCTGCCGTCATCGATGTCAGCCCATCTTTTCTGGAAAGCGCTCCCGGGATGGATTTGGCAAAAGGCTTATTTCAGCCTAACGGAGACTGATTGTGCATATTGGTGTTGCCGGACCTACCTCATGGAACGCCCTCCGGCCTTGGCTCCCGGAAGGCAGGGATCTCCCCCCCGTCTTCACCTTCCCCCTGATCGGCCGACTGGCCGCCGGGCTGAGACAGCAGGGACACACCATCACCATCTTTACCACCAGCACGGCCCTATCCAGCCCGGCAGTGGTGGAGGGAAAAGCCGTCCGGGTTTTTATCGCCCCAATGCGCGCCAAGCGCAGTGCCTACGATTTCTACCGAAAAGAGCGGCGCTTGCTGGAAGGAGCCATGTGTGCCTCTGGTTGTGACATTCTTCACGCCCATTGGTGTTACGAGTTTGCCGCCGCCGCGCTGGATTCCGGCCGGCCTACCTTGGTGACGGCCCATGACAACCCCAATGAGGAGCACCATTTTACCCGCTGGACTCGGGCTTTCCCCTACTGGTGGTTCCGTTGCTTTTTTGGGCGCCAAATTGTCCGGCGGGCACCTTTTTTGAGTGCGGTTTCCCCGTACGTGGAAAACAACCTTCGCCAGATTTCTGGGCCAAGGGCCCGTATTCGCGTAATTCCCAACGGGGTGACCCCCGAGTTGTTCCAGCGTGGGCAGGATCGTTTGGCCAAGCCGATTCGCACGGAATGCTTCACGGTCACATCCGTTCTGGAAGGTTTTGGGAAAAGGAAAAATGCCCAGAAGGCACTGGAGGCCTTTGCCGAATTCCGGCTCCGCCACCCCAAAAGCCGTTATGTCATGTTCGGCGGCGACTATCAGGAGGGAGGATCCGCCCATTCGTGGGCCCGCCACTGGGGTTTCGATACGGGGGTGGATTTCCGCGGGCATACGCCCCAATCCGTGTTTTTCCCGTTCCTGGGTGAACAGACTGATCTGCTTCTCCATCCCGCCTTGCTGGAATCCCATCCCATGGCCATTACGGAAGCGATGGCCTTGGGTGTACCGGTCCTCGGCGGGCGCGCCAGCGGCGGCGTCTCCTGGACGCTGGACGAGGGACGGGCTGGGGCCCTGACAGACGTTCGTGATCCAGGCCTCATGGCCAACGCCCTGGAGGATTTGGCTAATCATCCTGAAAAACGTGCCCATTTGGCCCGCGCAGGCTGGGAACACGCACGTCGTTTCTTCCGGGAAGAAACCATGGTGGCTTCCTACTTACAGGCCTATCAGGAGGTCCTTGCCAAAACATCTCGCGCCGCCATGCCATCGACAGCCGGACGGGGTTGAGGCAGGGTTGGGATGCTTTGTCCCTCCGATTTTCCATCGCCATCCCCTCGTTTCAGCAGGGGCGCTATCTGGAAAAAGCCATTCTCTCCGTACTCGATCAGAAGGCGGACACAGAACTCTTTGTTCTCGATGGCGGATCCACCGATGAGTCCGTGGAGGTCATCCGGCGATATGAAGCCAAAATTCGGTTCTGGAGGTCAGGTAAGGATGAGGGGCAGACGGCAGCCATCAATGAAGGCCTCTCCAGGGCCACGGGGGACATTTTTGCCTATTTAAACAGCGACGACTACCTGCTGCCAGGGGCCCTTCAAAAGGTGCAGGCCGTTTTCACGGCGCAAAAGGCTCTTTGGCTCGTCGGGGACGCCTGGTATGTCTGCGAAGGCCAGGCTGGGCGGTGTCACCTGCGTGCTGAGTCCGCCCCGCGCGATCCGGTTCTTTTGTGGGGGCATCCATGGTGTCCTCCCCAACCCTCCACCTTTTGGAAAATGGATTTGCTGCGACAAGTCGGTCCTTTCCGTGCCGATCTGAAGTTCAACATGGACGCAGAGATGGCCGTGCGGCTGGCACATGCCGGGTTCCTTCCCGCCGTCACCCATGAACCTCTCAGTGTGCGAAGGGATCATGCCTTGGCAAAGTCCTCCCACCGGGGCCGGTTTTTTTTGGAATGGCTGCAGGTGGTCCAATCCGCTCCTCTTCCCGATGCCCAAAAAAGGAAAGCTCGGCAGCTTGTTCAAAACCGCATCCGTTGGGGGCGGGACGTGCGTAACGGGGGAAGGTGGTTGCAGAGATTGGCGGATTTGCTGGTCTATCCGCCGTGCCTCCTTTGGTATTTTCGTCCCCGAGGTCGGCGCTAAGTCCTCAATCTTGGGTCGGGTCGAACAGAGCCTCCAGATTTCCGGCGGACTGTCGAAGGCGCTTGGAATATTTTGTCCCCTCCGCCAGGGTCCATGCCGTCGGCACAAAAACCGGCGCCGCGTCGAGATCCTCGGGAAAGCGCATCTGGTTATCCTGTGTCCTCACTTCGGAAAATTCATAGGCAGGCCCATATTTCGCCCTGCCAACCCAAAGCCCGTTGGGACGGCCCAGCTGATTGCGCCAGCCCACAAGGTTGGAGACCACGCTCACGGGGCCTGCCGCTTGGCGATATTGGCTCCAAACAACGATCCCGACATTGGAAACATCCGATTGCGTCCCGCGAACCACATTGTTCTGCACAAGAATATTCCCGCCGCCAGCCACGCCGATTCCTGCCTGCCCCGGGCTGTCGAGCCGGTTGTTCTGGATGACCTGATACCCCCCCCCGCCATCCCCCGCCATGATACCAGACCCCGAAGAACTTTTTCCTTCGCTGCCATCCTCGGGGTCACCCGCCACATAGTTGTCCGCGACCAGGATGGGGGACTCCTTTGTGCCGAAGGATTGAAATAAGTTCACGCAGTCTTGCGGCGCGCTGATTTTCGACTCGTTCCGGACAAAGTTGCCCTGAATGAGGTTGCCGGCGCCACGCACCCCGTTGAACTGGACGGCTTGTCCGCGGGGAAAGGGCCCCAGGATGTTCATCACCGTGTTGCCGGAAAAAACCACGCTCTCGGACTGGTAGGCATACAGCCCGGCCGAAATAAATTCAAACAAGTTGCCCGAGACTGTCAATTGGCGGGAAAATCGCGCCTCCACGGCGATCTGGGGCTGGGGCCCGGTTGCCCCGTGTTCCCATAAGTCGACAAACGCACAATCCTCCACCCGAACGGCCCGGCTGGCCTCAATCAACACCGCCGCGCCCAACCCCGTAAAGGCACAACTACGCAGGATCACATTCTCTGAGTTGCGGATTTGCACGGCGGCCTGCCCTGCGGGCATGCGGTGGCGAAAGCGTAATCTTTCAATCACCACCCCGCTTTTGCCTTCCACGACCATGGGGGCGGCGAACGGGTAATCGACCATGGTTTCCTGGGATCGCGCGGTGCCGCCCCCTTTCACCATGATCAACGCCCATCCGGCCAGAAAGGCAAAGCCCCTGATCCTCCCAACAGCGGCTGGAAAGGCTCTCATCCCCGGGCCATCATGGATCACGATGAGCCCGAAAGAAAGACGCTCGGTTCTGATTGTGCAGGAGCACCTGCCCCATTACCGCGTTCCCTTTTTTGAGTGTCTGCGCGATGAACTCCACCAGAATCAGGTGGACCTCCGGGTAACTTTTTCCCAAAGAAAATCACAAGGCCATTTGCCGGGGAATATGCCTTGGGCTGAGGCCGTTCCCATCCATTGGGTAGGGCCGTTGGGCTGGCAAAATCTCCTGCCCCGGGCACGAGGCGTTTCGCTGGTCGTGGCCCCCCAGGAAGTTAAGTACGCCGCCGTACCTCTGCTGCTCTTTCTGCGGAAGTGGGGTGGCTGGAAATTTGCTTTCTGGGGGCACGGAAAAAATTTTCAGGCCCCCCGGGCGGATTCTCTGGCGGAGCGATGGAAACGATCCCTTTCCCGCCGGGCAGACTGGTGGTTTGCCTACAACGGACTGAGCGCCCGGGTGGTGGAGGAGCTTGGCTTCCCGCGGGAGCGCATCACGGAAGTGGGCAACGCCATCGATACCCGGTCTCTGATCGCCGTGCGGGCCAAGGTCACTGAGGCGGATCAGCAGGCCTTGCGTCGCGGTCTGGGAATTTACGGGGAAAACGTGGCCATCTTTACGGGACGCCTTTATCCCCATAAAAGAATTCCCTTTCTACTGGAGGCGTGCCGGCGGGTGCGCCAAAACCTCCCCGACTTTGAGCTGATCGTTTTAGGCTCAGGTCCCGAGGAGGCCTTGGTCCAAGAGGCTGCCCGCCAATATCCTTGGATTCATTTTGTCGGGCCCAAGGATGACCGGGAAAAGATCCCCTACTGGTCCCTGGCCAAGGTAGCGCTCATGCCCGGATTGTTAGGCCTGGGGGTTTTGGATGCTTTTGCCTTGGGCGTGCCCATGGTGACGACCGACTATCCTTATCACAGCCCTGAGGTTGGCTACCTAACCCACGGGAAAAACGGTTGGGTGGCACGCCCCTGGCAGGATTCCCAGGCCTTTGCCCAAGAGGTGGCCAGTCTCCTTAAAAATCCCTTTCTGCGAGAGGATCTGGCGCGGGAGGCCTTGGCTCAAGCCAAAACCCTTACCATTGAGGCTATGAGCAAAAATTTTTGTGGGGGCGTTCTCCGCTGTCTCCTCGCCAAGAAGTAGGGTCCACCCGTAATCCGTGGGAGGCATGAGGTTGGGGCACGGCCCGTCGTTTCAATCGTCATGGCAACGCAAAAACCTATCCGCTCTCCGGCCGAACGAAGGTGAACTCCTCGCCTCGGGGCGAAACAGAAGCCAGCCAATAGCCCGCTTGTCTCAGCTGATTCAAGGAGGCCTTCGTTTTCCCAATGCCGATGCCCGCCATGCGGTGATGAAACTCCACCAGGAGCTGGCGGGGAAAAATCGCCTCTGCACACATATTCTCGATAACGGCGTACTCCGAACCCTCGATATCCATTTTGAGCAGGTCGATGCTGGAGTGGCCGAGCTTTTTCATGATGGTGGCGAGCCGATGAACCGGGAACCTTTCCCCGGCGCCCGGATACCCGAAAGCGGCGCTGGGGGAAAAGTAGCCCGGGATGTCCGGCCTGCGAAAAATCAGCTCTCCGTCCCGATCCGCCAATCCAAATCCATGAAAATGCAGGTTTGCCGGCAAACCCTGTTGACGGATCCAGCTCGCCGAATCCGGGGTGGGGTCGAAAGCGTGCAGCGTGCAACCCGTGAGGGCGACGAGTTCCAGGTCAAAAGAGATATCCGTGCCCACCCCAAAGGAGTAAGCCACTGATTCCGACCGCAACTCGGCGGTCTGGCAAACCCAACCCCCGTAGGGGGAGCCCAGCCGCTTCAAACCGCGGATTTCGCCCACCGGTTGGGGTAGGAGAAAAAAATCCCTTTGGCAAAGGACTCGGGGAATCCTTTTAAGTCCCCGAAAGAATTTCATCATTTTAAAGCCCTGGGTTTTGGGGGGACAAAGTCAGTCCGAAGCCCCGATTTCACGATGCCGGGGCGACCGAAGTTCGCGTTGTCATAAATAGGGCCAAGGTGCTGAACAGGTTGGGGGCAAGGTTTCCCATCCCCGGAATCATCAGCCGCCCAAGATAAGCTTGGGCAAGGGCCTGGAGGCCGACCCGGGGCAATATTTCTTCGAAATCCTTTACGGAAAGCTGGTGGATGTGCCCGGTGTTCCACCAAGAGTGCCCAAAAAGCATGGCCCTTGGCATTCGGCCAAAAAACAAAAGGTCTAAACGGTTTCGAAGATTGCCAAAGTTTGGAAAACTGACGATTTGCCGGCGCGCCACGCGGGCCATTTCGGTTAGCAGACGTTCTGGATACACGACCATCTGCAGGGTGACGTTGCAGATGGCGTAATCAAAAGAGTCATCCACCCACGGCAGGGTTTCATCGATGCGGCCTTGCCGAACCGCCAAACCCCGGGACCGGCACACCTCCACCCCGGAAGGACTGAGCTCCATCCCTTCCGCCTGAATTCTCTTTTTCCGGATCAGGGCCTGCAAAAGGCTTCCCTCCCCACACCCCAAATCCAACACCCGGCATCCTTCCGGAATCCAATCCAGAATCGTCGCGTACTCCTGCCGCTCGGCTCGCGAGTCAGGGGCGTAATGGTACGCGCGGTTGTCGCCCATGCCCTAGCCTCGAAAGGAGTTGACCGCCTGGCAAACCTCCCGGATTTCCTCGGCCTCATGGAAAGTGGAAATGGGTAGGCTGAGTTCCGTGGCGTGGATCAAATCGGCCAGGGGAAACGGGCCGCCGCCCAGTTTCCCCTGTAAGGCTTTTTGTCGCGCCGGCGGAACCGGATAGTGGATCTCGGTTTTCACACCCTCTTTCAGCAGATGCTCCCGCAAGGCGTCCCGGCGGGGGTGCCGCACTGCGAAAATGTGGAAAACATCCTGGAAGGCCGGATCCCGGTGGGGAAGGATCAACTCCGCCAGCTTGAGCTTCTGAAAATAAATCTCCGCCAAACTTTGTTTTTTGCGATTGGCTTCTGCCAGATGAGGCAGCTTCACCCGAAGAAGAGCGGCCTGCAGCTCGTCGAGCCGTGAATTCACCCCCAAAAGTTCATTGTGATATTTTTTTTCCGACCCGTAGTTCCGAAGGGTTCGCACCTCCTCCGCCAGATCCTCCCGGGGAGTGACGATGGCGCCGGCGTCTCCCAGCGCGCCCAGGTTTTTCGTGGGATAAAAGCTGAAGGCTCCCGCCTCTCCCCAGGTTCCCGCCCGGCGACCGTTCTGGGCGGCTCCATGGGCCTGGGCGCAATCCTCCACGATCTGCAGGCCGTGTCGTCGGGCCAGTTGGGAGAGGCTTTCCATGTCGGAAATTTTCCCATACAGATGCACGGGCAGAATGGCCCGGGTTTTGGGCGTGATGGCCCGGGCCGCCGCTTGCGGATCCATGTTGTAGGTCCGTAAATCGGGCTCCACCAGCACCGGGACCAATTCCGCTTCCAGTACGGCCAACACCGAGGCGATGTAGGCGTTGGAGGGGACCAGCACCTCGCTCCCGGCAGGCAAATGGCAGGCCCGCAAGGCCAGGGTGATGGCATCGAGCCCCGAGGCGACGCCCACGCAATGTTTCGCCCCACACCAAGCGGCAAACTCTTTTTCGAAGGCCGCCACCTCCGCCCCCAAAATAAACCAGCCTTGGTTCAGCACCCGGCGAAACGCCTGCTCCATTTCCTTGGCTTGCGGGGCATTCACCTTGGCCAGTTGGTCGTATTCGATCATGGCTCCGGGTAGGGCTCGTCGATGTAGTCGTTCACGTCATACGGCTGGGAGGCCAACACCAGCAGGACACAGTCCTTGGAGAAATTGTCCATGGTGTGCCAGTCGGGGGTTTCCAAAAGCAGCCCCTGCCGTGGGGTGTTCAGTGGGTAGTCCTTTTTGGTTTTGCCGTCATCTACATGAATGTCCACGCTGCCGGCCACGGCCACCAAAAGTTGGACGTTCATGCGGTGCCGATGCCCTCCCCGCAGGCCTTGGGCGTGATGGATGAAATAAACCCGCCGCACGGGAAACGGGACCACCGCTTCCAATACACTTAACTCGCCTCGCCCGTCGGCAAAAGTGGGCAATTCGATCAGCCTGGCCATGGCGGCATGCTAATCACCCAAGGCTTCGCGGAGCGAGATATAGTGATCATGAAAACGGGGGTTGAGTCGGGCATAAACTTTCGCCCCAAGGGTCTTCCAAAAGTCTGGGGCGGACACGGCCAGGGGATTGGCTCCAGGGTGATCGCGGGTGATCTCCGCCGCAATCTGCAAAAGCTCGCGCAGATAGGATTGATACAACGCCTGGAAGATGGCGGGCGGGATTTCATAGCCTCCGGCCACCAACTTGATCCGGTCATTTGGAAAAAAGCGTAATTCGTGGAAATGAAAGAAGACCAGCGGGGCCTCTTCTCCGTTAGACAAGTCGCGGCAAACCCACTGGGAGCCGCGATTTCTGCGGATTTCATAATTTCGACAGTTCCAAGGGGCCAGGCCGACCCCCGGGGCGTCTAGCACCCGGACTCCTTCAAAGCGCTCGGGCCAGTCGTCGAGGTATTTTTGGTCACCAAAACGTCCGGTTTCCACTCGCCCATAGCACCAAGCGAGGCACTGCTGTCGCCACCACCGCAGGGCCCGCAAACCACGCTCATCGTTGCGAATGGTCACATACTGGACGCAATACACCCCGTGGGTGCGGTTTTGATCATAAGGCGCTGCATAGTTGTGTGGGGTGATTCCAATGGAGGCCTGACCCATCTGGGTCTCCAAAATCTGGCCCGGCCCGTAAAAACAGACGTCGGCATCCAGATAGGTGCAACGGGGCAAACCCAGCTTCTCGAGGCAATAAAGCAGCGCGGAAGAACCACAGGTCCAGTAATACTCCGACCGGGTTCGCCCATGTTTCGCGCGCAAAAGCTCGTGGTCTTCAAAATCTGCCCGTCGAATCACCACGAGGCAGGGGTCATTGCGTTGCTCCAGATAGTCCGCCGTGAAGTCATCCATGGCGAACACATGGAGACGGAACGGCCGGCCTTGCCGTTGGAGCGAAGCCCGCAGGGCAAGGCCCTTGGCCAGAAAACCCGCGTCAAAAAGCGTGCAGGCGTAGAAAATTTCTGTGGACTCGGCTCGGGAGACTCCTGCCTCGGCTCGTGGGTTGAGACTCTTTTCCAGAACGCTTTCGAATTTATCCAGCCATAGTTGTTTGTTGTTGTCCCGAAGCAGCTTGGCATGCCCCTCGGCCCCCGCTGCGATCACCTCTTGCGGATTTTGGAAAAGGTGCGCGATTTGCCGGGCCCAGTCCTCGGCGGAATCCGGGTCAGCAAGGCGCCCCCCCCTGCCATCCGCCAGGACTTCGGCCATTGCTCCCAATCGGCTCCCGACAAAGGGTCTTCCATGTTTCCAAGCCTCCAAAAAACTTAGGGGGTAAGGTTCATGCCAAATCGAGGGAATCACGGAAAAAGCGGTTTGAGACCATAAGGCCGCCTGCTGTTGCCGCGGCACAAACCCGAGCCAGCGAACGTTGGAAAGTTTGAGTTCTTGGGCTAGCAATTTGAGATTGGTCTCTTCTGGCCCCGATCCCGCGATCCAGAGGAATCGGGTTCCAGCTGG
>Ga0169931_10015636_pt1 | contig 10139 bp, 7 predicted proteins | sample Kivu_15m_20L_FD_129675 | JGI IMG/M metagenome (GOLD analysis project Ga0169931, IMG submission 129675) | Freshwater microbial communities from Lake Kivu, Western Province, Rwanda to study Microbial Dark Matter (Phase II) - Kivu_15m_20L... | ecosystem: Environmental > Aquatic > Freshwater > Lake ... | reverse complement strand
TTCGTCCACTTTCCCGCATCATTACCAATCGCCTTCTGGCCAACCGTTACGAAATATCTTCTTCCTTCCGACAAGAACTATGATACAGGTCTCTCAACTCAAAAAACAATACAAAGAAGCCGTCGTGCTGGATATCCCCGAATTGCTGATCTCCAAAGGGGAATGTTTTGGGCTAGTGGGCAACAATGGCGCAGGCAAAACCACCCTATTCCGGATTCTATTGGACTTGGTGCGTGCGACATCCGGGCAGGTAACTTTCCAGGGGGAAGATGTGAGCAAAACGGAGAGTTGGAAATCTCAAGTCGGCGCCTACTTGGATGAGCAAATGCTCTTGGCATTTTTGACTCCTGACGAGTACTTCGAAACCCTGCGCAAGATCTATGGGCTTTCTACAGCTGACTTGGAATTGCATTTGAGCAAGTTTGAGGAGCTATTCAATGGAGAGGTGCTGGGTAAGAAAAAGTACATCCGAGACTTGTCCAAGGGCAACCTGAAGAAGGTGGGTATTGCAGCCGCTTTGCTAGGCCACCCACAGGTGGTCCTATTGGATGAGCCTTTTGAAAACTTGGATCCCAGTTCCCAGATCCGCTTGAAAAAGTTGATCCTTTCCGAATTGGAAGCTTCCAAAATCACCTTTTTGATCTCCAGTCACGACCTGAACCATGTCACCGAGATTTGTGACCGCATCGTGCTGCTAGAAAAAGGAAAGGTCATCCGCGACCTGAGAGAGAAAGGGGAGATGCTGAAAGAACTGGAAGCCTATTTTGTGGGGTAAAGAATCCCTAAACTTACTTTTTTGCGCCAGCGCCTTTGACAAACTGTCCTGGAAATGCGCCAGTATGCTCTCCATTCAGTAGCACCTGGGTACCATTGACCCATACCTGATCGATTCCCTCAGCAAACTGCAAGGGATCATCAAAGGTTGCCTTGTCCTTCAATGCTTTGGGATCAAAGAGTACCAGATCAGCCCAATACCCTTCTTTGATCAGACCACGGTCGGTTAGTCCTAAGTTTGCTGCGGGCAATCCAGTCAGGCGGTGAATGGCAGACTCTAGCGTCAGCAAGCCTTCCTTGATGGAAAATTCACTCAGTACGCGGATGAAGCTTCCAAATGCCCGAGGGTGGGTCCGGAAGTCGGGTTCCCAAGTGGAGTAGGTACCTGCGTCGGAGCAAAAGGATACCCAGGGGATTTGCATTTTTTTGCGGAGATTCTCTTCCGACATGCTGAAGTAGATGCACTGGATGCGGCTGTCGTCCTCCAAAATCAAGTCAATGACCGTTTCTTCCGGGGTCTGTCCGCGCATCACTGCAGCTTCGGCAATGGTCTTTCCCTTGTAAATTTGTCCCAAGGAATCATTTTTAAATCCCACCATCAGGATATCTTTCGGGGGTTGTTGACTCAGTTCCCAACGTAAGTCTTCCACTAGGCGCTTTCTTGCCACAGGATCACGCATCCGCTTCATCCAGGCCTCATGACCTCCTTCCTGCACCCAGGTAGGCACCACACCTGTCAAGCCCGTAGAGGAAGCATTGTAGGTATAGATATCGGCCGTGATCGCTAGGCCAGCGGCTCGGGCCGAGTCCACTTTGGCGATCACCTGGTCCAACTTGTGAAAATTGGCCGGTCGGGAGGCTTTCAGGTGGTAAATCTCTGCGGGCACGCCTGCAGTTTTGGCGATGTAGATCAGCTCATTGACTGACTCCAGGAGTCGCTGGTCTTCGTTGCGGATATGCGAGATGTAGCGTCCGCCGTAGGGGGCGGATGCTGCACAGAGGGCTACGAGTTCCTCCGTAGGCGCATAATCCGCAGGGGCATAGATTAAGGAAGAGCCGATGCCCAGGGCTCCCTCTTCCATGGATTGGATGACCAGCTGCTTCATGGCCTCCAATTCCTCAGGTGTAGCAGGTCGATTGTCGTAGCCCACCGTTTGAATGCGGACCGTAGTCGCACCCAGGTAGGAGGCGATATTGGGAGTCACCCCCTGGCTGGAGAGCTTGTTCATCGCCTCTCCAAAGGTCTCGTAGTTGGTGCTGTCCTTCTTTCCGGATGGGCCTGGAGAGGTGCCCTCGCCAAAAACTTCCAAGGTCACCCCTTGCTTGAGGTCAGAGAGTGAGCGCCCATCTTTGAGCAAGTTGTCGTAGCCCCAAGAGAGCATGTTGATGAAGCCAGGTGAAAGGACCTTGCCTTCTGCATCTAGGGTCTTGTCGGCAGAAAGCGGCTTTTCCTCTCCCACATAGACGATTTTCCCATCCTTGATTCCCACTTGCCCAAGAAAAGGCGCTGCACCTGAGCCATCGTAGATCAGTGCATTGTGGATGAGTAGGTCTACCTCGTTTTCAGGAGAACAGTTCTGGAAGAGGAGTACGAGGGCAAGGCAAAGGAAGAGGAATGCAGATTTCATCGGGTTGGTTTTGGGCTTAGAATTAGGTATTCGGCAGTATGTTGCTTTATTTTTAGATCTGAAAAATAGGCTGGAAAATAACGATCCTTGGCCCAGTCTTCGAAAAGATTTTTGTAAAAGGGGCTTCCGGGATCTCCGGACTGACCTGGGGAATTGGTCATCTGGGTCAAATCCCAATCTGCAAGGTCGGTTACCATGCGGAAGCTCGCACCAGCAGTTTGGTTGTTGCTCGCTCCATTTGCCGCAGGCGTATGGGCGTATCCGCCCCGAGGGAGTGGGCCTAGATCAAGTAATTCTTTGGTTTGAGCATCTACCCATTCCGACAATGGATGTTTCAAGGCGATGTGTTTGTAGGCTGCTTGCCCATACTGCCAATGGTCCATGCTTGGCCCCAGTTGCTTGCTTAGTTCCCTCAAAGCAGTAGTCCAGGTTTGAGCAATCAAAAGATCACGCTGCTGGATTGCATTCTCGGTAAAAAGCTGCTCAGGATGCACTACCCAATCGATGATTTTGCTCAATTGAGGCTGAATCAAGCCTTGGATGGAATCGGGCACTTTTCGGCTTCGAATCGCTTTGACCAATTCTTTTTCCCAGGCCACATACAGGCCTGCGGCCACGCTTTCGGGAAGGAGTTGGTAATCCCAATCCTTCATCCAAGCCAAGGCTTCCATTCCTTTGGGGTCGTTAATCGGCGCTTGAAGAAGCAGGGGGGTGAGTTGGCGGGCTGGGATGGCGGTGACATCCACTTGCAAGGCCATGGAGGTGGCGATGGTGGCGCTGCTGTCCAGTGCCAATACCTCATTCACCCGATCTCCACGGAAAGGATCTGCCCAGGTAAAGGCCAGTGCCTCTGGATAAGGATAGTCAGCAGGGGTTACATGCTGATTGGCCGTTCCCCAAAATCCCTTTTCGGGGTTGGTAAGGCTAGGCTTCAAGGAATTGGGCCAATACCCATCCCATTCGTAGCGCCCATCTCCAGGGACCGGTACCATGCCAGAAAAATTGGGGCGCTTGGGGGTGATTCCCACTGCCTGCCAACCAATGGTTCCTGATTGATCTGCCCAGATCATGTTTTCTCCAGGAATGTAGCTGTAGCTACAGGCCTCTTGAAATTCAGTCCAATTTGTGGCTTGGTTCATGCGAAGGGAAGCCAAATAGGGAGCAGCCCCCGGTTCAAGCCAAGCTGCCCGCAAAGCCGCTGCGCGCTTGTTTTTCACATCGTAATACATCACAGGACCATGTCTGGTGTAGCGCAACGTCACTAGGCTATCTTGCTGACCTTTGATTTGGATTCGTTCCTCAATCAATAGCATGTCTTCCCACTTTGACTGGTACTTGTATTGGTTGGGGTTTTCGGGATTGAGTTCGTAGAGGTAAAGGTCCTCTGCATCGCTTTGGAAGATCGTCAACCCCCAAGCGCCGTGTTCGTTGTGGCCGATGGACACGCCTGGGATGACGGGTTCTCCTCCACCGATCACATTCCATCCTGGGGCTTTCAAATGGACCATGTAGCGGAGGGAGGGAAGTGCAATGCGACGGTGTGGATCGTTGGCAAGGATTGGAAATCCGCTTTGCGTGCGCTCTCCGCTGATTACCCAATTGTTGCTCCCTTCGGGCATTTCCTCCAGATCCAACAACGCATTCAAGGGAATGTCTTCGCTGACTGCTTGATACAATTCCAGCAGGTCTGCAGCTAGCCAGCTGGGGTCGATGGAGGGGTCTAGGCTGAGGTCAGGGTCTCCAGGATGAAACCAGAGCAATTCCTTGATTTGCTGAGCATCCACATGGGCCAGTGCGCGAGCGATAGACAATTCCTGTTCGGCATTGGATCGGATGCCATTGTGCCGGGAGATGACCACTTCAGGTGTCCATAATCCTGGGGTAATTTCCAAGAGGGTAAATTCAAAGGGCAGTAAGGCAGGGTTTTTCCGAGTTTCTTCGATGTACGCATTGACACCTGCCACATAGGCTTCGATGATGGCTTTGCCGTTGGGGTGGTAGTGGTTCAGTTCGGTATCCATGTCCTTGCGGTAGCGCAGGAGGCGTGCACCGATATCACTTTGGAGACCTGCGGGACCTACCAGGGCTGCCGTAGTGCCGGTAGCTTTTCGGCGCCAGAGTTCAAACTGAAAGAGGCGATCTTTGGCGGCGAGGTATCCCTGCGCAAAAAATAGATCTTGTTCGTTTTTGGCTTCGATGTGATTGATGCCCCAGCTGTCTCGGCGCACGCTCACTTCTTGGCTAATTCCAACCAAGGATTGGTGTTTTGCTGTGCTACAGGCCCAAAATAAGCTGGCGGTGAGTAGTAAGGCTCTCCCTTTCGATAGTCCCATGGTGCTTGGTCAACTTGTTGACAGGAATATACTTAAATATGTTTGATCCAAACTTAGGTTCTTACAAACTGATTTAAAAAGAAAGTTGAGCGGTGTCAAACCGGGAGGTGTGGCTGCTAACAGAGGAGTATCAAAAAACGTATTTTACCACATTTAATACGAAAAGAAATACTTAGATAAATTCAAGTGCAGCTGTATAAAAAATGTGTAGCTTGAAAATTATCGGTTTGGAAAAAGGGGAGTAATTTAGTTTGACTTTCCATTTATCTAGGGTTTTTGAAAAGCTAGTAGGGTAAGTCCCTTTCCGAAGTTGATTAATTTAGAGGCATAAAAATTTAATTCTCAAGCAATGTTAGCACTTCTTGGTTTAGGAACGATCTTACTTTTGTTGGGGGTGGTGCTTTCGAAAAAAGCCTCCCCAGTCATCGCCCTGACCTTAATTCCTATAATTTCGGGGATGTTGGCGGGTAAGACGGCATCACTTCCTACCTACATTGGGGAGGGACTTCAAGCCATTGCTCCCACGGGGGTGATGTTTGTTTTCGCGATTCTATTTTTTGGTATTTTACTAGATGCGGGAACCTTTCAGCCCATTATCTCCAGACTATTGAAATTGGCAGGAAACGATCCGATTAAAATAGCCCTTGCCACTGCGACATTGGCCATGATCGTACATTTGGATGGCTCTGGGGCGGTCACTTTCTTAGTGGTCATTCCCGCACTAACTCCGATTTACGATCGACTCGGGATGAGCAGGCTTACGCTAGTGAGTATTGTTGCTTTGGCTGCTGGGACGATGAACATGTTGCCTTGGGGTGGGCCGACCCTTCGGGCAGCTACAGCCTTGAATGTGCCTGTGACCGAATTATTTAATCCCATGATTATCCCCTTGATTTCAGGGCTACTTACTGTTTTTGTGATTGCCTTTTTTTTAGGAAAAAAAGAAAAAAACAGCTTGTCTCCACGCTCCTCTACTGAGGAGGTGCTCCCTCACCTGGATGTACCAGAGGAAAAGCGTAGCCCCCTATTTTGGGTCAATGTTTTGTTGATCCTATTGGCCATTGTTAGCGTAATTTTGGCAATAGCACCACCTTTTGTAGTGTTTATGGTGGCCTTTGCCTTGGCCTTGTGGATTAATTTCCCGAAGGTGGAAGAACAGAAAAAGCGAATCGATGCCCATGCAAAAGAAGCCATGCTGATGGCAAGTATTCTTTTTGCAGCCGGTTGCTTTACGGGAATACTCAAAGGCTCGGGTATGATGGAAGCCATGGCGGCAGCGGTAGAGACGACCATTCCAGCGCAGTTGGGAAATAGACTTCCATTGGTGACGGGACTGTTGGCGATGCCAGCCAGTTTACTTTTTGATCCAGATTCGTTTTATTTTGGAATTTTGCCTTTGCTTTCATCCACTGCTACTTCCTTTGGAGCCAGTGGAATCGAAGTGGGACAGGCTGCTATTCTGGGCCAGATGACGACGGGATTTCCAATCAGTCCTTTGACTGGCTCTACCTTTTTGTTGGTCGGCTTGGCAGGAGTGGAATTGGGAGACCATCAACGGAAAACCATTCCTTTGGCTTTTTTAGTGACCCTGGTCATGCTTCTGGTGTCCATTCTTTTAGGAATAATATCCATTTGAAATGAAGGATAAAATCAGAATTGGCTGTGGTGCAGGATTCTCGGGGGATCGATTTGAACCCGCCCTCATGCTTACGGAAAGGGGTAATTTGGATTACCTCGTGTTGGAATGCTTGGCGGAGCGGACCATTGCTTTGGCCCAAAAACGTAAACAGCAAAATCCTGAATTGGGGTATGATATTTTTTTAGAACGTAGAATTGAAAGCCTACTTCCCTTGTTGGTTCAGCACAACACCCGGTTGATCACGAACATGGGAGCCGCCAATCCCATCGCTGGTGCGCAGAAGATTATCGAACTCGCTAAAAAACTAGGAATCAAGGTTCAAGTGGCAGTGGTACTCGGAGACGATGTGTTTGATCAATTGCCCGCTGCAGCCTTAAGTATGGAGGAAAATAAACCCTTACACGCGTATGGGCAATTGATATCTGCCAATGCCTACTTGGGAGTGGATGCGATTTTACCTGCTTTGAAGACGAGTGCGCAAATTATCTTGACAGGTAGAGTAGCAGATCCCTCCTTATTTTTAGCACCCATGATTCATGAATTTGGCTGGTCTGAGTCGGATGCCGACAGGATGGGAAAGGGAACGGTAATCGGTCACCTTATGGAATGTGCAGGCCAACTTACCGGTGGGTATTTTGCGGATCCAATTTCCAAACCGGTACCCGGCTTAGCCAATCTTGGACACCCTCTTGTAGAAATCAGTAGGGAGGGCACTGGCGTCATTCTAAAAGTGGAGGGGACTGGGGGACTGATTCACCCACAAATTGCCAAAGAACAACTACTCTATGAAGTCATGGATCCTGGCAATTATTTTACACCGGATGTAATCGCCGATTTTCGAAGTGTTCGATTCGAGCAGTTGGGTCCCAATCGACTTGGGGTGAGCGGAGGAACAGGAAAAATGAAGCCAGAAACGCTTAAAGTAAGTGTGGGTTACCAGGCAGGCTGGATCGGAGAAGGGGAGATTTCTTACGGGGGAGCTCATGCTGTGGAACGTGCAAAACTAGCCGGTGCGATCATTCAACAACGAATTGGTTCCTACTTTGACGAATTTCGGGTAGATTTTATCGGCCTAAATTCCCTGCATGGGGATTCGATTTCACTGACTGGCTTGCCCTATGAGGTGAGGCTTCGTGTGGCAGGAAAATCTTCACAAAAAGAAATTGCTCAGCTTGTGGGAGAAGAGGTGGAAGCCCTGTATACCAATGGGCCTGCTGGGGGTGGAGGAGCGAGAAAATTTGTAAACGAGGTGATTGGGGTGGTCTCCATTCTCATCGACAGAAATCAAATTAAATCTGAGGTTCAACTTTTCGAATCATGAGAAAGCTTGCTGATCTAGCTCATAGCCGTGCGGGAGACAAGGGAAATACCTTAATCCTTTCGCTTTTCCCTTTTGAGGAAGAAAATTTTTCCTTGTTGGTAGAAAAGGTTACCGCAGAACGGGTTAAAGAACACCTTGGGCAGCAGATCAGGGGCAAGGTGCATCGGCATGTGCTCCCTGAATTGCATGCGCTTTTATTTACCTGTGAGGGAGCACTTGCTGGGGGAGTGACTACTTCTCTTGCACTCGATGCCCATGGTAAAACTTTGAGTTATGCACTTTTGGAGCTTCCCCTCTAATCCTTCTATTAGCTAACTAGAGCATCCGTCTCCATCTCCACGAGGTAGCCGTCACCGATCAGGGTGGCCTGCACCAGGGTATTGGCGGGCTGAATTCCTGCAAAGCGCTGCCCATGGGCTCGGGAAATGGCCTCCCAATCGGATGCGCGCTGCACAAAAATCCGCGTGCGCACCACATCCTCCAGGCTGCCCCCAAGGGATCGAATCGCCCCCTCTACCTTATCAATGATGAAATGCATTTGCGCAGCAGGATCAGCTCCTCCCATTTGAACTGATCCATGTGTGGCAGTAGTACCGGATACCAAAATGTGATTTCCCTTGCGGACGGCCCGGCTGAAGCCTGCGATATCCTCCCAAATCGTGCCACTCAGGGCTTTGATCCGTCCATCGGCTCCCTCTTTGGTGGGATATGGACTTGGTAGGCCGTCGATATGGTGGCTTAAATCTCCCGAAGCAGTCAAGAAGGGGGCCTTGCGGTACTCATCTCCACAGTCCCCAGGGATTTTGTGAAGGCTACTTAAAGCAGTTTGGATGCTGGATCGATCCGCTTCATCCAATTGGATCGAAACTAACTGCTGATTTTCCGTGAGGTGTTCACTTTTGCCCAAGCGCGCCCCAATGATTACCCCAGCCACAGCGGGTTGAAGGAGCATGTAGTGACTCGCCAAGGTGGCAATGCCTACCCCATGTTTCTGGGCTATGGGTTGGAGTGTGCGGAGGAGGTTTTGGAAGCGCTCCCATCCTCCGGCAGCATCGATGAATCGTTTATACTTCATTTGAGACCAGGTGAGCGATTCATTCAAAACCGGCTCTGGTTTTCCGAGCCATTTTTCCGAAAGGAATCCTCCCGCCACGGTTCCGAAAGCCAGCAACTTTACCCCATGGGTCAAGCAGAGCTGGGTCATTTCCCCCGCTGCGCGTTGATCTAGTAGGGAATAGCAGACCTGGTTAGAAACTACCTCTATCCCTGAATTGACCACTACCTGGAGGTGGGCCGTATCAAAGTTGGTTAGGCCCAGGTGCCGAACCAACCCCTCATTTTTTAGTTCTTGTAGCCAGAAAAGACAATCCACCCAACTGGGATGCGCATAGTGCCAAGCATGAAACTGCATCAGGTCGATCTGATCCGTTTTCATTCGCTTCAAGGCGGTTTCCACCGCTTCTCGCACTTGGCTAGCAGTGATTTTTCCGGGTGAGGGAACCCATTTGGTAAAAAATTGCGCAGCATCAGACCCGTAGGTTTGCCGGAATACCCCAGTAATCTCCTCCGCTGACCCATAGTGGTCCGCCATGTCAAAGGTGGTAAATCCCGCATCCAAGTAGGCTTTCATGTGCCTGGCTGCTTCCAGAGGGTTGACCTTGGTGCCATCACGTTCTAGATCGGCAATCTGCCAAAGCCCAGTAAGTGCTCGGCTGATGGTCAAGCCCGGCGCGAGTTCCGTGTAGTTTGAAAGGGTCATCGTTGCTTAGGGTAACTTTGAAAATTTTTCGTGTAGGTCGGAATTGGTCTTTTTTAGTTTTGTCCAACGGATAAAAAACAGGACTGCCGCCATCCCCATCACGATCAACCAGATCCAGGTGGAATGAAAATACCAGGCACCGACCGAGGAGGTCAAATCTTTGTAGGTATGTATCACTAGGAAACAGCTCAGGAAAACACTGCCGATTCCGACGATGATTGCCCTTGTTGCCTTGTTGGGAAAAATTGCAATCTGCTTCGCCAAAGTTGGATTCCGTTTGGGCAAGCAGGCCACCGAAAGGCACATGAAGATAAAATTAACCAGCATGGAGGTGACCATGATATCGATCCCGAGGAAGAAATCTCCTGCAAAGTGGCTGCCCAAAATTCCGAGGGAAGAAACCCCTCCGCTCAGGAGGATGGCCGGTACAGGGGTATGGAACTTGGGATGAATACCTGCCAGGCTTTTGGGGAAAATCCCATCTTCAGCCCAGGCAAATACAAGTCGAGATACAGAGAGGATCATCGCTGGCAGGTCATTGAGTAGGGCAATGGCAGCACCTAGCAGGATGGCAATGCCAATTCCAGCGGGAAGGAGAATGGTCAGCAGGCCGGCTGCGGTCAGGTCTTTGGAAAGGGCCTCCTCAGCCACAAATTGCCAAGGGACGGTGTGGTAGACCGCATAG
>Ga0169931_10015635_pt1 | contig 10140 bp, 8 predicted proteins | sample Kivu_15m_20L_FD_129675 | JGI IMG/M metagenome (GOLD analysis project Ga0169931, IMG submission 129675) | Freshwater microbial communities from Lake Kivu, Western Province, Rwanda to study Microbial Dark Matter (Phase II) - Kivu_15m_20L... | ecosystem: Environmental > Aquatic > Freshwater > Lake ... | reverse complement strand
TACTATTTATTCCTTCTACAAAAACTTTTGATTTATTTCATCCGGATCGTAAGTGCCGAGTAAAATTATACATAAAAAGAGTTTTTATTACCGATGAAAATATAGATATCGTACCGCAATATTTACGTTTCTTAAGAGGTGTGGTAGATTCGGAGGATCTACCGCTCAATATTAGTAGAGAAACTCTGCAGCATAACTCTACTATAGAAAAAATTAAAAACTCCATTACAAAAAGAGTTCTTACTGAGCTTAAAAAGAAAAAGGATGAAAATTTCGAAGAGTATCTTGTGTTCTGGAATAATTTTGGCGGAGCATTAAAAGAAGGATTATGCGAAGTTACTTCTGATCATGAAAAATTATTAGAAGTTTGTGTATTTAGAAGCGCCTTGCATGACAAAATGATCAGCTTCGACGAATATCTGGATAATTGTAAAGGTGATGGGAAAACCATCTATTATTTAAGCGGAGAAGATGCAACTAAACTTAAAAATAGCCCTCAGATAGAAGGATTTTTAAGTAAAGGAATCGATGTTTTGCTCTTTACTGATACTGTTGATGATTTTTGGGTGAATGTTAACGGTCGTTATAAAGATGTCCCAATTAAGTCTGTAACCAGAGCCGATATAGATCTAGATAAAACTGATTCAGCTGAAAATAAGGATGATAAGAAAGAAAGCTCAAAGGAAAATAATGATTCTTCTAACGAGAAATTAATTGGTTATTTTAAAGAAACACTAGGCGATTTAGTTAAAGACGTAAAAATTTCAAAAAAATTAACATCAAGTCCTGCTTGTCTTGCGGTAGGGGAAGGAGCTATGGATATAAGAATGGAAAGATTTTTAATAGAACAAAAGCAGTTATCTGCAGCCTCTAGTAAAATCCTTGAAGTTAATCCTAACCATAAAATTATAAAAAAAATCCTCAGCCAAATAGACAGCACGGAACATGAAGAAGAAAATAAGCAACTTGTCCATTTATTGTTTGATCAAGCTTGTGTTATTGAAGGCCAACCTGTTGAAGATGCTGGTGCATTTGCTAGAAGGTTGAACTACTTTTTAGAAAAGGCTAACGTATAAGCCAAAGTTTACAAGCTACGGTAAATAAGTAAGCTTTAATGTTAAAAGATTAAAAGAGAGCAAGGTAATTGTCTGAATATATTAGAGTTCTTGGTATAGAATCCAGTTGTGATGATACTGGGGTGGCAATTATTGACTCTAATCGTTGTATACTTTCAAACATCGTTATCTCTCAAAAGAGCGAGCATGAAATATTTCAAGGGGTAGTCCCTGAGATTGCAGCTCGCTCTCATATGAAACATCTAAAGAAAGCTATAAATCTAGCTTTATCTGAAGCAAAAATGGATATCAAGGAAATTGATATTATAGCTGCAACAAGCGGACCAGGCCTTATTGGCGGCGTTATTGTGGGTGCTATGTTTGCCAAGGCAATTTCAAGCGTTCTAAAAAAACCTTTTATTGCTATCAATCACCTCGAGGGACATGCTTTAACGGCTAGATTAACACATCAAGTTAATTACCCTTATTTACTGCTTCTGGCTAGCGGCGGGCATTGTCAGTATGTAGCTGTACTTGGTCTTGGTAAATATAAGATTCTTGGCCAGACTTTAGATGATGCAATAGGGGAGGCGTTTGACAAAGTGGCTAAAATGATGAATCTCGGTTTTCCTGGTGGACCAGAAATAGAAAAAAAGGCCTTGAATGGTAACGGAAATAGATTTGAATTACCTATGCCGATGATTAACCAGAAAACTTGCGATATGTCTTTTTCTGGCTTAAAAACAGCAGTAAGAATAACAATAGAACAGTTAGGAATGTTGTCGGACCAGGATATTTGTGATGTGGCAGCAAGCTTTCAGAAAGCTGTTAGCAATATTATTTACAAAAAAACAAAATATGCTATTAATGAATATAAAAAAATAGCAGCAGGTAAAACTTTAGTGGTTGCTGGGGGAGTTGCAGCTAATAAAGTCCTAAGATCTACGCTTTTATCTGTCGCGCAGGAAAGTGGATATAATTTTGTTGCACCACCAATAAACTTATGTACGGATAATGCAGCAATGATAGCTTTTGCTGGACTGGAGCGTTTTTACGCTGGTATAATAAATGATGTAAGCTTTAAACCGAGGGCACGCTGGGGCTTGGAAGACTTATAATCATGACATTTTGATGCATATATTTGGTTAATAACACTAATAAGATTTATGTCTGGAATACAGTTAAATAAAATCGTTGCGGCAATACTACTTGCCAGTTTAATTGCAATGCTTGTTGGCTTTGTAGCTAACATTTTATACAAGCCAAAGCTTCAGGTATCACAAAGAGGATACCATTTAGAAGTAGAAGAAGCTAGTGCTACAAATGCTGGGGAAACAAAAGAGATACCTGTTGATATTAAAGCACTGATGGCAAAAGCTAATGCGGAAGCAGGTGCGGGGATAATAAAAAAGTGCGTTTCCTGCCATAGTTTTGATAATGGAGGGGCAAATAAAGTAGGACCAAATTTATGGAAAGTTGCAGGCGGCTCTAAAGCACATAAAAAGGATTTTGCCTATTCAAAAGCGCTGCAAGCTGCCGACGGGGTTTGGGATGATGAAAGTTTATATAAGTTCCTGCATAAACCGTCTAAATTCATTCCCGGTACTAAAATGTCGTTTGCCGGCCTTAGCAAACCTGAAGAAATTGCAGATGTAATTGCCTTTTTGAAAGAAAAAGCCAGTGATTGACTAACTTTCCCATAGTAATATGCATCAAGGTTACCTTGCCTTGACGACCCACTATCTGGTGTCTGTTCGTTCCAACCTTATTTTGCTATCAGCTTTCTTTTCCAAACTAGCCCCTCACAAAGCTAACCTTGCTGGAGGAAATAGACTTCTTGAAACTCAGCTTATAGAGATTTTTTGCCTCCTATTCCTAAGAGGTAAAGCAGTCGCAAGAAAATGATATGTATGCCGAGGCTCATAAAATGGCTACTACCTACATAATCTACTAGGAGCAAATTTCACACTATTCCCTTCACCACGCTACCTTCTAAAAAAGTAAAACCTAGAAAAATAAAATTGATTGCAAGTTAAGAAAAGCTGTGATATAGTTAACGAAATTTAACCTTTATTAAAAATAATGGTTAACACATTTAAATAATTAATATATTTATTATTTTTAGAGAGGTTAAAAAATGAGCAAAGATAAAGAAACCACAGACAAAACTGAAGATCAAGTTTCCATTAAAGAAAAACTAACAGATATTGGGTGTGTGTTAGGTGTTGATGAGGATTCGACTTGGAGCATTGACGTCAGTCAGGCTTTTGACAAGGCTAATCTCGGAGCATTACTCGACATATTACAATTACCGAAAGCAACGTTTATAACTAAGTTAAATCTTAGTAATAACCGCCTAGGAGATGAAGAAGCAATAGCTTTAGCTAAGGTCTTAAAAGATACTAATATTACTGCGCTGAATCTTGATAGTAACTTCCTAAAAGCTGAAGGAATAAAAGCTTTGGCCGCAGGCTTAAAAGGTACTAATATTACTACACTGGATCTTAGTAATAACTGCCTAGGAGATGAAGGAGCAGGAGCTTTGGCTGAGTTAAAAGGTACTAATATTACTACTCTGGATCTTAGAAGTAACCAGATAGAGGCTGAAGGAGCAATAGCTTTGGCCGACGGCTTAAAAGATACTAATATTGCTATTCTGGAGCTTGACTATAACGATATAGAACAGGAAGGAGCGGAATCTTTAGTTAGGAACTTACAGAATACCAGTATTACGCAATCTCCCTCCTACCCATATGGAAAAAGTTTTAAGTGTATAAAGACCCATCAAGAGACTCTTTCTGAAAGCGTAAGTAAGTTTATTGAAGAAAATGGAAGTGTTTCTATAAAAACGTCGAATTTTTATACTAATATGAGCCCAGCAGTATTACAAAACTACCTAGAAGCAATACACTCTGAATATGCAGCTGATATTTCTGATGATTCTCTTGATAAACTCTTATTAAGAGAATCATCAGAAACACTACTTCCAGATGTCGGTAAGCTCATATTAGAGTATTGTGGTAGGGATTTCAAACTCACTCGTGAAACATATAAACAACTGTTTTTTCGAACACCTGAAGTAGTTGAAGATGAAGAATCCTTCACAAATGCACCGACTGCTAAAGTAGTTAAAGACGAAGAAGCTCTAAAAGAGGCAGTGGTTAATTCACTTCGCGGAAAAGAAGTAATTACCGCAGGTGATTGGGTATCTCGTAGTATTAATAGCGGTAGTGACAGCAGCAGCAGTAGTAGTAGTACTAGTACCATGTCTAGCTCTGAAATGGCTTATTCAGATTCTGTTTCTTCTAGCCGCTCTTACTCTTCTTCAAATAGCTATAGTATGAGTAGTTATTACGAATCTACCCTAAGTACTACTGACATTAGCTTAAGCGGCGCTTATGAAGCGATTAGCGATTTGCAAGGAGTCTAATAAACGGTATTATATTAGATGATAAACCTCGTGGGGAAATAAATCATGAAACTTGCATAATCGGTGCTGTCTATTTGTGCAAGTTTTATTTTCCCCTTTCACCCATAGCGTATTTTATTAGCATTTCTTTTAAATGAGGAATTTTTTCTATTGCTTTAAAACCAAGCTGCCTTGTTGAGTGAAATATTTTTGAGTTGGACAAAAAAATACTATTAATAAAGTCAGTAATTAATAGCATATTTTTATTATCGTCTTGTCTAAGTTTTTGATAGTTAATCAGCGTATCTTTATTAATACCATTTCCAGCAATTAAACTAGATAAGCAATCTATATCTTTTATTCCTTGGTTTAGACCTTGCCCTGCAAGAGGATGAATCACATGAGCAGTATCAGCAATTAGGACTATGCTATTATTATAGTATTTTTTAGCCGTATACGCTTTAAGCGGGAATCTACCCACCTTACTTTGGAATTCAATTTTTCCTAGAAATGAACCAAAGTTTTCTTGAACTAGATAAGCAAATTCTTTGGGTTCTATGGTTAAAAGAGCTGATGCGTAACTTTCAGAAACCGTCCACACAATAGACGACTTATAAGGATCTTTTAAGGGTAGGATAGCAAATGGGCCGGTAGGCATAAAATGCTCAACGGCGGTGCCTTCATGATTTCTTTCATGTCCCACAATAAAAGTTAAGGCTTGTTGGTTGTAGTCTTCTTCTATTTCATTAGAAAAAAATAAATTTTTTGCTCGAGAGTTCTTACCGTCGCAAGCGATCAGCAGTTTGCATACTAATTTGCTATTATTACTTAGTGCAAGCTCGCAATAATCCAAATTATTATTAATTCTCTGATATTTTATATTGTCTAAAACAGTTATACACTTATTTTGTTTCACTAAATCATAAAGGCATTTTTTAAATTTCGTATTTTCTATTAAATAACCCATTTTCTTATTGCAAGAATTATCTTCTATTAGAAAATGGAGCATTTCAGGGGCTTTATTATCAACAACATATATATCGTTTATAGGCCCACATAATTTTAGTAGTTCTTGCCAAATGCCAATTTTTTCAAAGATGTTTCGGGAAAAAGCGTTTATTGCAGTAGTTCGGATATCGTCAAAAAATTCTTGGTTAGTAGTAGACTGTGCTTCAACAATAGTACTGGAAATATTATAGTTTGCTAAAGCTAGAGCAGTTATCATGCCACTAAGCCCGCAGCCAAGGATCACAATATTATTATTACTGCTCATTCTTTGCTTCTTTTTGATGTTTCTGTAAAAAATATTTTAAGTAAGCCAAGTTTCCAACCACGCTTAGTAAAAAATATATTAAAGCGATGTCAATGTAAGAGCTATTAACTTTATAGCTTCCTAAAAAGCAGATAAATAAAGATATTAAACTAGTTGCGGTATTTAAAAATAATAATTTTGTAAATATTTCCTTTTGCAGTAACATGGCGCAGACTACTACTCCCGAGAAAAGTAATAACACCACTAAACAGATATTTAGCATCTTTCTATCCCACGTTAAAATACTCTATTATCACTCAAGTACCACTTCTTTGCTATAAGTTACAACAGATTCATCAGGTTTTGTATAAGCAATTTTTATAGTGAAATTACCGTGTATTTGTTCTTTATGAAGGTTCTTGCCAACATAAAAAAAGTATTTAGGTTGGTATTTAGAGAATTCATGTTCTTTCTCAAAAAGTATTTTTTCTTCTGAATCAAGAAATTGCACCTTCATTTTATGTCCTTTATCAACTGATAAAACATCAGCAAAGACCATTATAACTTCCGGATTACGAGGTTGGATAATGCGCTGATAGTATCCTTCCCTAACTTTTGCCAGTTCCGGTATTTGAAAAGCTACTCCATAGTTATAAACAATTCCATCCTTGATGTGTTCGCTTAAATAATCCGGATTTGCCCACAATGCCTGAGGACGGAGACCGCAATTAGGTTGATCACCATAAAAAGGATCTATTTCGCTTAAACTACCGTCTTGATTTTTTTTACTAAGAGCAAAATAAAGATGAGGATGGTTAGTGTTGCCAGATAGACCAACAGAACCAAGACGCTCGCCGGCTAATACCCGATCGCCTACTTTGACCGAAATAGAACCTTTTTGCATATGACAAAGCTGGGATTCTAAATCATGTGTAGTAATAACTACCCCGTTACCACATTCTTGGTCTTTTATTTTGTCAAGACCACCGATATCTACATTGATATCTTCAATTCCATCTCTTACTGCTTTAACTACTCCATCAAACGGAGAAAGCACATCCACTCCTTGTTTAATTTGTTCGATATTTTCTAGAATAAAATCCGTACCTCTGTGACCGGGAAAAGTCCTGACCCCGCACTTGTAGTCTACTTCTTTACCATCATTAAAATGCCTCGGTAAGTTGGCAATCCAGCAGTTTTCTCCGAGCTTACAATCGATAGGCAATTCAATAGCTGTTATTCCCCAAGCATTTTGTAACCAGCAAATTGAAAAGATAATTATTAAGCGAAAGTATAAAAAAAATATTTTGTTCATATTTAATACTAACCATTAATGTATATTATGTTTTGCCCTACTTTTCCAATTATCTATATAGGTTGCAGCAAGCTCACTATCTTCTATTAAGAGTACATTCTCAGCATTTTTGTTATCTGCTGCCTTAGTGAAATTAAAAGAGCCTGTTATAACTTTCTTTCGATCAATTATCATTACTTTATTATGAGCAATCCCAGGCATTTTATCATAATATACATCAATGCCAAGCCTTTTAAAATGTTCGAAAATATCCTTGTTATCGCTTAAATTTCCTCCATCTAACAAAATCCTGACTTTTACCCCTCGTTCATGAGCATTTTTAAGCTGATGAATTATCATATCAGATGTTAGCCCGTAAGCTTGAACGAAAATAGATTCTTTTGCTTTAGTTATTTGTTGAGCAATCAAGCTACCACAACCAGATGGTGGGGTAAAGCAAACGTTAATTTTATCGGTATCTGCTTGAAATTTATGCCAGGTCCCTATACCTATCATTTCTTCGTAACCAACACCAATAGCGATTCCTAGAGTTAAAGTAGCTAAAATTGATCGAATAGGTTTTTTACTAAAAGTAAAAAATTTCAAAGAATGATTTATTTGAGATTTTTTAAAAATACTTTTTCTGGCCATAATAAATAGATACTTAACATTTTAAATGGTAGTAACTCTTTTTTGATGATGCAAGTGTATTTATAAAAAAATCGGTGATTAAATAATTACTAATATATTTAAGAGAGAAATTAAGGGATAAATTGACTAGTTCGCAAAAATTTAAATGATATATTAAGTTAATTTGCTAGTTTTTAACCCTTCAGATAAATCAAATATTTTATTCCTGAACTGGGTTTTACATAATGGAATAAAGCCCAGGTAAAGCTTATTTAATTGCTCATTATTAGTAGGTAAATGAGTTGAAAGGAGTATAAGATCATGATCTTTAGCGCAATGGTTTCTTGGAATATTAAGTATCTGCGAGCATTCTTCCCTAAGTAAAGCAAATTGGAACAACTTATGTAAAAATTCTTCATTTTTGTTCCTTAGCTCCATTTTTTGGATTATTCTCTCAGGAGAAAATTTATAAGAATTACTATCTAATAATTTAGCGGTTTTAGAGTTATAATTATCCCATAATTTTCTGTTTGTTAAAGTATCCGATAACATTCTGTGTAAGGGAATTAGAAATTCAGTATCACGGATTGCATATTCCAATAAAGCTTTAGATAAAGGTCTCTCAAGCCAATTGGCTTTTTGAAGCGATTTATCTATCTCAATATTTAACATTGCTTTACATAATTTGCTATAACCCATTCCTTCTTCCATACCACAAACATTTGCTGCAATTTGAGTATCAAAAACGTTTTTTGGGAGAGCACCAAAAAGCTTTAAAAATATTTCAAAGTCTTGGTCTGGAGAGTGGAGTACTTTTAGTATAAGTGGATTAAGCAGTATAGTTTTTAAGGCAGAGAGGTTTATATCACTAAGCGCATCTATTATTATTTTTTGATTTGGAGTACTAATTTGGATAATACTTAAAATCGCATAGTAAGTTTTTCTCCTGTGGAACTCAGTATCCATATAAAGAATTCTTTCATTTGATAAAACCTCGCAGATTTTATTAAACTCTGATTGATTGCTGATAAGTATCATGATTTTGATTGCTTAAAATGCCTATTATATATATAAGTACATACTTATATACACATATGAATATTAAAATTATTAATTCTATGCATAAATACAGAACTCATAATTGTAGTGAACTTAACAAATTATCCGTTGGTCAAACAGTAAAGTTATCTGGGTGGGTTCACAGACGCAGAGACCATGGTAATTTGTTATTCATAGATATTAGAGATCATTATGGAATAACGCAATTAGTTTTTACTGACCAAGACTTATCGTTAAAAGATAGAGCAAGTTATTTGCGCTATGAAAGCGTTATTACAGTAGAGGGTAAAGTAGTTAGCCGAGATCAAGATAATATAAATACAACAATCAATACAGGTGAAATTGAAATAGTAGTTACGAGTTACATTCTAGAATCAGAAGCAGATATGTTACCTCTTAATGTAAATTCTGAGCAAGAAGCGCCTGAAGATATCAGGCTTAAATACAGATTTCTAGATTTAAGGCGTGAAAAGCTACACAATAACATAATACTTCGATCTACAATAATTGCTGAAATCAGAAAATATATGATTTCCCAGAGTTTCATCGAATTTCAAACGCCGATTCTTACAGCCAGTTCTCCGGAGGGGGCTCGTGACTTCTTAGTCCCAAGTAGAATACATCCTGGTAAATTTTATGCTCTTCCGCAAGCACCTCAGCAGTTCAAACAAATGTTAATGATGTCAGGTTTTGATAGGTACTTTCAAATAGCGCCGTGTTTTCGTGATGAGGATGCAAGGGCTGATAGATCGCCGGGTGAATTTTACCAGCTTGATATTGAAATGTCATTTGTTACGCAAGATGATGTGTTTAATACGATTGAACCATTAATGTTTGAAATTTTTAGTAAATTTAGTAATAAAAAAGTTTCCAACCCTCCTTTTGTCAGAATTCCATATACTGAATCTATGCTTAAGTATGGTAATGATAAACCGGATTTACGTAATCCAATTGAGATCATTGATGTAACGGATATTTTTGCTGCTTCTACATTTACAGTTTTTAAGGACAATATCGAGAAAGGGTTTGTAGTGCGGGCAATTCCTGGGCCTAAATTGCTCAGCAAATCACGTAAATATTTTGATGATTTGACCAAATTCGCTATTAATGAGGGGGCAAACGGCCTTGGTTACATAACTTTTGGCGATGAGGGAGAAGTAAAAGGCCCAATAGCAAAATTCTTAAATCAAAAGCAGCTGGAAAATTTAAAAACTGCTGCGAAATTAACAAATGGTGATGCAATATTTTTTGTTTGTGCTAAGGAGCTGGAAGCGTCTAAGATAGCCGGTAAAATTAGAGCAAAACTGGGTATCGATCTTGGGCTGATAGATTACAATCGTTTTGAATTCTGCTGGATTACTGATTTTCCATTTTATGAGTTTAATGAAGATACTAAGAAAATTGATTTTAGCCATAATCCATTTTCCATGCCGCAAGGAGG
>Ga0169931_10015634_pt1 | contig 10140 bp, 14 predicted proteins | sample Kivu_15m_20L_FD_129675 | JGI IMG/M metagenome (GOLD analysis project Ga0169931, IMG submission 129675) | Freshwater microbial communities from Lake Kivu, Western Province, Rwanda to study Microbial Dark Matter (Phase II) - Kivu_15m_20L... | ecosystem: Environmental > Aquatic > Freshwater > Lake... | reverse complement strand
GTATTTTCAACTTGATTTACAGTATTTTCAACTTGATTTACAGTATTTTCAACTTGATTTACAGTATTTTCAACTTGATTTACAGTATTTTCAACTTGATTTACAGTATTTTCAACTTGATTTTCAGTATTTTCAACTTGATTTTCAGTATTTTCAACTTGATTTACAGATTCAGAATTATACATAATTATAATATAAATAATACATATTATAATTTTAAATTAAATTTTTTATTGCACGGGACATTGTTGGACTTGTGGATGTGGTATATTTGATTCTCTTGTGTTATGTTCTTCTTCTTGTCTAGTTTGTTTTTTAAATGAGTATAATTTTTCTCTTTTATATTCTTCTTTATTAAATTTCTTTCTATCTTTATTTTTAATAAATATTTTAAATGTTTCATTATCTAGTAGTGTAGTTGGATATTCATATTCAAATTTAAATATTAATTTTCCTCTTCCATCAATATTATTTTCACTATAAGGTAATCCCAAATTTTTAGCATATCTTGTATCACCATCTTGAATTACACTATCATTTTTAAAATAATATTTACCATTATCAATATGATCTATAAATATATCATTACCAGTTAAGGCATCATAAATACTAATCTTATATTTTAATAAAATATCATAATTATTAACTATTTCATACATACTATCTGATTCATTAATAATTTTAAATTTAATAAAAATATCTGCTTTGCTTTCTGTTTCTGTATCAAAACTTCCCATACCTCTCATACACATTTTTGTTTGGTAATCAAAGTTTTTCCTAATATTAATATCTTTAGTTAATTTATCTCTGTAAACTCCTTTACCAGAACATTTACCACAAATTTTAGAAGGATTTATACAATATCCTGTTTGTTGACATTTATCACAAGGAATAGCTTGTTGTTGGACCATTCCAGGACCAATTGGTCTAATCACCATAAAAGCACCTTTACCTTTACATTTATCACATTTTGGTTTTATTTTATCAATTGAACCTGTTCCTGTACATTCAACACACATACTATTTATGTCTATTTCTATTTTTTTATCACAACCTCTAAATAATTCATTAAATGTTAATCCTATCTTTACTTCTTGTATTGGTTTTTGTTTTTGTTGTGTTCTTTCACCAAACATATTGCCAAACATATTACCAAATGGAAATCCAGCACCTTCAAACATTTCAGCAATATCAGGGAAACCACCTTCAAAATTAGGTGCTTCTCCATCACAAATACCAAATTGATCGTATTTTTGTTTTTTTTCTTCATCGGATAGAATACCATAAGCTTCGGTTATCTCTTTAAATTTCTCTTCTGCCAATTCTCTATTATCAGGATTTTTATCAGGATGCCATTTAATAGCTAATTTTTTATATGATTTTTTTATATCATCAATAGACGCATCGTTATTTAATTCTAAAATTGTATAATAATCTTTTTTTGGTGAATTCATTATTTGTATAAATATGTATATAAATAATATTTTAATTAGTTTTCTATTTAGCTGTTAAATTGTTAAATTCTATTTTTCTAAAATTAGCGGTAGGTGAGCTTTTATATTTAAAAATACTTAATCCTGATGCATACTTATTTAAATCTTCAATAGCTTTTTCATTTGAATATACCATATTTGTTCCATAGAATTTACCTTTCTCTTTTGTCATACCCAGACCATCTGGAAATGCAACCACTTTATCCTCTACACCAGTGCCACAATTAGTCCATTTTTTATTACCACTAGTGCACCATGAACTATTATCTCCTAATTGTTGCCATAAACATTTTTCATCTGGCACAGTTCTACCAGCATATTGCCAACTTGCTTTAATTATATCAAATTTATTCTTAGGACAAATAACCCATATCCAATCTCCCCATTTACCTCCTTCTAATTCTTCACCATATAACTTTTGAGCTTCTAAATATTTATTTTTGTATTTTAAATACTTTTGTTTGTAAAATTCTTCAGAATTTGATTCCATCTTTTCTATATGTATATTATTTATATTATAAAATAAATTAATAAAAATTAATAATAATTTATATTAATTTTTAGTGTTACGTGGATAGAGGACCGCATAAACATAGTATATTATCCCCGCCAAATACAACAATATGAGGGTTTTGTATTCCACATTGATTGGTAAAATATCCAATTTCATCTCTTAAGTGTTTAAAAGCCGTATCACTATTATATCTACTTGATAGCTCACCAAATGTAAAACCATTAAATGGTAATTCATAATTATTTGCTTTTTCTGGTGCTGGTTCACCATTTATTTTTTGTAAACCATCTTTAAATATAGTTTCACTTGACCGTTCAATACCTCTAAATAATGTATCAGTAGTTCCCTCAGATCTTTTTATTTCTGTTTTTTTATATTTATATTTTGTCATAGGTATTATTCTGATAACATCTTTATTACTTATTCCAACGAGACTATCAACACAATCACTTTGTGTTATTTTTTTTTTAGTTCCCCCTAATAATGTATTTAATTTATTGTTAGTATCTGCATCCACTACAAATACTTTCTTAGGTTGTTTTTGTAGTGCTGCTTTTAATTCTGCTTCTCCACCATCCTGCATGTTTTGTAATGCATTCGTATATTTTAGTTTATACTTTAAATACTTGCTTCTGTAATCTTCTCCATTCATATAAAATGTATATATATATATATATTCACAATAAAAAATTTAATAAATTAATTTTAAAAATAAATAATCTATATTATTACAAAAAATAAGTATAATATTTATCTATAAAAATTGAAATAATAAACTATCTAAATAACTCAACATGGTATTAAGAATCTAAAATGTTCTTACTATTGTATGCTTGGCGTGCTACTGTTCTGCTTGACAGTTCAAAGAACCTAGAAAGGGCATTTGCCCTTGCTAGCTTTGGGGCCGAGTTTGGTTGTCCTCACTGTAATGGTGTCTTGGCCCGATGCTTTTTTGCTGGTTATGGATGTCAGCAAGATCTTGCAAAAGCCAAGCGTTTGGCTCAAGAAAGTGCTGACGACGATAGTCGTTATGGCCTCTATGTCCTAGGCTATTTAGCCTATGAGAAAGGAAGGTTAGTCGCTGCCAAAACCTACTGGCAAAAGGCTGCTGATATGGGTCTGACCGTGGCTCAGTTTAATCTCGCATCACTGTTGGTCCATGTGAGACAAAATCTAAGACCGCTTCTTGAAAGACAACAAAACGAAGAAGACTACATAGAGCTTTGTAGATTGATACTACAGCTTGATGAAGAAGCATTCCTTCTCTATCTTGAGGCGAGCAAAAAAGGTTATCCTTTAGCTTGGCAAGAGCTTGGAGCCATGTTTCACTACGGAATCGCTGTGGATGTGAATATGGATTTGGCATCACAATGCTTTGCCAACGCAAAAAAAGCTGGAATAGAAAAATTGAAGATGTAAAGCAGTGTAAAGCAAAAAAAAATACTATATTTAACATTTTTATATAAAAAAATTAGAATAAATTATAAATTTTGTATTTTACTTTGTAATAGATAAATAAATATAAATATAAAAATGTATAATAAATAAATGTATAATAAATAAAAAATGTATAATAAATAACAAGCACTTTTTTACTGCATGTAGACCAGGTCTAAATGTTGCTTGTAGCCACATCAGCTTGAAACTTGGTCCGAAACCGAAGCCCACGTTAGGGCAACATCAGCCTGGGCTGCAGCATGCGTGCGTGCCAAACTGAAGGCAGGAGAACGAGGATCAACATCAGCCTGGGCTGCAGCGTGCGTGCGTGCCAGACTGAAGGCAGGAGAACGAGGATCAACATCAGCCTGGGCGGCAGCGTGCGTGCGTGCCAGACTGAAGGCAGGAGAACGAGGATCAACATCAGCCTGGGCGGCAGCGTGCGTGCGTGCCAGACTGAAGGCAGGAGAACGAGGATCCTCCTCCTGGGCGGCAGCGTGCGTGCGTGCCAGACTGAAGGCAGGAGAAGCAGGTTCTTGATCCATCTGGGCGATGGTAGGGAAGGTCTTCGAGGTTTGTTGTTGCGTCATTGGCTTGGGAGTGATTGGAGAATCTGTTCTAATAGGATAAATGCCCTTCAAATATATAGAATTTTCAATTTTTTTTATCTAATAATTATCTTCAATATACAAATTTATATAACCAGTATAAGAAATTCATACTAAAATTACATTTGATATTTCTGGTGCTATTATATTACAGATTTCTATCAAGGTTTCTTCTTTTGTTTCAAGAATCTTACAAACAAAATTTTTGTAATATTCATTATATTCTATATCTTTATTTTCTTCATCATATAGTCTTATAACATACTTTTTCCACGCAAAAACAATTATTTTACATAGATTATTTTTAGGCTCATTTAGCTTTATTTCTATCCAATAAGGATCATTTACATATTCACTTATAGTTATATTTAGTTGTGGAACATAATAATACATATATTCAATGAATTCTTGTCTACTCATGTCAAATGGGGCAAGTATATTATCCACTATATAAATATTATATCAATTTTTATTTATAAAAATTTATTTAGGAAATTCTCTAGGAATTTTAACATTTAAGGCTCTAGCTATTTTATTTACATGTTCCGCTACATATACACAACCACCTCTTTCAATTTCATTGATAATTTTAGAATCCATATTACATTTGGTAGCTAAATCTTTCTGAGTTAATTTTTGTGAGGTTCTTGATTCAGTAATGATTTTAGCCATTTCTTTGGTTACATATTTAATATTTGAAATTTCATTACCTTCAGCATCTAATCTAATTTTTGGTTGTGAATGATTAACAGGAATTGTGATAGGTTTTGCAGCTGGTTTAGGTTTATTGAAAGTAACAGTAGTCCAATCTTGATGTGCCATTTTATAACTATATTTATTATAATTAACTATATTATTATATTAAATCAAATTTTTTTATATATAATTTATTAAATTTGGTTAATAAATTGTTATTATATATAGTTAATATATAATTAATATATTTAGAAATATGGTAACTGCATGTTATATACTATTTCCGCATCAATTATTTGATGAGATATACATTAAACAAATATTAGAGAGAGAAGAGAACAAATCAAAATTCATAATTATGTGGGAACATGATTATTTTTTTAAAAAATATGGTTATCACAAATTAAAATTAGTATTTCACAAAGCAACAATGCAAGATTATTATGATAATTACAAGAAGAAATATAATATACTATATGTATCAAACAGTGATAAAAATCATATAAAAATAATAAATAATTTTATAAAGAAGAATAAAATAAATCAAGTTAGATTTTATGATCCTATAGAGTTAGATTTGAAAGAAGAGATAAACAACTGTACTATAATAAAGAATAAGGATGCAGAACATTTAATATTTGATTCTCCATATTTTTTAAATAGTTCCGATCAGAATAAGGAAATTATTCAAGACATGAAAACTGTAAGACACGATGTATTTTACAAAACACAGCGAATTAAGAATAAAATTATGGTTACTAGTAATAATCAGCCAGAAGGAAAGAAATGGTCTTTTGATACAGAAAATAGATTAACCTATCCAAAAGATCAGAAAGATGTTGAAGTTATAAGTTATAAATCAGCCACACGTAAAAAATACATTGAAGATGCTATAACCTATGTAAATAAGCATTTTAATAAAAATTATGGAAAATGTGAGTATGATAATTTTATTTATCCGTTGAATAGAACAGAATCTTTAAGATGGTTAGAAGATTTTGTTGATAGAAAACTAGGTAATTTTGGAAAATATGAGGATGCTTTATCAAGTGTAGTTAGATTTGGTTATCATTCAATGTTATCATGTTTAACAAATGTAGGATTAATAACACCACATGACATTATAGAATATGTTAGAGATTACAAAAAAAATATAGCATCAAAAGAAGGATTTATCAGACAAGTTATAGGATGGAGAGAATATTGTTATTTAATATATGATAATTATACAGATAAATTAGCCAGTAATTTATTTTATAATATGAATAAGAGAGATATACCTGAAAAATTCTGGGAAGGAAAAACAGGTATAAAAATAATAGATGACATAATAGCAAAAGTAGATGATTATGCATATTCACATCATATAGAAAGATTAATGTGTGTTGGAAATTTCTTATTATTAATTGGAGTAAAACCAAGTAAAATATTTGAATGGTTTCAAATGATGTATATTGATGCATATGAAGTTTTTATGTATCCAAATGTATATGGTATGTTGTTATATGGATACATAGATAAAGAAAAACACATGATGACTAGACCATACTTTTGTTCTAGTAATTATTTAAAAAAGATGAGTGATTACAAAACATATAGTATTGAAATTAACGGTGAAAATTACAAATGGGAGGATTTATTTGATGGATTGTATTATAATTTAATAGATACATATAGTGATAAATTTAAAAAAATATATTCAACAGCAAGTGCTATAGCACGATGGAATAAATTTGATAAAAATACAAAAACAAATCATCTTGGAAATGCTGATATTTATATTAAATGGTTGTATTCAAAAAAATAAAAGTAAAAATAGATAAATTAGAATTATTAAATTATTTATATTTGTTAATTAAAAAATTATATAATAATTTCAAAAAAATACAGCCACAAAAAAATAATATCATCTAATACCAACTAAATACAGCAACTACACCACCAATACTAATTGATTTTATCAAATTATGTTGAAGATCAATTTCATCCTTATGATTAGAAAGATTTATATCATGTTTGACACCTCCATTCTGTAAATTCGTATATTCAGTCTTATATCTTAAGTATTTAGTCTTATATTTTAAGTATTTTTTTTTGTAGAATTCTTTTATATCAGTATTCATTATAAACTAAATAGAAAAAAATTGATTATATAAATAAATATATATGTATTATACTAGATGGAAATCACAAACACACCAATCAAAACAACCAAAATAAATATTAAAGTTATTTCTAATGTATTTACAGAATACAGAGATTACAAGTTTTCCAATGGATTTTACTGGGTTGGAATGGATATAAAAGGTAATTATACAAATAAAGAGATTATGGATAATGTAAATAAACTTTCAAATCTAGACAAATTAGAATTATTAAATTCATTGTATTCGTTGGATGAAGAAATGTATAGTGATGCTATAAAAATATTTGAAAATGCTGCAACAAAGGAAGAATATTATAATTTTACTGAAAAATTAGAGAAATTTGGAATAATGAGATATAATTGGCAGTGTTTTATGGAAGCACAAAAATAAATAATTTAAATATAAATATATTTAGAAATAATAATATAATATGAATAGATTAAATCTACTTTTCTTTGCTATTTTAATTTCATTTATACATAATTATTATAGTGAATTTAACACAATTTTTTTACAAAGCTTTTTATTTTTATATTTTTCTGAATTGATTAGTGTTAAATTATTTAGCAGATTTAGAAATCAACAAAATCAAACAAATCAACAAAATCAAACAAGTCAACAAAATCAAACAAGTCAAGATGATGATTCATCAGTTAGTGATACAGAAGAAGAAACAGTAGAGACTGAAAGAAAAACTGAAGAGTGTGAAGAGAAGACTGTTATAGATACAGTAGAAACAGTAAATAAAACAGAAAATGAAACAGGAAAAAAAGGAGATTCTGAAGAGACGCCTGAAGAATCTGATTCAGGAAATGAAGATAGTAGTGATGAGCCAGTAGATATCACAGAAGGCGTTGATGTAAGTCAAATGGAGATATTACGATTATTAAACAACTATGAGAGTTTAGGAGACAGTGGATTAATGGAATTAAAGAACAAGATGTTAGAATTAGACAAGTTAGTAGAATTTTACAAAAATGATACAAAAAAAAGTAAAAAAGAATAAAATTAGAATTTCCAATTTTTATCGACATCAACCGCCCAGAAGAATTTATCAATAAGAGTTTGAGAGAATATTTTTTCCATAGGAATATTATGTCGTTTAAGGAAAGCGATAGTAATGCGAGGATCAATATAATTAGTTTTAGAAGTGGTTAAAGAAATATTTTTAAGTTCAATTTTAAGGTCTCTTTTACCTTTAATATCATTAATTTTAGAGTTAAGTTTATTAATTTTTTCTTTAGAAGATTTTTTTTTAGACAATTCTTTTTTTTGGTTATTAAGATCTTTAATTTTAGAGTTAAAATTTTCAATACTTTCATTAAAAGATTTGGATACATTTTTTTGATGATTACAGAGAGTAGCAACTTTAAGGTTAGCTCTATTATACATATCAAGTAGTACATTTAGTTGATTTTCTTTATCTTTAATATTATCAAATTTGTCATTAATAATATTAATTTCATTTTGGAATACAAAAGATGCATTATATGTTCTAAATACTTTAGCGGTTAAATTTTTCATCATATCTTTTAAATATTTATTTAATAAATTTGTATTAATTTCGTCAAAAATATCATCATCTTTTTTTTTACCTTTAATAAAGTTAGATAAGGCTTTATAAACATATTCGTAAACTTTTACTTTATTTTGATATCTAATACTATCTTTACCAAGAAAATCTAAACCAATAAAATTATCATCTAATAATTCAACATGTTCTACTCTAAGAGAACAAACACCAACTGTATCTGCTTCATCTTCACCTTTTTCATTACCAACTCTTAATGCTAAATTATCAATTAAATAGAGAGCACAAGCTAATTGTTTAGTTTTTTCGTTAGATTTAGAATCTATTAGATTATTCATATTAAGTTTTCTAATAGCATTAATTTTAGTGCCTAATTTACGAGCTGTTTCAAATTTAGCAAGATCAGATTTTGCTTTAAAATCTGATTTATTACCCAACCAAACATATTTAACTTTATTAGTTATAGTATCTTTCCATGAAGCTAACCATTCTAGAGTATTATCATGAATTATTTTACCCCATTTTTTATTTTTATAAAAAGATGGCAATTCTGGAATTTTAGATTGATTATCTATATTAAGAGTTATATCTTCAGGAAGTATTCTAGTTTTTATTTTACCAGCTAAGGGATGACATCCTCTACCCATAAAAATACCTGGTGGTTCCATTCTAAAATTGCCTACTATTTGTTCTTTACCGTCAACAATAGCAACTTTATATTTTTTTTCATCTTCATCCTTTTGTTTTTTAATCTTTTGTTTTTCTTCTTTAGAGGTATTAAGTCTTTGTTCTTTAAGTTTAGTTAAGTGTTTATAGATAAGATTAAAATTACATTTTTCTAAATCTGTTATTTTAGAAAATCCTCCATCTTTAAGATAAACTTTCCAATCATTAAAGAAATTTTTATTAAAAGATTTATTTTTAATATAATCAGTGCCGGTAAATTTAGCATAAATAGTAGCATATTCTTCAGATATAGGATCCAATACTATTTTTTCACCATTGTAAATTATAGGAATTTTATGTGGTTTATAAGGTTCTGGAAAAAGAACACCATTATGTTTAAAAGTTTTCCATTTTGGTGCTTCACCATCTTTACCACCAAATTGATTATAAACAATATAATTAAATAGCTTTTTATTAAACATCTGATTTATATAATATTAATTATTATATAAAAAATTAAATAAATAAATAAATTATTCTGGTTGATCTTTTTGTTTTCTTAAGGTATAATAATTATATGTAATTCTACCAACACTTAAAGCTAAAACAGCTCCACCAAAATAAAGCATAACTTTACTAACGAGTTCTTTGTTAACAGTTAAGACCATAATATAATTTATAATAAATAAATTTAGATTTAAGTTAATTTTAATTTGCATAATGTTCTCTACAAACGGCAATATATTTATCACTACCGCCGATATCAATTGATTCTTTATTTTTAGTAATTCTTTTAGAATAAATAGCCTTATTAATTTTTTTTTGTTTAGAGCATTCAATACAATAAGATTCTAATCTAACAACTTCATCACATATAGGAATTAAATCAAGAACTTTACCAAATTTATTACCTTTATAATCTGCGATAAGAGTAGCAATAATAACATGTTTTTTATTATCTAATAATTTTTTAGTAAATTTAATAATATCATCAAAAAAATGAGCTTCATCAATCATAATAATATCATAACTTTCAAAGGTAATATTT
>Ga0169931_10015633_pt1 | contig 10141 bp, 6 predicted proteins | sample Kivu_15m_20L_FD_129675 | JGI IMG/M metagenome (GOLD analysis project Ga0169931, IMG submission 129675) | Freshwater microbial communities from Lake Kivu, Western Province, Rwanda to study Microbial Dark Matter (Phase II) - Kivu_15m_20L... | ecosystem: Environmental > Aquatic > Freshwater > Lake ... | reverse complement strand
TAGTTGGGGGGCTCGGTGACCGACTCACGCCGCGTCAGGAGGCGCTCCCCCTTCTCGTCGAGGAGTTCGGCGACCGTCTCGTAGTACGGCGCCGTCGAGCGGAAGAGGCGCTCGGTGCGCCCCGTCGCGAGATCGATCCGGTCGAGGAAGGGTCGATCGCCCTCGGGCGAGGCGCCCGTCCCGCGCAGGAAGGCCGACTTCCCATCGGGGGTGAGCTGCAGCACCTGCCGCCCGCGCGCGTCGCGTGTGGTGACGAAGGCGCCCGGATCGTTGTAGCGATCCTCCGACGAGCGCTCCCAGAGGAGACGCGGCGCGGTGCGCCCGCTCGGATCGATCACCCAGGTGCGGGTCTTCCGTCTGCGGCTCGTCCCTTCGGTGGCGATCGCGAGATCGCCGCGCCCCCAGGTGATCCCACGGGCGCGCCACTCCGTCTCCACGACGGTGGTCGGCGTCGCGGTGAAGGGGGCGCTCAGCGCGAGGATCCGATCGCGCTTGGCGGCGGTGGTGGCAGGGTTCCCGCCATCGAGCGCCTCGATCCAGACCAGGGTTGCCGGGGCATCGCTGCGCCACGACGGAGCGCGCGGTCCCACCTGCGCCCCATCGCCGCCCCACGAGACGCGCTCGATCAACGGCCGCGTCGCGAGCGTGCGCGCCACGGTGCCATCGAGCGCCCAGATCGCGATCGTCGTCGGGAAGTAAGTGAGCGGGACCGAGTACGAGAAGGGGCGTGCGAGGGTCGTGACGAGGAGCCAGCGCCCATCGGGGCTCGTGCTCACCGCGCTCACGATCCCGGCGGCGCCGATCGGCGTCACCGTCCCATCGAGCGTCACGCGCGCGAGTTGGCTCGTGGCGTAGTGCGCGAAGATCGCCTCGTCGTGCGGGCTCTTGAGGAGGTCCTGATAGGTCGCCGCGCGGTCCTCACGCCCGGTGAGCGCCTCCTGCGCGATCGGTCCGGCGGGGACACTCGGGGCCTTCGGTTCGGCGCCGCGATCCTGCGGGATGAAGGTGCAGACGAGGGCCTCGTCACCGGCCCAGTCGCAGGGTGCACCGAGCACGGCGTTCAGCGGGCGCGATGTCACCTGCCGCGCGCTTCGTGTGCGCAGGTCACCGACCCAGAGGGTGAGGGCATCCTCGGTGCTCACCACGAAGGCGAAGCGGGCGCCACTCGGCGCCCAGGTGAGGTTCCCGATCCCGGCGCCGCTGGGGAGCGACATAGCGAACGGCGTCGCGGCGCCACCCTCCATCGGCATAATCGAGAGCCCGCGCGCCGGGTTCTGCCGCGAGGGGCCACTCGTGCGCGGATCGAGGCGGATGCCGGCCACGCGGTACTCCGGCGCGGCGATCTCGGCGATCGACGGGAGTCCCGGCCGCTCGAGCAGCATCAGGTGCTTCCGATCCGGTGTGACCATCACGGTCGGGAGCGCCGGGGCATCGAGGATCTGCGCGACCGTGGTCGGCGGCTGGCGATAGCCGTCCTGTGCGCGCGAACTGCGTGGGGAAAGCGCGAGGGTGAGCCCCGCGAGGAGCGCGGTGGCACGAACAAGGGAGCGTCGACGCACGAACATCCGGGGGGACTCCTCGATGGAAAATGGATGACGACTACGTGGAGGGCAGATCTCTGATACCTGATACCTGGTATCAGGTACCAGATCCCTACTACCTGTTCTTATTCTCGATATAGCTGCGCGTCCAGTACATCACCAGCGCACAGGGCTTGTCCTGCCCCGTCGGCCAGGCGAGCCGCTTGTAGGCGGCGGGGACCTTGTCATAGGTGTCGTAGTGCTCGACCCCGACGATGTCCCGCGGACGGGCCGCCTGATCGGCGGCCATCTTGTGGCGCCCATTCCATCCTTCCATCAGGCAGCGCCATCCCGTCGTCGATTCCACCTTCCAGTCACGACCCAGGAGCGAGTCAGGCACCGGATAGCGCCGGAATCCCGGGAGCTCGTCGAACATATCGGCCCAGTAGATCGGGCGCAGCGCCGCCAGCTCGGATTCGCCGCGGAACTGCCCGATCCCTGCTCGACGGCGACAGTCGAACCCGGCGAAGTCGTACGCCGCACAGCCGTCGTGGGAGACGATGCGCACCGTGTCGAGCGCGACGATCACCCGACGCAGCTTGAATGCGAGCTCGGGGACCTGCTCATCGAGCATGTTGACCGCCTGGTCGGCGGGCTGATACCCAGGGAGCCGCGCGAGGATCAACTGCTGGCCGAAGGGGAGCTTGGCGATGGTGAAGCGCCCGGCGGCATCGGTGCGCGTGGAGCGCTTCGCGTTGACCGAGAGCACCTCCACGTTCGGGAGGGGGCGTCCCGTGGTGTCGGTCACCGTCCCGCGCAGGATACCCGCCTGCGCCGTGAGCTCGATCGGCGCGAGACCGGCGAACACCAGTACGGTGAGGAGTCGTCGCAGGCGCACGTGCATGCGGTCGAATCTACTCATCGCTTGAGCCGCTCCAGGAAGTGTGACCGCGCCTTCGCCACCTTGGGCGCCACCACCACCGCACAATACGGGTTCTGCGGGTTCCGCGCGAAGTAGTCGTCGTGGTACGCCTCGGCGGGCCAGAAGCGATCGAGCGGACGGACCTCGGTCACGATCGGTGCGTCCCATTGCGTCTGCGCCGCCGCGAGCGCCTCACGAGCCACCCGTTCTTGCTCGGCGTCGTGCGTGAAGATCGCCGAGCGATACTGGGGGCCCACGTCGTTCCCCTGCCGATCCTTCGTGGTGGGATCGTGGATCGTGAAGAAGACGTCGAGGAGATCCCGATACGAGATCTCACGCGAATCGAAGGTGAGCTGCACCACCTCGGCGTGCCCCGTCTGCTTGCCGCAGACCTGCTCGTAGGTGGGGTTGGCCACATGGCCACCAGCGTAGCCGCTCTTCACCGTGCGCACGCCGCGCAGCAGCTGATAGACCGCTTCGAGACACCAGAAGCAGCCACCGCCGAAGGTGGCGGTGGTCAGGTGGGAGGGGTCAGGGGTCAGGGGGGACATCGTGCGTCACCGATTCCCGTCGAACAGATAGCTGTACGCCTCGTAGCCTTCCGCCGTCAGCTGCTCCACCGGGACGAAACGAAGCGCCGCCGAGTTGATGCAGTAGCGCATCCCCGTGGGGCCGGGGCCGTCGGGAAAGAGATGGCCGAGGTGCGAGTCGCCCTGCGCGGAGCGGACCTCGACGCGCGTCATCCCGTAGGAGCGATCGGTGTGCTCGGTGATGTTCGCAGGAGTGACCGGCTGGGTGAACGACGGCCACCCCGTGCCGGAGTCGAACTTGTGGACCGAGGCGAAGAGGGGTTCGCCGGAGACGATGTCCACGTAGAGCCCGGGTTCGTGATGATCCCAGAACTCGTTCCGGAACGGGGGTTCGGTCGCGCTGCACTGCGTGACCTGGTACTGAAGGGGGGAGAGCCGCGCCGCGAGGGCGGGATCATCGGGGTTCTGCTTCGCCATGCGGGGAAAGATGCGGTGGAGGGACGGAACCTTTACAGGGTGGGTTGTGTTTGATGCAAGCACTCGCTTGCTTTCGATGCAAGCGACCACTTGCAACGCCATGTCAGAACCGACCAGACAACAGATCCTCGACGCCGCCGCCAAGGTCTACGCCGAAGCCGGGTTCCGCGGTGCGACCACCCGCCGGATCGCCGAAGTCGCTGGGGTGAATGAGGTTACCCTCTTCCGCCTCTTCGGGTCCAAGGCCAACCTCATCGATGAGGTCATCCGCTCCTGCCGCTCCGGGGACCAGATCCTCCTCGCGGAGCAGCCGGCGGCCCCCGAGACCGAGCTCACGGCGTGGGCCGCCGCGAATCACGCCTTCATGGTCGAGCGACGCGGGATGCTCCGCTCGGTGATCGCCGAGCTCCACGAGCACCCGGAACACTCCGCCGACGCCGCCGATCATCCGATCGCCTCCTTCCGCGAGCTCCGCGCCTACGTCGATCGGCTCCACTCCGCCGGTCACGTGGCCTCGACCCGTGACGCGAACACCGCGTGCACGATGCTCCTTGGCACGCTCTTCACCGACGCCCTCCATCGCGACATGATGCCCTCGATGTTCCCACCGGCCGCCGAGGCGCCACGCGCCTATGTGCGACTCTTCCTCCGCGCGATCGGCGCGACCGCGGCGCTCATGCTGCTCCTCTTGGGCGCGCTGATGACGGCGCCGGCCCTCGCGATGGCGCAGGGCCCGTCGATGGCCGCGCCGACGACCCTCTCCCTCGCGGACGCGCTCCGGATGGCGGAGCGGAGGAACGAAGGGGTCGCGATCGCGGCCGCCGGCGTCCAACGCGCCCGTGGGCAACAGCAGCAGGTCGACGCCCAACGCAAGCCGCAGATCGCCGGCACGGTCGCGTACCAGCGCGCGATCCAGAACCAGTTTGCCGAGATCACGCAGCGCTTCGCCCCGCCCGCCGATTCGGCCGGCGGTGGTGGCGGCTTCACCGATAGCCCGGTCGCGCGGATCTTCGCGGCGCCCACGACGGCGATCTTCGCCCTGAACGCCACACAGAACCTCTATACGGCGGGCCGCATCCCCGCCGCCCGCGCCGGCGCGCGAGCCGGACGCTCCGCCGCCGAGATCGCATATACCGCCGCCAAGTCGCAGGCTGCCCTCGAGGTCGCCCAAGCGTACTTCGATGCCGTCGCCTCCGACCAGTTCGTCGCGATCGCCGAGAGCTCGCTCGTCCTGGTCGACCGCACCTTGGCGCAGGTGCAGCTGGCGCGCGAGGTCGGCACCGCGGCCGAGTTCGATCTCCTCCGCGCGACGGTCGCGCGCGACAACCAGCGACCGGTGGTAATCCGTGCCGAGGGGGCGCGCACCGCCGCCTATCTCCGCCTGAAGCAGCTGCTCGATCTCCCGCTCCATGCGCCGTTGACGCTCACGACGCCGATCCGTGATGACGCGGCCACGCGCGTCGATCCGACCGGCCCGCTCACCCTCGCCGACGATCGCACCCTCGTCCCCGACACCGCCGTCGCCTCACGAGCGCCGGTGCGTCAGGCGGAGGCGGCGGTCCGCGCGCAGGAGAGCGCGGTGCGCGCCGCGAAGCTCGCGCGACTCCCCGCCCTCCAGTTGAGCTCCAGTTATCAGCGCTTCGCCTATCCGCCGGACGGGAGCTTCCTCCCCTCGGCGCTCGATCTCTACTTCCCGAACTGGAACGTCTCCCTCGGCCTCACCGTCCCGGTACTCGCGGGTGGCCGTCTGCGCGGCGAGCGGATGGTGGCCGAGGCGAATCTCGCCGAGGCGCAGCAGCGGTTGCAGCAGAGCCGCGAGGGCGCTGCGCTCGATGCGCTCCTCGCGCTCAATCAGTTCGCGCAGGCCGAAGCGGCCTATCTCGCCTCGGTGGGGACCGATGCCCAGGCGGCGAAGGCGTATCAGATCGCCGAGGTGCGCTTCAAGGAAGGGGTCTCGACGACCCTCGAGCTCACCGAGGTGCGCGTGCAACTCGAGCAGGCCCGTCTCCAACGTGTGAATGCCGCGCGTGACCTCGAGGTCGCCCGCCTCCGCCTCGCCCTCCTGAAGGACCTCCCGCTCCCCATCCCGGGAGCCCGCTGACCATGTCGATCCATCTCCACTCGTTGAGGAAGTCACCGATGTCCCGCCGTCTCGTCGCCTCCGTCCTCGTCTCTTCCGTCGTGCTCTCCGCCTGTGGCGGCGCGCCGGAGTCCGACGCCTCATCCACGGCGGTCACCGTCCAGCTCGGGCCGGAGGGGATCGCCGTCGCCCAGCCGACGATGCTGGCCTCGGGTCCGATCCTCTCCGGGGCGCTCGTCGCCGACCGCACCGCGCAGATCCGTGCCGAGGTCCCGGGCTCGGTGCTTCAGGTGCTGCGTGATCCCGGCGCCGTGGTGGCCGCCGGGACCTCGCTCGCCAAGATCGACGACCGCGCGATCAGCGATCAGTTCCTCTCGGCGCGCTCCGGTGTGGCGGCGTCGGAGGCCGCCGCCGATCTCGCGGCGCGTGAACTCGCTCGCGCGGAGAAGCTCGGCGCGGCGGGAGCGATCGCGGAGCGCGATCTCGAGAATGCGCGACGGGCCGACCTCGTGGCGAAGACCGCGCTGTACGATGCGCGCGCCCGTCTGGCGCAGGCGCAGAAGCAGGTCGATGCGACGAATGTGCTGACGCCCTATGCGGGCATCGTCAGTGAGCGGTTCGTGAATCCCGGGGATGTGGTGGCGCCAGGCGCGCCCCTCTTCGTGGTGATCGATCCCGCGACGATGAAGCTCGAGGCGGCGGTGCCGGCGGCGCAGTTGGCGCAGGTGCGCGTCGGCGCGCCGGTACGGTTCGCGGTGACCGGCTATCCCGGGCAGACCTTCGAAGGACGGATCGCCTCGATCAATCCGGCGGCGGATCCGCAGACACGGCAGGTGCGGCTCACCGTGCGCATCCCGAACAGCGGGAACCGCCTCGTGGCAGGGCTCTTCGCCGAAGGGCGCGTCGCCTCCGACGCGCGCGAGGCGCTCACCGTGCCGGAGGCGGCGGTCGACCGGCGCGGGCTCGCCCCCGCCGTCGTGCGGCTCCGCAACGGCGTCACCGAGCGGATCGAGGTCGTGCTCGGTGCGCGCGATGAGGCCGCGGACCGTGTGGAGATCACGCGGGGGCTCGCGGCGGGCGACACCATCCTCGTGGGCGCCGCCCTCGGGATCTCCGCCGGCACGCCGCTCCGCGTGAGCCCGCCGTCGGACACCGCCGCGCGCGGCAACTGAGGCGCCGACGATGTTCATCTCCGATTTCGCGATCAAGCGACCGCTGATCACCGTCGTCTCGATGGTGGCGCTGGTCGTCTTCGGGCTCTTCGCCCTCTGGCAGCTCGAGACCGACGAGTTTCCCGATGTCCAGCAGCCGATCATCAACGTCGCCATCCCCTATCCCGGCGCCTCGCCCGACGTGGTGGAACGCGAGGTGCTCGACCGCGTCGAAGAGGCGGTGAGCGGGATCTCCGGTGTCGACCGCATCAGCGGCGCGGCGCAGGACGGTTTCGCCAACGTCACCGTCTTCTTCGTCTTCGAGAAGGACCTGCAACAGGCCTCGCAGGACATCCGTGACAAGATCTCCTCCATCCGCGGTGAGCTCCCCCCCGAGATGAAGGAGCCGATCCTCACGCGCTTCGATCCAGCCGATCAGCCGATCGTGCAACTCTCCCTCAACTCGAGCACGCTCGCCGCGCCGGCGCTGACGCGAATCGCCGATCCGGGGGTGACGCGCGCGTTGCGCTCGATCGCCGGTGTCGCCGAGGCGACGGTGGTCGGGGGGGTCGAGCGGGAGCTGACGGTGGAGCTCAAGCCGGCGGCGTTGACGGCGGCGGGCATCAGCGTGGCCCAGGTCGTCGGGGCGTTGCAGACGCAGAACCTCGCGGTTCCCGTCGGGCGACTCAACGGCACCCTCGATGAGCGCGCGATCCGGCTCAAGGGGCGCCTGGAGCGTCCGGAGGACTTCCTCGCGCTGGTCGTCGCGGAGCGCGGCGGGCGCGCGATCCGCTTGGGCGAGCTCGCCGAGGTGCGCGATGGGACGGCGGAGCCGCGGACGGCGGCGCTCTACAATGGGCGCGATGCCGTCGGCATCATGATCAAGAAGGCCAAGGGGTATTCGACGACCGAGGTGGCGACGAAGGTGCTCGCGGCGGTCGAGGAGATCCGTCCCTCGTTGCCGGCCGGGACGACGATCGATGTCGTGCAGAACTCCGGCGATCGCGTCGAGCGCTCGGTCGCGAATGTGCAGCAGACGCTGATCGAAGGAGCGATCCTCACCGTCCTCGTCGTCTTCCTCTTCCTGAACTCGTGGCGCTCCACCGTGATCACGGGGCTCGCGCTCCCGATCTCGGTGCTCGCGAGCTTCATCGCCGTCTGGGCGTTCGGCTTCACGCTCAACACGATGTCGCTCCTCGGGCTCTCGCTCGCGATCGGGATCCTGATCGATGATGCCATCGTGGTCCGCGAGAACATCGTACGGCATGTGGAGATGGGGAAGGATCACTTCCGCGCCGCGCATGAGGGCACCGATGAGATCGGGCTCGCCGTGGCGGCGACGACCTTCTCGATCGTCGCGGTCTTCGTCCCGATCGGCTTCATGTACGGGCTCTCGGGTGAATGGTTCAAGCCCTTCGCGCTCACGATCGCCTGTGCGGTGCTCGTCTCGCTCTTCGTCAGCTTCTCCCTCGATCCGATGCTCTCGGCCTACTGGCCTGACCCGGAGATCGAGCAGCACGAGCATCGGAGCTGGATCTCCAAGAAGCTCGTCGTCTTCAATCAGTGGTTCGACACGCAGGCGCAGCGGTACACGAAGGTCGTCGGGTGGGCACTCGATCATCGGATGGCGATGATCGCGCTCGCGGGGGTGAGCTTCGTCGGTGCGCTGGTGCTGCAGGGGGCGTTCGGCGGCTTCGGGTTCGTCCCGGTCTCCGATCGCTCCGAGCTGACGATCCAGGTGGAGACCCCGCCCGGTTCGAACCTCGAGTACACGCGCCTCAAGGCGGAGGAGGCGGCGCGCCTCGCCCGCGCACATCCCGAGGTCCGCTACACCTTCACCACGATTGGCGCGGGCGGGGGGATGGATCCCTCCGAGGCGCTCGGCGCGGTGGACCTCGGGTCTGTCTATGTGCGCCTCATCCCCAAGAAGGAGCGCACCGTCTCGCAGGAGGAGTTCGGGGCCCGGCTCCGTGAGGAGGTGAAGCAGATCGGGGGCGCCACCGCCGCCGTCTTCACCTCCGGTTTCGGCGGGGCGATCAAGCAGGTACAGCTCGAGCTCCGTGGCACCGAGCCCGAGCGACTCCAGGCCGCGGCCGACACCGCGCTCGCGATCTTCACGCGCGTCCCCGGGGCGGTCGACATCGGCCTCTCCACCAAGGGGCAGAAGCCCGAACTCGAGATCGCCCTCAACCGCGCGCTCGCCGGGAGCATGGGGGTCACCGTCGGGCAGCTCGCACAATCGCTGCGCCCCGCCTTCGCCGGGGTCGATGCCGGCGACTGGGTCGATCCCGCCGGGGAGAACCGGAAGGTACGGGTGCGCTTCGCCGCGGAGTCTCGGACCCGCGTGAGCGATATCGAGCGACTCCCCATCACCATCCCCGCGCCGGGGGGACGGATGTCGATGATGCCGCTCGGGCAGTTGGCGAGCGTCTCACAGGGCGTCGGACCGGCGAAGATCAGCCATCTCGATCGCGACAACGTGATCGTCGTGCAGGCGAATGTCTCGGGCCGCTCCTTGGGCGAGGTCACGAGCGCGATCACGCGCGAACTCGAGTCCAAGACCCTGCCGGAAGGGGTGCGCTGGTCGTTCGGCGGCGAGGCGCGCGATCAGGCGCAGGTCTTCGGCGACATCCTGGCCGCGCTCGGGATCGCCTTGCTGCTCATGTATCTGATCCTCGTGATGCAGTTCGGGTCGTTCCTGGACCCGATCGCGATCCTCATCTCCCTCCCGCTCTCGCTCATCGGGGTGGTGCTCGCGCTCCTCATCACCGGCGATACCCTCAACATCATGAGCATGATCGGGGTGATCCTCCTGATGGGGATCGTCGCGAAGAACGCGATCCTCCTGATCGACTTCGCCAAATGGGGGCAGGAGCAGGGGATGGACCGTCGGACGGCGATCATCGAGGCGGGGCGCGTGCGGTTGCGTCCGATCCTGATGACGACCCTCGCGCTCATCGCGGGGATGATCCCCGTGGCGCTCGGGCTCGGCGAGGGAGCCGACTTCCGCGCTCCGCTCGGGCGCGCGATCATCGGCGGCACGATCACCTCGACGATCCTCACCCTCCTCGTGATCCCGACGATCTACGAGATCTTCGACGAGTGGCGCGAGAGGGTGAGCGGGTGGTTCAAGTTCCCGGAGCGGCCGAAGACCGACGAGTACGCCGTGCCGCGGCAGTAGACCCACCCCGTTGAGGGATGCACGAAGGGGCCCGCGTCATCGACGCGGGCCCCTTCGTCCCGTCAGCTGCGCGCGGCCGTTACGGGCGCGGGAGCGGAGCCGGCATCTTCGGCCGGTTGGCGGTGATCCACGCCTTCTGGTCCGCCGTGTGCACGTTCCAGATCGCCTCGTGGAGGGCGCGCACCTTGGGGCGCAACGCCTCGGCGATCGGACGCCCCTTCACGAGGATCGCCATCACCTCAGCCCGCGTCGCCCCACCCTGACGTGCGGCGCGCGCCTC
>Ga0169931_10015631_pt1 | contig 10141 bp, 7 predicted proteins | sample Kivu_15m_20L_FD_129675 | JGI IMG/M metagenome (GOLD analysis project Ga0169931, IMG submission 129675) | Freshwater microbial communities from Lake Kivu, Western Province, Rwanda to study Microbial Dark Matter (Phase II) - Kivu_15m_20L... | ecosystem: Environmental > Aquatic > Freshwater > Lake ... | reverse complement strand
GAGCGCTTCGCCGACCTGCCCGCCGCCATCGAGAACGCGGTGCGCATCGCTCAGAGCTGCAACCTCACGATGGCGCTGGGGCGCTCCCGCCTGCCCGACTTCCCCACGCCCGACGGGCTGTCGGTCGACGCCTACCTGCGCCGGCTGGCGGCCGACGGCCTCGAGCGCCGGCTCGCCCGCAGCTTCCCCGACGCCGCGCAGCGCGAGCGCGAGCGGCCGCGCTACGAGCAGCGTCTGGCGATCGAGTGCGACACCATCATCCAGATGGGCTTCCCGGGCTACTTCCTGATCGTGGCCGACTTCATCAACTGGGCCAAGGCCAACCGGGTGCCCGTCGGTCCCGGCCGCGGCTCGGGGGCCGGCTCGCTGGTGGCGTGGGCGCTCGGCATCACCGACCTCGATCCGCTGCCCTACGCGCTGCTGTTCGAGCGCTTCCTGAACCCGGAGCGGGTCTCGATGCCCGACTTCGACATCGACTTCTGCCAGGACCTGCGCGGCAAGGTCATCGAGTACGTGCGGGAGCGCTACGGCGCCCAGGCGGTGTCGCAGATCGTCACCTTCGGCACGATGGCCTCGAAGGCGGTGATCCGCGATGCCGGTCGCGTGCTCGACATGCCGTACACGTTCTGCGACCAGCTCTCGAAGCTCATCCCGGTGGTGCAGGCCAAGCCGCTGTCGCTGGCGAAGTCGCGCGAGGCCGAGCCGCTGCTGCGCGAGCGCGAGGCGCGCGAGGAGGAGGTGCGCGAGCTGCTGGCGGTGGCCGAGCCGCTCGAGGACCTGACCCGCAACGTGGGGATGCACGCCGGCGGGGTGCTGATCGCGCCCGGCCGCCTGACCGACTTCTGCCCGCTGTACCGGGCGCCGGGTACCGACTCGGTGGTCTCGATGTACGACAAGGACGACGTCGAGGCGGTGGGCCTGGTGAAGTTCGACTTCCTCGGGCTGCGCAATCTCACGATCATCCAGCTCGCGGTCGACTTCATCAACCGCAACCAGCCGTCGCGCCACCTCGACCTCAGCACCCTGAGCTTCGACGATCCCGCCGCCTACCGCATCCTCAAGGAGGCCAACACCACCGCGATCTTCCAGGTCGAGGGCGACGGCATGAAGAAGCTGCTGCGCAAGCTGCAGCCCGACCGCTTCGAGGACATCATCGCGGTGCTGGCGCTCTACCGCCCCGGGCCGCTGGGCTCCGGCATGGTCGACGACTTCATCCTGCGCAAGAAGGGCCAGCAGAAGATCGACTACTTCCACCCCGACCTGACCCGCTGCCTGGAGCCCACCTACGGGGTGATCGTCTACCAGGAGCAGGTGATGCAGATCGCGCAGATCATCGCCGGCTACACGCTGGGCGGCGCCGACCTGCTGCGCCGGGCGATGGGCAAGAAGAAGGCCGAGGAGATGGCCCAGCAGCGCGCCATCTTCACCGAAGGGGCCCGGGCGCGCGGCCACGATCCGAACCTGGCCACCCAGCTGTTCGACCTGATGGAGAAGTTCGCCGAGTACGGCTTCAACAAGTCGCACACCGCAGCGTACGCCGTCGTCACCTACCAGACCGCCTGGCTCAAGGCGCACTTCCCGGCCGAGTTCATGGCCGCCACGCTGTCGTCCGACATGGACGACACCGACAAGGTGCAGCTGTTCGTCAAGGACGCCCAGGACAACCAGGTGAGCGTGCTGGGGCCCGACATCAACCGATCGGGGCACCGCTTCGACCCGATCGATGCGCGCACCATCCGATACGGCCTGTGTGCGGTCAAGGGCACCGGCGAGTCGGCCGTCACCGACATCGTGCGTGCGCGCGCCGAGTCGCCGTTCACCGACCTGTTCGACTTCTGCGCCCGGATCGACCGGCGCACCGTCAACCGCCGTACGGTCGAGGCGCTGGTGCGGGCCGGCGCCTTCGATGCCCTCGACCCCGACCGCGCGAAGCTGCTGGCCAACGTGCCGCGGGCCTTCGAGGCGGCCGAGCAGGGCGAGGCCGCGGCCGGCCAGTCGAGCCTGTTCGGCGGCCACGACGCCGCGTTCGCGGCACCCCAGTGGCTCGCCTGCCCGCCCTGGGACGAGCGCCGGCGGCTGCAGGAGGAGAAGTCGGCGCTCGGCTTCTACCTGAGCGGCCACCTGTTCAAGGGGCACGAGGCCGAGGTGCGGCGCTTCGTGCGCACCCGCCTGGCCGACCTGCCGCGGATCGCCGAGTCGGCCCACGGCGCCGTGCCGGTGGTGGTCGCCGGGATCGTCACCTCGGTGGTCACCGGCATGACGCGGCGCGGCAAGATGGTCCGGCTGGGCCTCGACGACGCCAGTGCCGGGGTCGAGATCGCGATCTTCAGCGAGCTCTACGACGCCCACCGTCACCTGCTGAAGGAGGACGAGCTGCTGGTGATCCACGGCAAGGTCGCGCGCGACGACTACAGCGGCGGCTGGCGGATCGGTGCCGAGCGGGTGCTCGACCTGGCCCGGGCCCGCGCCGAGCACGCCCGCGCGCTGCTGCTGCGCATGAACGGCGGCTCCGACGGCGAGCGGCTGCGGGCGCTGCTCGAGCCCTACCGCGCGCGGCCGGCAGGGGCGCCCGGCGACGGCGTGTTCCGCGCCGAAGACGACGACGACGAACCGCCCGCGCCGCGCGGTTGCCCGGTCGAGATCCACTACCACAACGGCGGCGCCCGCTGCGCGATCCGGCTCGGCGACGCCTGGCGGGTCCGGCCCGAGGAGGCGCTGCTCGACCAGCTGCGCGACTGGCTGTCGCCCGAGGGCGTCGAGCTGCGCTATGGCTGAGCCACGGCGGCGGGGCCGGGCGCCGGCGTGGCGGCGGCGCTGATGCAGCCCCGCGATCGCGAGCTGATCGCGCGGGTGCTGGCGCTGGTGCGGCCGCACTGGCGGGTGCTGGCGCTGGGTGTGGTCGGCATGCTGCTCACCGCCGCCACCGAGCCGGCCCTGCCGGCCCTCTTCAAGGTGCTGCTCGACGACGGCTTCGGCGCGGGGGGGGCCGACTGGCTGCTGTGGGCGCTGCCGCTGTCGGTGATCGCGCTGTTCGCCGCCCGCGGCGTGTTCACCTTCCTGATGAACTACGCGATGTCGTGGGTGGGCCAGCGCGTCCTGACCGACCTGCGCCGCGAGATGTTCGCGCGGCTGTCGGCCATGCCGGCCTCGTTCTTCGCCCGGGAGTCGGCCGGGCAGCTGATCTCGCGGATGGTCGTCGACGTCAACCACGTGACCAGCACGCTCGCCAGCGTGCTGATCGTGCTGGTGCGCGACACCGCGGTGATCCTCGGGCTGCTGGGCTGGCTGCTGTACCTGAACTGGCGGCTGACCCTGATCGCGGCGGTGCTGATCCCGCTCGTCGCGGTGATGGTACGGGCCTTCTCCCGGCGCATGCGCCGGCTCTCGGCCGAGCAGATGCGCTACACCGGCGAGCTGACCGGCGTGGTCGAGGAGGCGATCCGCTGCAATCCGGTGATCAAGGTCTACGGCGGCCAGGACTGGGAGAACCGGCGCTTCGCGGTGGCCAACGAGAAGCTGCGCAACTTCGCCCGCCGCATGACCGTGGCCAGCGCCACCATCGTGCCCACCACCCAGCTGGTCGCCTCGGTCGCGGTGGCGCTGGTGGTCGCGATCGCGCTGGTGCAGTCGCGGGCCGACCAGACCACCGTCGGCGGGTTCGTGTCGTTCCTCACCGCCATGCTGATGCTGCTCGCCCCGCTCAAGCACCTGGCCAACATCAACACCGACCTGCAGCGCGCGCTGGCCGCCGCCGACGTGGTGTTCCGCTTCATCGACGAACCGGTCGAGCCCGACCCCGGCACGCGCACGCTGGAGCGCGCACGCGGCGAGATCGTCTTCGAGGCGGTCGGCTTCCGGTACCCCGGCACCGAACGGGCCGCCCTGGCCGACATCGACCTGCACATCCGTGCCGGCGAGACCGTGGCCCTGGTGGGGCCCTCTGGCGGCGGAAAGACCTCGCTCGCCAACCTGGTGCCGCGCTTCTATCCGGCCACCGGGGGCCGGATCCTGCTCGACGGCATCCCCATCGAGGAACTGACGCTGGCCAGCCTGCGGTCACAGGTCGCCTGGGTGAGCCAGCACGTGATGCTGTTCAACGACAGCCTCGCCGCCAACGTCGCCTACGGCGCGCGCCAGGGGGCGCCGCGCGAGCGGATCGAGGCGGCGATCCGCGCCGCCTATCTGCACGATTTCGTGGCCACCCTGCCGCAAGGCCTCGACACGGTCATCGGCGACAACGGGATCCGGCTCTCGGGCGGGCAGCGCCAGCGGCTCTCGATCGCGCGGGCGATTCTCAAGGACGCCCCGGTGCTGATCCTCGACGAGGCCACCTCGGCCCTCGACAACGAGTCCGAGCGCTGGGTGCAGGCCGCGCTCGAGCCGCTGATGCGCGGCCGGACCACGCTGGTGATCGCGCACCGGCTGTCCACCGTCGTCTCGGCCGACCGGATCGTCGTGCTGGCCGATGGTCGGATCGTCGAGAGCGGCAGCCACGAGTCGCTGCTCGCCCGGGGCGGTGTCTACGCCCGGCTGTACAGCACCGACGAGGTCGGCTGAGGACCGGCCCGGGCCGCGGCTGCCCGGCTCAGGGCGGCGTGATGGCCGTGGCGCGGGGCCACACCAGGCGCCGGCGGCGCACCTCGCGGTTCCACTCGAGGTTCGCCTGCTTGAGGGCCGGGTCGACGTAGCCGCGCCGGTGGTCGAGATGCAGCCAGACCAGGCTGTGCCGGATGCGCACCCCCCGGACCCCGGCGTTGTTCATCCGATAGCCGAAATTGCGGTCCTCGCCACCGTAGCCCATCGTCTCGTCGTAGCCCCCCACGCGCAGGATGTCGCTGCGCCAGGCGCCGGTGTTCGCGCCGTTCATCGCGTTGCGGGCGGTCAGCCGGTCGAGCAAGCGCGCCAGCGGTCGCGAGCGGGTCAGCCGCCAGCGTGACAGCGCCACGCCCTGCGAGCTCAGCCAGCCGTGGTCGAACACCTGCTGCGATTCGATCAGGGCGTCGGTCAGGCGCTCGCGGTGCAGCGACTCGGGGATCGACAGGTGGCTGCCCCCGGCCAGGAAGATCCCGGGTCGCGCGTGGCGCGCGTAGGCCTCCAGCAGGTCGGCGCGCGGCAGGCAGTCGGCGTCGGTGAACACCACGAAGTCGCCCCGGGCGGCGACGAACGCGCGGTTCATCATGATGGGCTTGCGATAGCCTCGGTTTTCCTGCGTGAAGTGCTCAATCGGCCAGGGCGCGAGCCGCCGGTGGCGGGCGACCACCGCCGCGACCTCCTCGAAGGTGCTGTCTTCGGCGATCAGCACCTCCAGGGGCGCCAGCGTCTGGCAGCGGAACCCCAGCAGGGTGCGATCCAGCGCGTCCCAGTTGCTGTAGGCCGAGATGACCACGGAGATCCGCATTGCGGCGCATCATAGCCGAGGCGGCCCGGTCCGCCGGATGCGGCGCAGTTGTAACGTTTTGCGACAGGCGTCTGCGGGCGGCCGGGCCCGACCGTTGCCAGTGGAATCGGGCCGCGCCTCACGCGTCGGCCAGCCTCGACCCCGGCACCCGCGGGGCCGCACGGAGCGGACGATGAACGCTTGGAAGGGAATCCTGGTGGCGGGGCTGCTGGCGTCGGCGGCGCCGGTCACTGCGCAGGTCCACGGGCGGACCGAGCCCGGATGGGTTGCCGACGTGCCGCCGGCCGGCCGCGCGTCGGGGGCCTCCGGGCAGGTCCACGGACGCACCGAACCGGGTTGGGTCGCCGAGGTGCCGCGGGTCGGTCGTCCCGCGGCGCCGCCGGCGGCTGCCCGGCCGCCGACCCAGACCATCGGCCGCCCGCCGCCCATCGGAACGCCACCGGCCGCGCCGGCGCCACCGGCGCACTTCGGGGCCAGGCGCCCGCCGGTCGACGTGCCGCCCCCGCGGGTCCAGGTGCACCCGCCGCCCAGGACGCACGTCGACGTGGTGATCGGCTCGCCCTGGCCGCGGCCCTGGTACGGTCCCCGGCCGGTCTACCCGAGCTGGGGCTGGGGCTGGGGCTGGGGGTATCCGTACCCGCCGCCGGTGATCGTCGAGTCGCTGCCCCCGCCCCCGCCGGTGGTCTACGTCGAGCGTCCGGTGGTCCGCGACGACGCGCCGGCGGCGGGCTACTGGTACTGGTGCGCGGCGCCCGAGGGCTGGTACCCCGACGTGGTCGAGTGCCCGCCGGGCTGGCAGCCGGTGCCGCCGAGGGCCGCGCCGTGAGCCGCGTCGCCAAGCCCCCCGCCGGCGGCGGCCGGATCGCCCGGGCCGCCCGCGCCCCGCGCGCCGGCGCGATCGTGCTGGCCGCGACCCTGGCGGGCGGCTGCGCGGTCATCCCCACGGGCCCTGGGGTGATGGCCCTGCCGGGCAGCGGACGCTCGTTCGAGCAGTTCCGGCTCGACGACCAGGCGTGCCGCCGGTTCGCCGAGGAGCGCATCGGCGGACAGAGCGCGCAGCGTGCCGCGCAGGACACGGTGGCTGCCGGAGCCGTCGCCGGTGCCGCGGTGGGCGCCGTGGCGGGCGCGGCGCTGGGCGGGTCCTCCGGGGCCGGAGTGGGCGCCGGCACCGGCCTGGTGGTGGGCTCGGCCATGGGAAGCGGGGCGGCCGGTGCCTCGGCCCACGACACCCAGCGCCGCTACGACCAGGCCTACCTCCAGTGCATGTACGCCAGCGGCCACAAGGTGCCGGTGCCGGCCGGCTCGTACCGCGCGGCCCCGGCCGCCGGGGCGGCTCCGGCGGCGCTGCCCCCGGGCGTGCCGCCCCCGCCCGCCGGTTCGCCGCCGCCCCCGCCGCCCGGCGTGGGGCGGGGGGCGGCCGAGGTCCCACCCGGGCTGCGGGCGCCGCCGCCGCCGCCGCCGGGCCCGCCGCCGCCCCCGCCCGCCACCTGGCGCTCGGGCTGAGGATCCGCCGGCGCGGGCCTCCAGCGGCGCGGGCTGGGGCGCTGCCGCTGCCCCGGAGCCGGGGCTGGTGGGCTGGTGTAGGCTAGCGTCCCTGCGGCCGACGCCGCCCGGGAGCCCCGCATGTCCGCCGACCGTTATCCGCTGCCCGCCCTCGAGGCCCTGCCCGACGACATCCGCGAGCACCTGCTCGCGGTCCAGCAGAAGGCCGGGTTCGTGCCCAACGTGTTCCTGAAGCTGGCGCGCCGGCCGGCGGAGTTCCGTGCGTTCGTGGCCTACCACGACGCGCTGATGCTGCGCGACAGCGGGCTCACCAAGGGCGAGCGCGAGATGGTGGTGGTGGCCACCAGCGGCGCCAACGATTGCCTGTATTGCGTGGTGGCGCACGGCGCGATCCTGCGGATCTACGAGAAGAACCCGCTGATCGCCGACCAGCTCGCCACCAACTGGCGCAAGGCCGATCTCACCCCGCGGCAGCGGGCGATGGTGGGCTTCGCGATGAAGGTGGCGCTCGATTCCCGGGCGCTCGAGGAGCACGACTTCCGCGAGCTGAACGCCCACGGCTTCTCCGACGAGGACGCCTGGGACATCGCCGCGATCGCGGCATTCTTCGCGATGTCGAACCGGCTCGCGAACGCCGTGGGCATGATGCCCAATCCGGAGTTCTACCTGATGGGCCGGGTGCCGCGCGACCGCAAGGGGTAGCGGGCAACGCCGGCCGGCCGGGTCAGTCGCGCCCGGCGTCCACCGGCGGCGCCGCGCCGGTGCGCTCGGCGCTGAACGTGCCCGCAGTGCCGTCGCCGGCGCGGGTGGCGCCCTCGATCCGGTTGCCGCTGATGCGGCCGTCGTAGGCGCGCAGCACGCCGCGTTCGTCCATGAGCTCGAACGAGAGGCGGTCGCCGTTCAGGCGCATCGCCCGCATCCGGCCCTCGATGGGACCCATCTTCACGCTGCCGCTGACCTGCTGGAAGACCTGGGTCAGCTGCACATCCACCTTGCTGCTGCCGCGGGCGTCGGTGGTGGTGAGCGTCCAGCCGCCGCCGACCGCGGCCGGCACCACCCAGAGGTAGCCGGGGCGACCGTCGACGGTGCTGCTGTCGTCGGGCTCCCACGATCCGAAGGTGAACTGGTGGGTGACCAGCCGGGTGCCGGGCTGCATCTTCAGCAGGGTGGGGCGCAGCCGCATGTTCAGGCCCGGCAGCAGGTACATCGTGACCACCGAGGCCATCGAGAAGTCGTGCTTGAAGATGTCGCCCTGCACGAAGCTGGCCCGCTCGGTGACCTTGGCCGCCTCGGCGTTGCGCTTCGAGAGCGCGACCATGTCGGGGTTGTACTCGACCCCGAGCGCGCGGGCCCGGAAGTTGCGCGCAGCGGCGATGACGATCTTGCCGTCGCCCGAGCCGAGGTCGACGACGAAATCGTCGGGGCCGACCCTCGCCATCTTCAGCATCCGGTCGACCAGCGCGTCGGGGGTGGGCACCCAGATCACGTCCTTGCCGGCCTGGCCGACCTGCGGCACGAAGCTGCCGGGCGCCTGCGGCGGGGTCTGGGCGCGTGCGAGCCCGGGGAAGGCGAGCATCGGCGCGGCGGCGCCGGCACCCAGCAGGCGGCGGCGCGCGGGGGCGGGTGTCAGGGAGTTCTCGTTCATCGGGCAGGGCCTTTCGTCACATGAGGATGATGTCGTACTGCTCCTGCGAGTACAGCGTCTCGACCTGCAGCGAGATCGGCTTGCCGACCGCATCACCCAGCGCCGCCAGGTGCTGCGACTCCTCCTCGAGGAAGAGGTCGATCACCGACTGCGACGCCAGGATGCGGAACTCGCGGGGGTTGAACTGGCGCGACTCGCGCTGGACCTCGCGCATGATGTCGTAGGCCACGGTGCGCGCGGTGCGCACGATGCCCTTGCCGCCGCAGGTGGCGCAGGGCTCGCACAGCACGTTCGAGAGCGATTCGCGGGTGCGCTTGCGGGTCATCTCGACCAGGCCCAGCGAGGTGAAGCCGCTCACCGAGGACTTCGTGCGGTCGCGCGAGAGCGCGCGCCGCAGCTCGGCCAGCACCGCCTCGCGGTGCTCGGCGTTCGCCATGTCGATGAAGTCGAGGATGATGATGCCGCCGAGGTTGCGGATGCGCAGCTGGCGGGCGATCGCGTGGGCCGCCTCGAGGTTGGTGCGGAAGATCGTGTCGTCGAAGTTGCGCCCGCCCACGAATCCGCCGGTGTTGACGTCGATCGTGGTCATCGCCTCGGTCTGGTCGATGATCAGGTAGCCGCCCGACTTCAGGTCGACGCGCCGCGCGAGTGCGCGCGCGAGCTCCTCCTCGACGCCGTGCAGGTCGAACAGCGGCCGCTCGCCCGAGTGGCGCCGCAGCTTGCCGGCCAGCGCCGGCATGTAGGTGAGGGCGAAGGCCTGCAGTTCGTCGAGCGCCGCCGGCGAGTCGACCACCACCGCGCTCGTCAGCTCGCCGGCGATGTCGCGTAGCACGCGCTGGATCAGGCTGAGCTCCTGGTACAGCAGCGAGGGAGCCGGCTGGACCTTGCTGGCGTCGAGGATCTGTCGCCAGCGCTTGCGCAGGTAGTCGACATCGGCCTGCAGCGCGACCTCGTCGGCGTCCTCGGCCATGGTGCGGATGATGAAGCCGCCCTTCTCGTCGGGCGGCATCATCCGCTGGATCTTCTCGCGCAGCTGCGCGCGCCCGGCCTCGTTCTCGATGCGCTGCGACACGCCGATGTGCGGATCCTGCGGGAGGTGCACCAGCAGGCGGCCGGCGATGCTGACCTGGGTGGACAGCCGCGCCCCCTTGGTGCCGATGGGGTCCTTGATGACCTGCACCAGCAGCGGCTGGCTCTCGTAGAGCAGCTTCTCGATCGGGGTGGGGTGGCCGCCGGCCCGCGACTGCCAGAGGTCGGCCACGTGCAGGAAGGCGGCCCGCTCGAGGCCGATGTCGATGAAGGCCGACTGCATGCCCGGCAGCACGCGCGACACCCGGCCCAGGTAGAGGTTGCCCACCAGGCCGCGCGTGGCGACCCGCTCGAGGTGCAGCTCCTGGACGGCGCCCTGCTGGATCAGGGCGACCCGCGCCTCGAAGGGCGTGACGTTCACCAGGATGTCTTCGGTCATCGGGGGCGGTCCGGGTCCAGCCCTGCGCGACGCAGCAGCGTGGTGGTCTCGTGCAGCGGCAGTCCCATGATACCGGAGTGGCTGCCCTCGATGCGCCGCACGAAGGCCGCGGCGCGGCCCTGGATCG
>Ga0169931_10015630_pt1 | contig 10141 bp, 8 predicted proteins | sample Kivu_15m_20L_FD_129675 | JGI IMG/M metagenome (GOLD analysis project Ga0169931, IMG submission 129675) | Freshwater microbial communities from Lake Kivu, Western Province, Rwanda to study Microbial Dark Matter (Phase II) - Kivu_15m_20L... | ecosystem: Environmental > Aquatic > Freshwater > Lake ... | reverse complement strand
TGGTTGGGGCGGTTTTCTGGGGTGGTGGGTTGTGGTTTTGGGGGGGCTAAGGGGGGGGGGGGGGGTTTTTGTGGGGGGGGGGGGGGGGGGAGGGACGTGGGGCGAGGGACGTGGGACGAGGGGCTGATACGAATTACGAATGAGTACGAATATGCGAATTGGCGAATGGGCCAATGGGCCAATGGGCGTGGGGCGTGGGACGAGGGGCGAGGGGCGAGGGGGAATGGCGAATCGGTCTGCGCGTGGAGAAGACGGCAGATATTTACTTTAGCCCTTGATATTCCGTACCGAGCGTGGCACCCATCACCAACAGCACCGACATCCCGATCCATGGCCTGCAGGCAGGGGGCGATACGAGTCTGTACATCCGGGCCATTGCGCACAGCAACGAGTACGATTTCACACGCAAGCACCGCCACAGCTACTACGAGATCCTGTTCTTTGAGAAAGGCGGTGGCCGTCAGCTCATCGACTTCGAGGATCTGTGCGTGCAGGACTATTCGTGTTATCTGGTGCATCCCAATCAGATACACCTGCTCAACCGCCATCCCGATTCACGAGGCCGTCTCATTCAGTTCCTACCGGGCGCAGTGATCTCGGCCCAATTGCTGGTAAGGCTGCGCGAGCGCATCTGGGACAGTGTGAGTGCGGCTGTCTATGAGAATGACCCTGTGCGGTCGGGGGCCATGTCGCTGCTGCTCGACAGGTTCGTAGCGGGCCACGGCACCCACACCTGCGACCCAGAGCGCGACCTGCATCTGCTGCAGGTGCTGCTCTTCGACCTGCTCGAGGCTATACCTGACGCACCCAGACCGAAACCGGTCGATTCGGACCTGAACCGCTTCCTCCAACTGGTTGACGGCCACTTCAAGCATCAGCACTCGGTGCAGTTCTATCTTAACGCTCTTGGCCTGAGCGAGAAGAGACTGGGCAGCCTCACCAAGCTGCATCTGGGCGTATCGCCCCTTCAGGCCATACATCAGCGCTTGTTGCTGGAGATAAGGCGGTCGTTGCTCTTTGCCGAGGATTCGCACAAGGAGATGGCGTACGCCCTGGGCTTCGACAGTCCTTCGAGTTTCTCGGCCTTTGTGAAGAACAAGACGGGAATGACCCCTTCGGAGCTTCAGGCTTCGTTGGGCGGAATTCAAAAGTGATGGGCGGAAATTCCTAACAGCCCTGCGTTTCGCCAGCCTGAGGTTTGTGGTGTAGTTCATAACCACCGTCAAACCAATACAACACGTCATGAGAACCACACTTTCAATGCTGACCCTGTGCACGCTGATGTCGAACGCTCTGGCTCAGGTCACGTGGTATCCTATCAGTTCGAACACCGACCGCGAACTGCGCACCATTCAATTTGTGAACGACCAGATAGGCTACATAGGTGGCGACAGCACCTTGCTGAAGACCACAGACGGTGGCCAGACCTGGACGGCCGTGCAGATAGACACCATGCCATTCGGCAGTTGGCAGCCGCTCGATATCTACGACATGCACTGGTTCAGCGAGGATCATGGCATCATCATGTCGGGCATATGGAGCGGGGCGGCAGAGACATTCGATGGCGGAACCACTTGGACCACGGTGGCCTTTGCCCACAACGGATTCTGCCAGACCACCGCACTGTTCTTCTTTGATGATAATACGGGGTTTGCGGGCGGTGCGGGCTGTTTCGAGGGCCACATCATAGACCGTTTCTCAAACGGTACGTGGTACGAGACCACCATGCCACAGAGCTGGGACCCGCAGAGCTGGGTCACGTCCATCGAGTTCAGAGACAGTCAGCTGGGTCTGGCCGGCACCAACAACGGCAAGCTGCTGCGCACAACCGATGGCGGCCTCACTTGGGATACCGTTCCGCACCTGGCAGCCGATTCGGCCATCACCGATTTTGTCTTCTACCCTGACGGCAGCATTCGCGCCACGCATCTCCGCGAGTTCTCATACGGGGTCATGCTCAGTACCGATGACGGCCAGACGTGGCAAATCGATTCTGAGACCGCGAGTTTCTTCTACCCCGACATGCATGCGGCTCATGTCGATGGCCAAGGGACCACTTTCTTGGGTGGTCGGGAGACCAACTCTGATCTGAGCGGAGTGATCTTCTATAATCAGGGCCCTTTCTGGAACATGGAAGCAATCGATGAACCGATCAATGACATCGCCTCGCATTCAGACAGCATCACTTTCCTGGTGGGTAAGAACGGCTCCATCTATGTCAGTGTTGACCCGGTCATCCTCGGCCAAGCCCCGATCATCGAAGAAGTCAGGTTTCAGCTGGCACCCAACCCCGCGCACCACCAGTTGCAGATAACTGGGGTGAATGGTACCATCGAATGGATCAAGGTCGTTGATGTGTCGGGCAGAGAGGTTCTCACTGATCAGAACACGGGTATGTTGCCGAGTATTGATGTGTCGCACCTCGAGGCAGGTGCTTACATCCTGTCGGTCGGCACTGAAAAAGGGATCGGCTCGGAGAGGTTTGTTAAGGATTGAGGGAGGAAGAGGGAGTTACTCGGATGGGTTAATGTTCTTTTCTCTTGATAGAAAAGAACTAAAAGATCAAGGCTCAGGGAATTTCCTTGCGAAAACTCAGAGCCGGTCGCTTCCCACGCGTTCCGGGCCGTCCGGATGACCGGACTCTACGGAACGCTCACTGCAAGGCTCGCACACGCTCCCTATCTCTGGTTTCGCGACAGGAAATTCCCTAGGCCGTATTGAGAATGGGCGCTATCCCCTTGGGTTAATTACAAACGTTGTGGTGTGGTAACGAGAATGCGGCTTGGGAAGTCAGAGTGAGGGTGAAAGTGAAGGGGAACGTGAGGAACTAAGGACGGGGGAACTGTCTTCAATTGATGCTGGTTATTGACTATGGGCACCTAGTCTACTACTTGCTATCCGTCAATTGTTGCCGAAAACCTGTTACCTGTTTCCTGTTACCTGTTACCTGTTACCTGTTACTTGTACCCTTATGCTCCTCCTCGGCTTGTTCTCAGTTTTTCAACAAAGCGCAGTGCGTGTCAGTGTGGCACTATTTTCGTGCCTCCGCAATCGGACCATTCACAATAGAACATGAAATTGAAGAGCATCATCCTTTCGGCCGCTGCCTTGACTGGGGCTGCCAGCTACGCCAGCGCGCAGGTGGTGGGCGGCATGAACGTCAAATTCGAGAAGCAGTTCGATGCGGGCAAATTCGAGGACTGCGCCTACAATGCCGAGGGCATGCTGGAGAACGATAAGTACAAGGACGACCCTGAGATCATGCTCTGGTGCGCCATGTGCTGGTACGAGATATCGCAGATGAACGATGCCAAGAAGAAAGAGGAATATCCGAAGGCTTTGGCCGATGCCATGAAGTACACAGCCAAGTTCCGTAAGAAGGATAAAGACGGCATGATGGCATCAGACAACAAGGATTTTCTCGATAACCTGAAAAAGGCGGTGATAGCCGAATCGGCCCCGTTCATGGACGATGAGAAGAAGCGCAGGATTGCCGTGACCAACTACAAGGCCCTTAACAAGGCGGTGCCCGAGGACAACGCTGTACTCTTCATGAAAGGTGTGGGTGAACTTCTGAACCGCAACGTGGGTGAGGCCGACAAGAACCTGAAGGATGCCATGACTGGTCTGGCCAAAGATTTCTCAAACCCCAAATACAAGATCGGGAAAGTGAGCGGCCCGCTGTTGCAAGATGCCATGACACGCTATGCCGAAGTGTTGGCAGGTACCGGCAGCCAGGACTCGGCCCGCAAGACCATGGACTGGGCCCTCAAGTTCTTCCCCGACAATGAGGCCCTCAAAGCCAAAGCCGCCAATGTGGGCAAAAAGTGATTCACTTTTCTGACATTGACAGGCCCCGACCCTTCATGGAATGGTCGGGGTCTTTTGTTTCTGCAAACTCCGTATAAAATTATTTTGCTGAAAATCAAATAGTAAGATATTTTTGGCCCTGTTCTCTGATAGATGCTTAAACCCAAGGCACCTTGCCCGACTCTGAGAGAGCGTAACCAACAACCAACTGAGCCATGAACAAGAGAATGTTTGCCTTACGCGCCCTGATGGGCATAGCTGCACTGGCCACCGTGATGAACGGCTGCCGCGATACCGAAGACATGGACCTCTTGGCCGGACAGGACAATGCCTCTGGCGAACAGAGCCTGATGGACTTACAAGATATGGCCGATGAGGCGGCCAAGGGCAATCTGGCATCGTTCAAGACAGGGGCTGATTACTCTATTGTGAGCGATTGTGCAGTGATCACACACGATACGGTATCTGACCCGCGCGTGCTGACCATCGATTTCGGTACCGGATGCGTAGGCAACGATGGCCGTACGCGCAGGGGTAAAGTGATCATCACCTACACCGGCCCCTATGCCGAACCTGGACATCTGCACACCATAACCACCGACAACTATTTCGTGAACGATAACCAGATACTGGGCACCAAGACCGTGCTGAACGAGGGGCTGAATGACAACGGCAACATCTGGTTCACAGTGACCATCGATGCGCAGATCATCAAGGAAGACGGCACCACCATTGACTGGGTAGGCAACCGCACCCGCGAGTGGGTAGCAGGTTATGCCACCGAACAGCGCACGGACGATGTGTACCTGATCAGTGGCACCCACAGCGGCCAGAGCAGCGATGGACGTGGATTCATTGCACAGACCCTCGAACCCGTGCGCAAAGACAGAAGTTGCTCATGGATAACCGATGGGGTCATTGAGATAACCCCCAACTCGCGCCCAACGCGCACCATCGATTTCGGTGATGGCACCTGCGATGACGATGCTACTGTGACTGTCAACGGCAACTCGCGCGACATAACACTGCACTGAGCGGGTCGCACACACCCCGCTCTGCACCCCGGGCCGCACACACACGTGGCCCGGGGTCTTTTTTTTCGGATGGATAGGAGGGAGGCTTTGCCGACTTTTGATGCACACTTCCGACAACCATGTTCCTCGGTCTGTTTCAAGCTCTACGGTCGCAGAAGGTACCTGTGACCCTGCCCGAGTACCTCACGCTGCTCGAGGCGGTGCGGAGTCAGGTGGTGAATGATGTGGAGGGGCTTTACGCTTTGGGACGTGTCACGCTGATCAAACACGAGGAACACCTTGATGTGTATGATCGTGTTTTTGCCGGTTACATGGGTCAGTTGGCCCAACTGCCAGAACCTGATCTGGCCCGCATAGCAGAGGAATGGCTCCGCAAGAATGCGGTTCTTGACCTCACGGACGAAGAGAAGGCCATGGTCGAAGCCTTCGGTGGGCTCGAAGCACTGGCCGAGCGATTCAGGCAACTGCTGGATGAACAGCGCGAACGGCACGAAGGCGGAAACCGATGGATAGGAACGGGCGGCACTTCGCCATTCGGGGCCAACGGCTATAACCCGGCCGGATACCGCATAGGCCAGGCCGGAAGCAGGAACCGCAGCGCGGTCAAGGTCTGGGACCGCAGGGAATTCCGCGACCTGAGCGACACCGAGGAACTCAACGTGCGCAATATGAAGATGGCCCTGCGAAGGCTCCGGCTGTTCTCGCGGCAGGGGCACGAGGAGGAGCTGGACATCGATGCCACCATAGCACGCACATCGCGCAACGCAGGCATATTGGAAACAGCCATGCGTCCGCCACGCAAGAACAACGTGAAGGTTCTGCTGCTCATGGACATAGGCGGTAGCATGGACGACCATGTGATGTTGTGCTCAAGACTCTTCAGCGCGGCCAAGTACGAATTCAAGAATCTGGAGACCTACTACTTCCACAACTGCCTGTACGAGCGGGTATGGAAACAGAACCATCGCAGGTGGACCGACCACACCATGACTTATGACCTGATGCACCGCCTCGGGCGCGATTTCAAGTTGGTGATGGTGGGCGATGCGGCCATGTCGCCCACAGAGATATTGTACCCGGGCGGCAGCGTGGAACACAACAACCCCGAGGCAGGCCAAATGTGGCTGCAGCGCATCGTGGCCCATTTCCCACATTTTGTCTGGATCAACCCCAATCCCGACACCGGTTGGGGTTATTACGAGAGCACACGCATCGTGCGCGATCTGATGCATGATCGCATGTATCCGCTCACCATTCGCGGCATAAGCGATGCGATGAATGCACTGAAACGGCCTTATAGGGTGTCGGCTTCTGTCTGATCAGAGGTTTGGCGCACGCCATTCCACATCGGGCTGCGCCCTGAACCATGTGAGTTGCCGTTTGGCAAAACGTCTGGTGTTCTGCTTGATCAGATGCACAGCCTCATCGAGACTCAGAGTTCCATCGAGATGTGCGAACAGTTCTTTGTAACCCACGGTGTTAAGGGCGTTCATGCCTCTATGTGGTACCATCCTCTTCACCTCGTCCAGCCAGCCAGCGGCCATCATGGCTTCGGTGCGGGCGTTGATGCGGGCATACAATTGCTCACGCGGCAATTCGAGGCCGATGACTTTTACAGTGAACGGCAGCTCTTTGCGCCTTCCGCTGCGCTGTGCGGAGAATGGCTTGCCCGATACGATACACACTTCCAAGGCCCGCAACAATCTGGCTGGATTGCTCAGGTCCATCTGTGCATGATGGATGGGATCCAACTGCTGCAGCCTTTCCTGCAGATGCTCGATCCCATGTGCCGCTAGGTCAGTTTCGAGTTGATGGCGAACCTCCGCATCGGCCACTGGAAGATCATCGAGCCCGCTCAGCAGCGCTTTAATATAAAGACCCGTCCCACCGCATACAATAACGGTTTCGTTCTTCTGGTGGATGGATGAGATCAGTGCCTCGGCATCAGCAGCGAACCTGCCAGCGCTATAAGGTTCTGTGACGACAAGGTGACCGATAAGGTGATGCTTCACTCGGGCCAACTGCCCTGCATCGGGCTGTGCGGTGCCAATCTCGAGCCCGGCATATATCTGGCGGCTGTCGGCAGATATGATCTCGGTGCCGTACCTCTGGGCCAACCCGATAGCGAAATCGGTCTTGCCAACGGCCGTTGGGCCGCATACCACAACAAGGTGCCTGTCTCGATTCACAGGCTCAAATGTCACATATCGTCAGGGTCGAACGAGCCGAAGTTGCCCATGTCGTCACCACCCTCGCCATCGCCCTCATCATCGTCCATCATCATGTCGTCATCGTCATCGCCACCGGTGGTGTCAGGGTCGGCAATCTCCGTGGCATCGCCATCCTCCATGTCGCTGAACTCGAGCATCTCATCCTCGCCAGGTCCAAGCACAGGTTCAGTTTCATCACTTCCATTCTCCGGTTTGATGAATGCCGAGAGCGGCAGGATGTCCTCTTCGCCCGTGTCCTCTACATGCTGAGGAGGTGGTTGGGTGTAAACGGGAGGTTCGCCTTCGTGGGCCACAAGGCGCGGAAGTGTCAGAGCAGGGTCGTCCTTCAGCACCTTTTTCATCTCGATGAGCAGCCCCAAAGGGTTGTAGGAGCGGGTGCTGCACAGGAAACGTTGATGCGGGTCGTTGACCTGCTCGCTCAGACGTGGGCCGCGGTCCGACAGGCTTCCATCGAGCGTGGCTATCTCATCGCCCTCGTACCAGGTCTGGTCGGTGGTGAAGAACTCTGCCCCTTGCCCGTCCTGCAGATTGAAGTGCCGTACAATGGCCTGTTGCAGGTCAGAGAAAGTATGGCGCGAACTCATGTCGATGTCGCGGTACACGGTCTCATCGCCCTCAATGGCGACACGGAATCGGTAAATGGCCATGGCTACTGTTAGGGGTGCGAAAATAGCAAGTTGGGCACGGCAAGGGATGTAGGAATTACTCGAATCGATGCAGTGAAAGAAGCCGACACCCGGGCCACTAATTTTGTTCTTGAGCTACTGGATAAATGGACCGTGAATTCCGCTCTTCCTAGCTTGAACGGGATTATGGATCATCAGACTCCTCTCTTCAGACAATCAACTTCTAAACTGTCCGATGTACTTTGCATCCATGACTGACTGCTCCTTTGGACAACAGAAGCGATTTCCCATCATGCGCCAATTGATCATCCTCGTAGCTGTGCTTTCGAGCATAATTGCCTGCGATACCGACTCGGATCCCGATGTCGACCCGCCTATCGACACCATTCCGAACATAGAGAACACCTACGGTTTCGGCATTTTCAGTCGGATCAAAGGCATTTGGAACGGCCCAGTTACAAGTTCAACCGCTTTGGGCAGCTACCCCGAATGGATCGTTGACTTGCGCCCTATTGCTGAAGGACAGGTGTCGGCCAAGAACGAGTTGGACACGCAGAACGACATCTTTCTCTCCTTCTTCATTGCCAAGCACAACAATGGATACAAGGTGGCTTTCAGGAACGGAGGCTCATTCGCGGGGCAGAAACGGGTGTCGTATTTCATGGCCGACAGCGTGAGCGAGACCGCCACATCAGCCTACTATCGCTTTGCTGAGGCCGTGAAAGGCATGAGCCGCGCCTACACCACCGTAGAGCTGCGCAACGACAGCCTGATCGTGCGGAGTTTCACGAACCGCTACAACACCCAGCCCAGCGCCACGCTGCACATGGAGTGGAAGGCCCGTTTGCAAGATACCACCTCGTGCCAAGGTGCGGTGAGTCATTTCGGATACCCTAAAAAGACACTCACCCGCGACATGACTCAGGCCTTCACAGGCTCGGAGGCGGTGTATTTCTCATTGGCTGATGACCCGTACCCCGACACTCAGCAGCCCTACGTGGGCACAGCCGAAATCAGCTATTCATTTGCTGGAGGTTTCACTCCCGACCCCGCCAAGAAAGTGTTTATGATCATCACTACTCAACCGCTGATCAACGGGTTATCGCTCAACCTGCCAAACCTGAAATACCGTTCGCGGTACGTGCGACTGGGCAGCACCACAGGCAGTTTCAGCTTCACGCTGATGCACCCTGGGCAGTACTACCTCTACGCACTTTACGATGCCGATGGCAACAACACATTCAGCAGTGGCGACCGCGTAAGTACCGTGAACACCACTTTAACAGTGCCTGAAAGTGGCAGTGTGTCGGCCTCAGCAAGCATGAATTTCACATTGCCGTAGACGCGCGAACCAATTAATTATCAGATAACCAGACTCTTCGCACCCTTCACTTTCTGGTCAAGAAGGGCGAGTTTGATCACCTCGTCCATATCAGTGACGTAGTGGAAGGTCAGCCCGGTGATGTACTCGGGTTCTATCTCTGTGATATCCTTGCGGTTATCGGCACATAGTATCACATCGGTGATGCCAGCACGCTTTGCGGCCAGAATCTTCTCTTTGATACCACCCACAGGCAGCACACGGCCACGCAGGGTTATCTCGCCAGTCATGGCCAATTTGGCGCGCACTTTACGTTGCGTGAAAGCCGAAGCCAGTGCTGTGAAAATCGTTATACCGGCCGATGGCCCGTCTTTGGGCGTGGCTCCCTCGGGCACGTGAATGTGGACGTTCCATTTCTCGAACACTTCGGGTGCGAGGCCCAGCTTATCGGCATGGGCGCGCAGGTGCTCTAGGGCAATTGTGGCCGATTCTTTCATCACATCGCCCAAGTTCCCTGTAAGGGTGAGCGCGCCTTTGCCACGGCTCAGACTGGTCTCGATGAAGAGGATGTCGCCACCCACGGCCGTCCAGGCCAATCCGGTCACCACTCCCGCAATGTTGTTGTCAATGAAACGGTCTTTCTGCACTGGTGGCGGCCCCAACACCTCGTGCAGCATGGCGGTAGTCACCACCGATTCGGGCTCTTCGCCCATTGCTACGAACTTGGCGCGGTTGCGTATCACTTTGGCAATGGTCTTCTCCAAGGTGCGCACGCCACTCTCGCGGGTGTATTCGGTCACAATTGATTCCAGTACCTTGGCATTGAACTTTATCTGAGCCTTTTTAAGGCCGTGTTCGTGCAACTGCTTTGGTACGAGGTGCCTCTTGGCTATCTCCTGCTTCTCCTCTACGGTATAGCCTGTCAGTTCAATGATCTCCATCCTGTCACGTAACGCGGGTTGGATGGTGGCCAGGTTGTTGGCCGTGGCAATGAACATGGCCCGGCTCAGGTTGTAATCGAAATCGAGGAAATTGTCGTGGAACGAGTCGTTCTGTTCGGGGTCGAGCACCTCCAACAGCGCGCTCGATGGGTCGCCATGAAAGTCGTTGCCCACCTTG
>Ga0169931_10015629_pt1 | contig 10141 bp, 5 predicted proteins | sample Kivu_15m_20L_FD_129675 | JGI IMG/M metagenome (GOLD analysis project Ga0169931, IMG submission 129675) | Freshwater microbial communities from Lake Kivu, Western Province, Rwanda to study Microbial Dark Matter (Phase II) - Kivu_15m_20L... | ecosystem: Environmental > Aquatic > Freshwater > Lake ... | reverse complement strand
GCTGCGGCGGCCGCCGGGTCGGGGTCAACGTCGCCGTTGCGGTCGCTGGTGGCGAGGCCGGTGGGGCAGGAGCCGTCCCAGTCGGCGAGCGCGTCAATGAGCGCCTGTCCTTCCGGGGTGACACCTTCGCTGATGCTGCCGAGCAGCTCGTTGAGGCCGTCGAGGGTGCTGGTGGCGAGGATGGTGGTGACGTCGCCCTGAATGCGGTGCATGTCGGCGACATCGAGGGTCTCTTCGGCCTGAAGCAGGTCGATGATGCGCTCTTGTCGGTAGCCTTCGGCGACCGAGAACTGCACGGGCGGGTAACCGTCGTTGGTGGGGTCGCCGTCGGCGAGCGCGCCGGTCATGTCGTTATTGGCGGTGGCGATGACGCCGGCCGCGGGGTTGAAGGCCTGCGGCAGCTCGTCAATCGGCCAGAACTCTTCCCACTCGGCCGAGCCGTCGCCGGGCACTGGCGCCCAGTTGGGGAGCTCGGCGCTGGCCCAGGTGCGGTATGGCACGCGGTTGTAGGGGAACCAGCCGATGCTGCCGGCGGTGTCTGCGAGCACCCAGTTCTGACCGAGGGTTGCCGACTGCGAGAGCACCTCGCGGCCCTCTTCGACGGTGGCCGCCTGAGCGAGTCCGAAGAGTACGTTGATGTCGGCGCCGATGTCCTGCGCGGCCCAGCGGAGGGTGACGGCGGTGCCGGCTTCTTCGTCAATAGACAGAACGGGGCCGTGGTGAGGCACAAAAATCAGCTCGCGAGTGGCTGTGGTGCCATCGGCAAGCTCAAAGGTGTGCTCGCGAACCGTAAAGGGGACTTCTTCACCGTTGAAGATGACGGCGTCGCGGGCCTCGTTGAGTGTCTCGACGTAGACCTCGGTGAGGTCGAGGTACGAGGCGGTGGCGCCCCATGCGAGGTTCTGGTTCTGCCCGAGCACGACCCAGGGCAGGCCGGCAAAGGTGACGCCGAAGGTGTGAAATCCGGTGGCTTCGTCGCTGGCCTGAATGTGAGCGAGGTACCAGATGGCGGCGTTGCTGAGCCCGAGGTGGGGGTCGTTGGCGAGCATGGCATGGCCGGACGTCGAGCGCGAGGCGGCGACGACCCAGTTGTTGGAGCCGAACGATCCGTGCTCCGGGAACTCACCGGTGAAATAGGTGCGTGCGAGGCGCTGGTGGGCCATTTCAAGCGCGCGCGCAGCCGGGCGCAGGCGCTGAGCGACGGCCGGCGAGAGGCCGATGGCCGGTTCGCGGGTCTTGGTGCGCGGGCCAAACGTCTCGCCGAACGACTCGTAGGTCGTGGCGAGTGAAGGCGGTGCGAGACCAAAGAGGTCGTTGGCTTCTTCGGCGGTGTGTGCGTCCGCGAGGGTGCCGTTGAAGATTTTTTCGCCGCTGAGGTTGATGAGCGATTCGACGAGCGCGAGCACGGTGGCGACGCTGTCTTCGGGTTCCCATGGGTCGATGTCGGTTTGTACGATGACCGGGAAGTTGTATTCGCGGGCGAGGCGGGCGTTGTTGCGGCCGGCTTCGTAGTCGGCGATCCAGGCGTTTACGCCCACCGAGTAGGCGTCGATCTGCGCACGTACTTCGGGGGTGGCGGCCTCAAGTACCTGAACTTCAAGGGGTTCACCGTTGAAGTCGGAGTACAGCTGCCGGTTGGCGGCGTCGAGGTCGAGCACCTGCGGTACGTTGACGATCTCGGACAGACGGCCGCGCACGAGTCGGCGGCGGATGTCCATCTGCAGGAAGCGGTCGGCGGCGTGCACGTAACCCATGGCGGCCGCGCAGTCGGCGGCAGTGACACACTGCACGTGGGGTACGCCGCGCTCGTCGTAGGTGATTTCGACGGCGGCGCCGAGGCTGGGAATGCGAATGCCCTCGTCGGGGGTGACGTCGGTGTCGGTGGTCGTGTCGCCGCCTGTATCTTCGCCGGTGTCCGGTATGGTGGCGTCGGTGTCGGCGTCTGGCGTGGTGGTGTCACCGGCGTCGGTGCCACCGTCTGCCGCTGGCTCGGAGGGGTTTTCGTCATCGCCGCAGGCGGGCAGGGCGGCGGTAGCGGCCAGAAGCAGGAGAACAGGCCAACGCAGGGAGCTTCGATTCATGGGGATACCTGTCAGGAGCTTGAACGAGAGGCCAGGTGCGAGGGCATTTCACGACCCGGAAGTTCGTGAGCGGGCCATCAGTCTGGCGAAACGGGAATCAGGTGGAGTAAGGGCTTGCGACCGATGGTGGGCAGGAACGGCATGTGCGCCGGGGAACCCGCTAGTGCCAACGGCTGCACGGGGAACCCAAAGCGAGAGGTGGTAGGCTCAACCGTTTTCGGTGGCAAGGCAAGTTGCAAAAAGAACGGAATTCGTGTCTGTCAGGCGCCCGGTACGGCACCATGCCTGAACATTCCGGCTCACCTTCTATCTGCCCCCGCCCTGAAATGCTCCATTATATGCCGCCGGAGTGGTATCGCCATGAGGCTACTGTGTTGACCTGGCCCCATGACGCTTCCATCTGGCGTGGGTTGCACGAGCAGGTCGAGGCGACGTTTGTGGAGCTGGCGTCGCGTTTGAGCGCTGTCGAGACCGTGTACGTCAATGTGCCCGATGCCGAGTGGGAGTCGCGTGTACTGCGCCTGTTGCGACGCGATGGGGCGGATATGCAGGCGATTCGTCCGCTTTTGATTCCGTCGAACGACGTGTGGGCGCGCGACCATGGCCCGACGGTGGTGTTTCGGCGCAACGACGATGGCACGAGCGAGCGCGTGATGCTGGACTGGGTGTTCAATGCGTGGGGCGGCAAGTATTCGTCGTCGCTCGATGACGCGGTGCCTTCGATGCTGGAGCCGGTGCTGGGCATGCCGCGTGTGCGTCCCGGCCTTGTGATGGAGGGTGGCGCGCTGGAGGTGAACGGCGAGGGCGACCTGCTCACCACCGAGTCGGTGCTGTTGAACCCGAATCGCAACCCGGAGCTGACGCAGCAGCAGATTGAGGAGCGCCTGCGCGAGTCGCTGGGAGTGCGCCAGATTCTGTGGCTGGGCGACGGTCTGGAAGGCGACGACACCGACGGTCACATTGACGACATTGCACGGTTTACCGATGACCGCACCGTCGTGGCGGTGTGCCCGTCGGATCCGGGGCATCCCGACTACGCTGCCATGGCGGCAAATCTGGAGCGACTGCGCACCTATCGCACCAATCGTGGCGTGGCGCTGCGGGTGGTCACGCTGCCGTCGCCCGAGCCGGTGCGCTGGAGAGACGAGCACCTGCCGGCGAGTTATGCGAACTTCTACATCGCCAATGGGTGTGTCTTTGTGCCCGTGTTCCATCAGGCCACGGATGGTGAGGCGTTGTCGGTGCTGGGCGACCTGTTTCCCGACCGGGATGTCATTGGCATTGACTGCCGGGCACTGGTCTCTCAATACGGTGCACTGCACTGCATTACGCAGCAGATTCCCGTTTCTCCTCGACCGACGGTCGCAGCGCCCTGAGCGAAACTGCGACGTGGGTGGGGCACCTGATGCTGGGCAGGTCTGACAATGATGTTGAGAGCTGGCGACCGGTTCGGTCGGTATCAGATCGTGCGAAAGCTGGGTGAGGGTGGCATGGCCATCGTCTATGAGGCCAGCAGCCCGTTTGGTGTGCCAGTGGTGCTCAAGGTGCTGAACGCCGAGATGATGGCCGAACCCGATGTGGTAGAGCGATTTCGGCGCGAGGGGCGCATACAGTACACGCTGCGTCACCCGAATATCGTGCGTGTGACAGACATCGCCGAAGAGGACGGCGTTCCTGCGCTGGTGATTGATTATCTTCGCGGCGAAGACCTGGAGCAGGCCCTCGGGCGAGGGCGGCGATTCTCGCTGGCTGACGTCATTACGATGGCGACAAAGCTTCTGGATGCTCTGGATACGGCCCACGAGCATGGTTTTGTGCATCGTGACCTGAAACCAAGCAATATCTTCCTGGAGGCGACGGAGCATGGTGGTTACGAGCCCAGGCTCATGGACTTCGGCATCGCCAAGATTCAGGAAGCGGCCGCGTTGACGCGAGCGCAGACGTTTTGTGGTACGCCCGCGTACTCGAGTCCCGAGCAGGTCGAGAGCACCCGGGACGTGGATGCGCGCGGCGATATTTTTTCGTTTGGCGTGGTGATGTGGGAGCTGTTGAGTGGTCAGCAGCCGTGGCGTCAGTACGCCGACGACCCGTATCGCGTATTACTGGCGGTGGTGCGCGAGCAGCTCCCCGACCTTCCCGGTACGGTGCCGGAGGTTTTTCGGGCGATCATATCGAAGGCGCTTCGCCCCGATCCGGCGCAGCGCTTTGCGACCGCGCGGGAGTTTCGGCAGGCGTTGCTCTCGGCCAGTGCATCGGACCCAGAGCTCGCCAATACGGTCGTAGGTGCCTCATCGGGCCGCCCGATTTCGTCCGCCGCCGCTGCTCAGGGCCCGCCGCCACAACCAGCACCGGCCAGAACTCCGGAGCTGGACGTACCCGAGCTGCGGCAGCCGATCGCGCCAAAGCCAGGCACGGACAATGAGCTGGCTGCCGCTGCGCGCGCCGCGAGGACCGCGCTGGGGCAGGGAGGAACTCCTCAAGCCAACGTTGCAAACCCATCCTCTGCCACGGTGACGCCGGCCGAGGGCGGTTCGGCGACGGCCGTACCGCTGCCGGGTTCTGCCCATACCGTCTCGCAGCCCGATGGAGCGGATTACGATTTGCATGGCGAGGCCCCTTCGGCGGCGTTCGCACGTCCCGCGACGATGGTTCCCGAAGGCTTTGCTTCGCCACCGAGGCTCCTGGAGGGTTTTCAGGACCACGCCAGCGCTACGGCGGATTTGTCGGAGGCACTCGTTGACCTTGGCCCCAGGAACCCGGCCCGGCCCGCCGCGCCGCCGATCGAGGAGCGGGACTCGCTCCTGGACCGCTTCATTGAGCTGATTCGCTCGTACGGTCTTATGGTGTTTACGGCGCTTGTTTTCGCGGGTTTGCTGGTCGTCGCGGTCGATCTGCTGTGGGACAGCGCCCCTTTACCCGATGATTTTGTGGTGCTGGAGCCTGCCGAGTTTGTCATGGGTTCGCCGGTCACCGAGCCGGGTCGCCGCTCCGATGAACATTCCCATCGGGTGACCCTGACCTACCGTCTTGCCGTGCAGAACCATGAGGTAACGCGCGGTGAATACGGCGAGCTGATGGCCGCCATGCCCGATGATTTCGCCGCCTGCGGCGACGATTGCCCCGTCACAAATGTCTCCTGGGCTGACGCTGCGCTGTACGCAAATGCGCAGTCCATGAACGACGGGCTGGACAGCTGCTACCTGATCACGAGCGACGGTGGGGTGCGTACCGTGTCGTGGCCTGAGGGTGTGCGCTGCGAGGGGTATCGGCTACCCACCGAAGCGGAGTGGGAGTTTGCCGCACGCGCAGGCATCAACGAGTCCACGTGGGCGGGTAGCGTGACCACTACCGGTCGTAGTCCGCTGGACCCTGTTCTGGGTAACATCGCCGTTTACGGGGGCAACAGCGCGGTTCCCTGGAGTCCGGGAGAAGACTGCAGCCGTTGGAATATCGGCGCCGAGCGGTGCGGCCCTCAGCCGATTCGGTCGCGGCAGCCAAACCCCAACGGGCTTTACGACGTCATTGGGAACGCATCCGAGTGGGTGTGGGATTACTACGCGCCGCTGCCGAGCGAGGCGGTGACCGACCCCACGGGCCCCCAGCAGGGCAGCAGTCGCGTTGTGCGCGGCTGCAGCTATCGGGATACGGCCGAGCTTTGTCGGGTGGCTGCCCGAGAAGGCATGGCGGCGATCGGGCGCCGCACAGTAGGTTTTCGCCTTGTTCGCACACTGCCCTGACCGTCGCTCAACTGCGCTGCCGGCGCGCACTTCCTATGCCGGGACGCTTCGCCAGTTCGATGTCCCGTGGTTGTCTGTGGCGTGTGTAAGTCTATGTAGTGACTGAACTTTTCAGGGCGGTGGTGGTTGAGCCGCTGCGGCGATCTCGGCTTCCATCATCTCAATGACCCTGCGGGCTTCGGTGGGATCGACACGGTGCATATCGCGGTAAATCTTCATGGCGCGGTAGCGATCACCGCGTGCCACCATGGCGCGAATGCCGGCATCATCGACACGGGTGACGGGCGCTCGCTCACGTCGCTGGCGGAAGTAGCGTCGCGTGAGCGAAAAGAGTGAGACCAGCATCATGATCCCGAACAGCGCGTTACGGGTGGTGCCAGACTGAAAGAACGCAAAGAACCCTTCCATGGGGAACAAACCCGAAGATCGGCCGGTTCACTTCGGCCATGTGTGTCGGTGCAGGTGCCACTCTGGCGTCGCCCGTTCGTGGTCGAGCGTGCTCTTCCAGCGATGGCATCGACGCCGTTGCAGGCACCGGAGCCTCGATACATGACCCCTTTTCGAATTGCGATCTTTCTTGCGGTGGTGACCGCCCTGTCCATGCTTCTGCACGGTGTGGTGTGGTTGCGCCTGGTGGCTCTGCTGAGCGAGGGTGTCTGGCGAACCACACTCACCTGGACGCTGGTAGCCGGTTTTGTGTTGCAGGTGACCACGCCGCTTCTGGCACGGCTGGGACCGGCGTTCATCGCGATGCCGGCAGCCTGGTTGGGGTTCACGTGGATGGGGAGTCTGTTTCTGGCGTTCATGTTCACGTTCGCGATGGAGCCTTTGCGTTGGCTTGTGGAGTGGGCCTGGGTGCGTCAGGGCGATCCCGGTGTTCTGGAGTCTCGCCGCGCTGTTCTGACGGGCGGCATTTCGGCCGTCGTGGGCGGTACCGTTGCGGCGATGACGGTGGGCGGCGTGGCGCGGGTGCTGGTGAAGCCGCGCATAGTGAACCTGCGAGTGGAGATTCCACGCTGGCCAGCGGCTCTGAATGGCTTTCGGATGGTGCAGCTGACGGACATCCACGTGAGTCAGACCATCCGCGGAGACTTTGTGCGCATGGTTGTCGAGGAGACGAACCGATTGCAGCCCGATCTGGTGGCGATCACGGGTGACCTTGTTGACGGGACGGTCGAAGAGCTGGGTGCCGAGGTGGCGCCGCTGGCTGGGCTGGTATCGAAGCACGGAACGTACTTTGTGACCGGAAATCATGAGTACTACTCGCAGGTGGACGGCTGGTTGCGTTTCCTGCCGGAGCTGGGTGTACGGGTGCTTCGCAACGAACGGGTGCAGGTGGGTGAGCCGGGTGCGTCGTTCGCTCTGGCGGGCGTCGACGACTGGACGGCGCACCAGTTTGGTCCCGGTCACGGCGCAGACCCCGACCGTGCCATGGGTGGTCATGATGTGTCGCAGGCGCTGGTCCTGCTGGCGCATCAGCCAAAGCATATCGTGGACGCGGTTCGGCTCGGGGTGGACCTGCAGCTGTCTGGGCACACGCACGGCGGACAGATCTGGCCGTTCAGTCATCTGGTGACGCTGGATCAGCCGTACCTGAAAGGCCTGCATCGTCGGGGAGATACGCAGATTTATATCAGCTGTGGCACGGGGTACTGGGGACCACCGATGCGGGTGGGTGCGCCGCCTGAGATCACGGTGATCGAGTTTCACGCGCCGGCGTAGCCCGGCGCGTTGGCGGCGTTGAACGGAGCCGCCGCCCTGCCTGTCCGGTGCCGGTTTCGTGCAAGCCGGTTGTGATTCTGGGTGGGCGTGCGCACAACAGGGCGTGTGTGGCGGGCGCTAGTCTGCCCTGATGTGCAGGTCGATGAAGGAGTGTCGTGGTGCGCAACTACTGGTTGGTGAAGTCAGAGCCCGATGTTCATAGTTTTGCGATGCATAGCGCAAAGCCGGGCGGAATTAGCTCGTGGGATGGTGTCCGTAACTATCAGGCGCGTAATTTTATGCGTGATGGCATGAAGTTGGGCGATCGTGTGCTGTTCTGGCACTCCAACGCGGTGCCGCCGCACCTCGCCGGTATCTGTGAGGTGGTGCGTGAGGCGTACCCGGACCACACCGCGCAGGACCCGTCGTCGGAGTACTACGACCCGAAGGCGAGCCCCGAGAATCCGCGCTGGGTGATGGTGGATCTGAAGGCGCTGGTGGCGGTGCAGCGTCAGGTGACGTTCGATGACCTGCGAGGCAGCGCGTTGTTGCAGCAGATGCGGCTGTTGCAGCGGGGCAATCGCCTGTCGGTGATGCCGGTGACCGGGGACGAGTACGATGAGATTTTGCGGATTGCCGAGACGCCGGACCCCTGAACCGGGGGGTGGAGTACGGTTCGGTGGGCGGGGAAATTCGGGAATGGGCTTGCATGGGGCAGGGCGGTGCAAAGATTGCCGACCCGCGTGACCCCAATCATCGCCATACCCCCGGACGGAGGCAATCGTGAGTACCGAGACCCCACAGACCCATGCGTTTCAGGCAGAGGTGCATCAGGTGCTGAGCCTGGTGATCAACTCGCTGTACAGCAACCCTGAGATTTTCTTGCGCGAGCTGCTGTCGAATGCGTCGGACGCGCTCGACAAGCGCCGGTTTGAGAGCATGAGCCGCCCGGAGTGGCAGACGGCGTCGCTGGAGATCCGTCTGCAGGGCTACGAGGACGACGGGATTCTGACGATCAGCGACAACGGCATCGGCATGTCGCGTCAGGAGCTCATCGACAACCTCGGCACCATCGCACGCTCGGGAACGCGCGCGTTTGCCGAGAAGCTGAAGGAGGCGAAGGCGTCGGCGCAGTCGAACCTGATTGGTCAGTTCGGTGTTGGTTTTTATAGTGCGTATCTGGTAGCCGACCGCGTCGAGGTGGTTTCGCGTGCGGTGGGTAGCGACGAGGCATGGCGCTGGACGTCGGATGCGAAGGAGTCGTTCACGGTGGAGCCGGCGACACGCGCCGAGGCGGGCACGACGCTGACGCTGTACCTGCGCGACGAGCACAGGGACTACGCCAACGACTGGCGTGTGCGCACGCTGGTCGAACGCTACAGCGACTACATCGACTACCCGATTCTGCTGGGTACGGAGTCGAAGGAAGAGGGGGAAGAGTCGAAGGTCGAGTGGGAGACCATCAACAAGGCGAGCGCGCTGTGGCGTCGCTCGGCCGCTGATGTCACGGACGAGCAGTACAACACGTTTTACGAGCACCTGACGCGTGACTGGGAGGCGCCGCTGGCGCGCACGCACTTCCGCATTGAAGGGGCGACCGAGTTCCACAGCCTTCTGTTCATTCCGAAGCGCGCGCCGTTCGACCTGTTCGATCGCGATCGCTCTCATGGCGTGAAGCTGTACGTTCGTCGTGTTCTGATCATGGATGAGTGCGAGGAGCTGCTGCCGCCGTGGCTGCGTTTTGTGCGCGGCGTGGTGGATTCGGACGACCTTCCGCTGAACGTGTCGCGCGAGCTGCTGCAGGATTCGAAGGTGACACGGACGATTCGCAAGCAGCTGGTGAAGCGTGTGCTTGACCTGCTGGATTCGATCGCGACGGATCGCCCGGAAGATTACGCGACGCTGTGGTCGCAGTTCGGCAAGGTGCTGAAGGAGGGGATTCCGAACGAGCCTGAGCACCGCGAGCGTCTGTCAAAGCTGCTGCGCTTCGAGACGACGACATCGACGGAGCCGGTGTCGTTGGCGAGCTACGTGGAGCGCATGCCGGAAGAGCAGAAGGCGATTTACTTTGCGCACGGCGCCTCGCGTCGGGCGGTCGAAAACGCACCTCATATCGAGGGGTTGCGTCGTCGTGGGTGGGAGGTCGTGCTGCTGGTTGATCCGGTCGATCACTGGCTGGTGGACTCTTTGAAGGAGTTCGACGGTCGTGCGCTGGTGAACGCGATGTCGGCCGAGCTGGACCTGGATGAGAAGCCGACGGACGAGCAGAAGGAGACGGCCGACCGCCTGACAACGCGTATGAAAGACATTCTGGGCGACCGCGTGAGCGATATTCGGGTGTCGACGCGCCTGCAGGATTCGCCGGTGTGCCTGGTGGTACCGAAGGGTGGCCTGCCGAGCTTTATTGAGCGCCTGATGCAGGCAAACCGGTACGACGTTCCGTCGACGAAGCGGATTCTGGAAGTGAATCCGGGACATACGGTGATCCAGAAGCTGTCGGGTATGGTGGATGACGCCGGTTCGGAAGGTACGCTGCGCGACTGGGTGGAGCTGCTGTACGATCAGGCGCTGTTGACGGAGGGGAGCCCTGTGGAGGATCCGGCCCGCTTTGCGTCGCGCATG
>Ga0169931_10015628_pt1 | contig 10142 bp, 7 predicted proteins | sample Kivu_15m_20L_FD_129675 | JGI IMG/M metagenome (GOLD analysis project Ga0169931, IMG submission 129675) | Freshwater microbial communities from Lake Kivu, Western Province, Rwanda to study Microbial Dark Matter (Phase II) - Kivu_15m_20L... | ecosystem: Environmental > Aquatic > Freshwater > Lake ... | reverse complement strand
TCCCGAGGCCTTCGGGCGCGTGGTCGCGGAGGCCGGCGCGATGGGCCGCCCGGTGATCGTCAGCGGCCATGGCGGCGCGCGGGAAATCGTCGTCGACGGCGTCACCGGATGGCTGACGCCGCCGGCGGACGTCGAGGCCCTCGCCGCGCGGCTGGGCGAGGCGATCGAGCTGGCGCCCGGGACGCGGCAGGAGATGTCGCGCGAGGCGATCGCGCATGTGCGCGCCCGCTTCACGCGCGAGGCGATGTGCGCGGCGACGCTCGAAGTCTACGCAGAGCTGCTCGCGGCGCGCGACGCGCCCCCGCCGGCGTGAGCGCGGCGCCGATCCTCGTCGTCAAGCTCGGCGCGCTGGGCGACGTCGCCCAGGCCTTCGGCGCCTTCGCCGCGATCCGCGCGCGCCATCCCGGCAGCCGCGTCGTGCTGCTGACGACGCCGCCCTATGCCGGCCTGCTCGCCCGCGCGCCCTGGTTCGACGAGGTCTGGCTCGAGGAGCGGCTGCCCTTCTGGCGCCTCGCCTGGGTCGGGTTGCGCGCGCGCATCCGCGCCGCGGGCTTCGCGCGCGTCTACGACCTGCAGACCAGCGACCGCTCCGACTGGATCTTCCGCATGATCGGCCCCGGCCCGCGCCCCGAATGGGTCGGCCGCGTCGCCGGCGCCTCGCATCGCCACGACGACCCGCGGCGCGACGTCCTGCACACGCAGGAGCGGCTCGCCGGCCAGCTTGCCAGTGCCGGCGTCGTGCCGCAGGCCGCGCCGGACCTGTCCTGGATGGACGGCGGCGTCGCGCGCTTCGGCCTGCCCGCGCGCGTGGCGCTGCTCGTGCCCGGCGCCTCGCCGCACCGGCCCGCGAAGCGCTGGCCGGCCGAGCGCTTCGCCGCGCTCGCGCGCAGGCTCGCCGCGCGCGGCATCGGCTGCGCCGTGCTCGGCGCCGCGGCCGACGCGCCGCTCGCCGCGCGCATCCGCGCCGAGGCGCCGGACGCCATCGACCTCTGCGGGCGAACGGCGCTCGCGGACCTCGTGCCGCTCGGCCGCGCCTGCGTCCTCGCGATCGGCAACGACACCGGGCCGATGCACTGGATCGCGGCCGCGGGCGCGCCCGTGCTCGCGCTGTTCTCGGAGGAGAGCGATCCCGCGCTCTGCGCGCCGCGCGGCCGCGCCGCGCGTTTCCTGCGCCAGCCGGACCTTGCCGGGCTCGGCGTGGACGAGGTGGAGGCGGCAGCCCTCGGCCTGCTGGACGCGGCCGGGAGGCTCAGCCCCGGCGAGGCTCTTCCAGCGTCGCCTTGAACCAGGCGAGCAGCATGCACCAGCATGCCATCGTGGCGAGGAAGAGGCCCCACCGGCCCTCGCGCCAGCCGCCGCGGCGCGTGTAGCTCTTGAGCGCGCGCGTCAGGCCCTTGCGCAGGGCGCGCGCGAACCCGAAGGACAGGCCGCGCGCGCGCCAGTCGCGCGCCAGCGCCGTGCTGTAGCGATCGATCCGCGCGACGAAGTCGGCGATGTCGTCGTCGACGAGGTGGTCGATGCGATGGCCGGGGGGCAGGTCCTCGCCGAGCCGCGTCTGCGTGCCGGTCATGTGGATCTCGGGATGCACGCTGCCGTCGCCCCAGCGCTTCGTGCCGCGCGAGAACATCGTGTTGCGCCGCGAGTTGCCGATCGGATGCACCCAGCCATGGGTCACGCGCCGCGCGCCGACCAGGTTGTCGATCGGCATCAGGACATGGCCGGGCGGCAACGAGGGAATCCGCGCGCGGATCAGCGCCGCGAGGTCGGGATGCAGGCGCTCGTCCGCGTCGATCTCGAGGATCCAGCGGCCGCGGCAGCCGGCGATGCCGGTGTTGCGACGCTCGCCCTCGAGCGGCCATGCGCCCTCGAGGATCCGCGCGCCGAAGCGCTCCGCGACGGCGCGGCTGCCATCGCTGCAGCGGTCGAGCAGCACGACGATCTCGTCGGCGAAGCGCAGGCGCGCGAGGCAATCCGGGAGGTTCGCCTCCTCGTCATGGGCGACGACGAGTGCCGAGAGCTCGACCTCGCCGTCCATCGCGCTGGCGTCGCCTTGCGTCATGGGCTCCTTCCTATACGAGAAGCCGGCGCGGGAAAACGGGCGCCTCCCGTCCTATGCTGGCGGCCAGTGGCGACGGGGGAGGGACGGCATGGACAGGCTTCGGGATCGCGTGGCGCTGGTCTTCGGCGCGGGATCGATCGGCCCGGGATGGGGCAACGGCAAGGCCTGCGCCGTCGCCTATGCGCGCGAGGGCGCGGCCGTCGCCTGCGTCGACGTCGCGCCCGCGGCCGCGGCGGAGACGGCGTCGATCATCGCGGGCGAGGGCGGGACCGCGATCGCGCTCGCCTGCGACGTCACGCGCGAGGACGAGGTCGCCGCGGCGGTGGCCGCGACGATGGCGCGGTTCGGGCGCATCGACGTCCTGCACAACAACGTGGGCCGGGTGAAGATCGGCGGGCCGCCCGACGTCACGGCGGAGGAATGGCGCCGCGAGCTCGACGTCAACGTCACCGGCATGTTCCTCGCCTGCCGCCACGCCATCCCGCCCATGCTCGAGGCGGGCAGGGGCGTGATCACCAACATCTCGTCGATCGCCTCGATTCGCTGGCTCGGCCATCCCTATGTCAGCTACAGCGCGGCGAAGGGCGCGGTGAACCAGTTCACCGTCTCGGTCGCGCTGCAATACGCCGCGCGCGGCCTGCGCTGCAACGCGATCCTGCCCGGGCTGATGGAGACGCCGCTGATCTTCCAGCAGATCTCCGGCCAGTTCGCGTCCCCCGAGGACATGGTCGCCGCGCGCAACGCGGCCTGCCCGACGGGGCGCATGGGCACCGCCTGGGACGTCGCCAATGCCGCGGTCTTCCTCGCCAGCGACGAGGCGTCGTACGTCAACGCCGTCTGCCTGCCCGTCGATGGCGGCCTGACCGCGCGCTCCGCCTGAGGGCAGCGGGGCCGGGCGGGCGGCCGCCTCGCTTGATGGCGGGGGACCGCCCCCGTATGTTCCGCGCCATTCCAGAAGGGTCAGGGCAATGGTCTCGATCAGCCTGCCGGACGGCAGCGTGAAGCAGTTCGCCTCGGCGCCGACCGGCCTCGAGGTGGCGCAATCCATCGGCGCCGGCCTCGCCAAGGCGGCGCTGGCGGCGAAGGTCGATGGCGAGCTGCGCGACCTCGCGCGGCCGATCGAGCGCGACGCCCGCATCGAGATCGTCACGGCCAGGTCGCCCGAGGCGCTGCCGCTGCTGCGCCACGACGCCGCGCACGTGCTCGCCGAGGCGGTGCAGGAGCTCTGGCCCGGCGTGCAGATCACCTTCGGGCCGGCGACCGAGGATGGCTTCTACTACGACTTCCATCGCGCCGAGCCCTTCAGCCCCGACGACTTCGCCGCCATCGAGGCGAAGATGCGCGAGATCGTCGACCGCGACGAGAAGATCGAGCGCGAGGCCTGGGACCACGCGCGGATGAAGGCGCATTTCCAGGCGCATGGCGAGACCTTCAAGGCCGAGTGGGTGGACGCGATCCCCGCCGGCGAGGAGATCACGGTCTACCGCCAGGGGCGCTGGCTCGACATGTGCACCGGGCCGCACCTGCCCTCCACCGGCAAGCTGGGCAAGCACTTCAAGCTGATGAAGGTGTCGGGCACCTACTGGCGCGGCGACGCGAAGAACGCCCAGCTGCAGCGCATCTACGGCACCGTCTTCCCGACGAAGGAGGGGCTGGAGGCATACCTGCGCCAGCTCGAGGAGGCCGAGAAGCGCGACCATCGCCGCATCGGCCGCGAGATGGAGCTGTTCCACATCCAGGAGGAGGCCGTCGGCTCGGTCTTCTGGCATCCCAAGGGCTGGGCGCTCTACCGCACGCTCGAGCGCTACATGCGCGCGCGCCTCGAGCGCGACGGCTATGTCGAGGTCAAGACGCCGCAGGTGCTGGATCGCGTGCTCTGGGAGCGCTCGGGACACTGGGACAAGTACAAGGACGCGATGTTCGCGGCCCGGCCGCGCAACGAGGACGCGGAGGAGGACCGGCTCTACGCGCTCAAGCCGATGAACTGCCCCGGCCACGTGCAGGTCTTCCGCCAGGGGCTGAAGAGCTACCGCGACCTGCCGCTGCGCATCGCCGAGTTCGGCGCCTGCCACCGCTTCGAGCCCTCGGGCGCGCTGCACGGCATCATGCGCGTGCGTGCCTTCACCCAGGACGACGCGCACATCTTCTGCACCGAGGACCAGATCACCGCTGAATCGGTGAAGTTCTGCACGCTGCTCCGCTCGATCTACGCCGACATGGGCTTCAGCGACATCCGCATCAAGTTCTCCGACCGGCCCGAGCAGCGCGCCGGCGAGGACGCGATCTGGGACAAGGCCGAGTCCGCGCTCGAGGCAGCCGCGGCTGCGGCGGGGCTGGAGACGACACGCAACCCGGGCGAGGGCGCCTTTTACGGGCCGAAGCTCGAGTTCGTCCTGCGCGACGCGATCGGGCGCGACTGGCAATGCGGCACGCTGCAGGTGGACTTCGTCCTGCCAGAGCGCCTCGACGCCTCCTATGTCGGGGAGGACGGCCAGAAGCACCGGCCGGTGATGCTGCACCGGGCGATCCTCGGCTCGTTCGAGCGCTTCATCGGCATCCTGGTGGAGAACTACGCCGGGCGCTTCCCGCTCTGGATGGCACCCACCCAGGTGGTCGTCGCGACCATCGTCTCGGACGCCGATGCCTATGCGCGCGAGATCGCGGGCGCCCTGGCCGCCGCGGGGATCCGCGCCGAGCTCGACCTGCGCAACGAGAAGATCGGCTACAAGGTCCGCGAGCATACCCTCGCCAAGACCCCCTGGCTCTGGGCCCTGGGGCGCCGCGAGGCCGAGCAGCGCACGGTGGCCATCCGCCGCCTCGGCAGCGAGGAGCAGCGCGTGCTTGCGCTGGATGATGCCATCGCTACATTGGCCCTCGAGGCGATGGTCCCCAACGCCTGAGGAACAAGCCGCCCCACAGGGACCGCGAGGACCGGCGCCAGCGACGCGGCGCGGTCCGGACGAACGGGTCCGGCTGCAAGCAAGGAGAACCTCCATAGCTCGTCCGATGACGGAAGCGCCGGCCAAGGGTGGCCCGCGCGTGAACGACCAGATCGAGGCCGCCCAGGTGCGCCTCATCGACGCCCGCGGCGAGATGCTCGGGGTCCTTTCCCTCTACCAGGCGCTCGCGATCGCGGACGAAGCCGGGCTCGACCTCGTCGAGATCTCGCCGAACGCGGAGCCGCCCGTCTGCAAGGTGCTCGACTTCGGCAAGTACAAGTACGAGCTGCAGAAGAAGGAGAACGAGGCCCGCAAGAAGCAGAAGGTCATCGAGATCAAGGAGATCAAGATGCGCCCGGGCATCGACGACCACGACTACGACGTCAAGATGCGCGCAATGCAGCGCTTCATCGCCGAGGGCGACAAGGTCAAGATCACGCTGCGCTTCCGCGGCCGCGAGATGGTCCACCAGGACCTCGGCGCGAAGGTGCTCGAGCGCGTGCGCGCCGACATGGGCGAGGCGATCAAGGTCGAGCAGACGCCGAAGATGGAAGGCCGCCAGATGACGATGGTGATCGCGCCGCGGTGAGCGCGATCGCCGGAGCGCCGCGCCGCGGACGCGCGGTGCCAGGCGGGGGCCCCACTCCGGATCGGGGGCGGGGCCCCTCCTCGTTCGGGCGCGCGAGGGGCGGCGCGGGGTGACGGCGATGCCGCTGGTGCCGCTCTACGCCGCCGTGGTCTTCGGCAACGCGTTCCTGCTGTTCCTCGTCCAGCCGCTCGCCGGCAAGGCGATCCTGCCGTGGTTCGGCGGGTCCGCCGCGGTCTGGACCGTCTGCATGCTCTTCTTCCAGGCGCTGCTGCTCGCCGGCTACGGCCTCGCGCACGCCATGGTCCGGCTGCTGCCGCCGCGCGGGCAGGGGCTGGCACAGCTCGCCCTCGTCGCCGCGAGCCTCGCGGCGCTGCCTCTGGCGCCGGACCGCGCGCTGGCGGGTGCCGCCGACCCTGCGCTGGGGATCCTGGCCGTGCTCGGGGCGAGCGTCGGCCTGCCCTACCTCGTGCTCTGCACGACGAGCCCGCTGCTCCAGCGCTGGTTCGCCGCCGACCTGCCGCGCCGCTCGCCCTACCGGCTCTTCGCGCTCTCGAACCTCGCGTCGATGCTGTCGCTGCTGCTCTATCCCGTGGCGATCGAGCCGGCGCTGGGGCTTCGCCAGCAGATGCTCTGCTGGTCGCTGGCCTACGGAGCGCTGGCGCTGCCCTTCGCCGGGCTCGGGCTGCGCCGCGCGCTGCGGGGCGCGCAGGCCGAGGCGCCGCTGGTCCTCGCCGATGCCCCCGCGCCTCCGGCACTGGTCCCGTGCTGGGTAGCGCTCTCCGCCGCGGCCTCGCTGCTGCTCCTCGCCACCACCGGGCAGCTGACGCAGAACGTCGCGCCGGTGCCGCTGCTCTGGCTCGCGCCGCTCTCGCTCTACCTGCTGAGCTTCATCCTCTGCTTCGAGGGCGCGCGCTGGTATCGCAGGCGCGCCTTCCTCGCGCTCGCCGCTCTGGCCTTGCCCGCGCTCGCGCTGCTGCCGCTCGCGGACCTGGAGGGCCTGCCCGTCGCGGCGACGGTGCCCGCCTACCTGGCCGCCGCCTTCGTCGTCTTCATGGCCTGCCATGGCGAGCTCGCGCGGCTCAGGCCCGGCGTGGGCGGGCTCACGGGCTACTACCTCTGGATCGCGCTGGGCGGCGCGCTGGGCGGGCTCGCCGCGGGCATCCTCGCGCCGCGGCTCCTCGACTCCGACCACGACCTCGCGATCTCGATCTTCATCGCCGCCGCCGCGCTCCTCGCCGCGCTGGTCGCCGGCGCCGCGCGCCGGCCCCGCCTGCCGGCGCTCGCGGCGGGCGCGCTCGCGCTCGCGGCGCTGGCCGCGCTGCTCGCCTGGATGCGCGCGGACGAGACGCGCTTCGCCCTCGCCTCGTCGCGCAACTTCTACGGCACGCTGCGCATCGAGGAGACCGGCGAGGCCGGCGACCCCGATGAGCGGCGCCAGCTGGTCCATGGCCGCATCATGCATGGCGAGCAGCTCCTCGCGCCAGGCAGGGAGATGACGCCGACCAGCTACTATGGCGCGAGCAGCGGCGTTGGCCGCGCGATCGCCGCGACGCGGCGCGCCGAGGGCGGGCAACGGGTCGGCGCGATCGGGCTCGGCGCCGGCGTGATGGCCGCGCATGGGCGGGCAGGGGACCTCTACCGCTTCTACGAGATCGACCCGCAGGTCGAGCGGCTGGCGCGCGCGCACTTCACGTTCCTGTCGGGCAGCCCCGCGACGACGGAGGTCGTGCTGGGCGACGCGCGCCTGGTGCTCGAGCGCGAGGCGCCGCGCGGCTTCGACGTTCTGGCCGTCGACGCCTTCACGGGCGACGCGATCCCCGTGCACCTGCTGACCGAGGAGGCCTTCGCCACCTGGCTGCGCCACCTGCGCGAGGGCGGGATGCTCGCGGTCCATGTCTCGAACAAGTACCTCGACCTCGCGCCCGTCGTGCGGCTCGCGGCTGAGCGCGCCGGCTGGCGGGCGCGCCTGGTCGAGGACCCCGGCGACGAGGAGGACGAGGTCACCTCCGCCTCGAGCTGGGTGCTCGTCGCGCGCGGCGGCGACATCCCGGGCGAGGAGATCCCCCTGCCGCCGGGCTTGCGCGCCTGGCGCGACGACTACTCGAGCCTCTTCGCGGTGTTGCGCGCGCGCTAGCGCGCCGGGCTCACTCCGCCGCCGCGCGCCCGGGCAGCGCCGCGCGCGCCGGCAGCAGGACGCGGAAGGTCGAGCCGCGTCCCGCGACCGATTCCACCTCGATGTCGCCTCCATGCATGCGCGCCAGCTCGCGCGCGAGGTGGAGGCCGATGCCCGTGCCGGGCAGGCCGGCCGAGGTGCGAGCGCGGAAGAAGCGCGCGAAGAGGCGCGGGAGGTCCTCGGCGTCGATGCGCAGGCCCATGTCCGCGAAGGCGATCTCGGCGCGGTCGCCGCGGCGGCGCGCCAACACGCGCACCGCGCGCGACGCGCCCGAGTACTTCACCGCGTTCGACAGCAGGTTCGAGAAGACCTGCTCGAGCAGCCTCGGGTCGGCCTCGACCGCGGGGAGGTCGGCGGCGACGTCGAGCGCGACGTCGAACTCGGGCGAGATCTGGCGCTGGCGCTCGCAGACCTCCGCGAGCACCGCGCCGACGTCGACCGGCACGGCGGCCATGTGGAGGTGGCCCTCCTCGAGGCGCGCGGCGCCCAGCGTGCGCTCGATGATGTGGACCATCCGGGACACCGAGCCGCGGATGCGGTCCAGCCGCTTGGTGATCTCGTCGTCTCCGGCGATGCGCGCCGCGATGCGCTGCGCCGCGCCGTCGATCACGGCGAGCGGCGTGCGGAACTCGTGGCTCGCCATCGCGACGAAGCGGCGCTGGGCGGCTGCCTCGCGTTCCGAGACGAGGGCGCGCCGCAACGCGCGCTCGCTCTCCTGCAATTGCTGGAGCAGGCGATGCTCGTCGGTGACGTCGCGATAGGTGGAGACCGTGCCGCCATCGCTCGTCGGCGACTCGCAGACCGCGAGCACGCGGCCATCCGAATAGGGGATCGAGCGCTGCCCCGCGCGCATCCCGTGGAGCCGTATCCGCTTGGCGACGGATTCCTCGGCAGCCAGGCCGGCCGCGCTTCCATTGGCATGCGCCGAGGCGATCGCGGCGCGGCAGAAATCCGCGAAGGCGACGCCGGGCGCGAGATGCCCGGCCATCCCCGGATGCAGCTCCACGTAGCGGTCGTTCCAGGCGACCAGCCTGTCATGGGCGTCCCAGAGCGCGAAGCCGTCGCGCATCGCGGAGATCGCGTCGCGGAAGCGCGCCTCGCTGGCCAGCAGGTTCCGCCGGGTCGCGTCGAGGCTGCTCCTGCCGCGCGCGGCCTGCGCCAGGGCCCTGGCGCGGCCCCGCAGCAGGCGGCGGTGCGCGGCCAGCGCGAGGGCGATCGCGGCGCCCGCGAGCGCGAGGTGGAGCGCGAGGCGATGGTCCGATTCCTCGAGCCACGATTCGAGCAGCCCGTCGATCGGCATGGTGACGACGGCGTCGATGCCGCGCTCGCCGATCGTCCTGTGGACGACCAGGCGGCGGGCGCCGTCGATCGCGGAGCGCACCTCAATGGCCTGCCCCTCGGCGCGCTCCCGGATCAGGCTGTTGGTCCAGGGCGCGAACGGCTCGAACGGCCCGCCGACCGGCTGCGGATGGCGGAGCAGCAGCTGGCCGTCGCGGCGCACCAGGAGGAGCGTCGTGCCTTCGACGTCCGGTATGTCGACGTAGAGCGAGAGGAAGCGATCCGCCGGCACGTGCGACATCACTATGCCGATAGGCTGTCCGTCGGGCCCGCGCACGAAGGACGAGATGGCGAGGTTGTCGTAGGCCCGGCCATGCGGATGCGCGATGACCAGTTCCGCCGGATCGCGGGACATGTGCCGGGCCAGCGCCTCGCCGCCCGCGATGCTCTCGGCGGGACGCGGCCCGGCCTGGCTGCCCGTGGCCACCAGCGTGCCCTCGCGGTCGTAGACGGCGAGGCCGGATGGCAGCCCGCCCTGCGTCCACTGGGCCCGGGCAATGGCGGCCTGGAGCAGGGCATGTCGTGGCCCGAACAGTTCGGGCGACTTGCCGAGATCGTCGGCGAGGCGTCGCAGTTCGAGGCCGGTGGCGGCGAAGACCAGTTCCGAATGCTCGGCTATCGCGCGCGCCAGGGTCTCCGCGCGGGCCGTCTTCTCGCGCAGGTGGTCATCCCAGGACCAGCGCGCGGAAAGGCCGAGGAAGACGCATGCGACCAGCGCCGGGGCCAGGCAGGCCGCCAGCACGATGCCGGATCCGGTCTTCTCGCGCTCCATGCCCGCACACGCCCCCAGTGCCACCCCGGCAGGGGCGCCGGACGCAGGCTAGCATGCTCCCGCGGCGCGCCGGACGGGTTTGCGGCACCCCTTGCCCGGGACCGCCCGGACCTCCTATAACGCCCCGCTTCCGACGGCGGCCACGGCCGGGGCGGGCGCAATCCTGCGCCCCCGCCCCAGGGCATGCCCAACCGCCAAGTACCGAAGGAGACATGGAAAATGCCCAAGATGAAGACGAAGTCCTCGGCGCGAAAGCGCTTCAAGGTCAGCGC
>Ga0169931_10015627_pt1 | contig 10142 bp, 2 predicted proteins | sample Kivu_15m_20L_FD_129675 | JGI IMG/M metagenome (GOLD analysis project Ga0169931, IMG submission 129675) | Freshwater microbial communities from Lake Kivu, Western Province, Rwanda to study Microbial Dark Matter (Phase II) - Kivu_15m_20L... | ecosystem: Environmental > Aquatic > Freshwater > Lake ... | reverse complement strand
GGGAAATTTCTCGACGGCCTTGCTGTAGTAGTAGCCGTAGCGGCGCGCGTCGTATTCAATGGGCAAATCGAGCCGGAACTTCATGAAGTCCACGTCCCGCTTGATGGTGCGGGTGGAGACCTCAATGGCCTTGGCGAGCTGGGAGCAGTTGGGGTAGCGCCCCGCCTTGAGGCTCTCGTGGATGCGCATCATGCGCTCGAAGGGCGGGCGGGAATGGAGTTCGGCGGCGACCTGGGGCATGGCGGTGAGGTGCGAGGATTCTGCGCCCCAGTGACAGCGGTTGTCAAACCAGTGAAGTAGGATGGCCGCATGGAAATTGAACCCTACCTCGACCATTTGACTATCCTCGCCAATCGGGCTCGGCCCGTGCTTTTTCCGCGCGCATCAGCTCCGTCCGTTCTTTCCCGCGTTCTTCCTTGAGTGATTGTAGCTTTCGGTTACCGTCTCGCCACAAGAAGTCCCGCGAGTCCCACTACACTAGGTAGTTTATGTCCTTGTTTGAGCTTGAGAAGGAATGGCGGCACCGTTTGTCCCAGGCAGACGGTCCACCAATCTTAGGGCTCGCGCCGCTTTCAAACGCGGATTTCGAAAGAATTGGCGAATTGGCCAAGGCAGCGCTGGCGAAAGTCAAACCCCTGACGAGACTCGGTGCTCTCCGTGATTTGCTGCATCGCTACCCGGCCACATCAAGTTTGTGGTTGGCTCGACATGCCGGTGAGGCTTGGGACGGCGATAGGTTCTACGAACCCTTCAGCTCCCGAATTGGGGTTGCTCTGCCTGCAGGCGAACGGGAGAGCTTCGTCGCCTCGTTTCGAAAAGCCTCCCGCATCGCACTTCCTCACGGGGTTCCGTCGTCCACCTGCATGACGCGGCGGCATTTGGGAGAACTGCTCTTCCAAGCCGGCCTGCCTTGCTGTCATGGCGAGATGTTCGCGGATAGCCTCTTAGTCCTTAGCAAGACCACAGGGGGACTGCCCAATCCGGAGGATGCCGACGAAATCGAGGATTTCCTTGAAGTCCTGCTCCAGCGTGCAGAGGTGCAAGCCCGGCCCACCCTCGCCCAAGCCTTGCGGGGCGCGGTCGGCAAATTGGTGTTGGCTGCGGCCATCAAGGCCGTTGAGGCCCGGGATTTTCAGGGGATTAATCCAGTCTTGGGGGATCGATTGGCTCGTCGCTTTGCCGACGCGAGCAGTGTGCGACGCGGCGCTGCGGTGAGGCGCCCCTACCTGCGCCTCCGAGAGGGTGGCGTTGGTTTGGAGGTTGTTGGGCCTCCTCAGGAGGATGCCCGCACTGGCGGCCGCACCATTACCTGGGTAGTGAATGGCAAGCGACATCGCTGGGCACCAGGAGATGAGTTCGTGATGGAACTCCCCACGGACGAGCAGGTCGAAATACAGTTGGAAGGAGGCTTGGGGTGCGCGTCCGTTCGCACCATGAATCTGAAGGTGGGCACCAAGGAGCAGCCCATCCTGATTTTTGAGGCGAGCAGCAGGCGGCGCAAGACAGCATCCGCTGCTGGCACCGACGAACCCGTTTGGCTGCCGTGTGCCGACTATTGGGTCGTTCATCCCGCTGCGTGGGAATTGACAGAGGCGACGGACCAATGGCCTTGGCCCGACGGACGGCGCATCACCAGCGTGCTCCAATTGCGGCCTGGTGTGCGAGCGGTGCTGAAGGATGCCGACGGTGGGGAACAAGCGCGGATCGAGCCTGCCTTGCTCCCCTTCGCGGAGCCATTGGGAACGCGCTTACTAACTGCCGATGGCCAGCCCATCTACTTCGGCTGGACCGCGCTGCCACAGCTTTGGGTGCCAGCGCTGAAGGATGAAGATGGAATCCGCTGGACCGTGCGATTTACTGCCAGCAGCCACGAGTGCGAATCCGAACTTGCGTGGGATTCTACCGTAGGACTAGGTGAATTGAGACTTTGCAAGGCGGTGGCCCCCACGCTTCTGCAAGATTTGGAGCCAGGACTCCATGAGGTGGTATGCGAGATTCGCCGCGGCTTGCGCCGCTTGACTCAACAGCGATTTTGGTTTTGGCAGGGCTTGTTGGCCACCAACCATGCGGGCTTCACCTGCTGTCAGAGGCCCACGAACCTCCGATCGGATGACTGTCGGGGGTTTGACCTTGATGAGGAGATAATCCGTCACAAGAGCGACAGCCACTTGCGGCGCCACACGCTGGTGTTTGAAGTGGGCGACACCGTGCAATCGCTGAGTTGGACACCGCCGCACTCGGTTTTTCTGGAGTCGGTGTGTCGAACTCCGGGCCAGCCATCTACGGTGAAGCCCGAGCCGCTCCAGCAAACCTTCCCCGCGCTGCTGACCTCCATCCTCTGGCTGCGCGTGCATGTCGCCGCTGGAGGCACGGCTGAGTTGCGTGTGAATGGACAGCCACTCCAACCGCTCCGGCCCGGTGGGGACGGCCTAACCGGCGAGATCAGTCTGGCGAGTCTGGCTGCGACCCACCCTGCCGGCGGCTCGCTGACGCTCCTCTGGGCGGGGAACGAATTTGGAATTGCTCGATTTCACCGACCGGTTGTCCCGACCAAGCTGAGTCTTGTTGCTGCCGAAGGGTATAAAAGTTTGGTGGTCACGTTTATCGAGCAGGTTGACTGGGTTCAACCGGTGGTGCGTGACCTCGTTTCCAACCGTGAACACTCGTTGGCCGGTCGGACGTTCGACACCTCGGGACATTGCATCTTTCCCTCGGAGGGTATTCCCACGATTGAATGTTCCAACCTTGCTCCTCAGTGGGCCAACGATTTGTCTCACTACCATGTAACCGTGAATGTCCCTGTCATTGGGTGGCCGGAGGGGATCTGGCTGATTGAACTGAAGAGCCGACAGGATGACTCCAGCGATTCTCAATTTATCGTCGATGATCGAGGCGGCCGCGCCCCAATCTTGGTTCTGCAGGCCCCGGCCAGCCCGCCAAAGAGTTTCCGCGCTCAAGTTTTGTGGTGGGCTTTCGGGGGCGGGCTTGCAGCGACGTCGGTGCCGGGGCAGCCGCCGGAGAGCATTGGTAACGGCCTCGAATTGACGGAACTCATCGGAGAACTTCAGCGCCGCTTGGCATGTGGTTGTGTGGATGCTGCCTGGAATCAACTCCGACCGCTGGAAACTCTCGCTCGGGAACTCGCCCGCCAAGCCGGGCGACAATTGGCCCTCGGTTCCAAGAGCCTCGCCAAGCGCCTGTTGGAGGAGGCGGCGGAAGATCATCACACCACGCGCAGCCTGTTCGCCGCTATTCCCCGCTTACTGGCTTTGCCGGCTGAAGCATATCTTGAACAAGAGGGAGATGGGGCTCTGCCGCGCGGCTTGAGATGGTGTGGTGAAATCGCCGCCGCACCCCGCTTGTTTGATGCCTTCTTCCCTCTCATCGAGGGAGCCTTCAGAGCCCCACACCAGCCGGAGCCTGGGATTGTCACGACCCTGCGCCACTGCGCCAATTTCATCCCGGTGATCTCCTCGCCGCCCGGAAAAGGATCGAAGGATTTCGCGCGGCTTGAGCTAACGAGCTATTTCAAAATGGTCAGCAAGGTGGGTTTGGAATTGGAAACCGAGGAATGGGGCGCGGCAGATGCGCTCGGGCTGGTTCAGGTTGAAGTCGGACTGGCTCGCCTGCACCAACGCCGCGAACGAGGGGAAGGCCAGCAGGCAATCGGTCAAGCTCATGCGATCTTCCGCCAAGCCGACCCGCTTCGGCGCTGGCTGAAGGAGAAGCTGGGCGGTCGTCTCCCCGGCCTTGGGGAAAGCGCCTGGACTGGCCCTTGGTTGGACCTGACCCAGTCCGGCGATGCCTTTACCCCCGACCTAGTCCAGTTTGCCTCGATATTCGCTCTCGGGGCTCGCGGGGCGGCTCGTGAATGGTTTCCGTTCGATGAGTTGCTCCGCAAGGTGGGGACCTTGGTGTCGGATCAGGGGCCACCGGCAGCCATGTCCGCCCGTGCAATGACGACGCTGGTCGCGCTCGCCCCCGAGCTGCTGGCCTATCACCTCATGCTCTGGGAATTCGTTCTACGAACAGAAGCCAACCATGACTGACAACAACCCCATCCATCTTGGCCAGGAAATTGAATCCACTATTCGGCGTTACCTGCACGCCGCCCTGCCGATCAGTCCGCGCTTTCCGCGACTGCGTGAGGCCGTGCATCGCGAACTGGCGGCACGCGACCTCCTGCTCAAAGGCCCGTTCATCGAGGCACTGGCAGATTTCGACAAGGGTTCCACGCCCCGGGCGCTGGCCTCAGGAAGCGGTGCGATATTGCATCCAGACTTTGCCAGAGTTGGGCCAGCCGTCTTCGATCGCCCGCTGCATACCCACCAAGAAGCCGCGCTGCGGGCGGTCGTCTCCGAAGGACAGAACGTGGTCGTGGCGACTGGCACTGGGTCCGGAAAAACAGAGTGCTTTTTGTTCCCGATTCTCGATGCGCTGCTGAAGGAATCAGCCGCTGAACGCAAACAGCCCGGCGTGCGTGCGCTCCTGGTCTATCCGCTCAACGCGCTCGCCAACGACCAGCTCTACAAGCGCATCGTGCCACTCTTCGCCGAGCGGTATGCGGACAAGGGCATCACCGTTGGCCGATACACCGGTCTGACGCCGCGCAATGAAACCCGGGCAAACGCGGCGCAGAAGGTCTTGGGAGATCGCAGTTTCACGGACCCACTGCCCGACGGGCTGGGCTGGACTGAGGTGCCGGACAACTGGCTGCTAACCCGGCAGGAGATGCTGGACCGCCCGCCGCACATCCTCATCACCAATTACGCTATGCTGGAGCATCTGCTCCTGTTTCCCCGGAACGCGCCGCTGTTCAAGGACCCGAAACTACGGTTTCTGGTTCTGGACGAGGTCCATACCTACGCGGGCGCGCAGGCGACGGAGGTGGCTTTCCTGCTCCGCAAACTGCGGCGGCGGCTCAGAGTTCAGCCGAACGAAGTCCGCTGTATCGGCACGAGCGCCAGCCTGGCGTCCGGCGAGGCGACCACAACGAAGATCCTGAAGTTCGCCACGGACCTGTTTGGTGCGCCTTTTAGTCAGGTCATCCGCGGTCGGCGGCAGGAGCACCACCTGTTGCGGCAAAAAACCAAAGAGGCGTTTTCCCTGCCCGCCTCGGCGTGGGCTCAAATAGGCCGGGCGCTCGCGGACCCCGCCCTCACGCCAGCGGAGCTAGCGGTCACTTGGAACAGTGCGGTGGACGATTTCAGCGTCGCCACAACGCTCAAGCAGCGACTCAGGTTGCCGAGTGATTCGACTGCCATCGGAATTGAGTTGACGACCCGCTTCTCGGTTTCGGAAGAGTTGCGCCAAGCTTCGCGGGAACTTTCAGGCGGGCAGGCGGTGCCGTTTGGCCGTCTGGCGGCTTCGCTGTTCCCCGGGGCAGAAGCAGAACAAGCAAGCGCTGCGCTGGCAGGCTTGGTGAGCTTGGGGATCCGCGCCCGATTGCGCTCCGAGGAGTATTCGCTGCTGCCCGCCCGCTACCACTTTTTCACCAACGGCATTGATGACATCACGCTGCGCCTCAGCGCGGAGGCCCCAGAGGGTTTTTCGGATGCCAAGCTCGGCAGTCGGTTTGAGGATGAGGCAGGCCAGCGCTACCGCCTGCTCGGTTGCCGTAAGTGCGGACAACCTTACGTCGAGACCTGGATCGCCGGCGAACTAGTGTGCTCTCATCGGCCGGAGGAGGAGCACGCGACCCGTCGCGTCCTCCTGCTGGGCATGGTGGGAGGCGTGGAGGACGAGGAGGACGACGCCACGGAAACCCCCAGCCAGCCAGGGACGACTTGGGAGTTCGATCCGAAAACCGGCAGCATGGGCAGCGGCACAGGCTCGAAGGTGACGCTCGTCGAGGCTCCGCTGGCAAAGGATGCAATCGACGGCGGCCTCCATTTGCGGAAATGCCACGCATGTGGTGGCACGGCGGGAACGAACGCGGAAATCGTGACGGGCTTTCATCCGGGTGACTTCATGCTCTCTGCCGTAGTGGCTGACGCACTTTACCAGCGCCTGCCAGCCCGGCCGGATCCGAGGCAGGAACCGACCACCGGAGATGGCCGACGCCTGCTTATTTTTTCGGACAATCGGCAGGATGCCGGCCAGTTCGCTCACACGTTTCAGCGCACGAGCGAAGAAATCTTTCTGCGTTGGACAGTGATGCGTGTCCTCACGGAAGAAGGGGGGCCGCACAGCCTCACCACGCTGGCGGACTGTGTAAACAACCGGCTCGCGAGCGTGATGGGTGCGTTCTGCGATGGCGAGGGTCGAAAGTTCGAGGACGCGCCGGCCTTTAAGGCCTTCCTCACCGGCAAACTGGCCGCTGAGTTCTGCCTGCCTGGGGGCAGGCGGAATTCGTTGGAAGCGCTGGGGCTGGTGCGGGTGGTCTGCGCGAGCAAGGCGATGGAACAAGCCGTCGCCAAATTCAAGCCAGCGTTGCCGGCAGCGGACCGGCCGCTGGCGGCGAGCATGCTTGAAGTGCTCGTGGAGACGGTGCGCCGTCAGCGTTGCATCAACGCTCCGACCGGGGCCGTGGGCCTGACCGATGCCCACATTTGGGGAAGTGACTTCGCTAAGGAGAATCTTCGTTTCCAGCTCGAGGGGAAGCCATCGCCCGCCACCCGGTATAGCTGGAAGGCTTCGGTTCGCGACAGCGGCGTGCCGTATCACAACCGGCGAAGTTGGTTCCTGTGCTCACAACTGGGGTTGCCTGAGGCAGACGTGAACCTGATTTTGGCGCAGGCATTTGGAGCACTGCAGGCCTCGGGGATATTTGTGCCGCAGGGGCCGAGTTTTGTGCTGGATGTTCGAAAGCAAGAGTTCAGCGATGGACGACTGGCACCAATCTTCCGATGCCGGCAGTGCGGGTGGCGCCAGGTCAACAACGCGAGCGACAAGTGCGCTGCCTTTCGTTGCAAGGGCACATTGGAGCAGGTTTCCTTCCCGGAACGCGAACGAGAACAACGCGAGGGGCATTACTTCAGGCTTTTCCTACAAGAACATTACGCAGGCAAGCGCGTGCGCGAGCACACCGCCGCCTTAAACAATCAATTGCGCGAAGAAATTGAGCGGGAGTTCAGGAGCGGACAGGTAAACGCCCTGAGTTGCACGACCACCATGGAGTTGGGCGTGGACATTGGTGAACTTGAAGCCGTGGTCTGCCGCAATGTGCCGCCGGGAATCCAAAACTATCAGCAGCGCACCGGCCGCGCGGGCCGGCGTGGTCAGGCGGCCCCCATCGCCGTCACAGTGGCCCGCAGTCGGAACTACGATCAAGCGGAGTTCCGCGATTGCGAACGCTACCTGAGCGGGCAGCCGCGCACGCCTTTCGTGCATCTGGACAACGTGCGGCTCTTCCGCCGGCACCAGTATTCGGTTCTGCTCCGCGGGTTGCTGAGCCATCTCGGCGCGGGTGAAGCCCAAGTGGGTTCGCCCTCTCTGGGCACGGTCTTCGGCGAATCCTTCACGCCGGAGCAGCAGACGGACTTTCTGGCCCGGGTCGAAGCTTGGCTGGCCAGTCCGACGGGCGAGGCGTGTCTGGAGGAAGCCTTGGATTTGGCTAAAGGTTTGCCGTCGAGCTTGACGTGTTCCTCCGAGGCGCTGCGAAAGGAGTTTCTCGGCAGTGCGGAAACAAGCACTGGCCTCCATGCGGCGTGCGAGTGGTATGGCCATCGCTGGCGCTTCTACCACGAGCGATATGAGGCGGCGCATGCTGCGGGGCTGAAGGGCCAGCGGTTGGCCAGCTTCTGGGCCTGGCAATTGAACAAGTGGATGGAGCAGTTGCTCATCAACCAGTTTCCGAAACTTGGCTTTCTGCCCACTTACAGCTTCCCGGTGAACAGCGTCCAATTGGAAGTGCTTACCGAAAGGGACGGCGGTGGCATCCAGCCGTGGGAGCGAGACATCCAACTCGTCAGGGATGCGCGCCTGGGCATCGCTGAGTATGCCCCCGGCGCACAGGTCGTTGCCAACGGGCGAGTCTGGGAAAGCTATGGTCTCGGCGAGTATCCCCGCCACTTCATGCCTACGCGCTATTATCGCGAGTGCTCCGGCTGCAAAGATGTGGAAATGCAGGAAGAGCGTGGTGATTTCCTGAGCACCTGCCAAGCCTGCGGTCTGCCCGTCCTGCCGACCAAAATTCGCGCGTTCATCGAACCCAAGAGCTTCGTCACGAGCCTGCAGGATCGCAACGGCAAGGATCCTGGCCTTGTGCGCCTGCGCCCGCCGCCCGCGCGGGAGGCCCGCTTGTTGAGCGCCGCGCCCGACACGCGTTTCGAGTCCACGGATGTGCCGCAGACGGCCTGGGCCTGGCAGGGGGCGCAGGAGGGCCGTATGTTCGTGGTCCATCATGGCAGGGGGCTAGGATACCTACGATGCAAGTGCGGTTTCGCCGAGCCACTGGCGCACCAAGGCGAACTCATCAAGGCGAAGCAGAAGTCCCACCGCACCCCCTACGACGAGCCATGCACCCCGCATTGGGAAAACCAAGGCCATCCGGAGGATCTCGCCCACGAGTTTCGCACTGACGTTCTCCAGGTTCGGTTCGAGCAATCAGTCACGATACCGGAGAGCGTGAAACCCGAGCAGCACGAGGCGTGGCGCGAGGGCTTTCTCCGCACGCTGGTCGAAGCGATGCGGCTGGGGGCCGCGGCGCTCTTGGAGGTGGACCAGCGTGAGCTTTCAGCCACGGCGCGCCTCTGGCGCTTCGGATTCCCCGAGGTCGTTCTCTACGACACTGTGGCCGGCGGCGCGGGCTATTGCCAGATGCTCAAGAACCAAGGCCTCCACGCACTACTGGAACTTGCGGTGGGCGCGCTGGATTGCCCCGCTGGATGCAGTCATTCATGCCGTGCGTGTCTGCAAGGCTACGACAACCAGATCTATTGGGAGCAGCTTAACCGTCTGCCAGCCCTCGACTGGCTCAAGCGGCTACTGAAGCTGGAGCAACCTGCCAATCCCTTCGCGCAGTTCAGGGCGGTTCCCCTTGCCGTTGAAATCCCAGCCTCACTGGTGTTGGAGGGCCTCGCCGGTGCTTCCCATTTGATCGCCGCCGCCCCCGCGCTCTGGCATTCGGCAGCTCAAGCTGCCGAGGCGGTGGGGAAAGGCACCCCCGTGCCGGAAGAATTACTCAACCGGCTGCTAGCTTGGCTGGCGAGAGACAAGAGCCACCGCATGGAGCTGGCCTTGCTGGTGCCGCCAACTTTCTCGCCGGACAATCCGGGCAGCTTGCAAGTCGCGAGCAAACTCAGGCCTTGGACCGAAGGCCCAGATCCCCGGCTGCGCCTCTACCGGCTGCCGGGAGATTTTGACTTCCGCCGCTGGCCGCGTGTCGCGCTGAACCCGAACCAGATCGGAGGAGTTAGTTACTTCTCGAATCGGCTGGCGAGCACGGGCTTCTTGGATGCGCCGCTGGACAAGCCCGCGTGGAAAGGCCCTCCCCTCACTGCGGCACAGCTAAAGGAACTCCGGTTCGGATGGCAGGAGCTGCCACCGGAAACTGCCTTTCCAACAGGCAACCGGCTCGAACTCCATAGTTATTCGGGGGGCCAGGCGAGGCAGTTCACTCGGGATTTCGGGTTCTTGAAGGGGAAGCAGTTTGAGGTGGTGAAAGTGGACGACCCCTACATTTTCAGTTCAGCCGATAAGGCAGAATGCCTGAAGAAGTTGCTCGAAGAGTCCGCATCGCTCTGGACCGGTTGGCCTCGGAAAATAAAAATCAGAGCGCGATTCGAAGACCGCGGCGACGAGCCGAAACGGCTTTTCGAGCGTTTCAAAACATGGGGAAAGACAAATGGTGCCGAGGTGGAGGTGAGGTGGGTTCAAACCTTCGGTCCCTGGAGGCAGGACTTCCACGATCGCAAGGTGGTATTCCTGCCCAAAGAAAGTCAGCCCCAGCATGCCATCAGCGTCCTTATCACCGGCGGGGTGGATCGTTACCTGGAGAGGAGATGCGAGTGTTCTATCATCGTTCACTTGGGATGCTAGCCTGCTACAAGAGGACATCTTGGAGAGGCTGCTCCTCTGCCTCGGTGACCGGGACGCTGGGAAATTTCTCGACGGCCTTGCTGTAGTAGTAGCCGTAGCGGCGCGCGTCGTATTCAATGGGCAAATCGAGCCGGAACTTCATGAAGTCCACGTCCCGCTTG
>Ga0169931_10015626_pt1 | contig 10142 bp, 11 predicted proteins | sample Kivu_15m_20L_FD_129675 | JGI IMG/M metagenome (GOLD analysis project Ga0169931, IMG submission 129675) | Freshwater microbial communities from Lake Kivu, Western Province, Rwanda to study Microbial Dark Matter (Phase II) - Kivu_15m_20L... | ecosystem: Environmental > Aquatic > Freshwater > Lake... | reverse complement strand
TGCTCTGGACTTCACCGCGGTTTTCACTGCGATTGCAAGACGAGTAAATTCTCGCGTTGGGAAATGTTGGCTGGCAGCGGTTCTCGTTTCGCTGAACAGTGGCAGGCGTGTTTCAGGTTTTCACCGGCGGCTAGCGCCTTGCCGCTCATGTTTCCACCGGCGGCTAGCGCCTTGCCGCAATACCGTTCAACGAAGGAACCATTGGCTTTTTGCTTGCACAATGGCTGCTTGGAACAGTGACTGCTTGCACAACCTGTAAAAAACCGGAACCAAAAAATTAGCTTCGTTGAACGGTATTGGGGCTAAACGAAGGCAAAGCAGCCAAGTGGCCACCACCCGACCTCGCGTCGGTGGAGCCATGACTAGCCGGCTAAAGCTCCGCAGTGCGATGCATTCCTTATTGGCGGTGCTTATCCGGGGCTGGCGCGAGGGCCCGGCTCACGATGACAAGATAGAGAAGCGGCACAGTGCGAGGGCAATACATGGGCCGAGTAAACCTTCGCCCCGGGTCGTTATGCGGCAGATATTTTCCCTCTTCGGAAAAAACTTGACTTTTGTTTTTCAACCGCGATATTGGCGAGTCATAAGTGCTGACTCAGCATGCGAGATATGCAAACCTGATTTTAGAAAAGTCAACAAATCGGGATATGAAATGGGCGCCCAACTCGGCGCTATTCAGTCCCTTCACACCGGTCGGAACAACCGGCAGTTTGACTTCGCCGAGGCATCCCAGGTTGCCGATCTGATTCTCCATGCACACGAAGGACCGAGCAGCACCTAGTTCAGGGACTGGCTCTCGAATTTTGCCTTGGGCTGCACACGGAGCAGATTGTTTTCATCACCCCCGCAACGTCGGAGGGCTGGTTGGGTTTGTTTGGCTGGGCGAGAGTCCGCTTTAGAGCATTTCCTCCAGTTCACCACATTATCCGCTGGTGCGTGAGGCCAATTTTTTGGGGTTCGTGTGAAGCTTATCGCGTTGACTGCCCAATGGGGCTGTTGCGTGACTCTTGGATTGGGAGAACCGCCGTGATTGAATCAGTTTTAGATGCCATTCGAAACGGACAGTGGGATTACGAACCGGACGACGTTCCGGAGGCGCAGTATTCCCCGACACCAGCGCTGCCTGGTTCAGAGGAAAAGATCACTGTCTTGGCCTATCGGGCTCAAAGAGGTTTGCCTCTCTGGCATTCCTCCGACCGCAGAACCTACGACGACAGCGACAAAGGGTTGACTTGATTGCCGGGCGTCTTTGTTTCGGGTAGGTCAGGGCCCTTCGGCGGGCGTGGATCAGCTTGAGTTGGCCATGCGTCTTCACGCTGCTGAACCGGGGGCTGGCGCGAGGACCCGGCTGATGTGGAGAAGAGGGGACGGAGGGTTTTCAACGCGGGATCAACTTGCGCTTCGCCTCGCCGCTGGCTAAGGGCTAAACGAAAGAAAAGTTCACGAATCACCCTTAAAAACAGCGATCCGCACACACGTGAGAATGCCGATTTTCTGTCCAAAGCCTCAAATAAGCTCCTAAACCCCAGAAAAGGCCATTGGACAGCCGGAGAATTTCCGATAAATTAGGCGATTCGACAAAACGTCCCATAGTTGGACGCCCAAACGAGCCCGACAAAATCGCCCTGTTGGCGATTGGCTCCAGCGGCGGCCCTTTCCATCGGTAGAGCTCAATGAAATCTGGCATCCATCCCGACTATCGTCCCGTCATCTTCAAAGACAAAACGGCTGATTTCGCCTTTTTGACTCGCTCCACAATTCGCACCAACGAAACCCTGAAGTGGACCGACGGGAATGAGTATCCCGTATTTTACGTCGATATCTCCAGCGCCTCGCATCCGTTCTACACCGGACGCCAAACCTTCGTCGACTCGCTCGGTCGCGTTGAAAAGTTCCGCAAGAAGTTCGGCGACTCCTACAGCGCCGGCGACAAGAAGGGCAAGAAGAAGTAGTTTCCAGCTCAGTTTGAAGCTCCCTGCTTTTTCAGGGCAGACTTCAGCCCCGTAAAACAAGAAACCCGCGACAGTCAACTGCCGCGGGTTTTTTCGTTTTGTGTTGGCTCGAACTTCGGCAGGCTACTTTCCGACGGAACGACGCCACAGGAAGCTGTCGACCGTGTAATGGTGAACGCTGATCGCCGCCAGCAAAATCGAAGAGGCCATCAACCACCACTGGGTCAGTGCGACCGTCAGTTTTTGTTCCCAACCGAAGCCGAGAGCGTAAAGCACCAGCCAGAAGATCAAAAAACCAACCATGTTCGGCACCATCTCGAAAATCTTAACGCCTTTGGAGACGTAGTGCTTCCGCTCAAGCACCCAAACCAACGCGAGGTACTGCACGGCGTGAAAAATGGTGACGGCAAAGAATCCTTGCTGGTAGTGTGAAAGCAGGGTAAAGCCGTACCAGTGAATCCAGAGATACATCACAAAGCAGATGAAGCCGGTTGGTCGATAGTCGCGGCCGTTTCGCCAGATGGCTCGAGCCTCATGCACGATTTGCAAGTAGACGCCGGCAACACAGAGAAACCCTAGCCATTGCAGAAGCATGTCATTGATATCAAGCGGCATGATGTCGTAGCTATTGCCGCCCCAGGCTTGGTAAAGCATATCCCAACGGCCGAGGATCAAGTACGGGAAGCAAAGGTGATAAGCCCACCAGCGAACTCGCCTGTCCCATTCATCCATCACCTTCTGGCCGCCGTACAGACACCCGACACCATACGTTTGCCTGAGGTAGTGGAAGGATTGCCAGACGTTAACCGCTGTGATTGCTTCCACGTAGAAGCCCGCCGCGCTAATACCCACCAGGCCAAGGACCATGCCGATGTAAGCGGGAACGCCTAACCACCAGCTAACCTTGCCTTCTCTGGTCTTCCGATATTGCCGGACATAAGTGCTGTAGACGTGCGGTGCGCTAATCAACGCACTCGCCCAGAAATACCACTGAATTTGTTCGTTGGCTTGAAGCTCATTCTCGCCGACCCACCAAATAATGGGTAGGAAAAACGCGAGCCCGCCAGTGATCACCCAAAACCATTCGAAGGTCGTTGGCTGACTGGCTGTCATTGCCCGAGCTGGAAGGCGCCCCTCTTCGGCATCGTGTAGCAACTGCTCGGCGCTGACAATTGAGGCGGACATCTTTCGCTTCCTAATCTCGAGAGAAACGCGGAAACCTAGCATCTGCAAATTAGCATGTGACGATTCATTTATCCCAGCTGACAAAGGCCCTCCAATTTGTGTCGGGTTGCGACGAGGATTCCTCGGATGCAGCCTGCGGGGCGCTATGAGGCGAGAAAATCCCGTGGCGCTCTCCAGCTACAACCGCGACAATCGCTTCAATTCCTGACGGTCGCAGCCCGTTCTCCCGAATCCGCTCGGTTCAAGCCGCTCTTTTCTGCGCCGGCTGGCATCTTTCAGCGACCAATTTGGCAAACCTTAAACCAAATCCCCCCAGTGCCGATTGAGATCGAGGAGTAACACATGTCCCAATCCACCGTCACTTCACGCGAGCCAGATTGGTCGCGCATCATCGGGATTGGACTCGGCGCGATTTTCGCCATCGCCCTGATTTGCCAACTCCAATACACAAGCCTGAAGACGACCAATGGCCTGACTACGATGTCGAACTACCTCGCAACCGAGAACGCGACCGTGACTATGGTCGAGCCATCGACAACGACAAGTGAAACGGCACCTCAATTCGCACCAGAGATCGTAACGAACCCAACCTACGAAGCATTCCAGCCACCCAGCAACCAACCTCGCTGGCTGCTTAGCCCCTGCTCCGCGGAAGATGTTGCAAAAGTCCAAGCCGACTGGAGCTCCTACCTTGAGTTGCCTGTCGAAATTACCAATCAACTAGGGCAGACGTTCCGCTTGATTCCACCGGGTGTTTACCGCCGAGGGACTTCAGAGGAAGCGATGCGGTCGCTTCTGGAGACTGTGCCAGCGGATGATTCGCACTGGAAAGCGTGCTTGGCCAGCAGCTCGCCCGCTCATGAAGTCGTCGTGACTCGTCCTTTTTACATGGCCACTCACGAAACGACTCAGCATGATTTCCAAAAACTAATGGGCCGAAATCCCTCTTGGTATTCGACCAACGGTCCAGAGCCTTATTACGTGCAACAAGTGAAGGGAATGGACACCGCGAGCCATCCGGTTGAAGGCGCCAGCTGGAACGATGCAATGGAGTTCTGCCAGAAACTCAACCAAAGCGACTCAGGCAAAATCGCTGACGGAATTGCTGCTTTCGATAAAATTCAACGAATCGCTCTGACCTATCGCTTGCCGACTGATGCCGAATGGGAATTAGCCGCACGAGCAGGAAGCGAGACTGGGTTTTGGTTTGGCGACAAAGAAGCTGAAGTGACCGGCTGGTTCGGCGGCTCGAATCAAGGCCGCACCTGGCCCGTCCGCCAAGGAGAGTCGAATCCGCTTGGCTTGTATGAAATCCACTCCAGCGTCTGGGAGTGGGTCGCCGACTGCTGGCGAGTCCAAGAATATCAAACCTACGAACGACTTCCGGCTCAGAACCCGCTCGCAACGGCGCGGGCTGAACTTCCCCGGATCGTCCGAGGCGGAATGTGGCCCGACCGCCGCAGCCGCTCCTTTGACCGTTATGCCTACGAAACAAGTTTTCAAACCTTCTTCGTCGGCTTCCGCGTCTGCTTCGAAATCGTCGACAGCGAGCGTTAAGCGGTCATTCAAGCATCGCCCTGACGCCTCCTACGATCTATCTGCGTCGGCAAAATAGTACAGCGGTTGTCCTCCACTGCTCGGGGCCAAGATTAAGGCTAGACTTGCATTGCGGACGACACGAAAGGCCTCTCTAGCCAATTCTCGCATTAAAGTGGTCAAGCCGTTTAATTGCCAACGGTTGACCAAGAAAAGGCTTCCTCAGGCTGCTGAACGATTGAGGAAAATCGTTCTACGAACGTGGCATTTGTAGGTCATGGTCTTGTGGCGCGACAATCAGTAGACTCAGACCAGCCGCACTGGCCTTTTCTCTAATTACGAGTCACTGAAGTCGCCATTCATGGTTTGGATTCTGCCACTGCTGCTCGCCGGGCTTTGTCTTGCTTGGCTGATCGTCGCCGCGTTGGCTTTGCCTTCGTTTCTCAACCCGCGCCGACTGGAGCAACTCGACGACCAGCCCCGCGACTGGCCGCTGGTCAGCGTAATCGTCACTGCTTTGGACGAAGAGGCGACGATCGAGCCTGCGCTTCGGACACTGCTCGCATCGAGCTATCCCAACTTGGAGCTGATTGCCGTAAACGACCGTTCGCGTGACGGGACTGGGGGAGTGATCGACCGCTTGGCTGAGGAAGACTCCCGCCTGCAACCGATTCACATTACGGAACTTCCAGCCGGCTGGCTCGGCAAAGTCCACGCCATGTCCCGAGGCGCGGATAGCGCTCGCGGCGAGTGGCTGCTCTTCACCGATGCCGACGTCCACTTTCGCGACCGCGTGATCGAACGGGTGATTGCGGTAGTCGAACGCGAACGACTGGACCACTTCACGCTGTGGCCGAACTTGTTGGGCAAGACGGTCCCACTTCGCGCCGCACTGATCGCCTTTACAACCAATTTGTTAATTCTCTTGCGACCGCATCGCCTGGGCGGGGAAAACTCGCGGGGATTCGTTGGCGTTGGCGCGTTTAACCTCGTCCGCCGCACTGCGCTGGACCAGACCCCGGGCCTGCAATGGCTGAAAATGGAAATCGTCGACGATACGGGACTGGCTAAGATGATGGTCGAGCAAGGGTTCCGCAGCAGTTGGCGTTCGGCGGGTGACTCCCTGACCGTCGAGTGGTATCCTTCAATCCCAACCATGATCCGCGGGCTGGAAAAAAACATGTACGGGGCATTCAGTCACTTTCGGCTGAGCGTATTCCTTACTAAGTTTGTCTTAATCGCCCCGTTTATCCTCGCCCCTTACTTTGCGGTATTCTCGTTCAGCCCTTGGTGGCTGGTCGCCTCGGGGCTCATGGTCTTTGGCATTTGGTGGCTACTCTCGGGCCTCACAGCTGCCGCAGCCGGTTTCGGCATTGCGGAAGCCCTCCTCGCCCCAGTAGTCGGCGCAGCGATCATGTTTATCGCACTAGCGAGATCTACCTGGCTGACGCTTCGCAATCGCGGGATCCGCTGGCGAGGAACCTTCTATCCGCTCAAGGAATTACAAGCTGGGGCGAGGCTGAAGCTTTAACATTCAAACGGATACAGGGAGCCTCCATCATGAGCGTATCACAATTCACCTGCCGCGGCTTATTGTCATTCGGCTTTGGACTCATCCCCCTCTTCTTGTTGCCCAGTTTTTTTGTCTTGGGCCAGCAACCACTTTCACTCAGCTCTAGCGAGAGCAATCGCGAGGATGAGCCGGCCGTAGTCAAAGTGATGAGCTTCAATATTCGCTACGGCTCGGCCAACGATGGCAACAATCGTTGGGAACTACGTAAAGAGTTCCTCGTCGACACCATCAAGCGATTCAATCCCGACCTCCTGGGGACGCAGGAGACACTCGCGGCTCAAAAACAATACCTGGATGAAAAACTCACCGAGTATGAATCCATTGGGGTCGGACGGGACGATGGAAAGCAGAAAGGTGAGATGACCGCACTGTGGTTTCGCCGCAACCAGTTCGATTTGCTCGATAGTGGCCATTTTTGGCTCAGCGAAAGCCCCAACGAACCGGGCAGTGTCTCATGGGATAGTTCGCTCACTCGAATGGCGTCATGGGTCAAGCTCCGACAACGAAAAAACGCTCAAGACAAACCAATCTTGTTTGTGAACACTCACTTCGACCACCGTGGCGGAGAAGCCCGGCGTCAATCGGCCATTCTCCTCCGCCGGATGGCCTCTCAACTTGGCGAGGGCTGCGACATTGTGATCACAGGCGATTTTAACGCGGCAGAGGACTCGCCTCCCTACAAAGAGCTCTTCTCAATCAAATCAACCGGCGACAACAAAGACAGCCTTGTGTTGGTCGACAGCTATCGAAAGGCACACCCCAGCCCCAGTTCAAGCGAGGGAACTTTCAATGGATTTATAGCCGACCAGACCGGTGGACCTCGGATTGATTGGATCGGCGTCTCAAGTTCATGGAAAGTCCTCGCAGCGGGTATCGACCGGAGCGACGACGATGGCCGAGTTCCCTCTGATCATTTCCCTGTCACCGCCGAACTCGACCGCTAAACAACATCAAAACAAGCCCGTTTAAACGGCTCATTTCTGGGATTGCGAGCGATCGCCGATTACCCGTAACTTCTCGTATGTTGGGCGGTGTCGATTGGGCTATATCCCAAGCTACTCCGCTTGTTTCATTTCACTTTCGTCACGCAGTCAAATAAGATTACAACTGAAAAGTCGCAAAGCCGCCTTACGCGTCGTACGTTGAACCAGCGACAGGATCACGAGGCAAATCGATGAGAGCGAACACGCGACGAAATCACCTGCTTTCGATCGCGATCTTGGTTTGCGCTCTGGTTTTCGACAACGATTCCGTGACGCTGTTCGCACAGGCGGTAGAAGTCACCGACCGGGCCGCTGATACTTTGGTCGTTTGCCCTGAGTCGCTGCAAGGCGAGATGCAGCGCTGGGTTGATTACCGGACTTCACAAGGTCATCAAATCAAGGTCGTTCCTCCAGTCGCTTCGGCGTTTGGAATGAAGCAACTCGTTCGCGAGTGCCAAGCTAACGGAGCGCTGCGAAATTTGGTCTTGGTTGGTACGGCACGCGGTTCAAGACCACTGGTGCCGGTCGACTTGCGGTTGGCTCAAGTTAATTTCTTCTTTGGCTCCGAGCTCGATATCGCGACGGACAACAGCTATGTCGACACTGATCAGGATGGCGACCCTGACCTCGCGATGGGGAGAATTCCGGTTAGCACTCCGGAGGAGCTGCGAACTTATATCGACCGAGTGATTCGCTACGAGAATGACCAGCCACAAACGACTTGGCGGCGTCGGATCAATATTATCGCAGGCGTTGGTGGATTTGGCGGAGTCGCCGACAAGACGATCGAAAACACGGTCAAGATACTGCTGGGCGACCACATTCCCCCGGGTTACGATGTGACGATGACCTACGGCAGTTGGACAAGCCCCTGGTGTCCGGACCCGCGACAATTTTCGCGAGTTGCTCTCGAGCGTTTCAACGAAGGTTGCCTATTCTGGGTATACGTCGGTCACGGCAGCCGCCATCGGCTAGACTTGATCCGCACTCCACTCGGGCGATTCCCCGTGATGGACGTGGCTTCGATTTCCCAAATCAACTCGCAGCAAGGGAGCCCGCTGGCACTCTTCCTCGCTTGCCACACAGGCGCGTTTGACGACCCTAAACGCTCGCTGGCTGAGACGCTTTTGCTTCAGAACAACGGTCCGATCGGCGTTATCAGTGGGACGCGAGTGACGATGCCGACGGCGATGGGACTGCTCGCACTCGGTTTGATGGACCAGCAGTTCAACGGCAACGCCGAGACGGTCGGCGAGATGTTGCGGCAAGCCAAACTGCAAATGCTCAGCCCCAGCGGCTCGCGCGAATTGGCTGAAGTCCGCGAGATGATCGTCGGCATGAACTTCCTTCTCAGTCCACGTCCCGATCTGCTCACGCAGGAGCTTAACGAACACCTGCACCTGTTTCATCTTCTTGGTGACCCGCTCGTAAGAATCCAGCGCCCGCGGGACTTGCCGCTGCAGCTTGAATCAACTCGCCCCGCGGCGGATGGAAATCTGGTGCTCAAGGGTGAAGCCCCATTTGCTGGCCAGTTGACGCTGGAGATTTGTTACCCCCGCGACCGCTTGCGACAGCGGCCGATCCTGCGAGACAAGAGCAAGCTGAACAGCGACGGGATGCTGACTTTTCAAGCCGAATATGAGAAGGCAATTGATCAGGTCTGCCAACAAGTACGAGTTGAAGTGAACTCGGGAGAGTTTCGGCAAGCGATCAAACTGCCGATCGGAGTCGAGGGCCCGATGGTGATTCGAGCTTTTCTGGGGTCGCCGCGAAACTGTGCCGTCGGTGGGATTCGAGCGGAACTGAATCCGCTGGACGTCGTGCCGGCTTCCCAACCAGGTAGCCAGCCGGATCGCCTGAGCCGACAACCGGAATCAGGTCGTTCAAAATAGAGACGTCAGAGCGACGACCAGCCCCGCGGCGATACCGCAGATTGCCAGCGCTAAAAGTGCGATGCCCCAGAGCGGGGCGACGGCTTGCAACAAGCCCCACGCGATCAGTTGAGGCGAACCGCCGATGACGCTGATGCCGATGCTCAGAATCGCCAGCAATGCGAGCAGTAAGACTGCTCCGCGGAGCGAACCGGCATAGTCCATCCGGCTGGGGGCCATATGGCTCCCCACACACAGGATGAAATATGCATAAACCCAGAACCGTGGAGAAAGCAAATTATCCGGCTTGATGATTCCGCTTAAGCTCGTCGTCGCAACGCGAAGGATCTGGCTGACTGAATCCGACAGCCCTTTGAATTCGATTTCTCGCGAACTGGTCAGGGCCGCTTGAATTGCCGCTGGGTAAAAAAGCCAAGTCAACAGGAGCAGGGCCAGCGAGCCGCCGACCAGCGGGGCAGTACCGATGAACACGTTGCCAATTTCGTGGTAAAGATTACCGCGGTGGTAACTGTGTCGCACGTAGCCGAGCCGCCCTTCCTCTAGGTCGGGGTCAAAGAGCCGAATCTCGTCGACGCGATGCCCAAAAATCCAACAGGCTACCGCATGGCTGAATTCGTGAATCGGCGTGCCCAACCAGCCGGTAACCAAAACCACTCGCCAGCCAAACGCGCGGGCCAATCTTCCCTGCATCAGGTGCTCCAGGGCATGAATCGCCAACGTGAAGAGCAAGGCCGGCACTAGCAGCACAGCAATCAGCGACAAGTAATCGACAAGCCAACTCATGCGGGCTCCCGTGATCCGAGCTTGATGAGGGGGCGAGCGTCCTCCTCAGCCCCCACGTTTTCTGATAATTTACACGGGCTGTCGAGAGCCTGCAGTGCTATCTCTGAGTCGGTTTCCGGTTCTTGGCGAAAGCCCTGAGGTCGAGAGGACCGATTAGACGGTTAGGTTTCCGATGAACTGGCTACGAACCACCGGTAACCTGAGAGATACCGGAAAGATTCCTGATGCTCGCCAACTC
>Ga0169931_10015625_pt1 | contig 10142 bp, 8 predicted proteins | sample Kivu_15m_20L_FD_129675 | JGI IMG/M metagenome (GOLD analysis project Ga0169931, IMG submission 129675) | Freshwater microbial communities from Lake Kivu, Western Province, Rwanda to study Microbial Dark Matter (Phase II) - Kivu_15m_20L... | ecosystem: Environmental > Aquatic > Freshwater > Lake ... | reverse complement strand
GTGCTCGATCCGCAACTGAAATCACCCGTGAGCCATGATCTGGTCTACGGCAGCGGCTTGGCCCTGGCGCTCGGGTTTCCGCTGCTCTTGCTCATCAACGCGCCGGTGAACCGCTTCGAAGACATGGGCGCGGGCTTCGCGGCCGTCAGCCTGGCCTTGCTCGTGTATTGGGCGCTGGTCTACGCCGCCCTGAAATGGGTGGGGCGGCGGTAGGAAAAAGTGGTTTGTGCAAATTATTGCAGTATTATGCGAAAATTTTTGCACCAACACCACCGACCATGACACTCCGTTCCACCCTCGCCGCCGGTCTTCTCATCGGCCTCTGCACCACGGCAAGCGCGCAACCCGTGACCGTCGGCGCCGGCAGCTACGCCACCACCCTGCCTTCCGGAGCGGTCGGTCCGCGCCAGGCCAACGGCCAGAACGCCGTTCCCAAGGTCTCTTCCACCTTCTCCAAACCGGTGCAGACCAACGATTTCTGGAGCAGCCTCATCTTCCCTTTCTACAACGACCCCCACTCCAACAACCTGTACGCCCATCCGGCCCTGTTCCGGGCCCGGAACAACGGACTCCAGATCGGCTACACGGCTTCCCATGTCTTCGCGGCCAACGACTATCTCTATCCCTACACCCACCAACTGACCGTCGGGGTTTCCGGCCTCACCGCCACCCGCACCTCCACCGATGATTACAGCGACTGGACCGTGACGGCTCTCTGGGAAGGCGGCGGACGCCGCATGAAGGCGCTCATCGGCCATGGCTTGCCCTACGCTTTCTTCACCATCACCGGCGGAAATGCCGTGGTCACGCCCGCGGCGACACCCGTGATCTGGCACAACAGCAACGGCGTGGTGGGCCTGACGGTCTCGGGTCGCCACTACGGCCTCTTCGCACCGCACGGATCGGTCTGGACAGGCACCTCCACCCTCGAATCCAACCTCGATGGCAAGGATTACCTCTCCGTCGCCCTCCTTCCCGACAACACGCCCGCCACACTGGAGTTCTTCCGGAAGCGGGCCTACGCCTTCGTCACCGAAGCCATCGTGGAATGGTCCTATGACGAGGAGACGGCCAATCTCCGCACCACCTTCCGCTATGAGACCGTACTGAAGGAAGATATCAACGGCAACCTGCCCAACACCTTGAGCGCCCTGTACCGCCATCAGTGGCTGTACACCGCCGACCCGCTGACCGCCTACACCTACCAATCGCCGCGCGGTCTCATGAAACTCTTCGACGGCAACCGCTTCACCACCGACATCACCCATGGCGGCATCCTTCCCGGCATGCCGGATCTGGGCACCTACAACCGCGCCGACCTCTTGGCGATGGTCCGCAGCGTGGCCAACGAAGCCCTCGGAACCGGTCCCAGTTACGAGAACGGAAAGGCCATGGGTCGTTTCGCACGGCTCGTGAACATCGCCGACCAGCTCGGCGCCACCGCCGAGCGCGACCAGCTCATCGCCAAGCTGAAGATCCGTCTGGAAGACTGGCTCACCGCCGGAGGCGCCCAGCAATACGTGTACAACGCGACCTGGGACGTGCTCACCGGCTACCCGTCCGGTTACGGCGCCGACGACCAGATCAACGACCACAGCTTCCATTCCGGCTACGCCATCATGTCGGCCGCCATCGTGGCCCAGTTCGATCCCGAATGGGCGGCACCTGAGCGCTGGGGTGGCATGGTGAACCTGCTCATCAAGGATTCCAACAACTGGGACCGCACCGATACCCGTTTCCCCTTCCTGCGCGGCCACGACGCCTACGCCGGCCATTCCTGGGCGGCGGGCCACGGCGATTTCGGCGATGGCAACAACCAGGAATCCAGCTCCGAATCCATGCACTTCGCGGCGGCCGTGACCCTCTGGGGCGCTGTGACCGGGCAGACGGAGGTGCGCGACCTCGGCATCTTCCTGCACGCCACCGAGCGCACCGCCGTCGAAGAATACTGGTTCGACGTGGACAATGCCGTCTTCCCCGCCAACTACCCGCATGTGGCCATCGGCATGGTCTGGGGCGGCAAGGGCGTGCATTCGACCTGGTTCGGCGCCGACCCCGAGTTCATCCACGGCATCAACATCCTGCCCATCACGGGCGGCTCCCTCTACCTGGGCCGCCATCCGCAGTACGTGCTTGAGAATTACGCGGAGATCGTGAAAGAGAACAGCGGTCAGCCGGACATCTGGCAAGACGTGCTCTGGCAGTTCCTGGCCCTCGGCGACCCCGACCAGGCCCTCTCCTTCTTCCTGTCCAACCCCAACTACCCGGTCTTCGACGGCGAAAGCCGCGCCCACACCTACCATTGGATCGGCAACCTCAAGCGCATGGGTCAGGTGGACACCACCGTCACCGCCTCCATCCCCACCTACGCCGTCTTCCGCGACAAACGCGGCGAGCGCAGCTACGTGGCCTTCAATCCGACCGCCGACTCCCTCACCATGCGGTATTCCGACGGCTTCAGCTTCCGTGTGGGTCCGCGCAAACTGAGCTGGAAGAGCCTGAGCTCCGTGGATCCCGACGCGCCGGTCGTGCTGCTGGTGGCCGACCAGACCATCGGGAAATCACCCCTCACCGTACGCTTCGAAGGCGGCAGGAGCTACGACCCGAACGGGGAAACGCTCACCTACCTCTGGGATTTCGGGGATGGCGCCACATCCGCCACCGCGAACCCGACCCACGTCTTCACCGCGGTGCGCGAGCATACCGTCCGCCTGACCGTGACCAACCAGACGGGCCTTGTATCGGTCGAAGAGACCCGGATCCGCGTGCTCGGCAACGGCACCCCCTACCGTGGCGCCCCCTTCGCCGTTCCCGGTCGCCTGGAAGCCGAGCATTACGACCTCGGCGGCGAGGGCGTGGCCTACCACGATGTGGATGCCAACAACATCGGCCTGGCCTTCCGTCCGAACGAGGGCGTGGATCTGGAAGGCGCCAACGACGGCGGCTTCGACGTGTATTGGATGGTGGCCGGCGAGTGGCTCGAGTACACGATATCGGTGCCCTCCGACGGCATGTACGACATCATCCCCTATGTCACCACGGTGCCGGGATTCGGGAACTTCCGCATCCGCATCGACAATGCCGATGTCAGCGGCAAACGCAACGTGAGAGGCACGGGCGGATGGCAGAACTGGACCCCGATTCCCGTGTTGAATGTGCCCATGACGGCCGGCACCCGCATCCTGCGCTTCGAGGTCGACTCCGATTCCGACAAGCGCAACTGGCTCTACAGTCTCAATTATTTCCTGATACGGGCCTCGCAGGGAACCTCGGTCGATGATTCGGCCGACCATCCCAGGACGCTCGCCTTGGACGCCAATTATCCGAACCCCTTCAATCCGGCCACGAACATCCGCTTCGCCCTGCCCCAAGCCATGCAGGTGCGTCTGGAGGTGTATAGCGCGGACGGTCGCCTCGTGGCCACGCTCGTCGATGCGCCGATGAGCCCCGGCACGCACCAGATCCGATTCGACGGTGAGGACCTGGCCAGCGGCCTGTACCTGTACCGCCTCACCACCCCGGATGGAACCCTGACCCGCAAGATGACGCTGGTGAAGTGACCCCTACCGCGGCCCGAGCTGGATGACGTCCATGTCATGCAGCTTGCCGGCCCGGGCTTCGAAGCGCACGATGGTGCGCACCTCCTGGAAACCGTGCCGACCCGCCGCGCCCGGATTCAGATACAGCATCCGGTTGGCGGTGTTCGGATCGCGCGCGATGCGCAGGATGTGCGAATGTCCGCAGATGAAGACGTCCGGCGGCGTGCGCAGCAGCTCGTCCTTGCAGGGGATGGCGTAGCGGCCCAGCGTGCCGCCGATATGGGTCATGAACACATCCACGCCTTCCACGGTGAAGCGCGTCTTGAGCGGAAATTCCTGGCGGATGTCGGTCCCGTCGATATTGCCGTACACACCGCGCAGGGGCGCGATGGCGCGCAGCTCGTCGGCGATGGCCAGCGTGCCGAAATCACCGGCATGCCAGATCTCGTCGCATCCCGCGAAATAATCCGCAACCTTGGGGTCGAGCCAGTGATGGGTGTCCGATATCAGTCCGATCCGCATGGGCGGAAATTACGGAAATGCGGGTGATGGCCCCTTCTATGGCCGAAGCACTTCTTCCAGACCTCGCGCCTCTTCAAGCAATTGTGGCACCTTGTTCACACTGAAATCCCATAGAACCGCTTGGTCGATCACATCATATCCGTGTGCGATCACATTGCGAAATCCGATGATGTGTCGGAATTCAGGTATGTGCGATTGCAATAATTCCGGTTCCAATCGGGCCAATCTCGATAGGGCTTCACCGATGATTTCAAATTGGCGTTCCGTCGCCAACTGCAAGACCCGATCGGACATATAGGCCTCGAAATGTTCCGTGCGCATCGACATCATCTCTTCGCACGTGATGATCACATCATAAACCAGTTTTCGAGGATCATGCGGCATACAGCAGCACTTTGGTCCGTTCCACCTCACTCCGAAACACCGGATTTCGAAACCCTCGATTCGAAAGCAGATCGACAGGCTTGTCGAAAACCTGTTCCAATGCGCTCTTCAACCCCATGTACCGGTCGAACGCACCCATTGGCGCTTGGTCGATGAAATCCACGAGCACATCGACATCACTATCCGCACGCGCGGAATCCGATGCAAAAGATCCGAACAGATATAGCCTTCTCACACCAAACAGGGTGCAGATGCTGGAAAGCTGATCGTGATTGATGTGCGCTGGATTCATGTGATGGTCGAATTCATGCAAGGTATGTAGCCCGCTTGAAAAGGGCAATCCGTGGCACACCTCGTATCTTCCCCCCATGCGTGTGAGCGTGGTCATCGTGTCGTGGAACGCCCTCGACCTCCTGAAATCCTTCCTCCCCTCGGTGTGCGCCAGCACCTACCGCGACCTGGAGATCGTGCTGGCCGACAACGCCTCCACCGACGCCTCCGCCGACTGGGTGCGCAGCCACCATCCGCAGGTGCGCGTGGCCACCTTCGACCGGAACCACGGCTACTGCGGCGGCAACAACCGCGGTGCGAAGGCCGCCTCCGGCGACATCCTCATCTTCCTGAACAACGACGTGCGCGTGGAGGCCGGCTGGATCGAGCCCCTCGCCGCCCGCTTCCGCTCCGACCCCCGCATCGGCATCCTCCAGCCCAAGATCCGCTCCGTGCGCCATCCCGACCACTTCGAATACGCCGGCGCGGCGGGCGGCTATCTCGACCGCTACGGCTATCCCTTCTGCAAGGGACGCGTGTTCGACCAGGTGGAAGCCGACCATGGCCAGTATGACACCGCAGGACCCGTATTCTGGGCGTCCGGCGCGGCCTTCGCCATCCGGCGCGGCGTCTTCGAGGAGGCCGGCGGCTTCGACGAGGATTTCGAGTTCCATATGGAGGAGATCGACCTGTGCTGGCGGGCCCAGCGCCTGGGTCACGATGTCTGGACCGAGCCCGCCAGCGTCGTGTACCACCTCGGCGGCGGCTCCCTGCCCATGGCCTCGCCCCGCAAAGCCTATTACAATTTCCGGAACAACCTGGCCATGCTGGTCAAGAACCTCCCCGCGAACCGGCTCCTGCCCGTCTGGATGATGCGCTCCATGTTGGATGAGCTCGCCATGACCCGCTCCCTCGCCAAGGGCGATGTCCGCACCTTCGCCGCCATCTGGAAAGCCGCCGTCGAGGCGCTCTTCGCCATCCCGAAACACGCCCGGAAACGGCTCCCCGCCCACCGCGTGGTGCGCGAACCCGCTCTGGCCCCCTTCAGCGTGGTCTGGCAGCACTTCGCCCGGAAACGGCGGACCTTCACCGAATTGCCTACCTTTGCCCCATGAAACCTGATTTCTCCGTCACTGTGCCCATCGACACCGTCGGCGTCGAAGAACGCGTGGCCCGGTTCAACACCCGCTCCATCAAGAAGGAATCGAAGACCTTCGCCCTGAAACTGGCCCTCAGCATGGTGGACCTCACCACCCTCGAAGGCATGGACTCGCCCGGCAAGGTGCGCCAGCTCTGCCGCAAGGCCGCCAACCCCCTGCCCGGCCGCGACGACATCCCCCGTGTGGCGGCCGTCTGCGTGTACCCGAATTTCATCGCCATCGCCAAGAAGGAACTGCTCGGCACCGGTGTGAACGTGGCCTCGGTGGCCACCGCCTTCCCGAGCGGACACGCCACGCTCGCCGCCAAGATCGACGAGGTGAGATATTGCGTGGATGAGGGCGCCGACGAGATCGACATGGTCATTTCGCGCGGGGAATTCCTCAAAGGCCATTATTCGCTGACCTTCGACGAGGTGGCCGCCATCAAGGAGGCCTGCGGTCCCGCGCATCTGAAGGTGATCCTGGAGACTGGCGAGCTGCAGACCCTCGAGAACGTGCGCAAGGCCAGCGACATCTCCATGTCCGCCGGGGCCGATTTCATCAAGACCTCCACCGGCAAGGTGGTGCCCGCCGCCACGCAGCCCGTCACCCTGGTGATGCTGGAAGCCATCCGCGACCATTATTACGCCACCGGCAAGAAGATCGGCATGAAGCCCGCCGGCGGCATACGCGATTCCAAGACCGCCCTGCGTTATCTGGTGATGGTGAAGGAGTCCCTGGGCGCCGATTGGCTCAACCCGGACATGTTCCGCTTCGGCGCGTCCGTGCTGGCCAACGACCTGCTCATGCAGATCGTGAAACAGGAAACCGGCGTGTACGCCTCCGCCGATTATTTCTCGAAAGACTGACCATGAAGACATTGGATGTGACCCGAAACGGACTCACGCTGGATTTCAACCGCATCTGGGACTACGCCCCGGCTCCGGAAGACACCGGCCACGCCGTCATCGCCCCGCAATACGAGCTGTTCATCGGCGGCAGCTTCGTCAAACCCGCCTCCGGCCGGTATTTCCCCTCCATCAACCCGGCCAACGAGCAGAAGCTGTCCATGATCGCCGAAGCCGACGCCTCCGATGTGGATGCCGCCGTGAACGCCGCGCGCAAGGCCTTCGCCTCGTGGTCGAAATTGCCGGGCGCCGAACGCGGGAAATATCTGTTCCGCATCGCCCGCCTCATCCAGGAGCGCGCGCGCGAGTTCGCCGTCATCGAATCGCTGGACGGCGGCAAGCCCATCCGCGAATCCCGCGATGTGGATGTGCCCCTGGTGGCCGCGCACTTCTTCTATTACGCCGGTTGGGCGGACAAGCTCGAATACGCCTTCCCCGGTCGCACACCCAAGCCCATCGGTGTGTGCGGACAGATCATTCCGTGGAACTTCCCCTTGCTGATGGCGGCCTGGAAACTGGCTCCCGCCCTGGCCGCGGGCAATACCGTGGTGCTGAAGCCCGCCGAAGCGACCTCCATCACCGCCCTGAAACTGGCCGAGCTCATCCGCGATGCCGGACTCCCCGCCGGTGTGGTCAACATCGTGACCGGCGCGGGCGCCACGGGCGCGGCCCTGGTCGAGCATCCGGGCGTGGACAAGATCGCCTTTACCGGCTCCACGGGCGTCGGCAAGCGCATCATGAAAACCCTGGCCGGCAGCGACAAGACATACACGCTCGAACTCGGCGGCAAGGGCGCGAACATCGTTTTCGAAGACGCCGCCATCGACCAGGCCGTCGAAGGCATCGTGAACGCCATCTTCTTCAACCAGGGCCATGTGTGCTGCGCCGGTTCCCGGCTCTTCGTGCAGGAAGGCGTGGCGGACACCGTCATCCGCAAGCTGAAGGACCGCCTTGAGACCCTCATCGTGGGCGACCCGCTCGACAAGAACACCGACGTCGGCGCCATCAACTCGAAGATTCAGTACGAGAAGGTGCAGGAATACCTGAAGATCGGTCTCGAAGAAGGTGCCGAAATGTACCAGCCCGCCTGCGAACTGCCCGAAAAAGGCTATTGGTGCCGGCCCACGCTCTTCACGAACGTGGCGCAATCCAGCCGGCTGGTGCAGGAGGAGATATTCGGTCCCGTGCTCACCGTGCAGACCTTCCGCACCCCCGAGGAGGTGGTCGAGAAAGCCAACAACACCCCCTATGGCCTATCGGGCGGCGTGTGGACCGACAAGGGCGCCAAGATCTTCTCGATCACCGGCAAACTGCGCGCCGGCGTGGTCTGGGCCAACACCTTCAACAAATTCGATCCGGCCTCCCCCTTCGGCGGCTACAAGGAAAGCGGCGTCGGCCGAGAAGGCGGGGTGCATGGGTTGGCGGCGTATGTACAATTTTAAATTGACAATTTTAAATGATTGGTTCATTAACTGTTGCAAAATCATTCATTTAAAATTGTTAATTGAAAATTATTGATCTCTCCCTATGCAACGTCTCCCCATCCTCAAAACCTACAAACTCCTGATCGACGGCAAGTTCGAGCGGTCGGAATCGGGCCGTTCCTTCACGACGGATTCCGGCAACATGTGCCGCGCCTCCCGCAAGGATTTCCGCAACGCGGTGGTGGTGGCCCGGGGCGCCTTCGGCGGATGGTCCAAGCGCAGCGCCTACAACCGCGGACAGATCCTGTACCGCATGGCCGAGATGCTGGAAGCGCGCCGCACGCAGTTCATCGATGAGCGCGTGACCGAAGGTTCCAAGCCGGCGGCCACCGCGGCCGAAATCCAGGCCGCCATCGACCTGCTCGTGCATTATGCGGGCTGGTCGGACAAGCATGCCCAGGTCTTCAGCGCGGTGAATCCGGTCTCGAGCGCGCATTTCAATTTCTCGGTGCCCGAACCCATGGGTGTGGTGGTGCTGGTGACGCCCGCATCCAAGACGCCCTTCCTGGACCTGATCGGGATGCTGGCCCCCGTCATCGTCTCCGGCAATACGGCCGTGGCGCTGCTGCCGGAAGCCGCCAGCGGCTCGACCGTCACCTTCGGCGAGATCCTGGAGACCAGCGACGTGCCCGGCGGTGTCGTGAACCTGCTCACGGGTCAGTTGGCCGAACTGCTGCCGCATCTGACCTCGCACATGGACGTGAACGCCCTGTATCTGGCGCTCGAATCTCCGGATGACCGCATCCTGGCGCAGACCAACGCCGCCTTGAACCTGAAACGCCTCGTGATGTACGACGCGTCCGTGCCCGCCCCCTACCGCATATCGGAATTCACGGAAATCAAGACCACATGGCATCCGGTCGCCACCTGATACCGGCCCTGATGCTGGTGCTGATGCTGCCCTTCGCGGGAGCGGCGCAGGAACGGACGGTGATCCGGCTGGCGGACCGCTTCGACGGGCTCGTCAACGAGATTCCGCCCGCCCTGAGGGCCGACAGCACCTCCCTGGCCACCCAGACGCGGAACAACGGCTTCCGCATCCAGATCCTGAACACGCGGGATGTGCGCCAGGCCGAGTCGGTGCGCGCCGAATTCGATACGTGGATGTCCGGCACCGGCGAGACGCCGCCCCTGCACAGCTACGTGCTCTTCCGCCAGCCCTTCTACCGGGTGCATGTGGGGGATTTCCGGGACCGTAGCCGGGCCCAGGAGACCGTGAACCGGCTGAAGGACCGCTACCCGGACGCCTGGCTTGTGATCGACCAGATCGTGCCGGAACGGGTCTCCACCCGCCGGGCGGGCGCGGCGAACGAGTGAGATCCATCAGGCGGCGGAAATCCCCGCCAAGCTCGCGGCTAAAATCCTGGAGATCCTGCGCGCGACGCCTTCCAGACACACTTTTTGATACACTACCACGAAATCAGGTGCGCAACCGGATGCCTTAGCTTGGCTCGTTCAGCAGGTCATCCTGCTTCAGGGCATGTTCGAGAGCTTGATTCGCTCGTATCCGCCTCGTTTCTTATCCTCCGGATGAGGTTCCACGCCAAGTATGGTGATTTCCATACGCTGCGGCCCATACGCCCAAAAGATGCGTCGGGCCGTCTTTCCTTGGTCCAAGTAAGATTGCCAAATCCGAAGACCGTATTTCTTGCTCAAGGGTTCGATCTCATGTGTTCGCAAACCGGGATGTTTCGGATTTGCACTCAGATTGACCAATGCTTTTCCGAGAAGTTTGAATAGCTCCGTTTCGTCTCCATCCAATGCCCCCGACATTCGCCGTTCGAGCAGATCAGCCCAAAACGCTTCCATCTCAGGAACCCCCATCCGGATGACATACGCCGACATTCAATCCACAAGCCGGTTGACCACGTTGAGATCGACGGCGGCGGAAGCCGC
>Ga0169931_10015624_pt1 | contig 10142 bp, 9 predicted proteins | sample Kivu_15m_20L_FD_129675 | JGI IMG/M metagenome (GOLD analysis project Ga0169931, IMG submission 129675) | Freshwater microbial communities from Lake Kivu, Western Province, Rwanda to study Microbial Dark Matter (Phase II) - Kivu_15m_20L... | ecosystem: Environmental > Aquatic > Freshwater > Lake ... | reverse complement strand
GGGTCCGCGACCCGATTCAACATCTCGACCAGAGATACGGACATGGCTTCACCCCGTGAGTGCAGGCCATCTACCTAACCCACCAACTCCCGCCAACCTCAACTCAGAAATAGCCCTGGGCCGTTCAAGGGCCGCAACCTAGCTGGCATTTACAAACTGGACGGTGATACAGTAATTCTCTGTTTGAACTCGGAGAAACCGGAGCGGCCCGCGAAGTTCGAAGCGCCCGCGAAGACCCCGCTCATGTTGCTCACGTTCAAGCGCGACACGAAGTAAAGGTGCCAGATGGCGCGCGAAAAGGTAATCGGACCGGCGGGCGGCGACGAGAGCGCGAAGGCGCACGACGCCGCGCTGCGCCCGAAGTTGCTGAAGGAAGTGATCGGGCAGCGCAAGGTCGCGGAGCGGCTCGAAATCGCGGTGCGCGCGTCCAAGAAGCTTGGCGAACCGCTCGGGCACATCCTCTTCGACGGTCCGCCGGGCCTCGGCAAAACCACGTTCTCCACGGTGCTGCCGAACGAACTCGGCACCAGCATTCAGATGACGAGCGGCCCGGCGCTCTCGAAGCCCGCGGACATGCTCCCGTTCCTCACGAACCTCGAAGAAGGGTCGATCCTGTTCATCGACGAAATCCACCGCATGCCGCGCGTGGTGGAAGAGTTCATCTACCCCGCGATGGAAGACTTCCGCATCGACATCGTGCTCGGTGAAGGTGTGAGCGCGCGAACAATTTCGATGAGCCTGAAACGGTTTACGCTCATCGGGGCGACCACCCGCAGCGGGATGCTTTCCGGCCCGATGCGCGACCGTTTCAAGATGCACGAGCACCTCGAGTTCTACAGCGTGGACGAACTCGCGCAGATCGTGCGCATCAACGCGGCGAAGCTGAACACGCCCATCACGCCCGAGGCCGCGAAGGAACTGGCGCAGCGCAGCCGCGGAACGCCGCGCGTGGCGAACTCGCGGTTGCACTGGACCCGCAACTTCGCCGCGGCGCGGCACGACGGCGCGATCACCGAGCAAATCGCGCGGGCCGCGCTCGACATGGCCGAAGTGGACCGCGACGGCCTCGACAAGAACGACCGCAAGTATCTCGAAACGCTGATCGACCTGTACGGAGGTGGGCCGACAGGCGTGGAAGCGCTCGCGGCGACGATCAACCTCGCGGCGGACACGCTGTCGGACGAAATCGAACCGTACCTGCTGCGCGAGCAGTACATTTCGCGCTCCCCGCGCGGCCGCGTGGCGATGCCGCGCGCGTACCAACTCCTCGGCAAACTCGCGCCGAAGCCGAAGTCCGAACAGCAGGGCAGCCTGTTCGAGTAAGATTCCACGGGCGGCGAAATTCTTCGCACTTCGACCGACGCGCGGGGCCGCGAGCGCGGATTACTCCCGCGAGACGGTTCCTTCCGCCCGTGGTTCCCCCAATGATGGCGAAGCTCAACGGCCTGTTCCGCGCGCTCGCGCCCGCCGACGCGCCAACCGCACCGGACGCCGAACTGCTCGCGCGGTTCGTTTCCGACCGGTGCGAAGCCGCGTTCGCGGAACTCGTGCGCCGCTACGGGCCAATGGTGCTCGCCGCGTGCCGCCGCGTGTGCGGCGACGCTCACCTCGCCGAAGACGCCTTCCAAGCCGCGTTCGTGGTGTTCGCCGCCAAAGCGCACACCGTGAAGCCGGCTTCGGCGCTCCCGGCGTGGCTCCACTCCGTCGCAACGCGCACCGCTCTGAGGGCACGCACCGTGGCACACCGCCGCTCGCGCCGCGAAACGCCGGTTCCGGTTCTGCCCGAGACCGCGGCCCGCGGACCGAGCGCCGCCGACGGTGCGGACCTCGCAGAGGCGGTGGACGAGGAGATCGCCAAGCTGCCCGAGGCGCTGCGCGTCGCGGTCGTGCTGTGCGAGCTTCAGGGGGCCAGCCGCAAGGACGCGGCGGCGCAGTTGGGTGTACCCGAAGGGACCGTCTCCAGCCGGTTGGCCGCGGCGCGCAAAGCGCTCGCGGAGCGGCTGAAGAACCGGGGCTTGGCCCCGAGCGCGGCGGCGCTGTCTGCCGCACTCGGGGCGAGTGCGACCGCGAGCGTACCACCGGGCCTTGCGGCGCGGGCGCTGGCGGCGCTGGCCCCGGAATCCCTTCCCGCGGCCGTGGCCGCGCTCTCTTCGGGAGTCCTTCGCACCATGTTGGCACAGAAACTGAAGTACGCCGTTCCGGTTCTCGCGCTGGCACTCGGCGCGCTCGTATGGGGGGCGCTGGCGCTCGCGGCCGATCCGCCGTCGCTGCCGGTCGCGCCGGTGCCGCGGCCCGCGGGCACCGCGAAGGCGCTCCCGAAGGGGCCGAACAAGCTCGTCTACTACCACAACGGACACATTGTGCTCGCGAACCCGGACGGCACCGGGGCAACGCCAGTCGTGGACCTCTCGAAGCACCACTTGCCAGCCGGGCGGCTCTCGTTCGCCCCGGACGGTTCCGCGGTGATCGTGCAGCCTACGCTCTGTGCGTCAATGGCTGCGCCCATCGACACGCACCTCGTGCGCCTGAACCCGGAACTCGGTGCGGTGACCGTGCAGGAAATGAGGAAGGTTCGCAAACTCGACAAGACCATCTACCAGTTTTCGAGACTCGAGCGCGCAGTGTGTTGGTCGGCCGACGGAACGAAGGTGCTCGAAACCGGTGCCGCCGAAGACGAGAACGGCAAGCGCACGCGCGGGGGGTACGGGCACCAAATCACCGACCTCGCCACCGGCAAGGGCGCGAAGGTCGACCTGCCGGGCGACCAACGAGTGCTCGACTGGGGTCCAGACGGCGCGTTCCTCGCGCTCCAGCTCATTCCGAAGGAAGACGAGCGCGGCGCTTGGGACCCACAATTCCGGTTGTGGATTCTCGACGCGAAGGGCAAGCCCGACACCGAGATCGAATCGCCGGACGGCGACTTCTTCCCGAACGATCCGAAGTTCTCGCGGGACGGTCGCAAGGTGCTGTTCAGCCTGATGCGCAAGGCGCACGACAAGGTCGACAACCGGCACTTCAAGAGCGACGAGGGTTTGGTGGTCTACGACCGCGACACGAAGAAGACCGCGCGCGTGGAACTGCCGACGGGCGCGCGCGTCATGTCGTCGTGCTGGTCGCCGAACGGAACGAAGATCGCCTACTCGTGGCACACGACCGGCAAGAGAGCCGAAGACGATGCGAAGCACTACGATGAGAAGCTCGACTGGTATCTGACCGTCGCGGACGCGAACGGCGCGAACGCGAAGCACATCGTGAAAGCCAAGGGCACCCGCGCCGAGTACCCTATCGGCGAAGTCGCGTGGCGCTGAGCGACACAATACTGCTGTGCGGTACCGCGAACCCCGCGCTCAGGCGCGGGGTTCTTCTTTGATGGTCGGCACCACGAACACGATCACGCACACGCCGATTGCGGCCAGTCCGCCGATCACGCACTTCACCCACACCGGTAGGCCGCTGAGCGTGATGCTCAGCGTCACCACGGTCACCACCAAGCACACCGAGAACACCTTCACCGGTTTGCGGATGCCGCGGTGCTCTTCCCAATCGCGCAACAACTTGCCGAAGAACGGCGAGCGCTTCAGCCAGCGCTCCAAGCGCGGCGACGAGCGCGCGAAGCAGTAGCTCGCGAGCAGCACCCACGGTGTCGTCGGCAGGCCGGGCAGCAGCGCGCCCAAGTACGCGAGTCCGACGCACAGCAACCCGGCGCACACGAACAGCACGCGCTTGACGCCGGTGGCGACGCGGGGCGGGCGCGGCGCGAGCGGTTCGCTATCGGTAGCTTCGGGCATGTTCGTAATGTACGATCAGAGCAACCCGCGCCCGCACCTCCAACCCGGCTCCGCCATGCGTTCCGCGTCTCGCTTTGCGTTCGGCCTCGCGCTCGTGGTGGGTACGTGCGCGCTCGGGTGCGGCAAGAACGCCGGTCCCGCGCCGGTGCCGCCGGACGCGCCCGCGGTGAAGGAGAAGCCCGAACCGAGCGCGGCCGAAGTCGCCGCGGCGCGCCGCGCGAAGTACCTGTCCGGGTTGCGCAGCAACACCCAGAAGACGCGCGAACTCGCCATCGACGAGCTGTCGTTCCTGATCGACGAAGACCCGGCCGTGCTCCCGGCGCTCGTGGAACTGCTGCGGGACAAGGGCACCGCCGGCAGCAATCACACCTACGCGAACCAAGTGAACAGCACCCGCGAGGCCGCGGCGCGCGCCCTCATGCTGAACACCAAAGGCGAAGCCGCGCTGACCGAGAAGGGGCTTGCGGTGTTGCGCGAAGGGCTGACCGACCCCAAAGCCGACGTGCGCGAGCACACCGCGTACACGCTCGGCCAACTGGGGGTGCTCGCGCGGCCGCTCGCCGCCGACGTGCAGAAGCTGTGTACCGACAAAGACGAGAACGTGCGCGGGGTCGCGTTCGACGCGCTCCGCGCGCTCGGCGTCGCCGACCCGGTCGCACTGGCGAAGCAGCTCACGCACCCGGAAGAAGACGTGGTGCGGCTGTCGGTGGAACTGCTCCGCTTGCTCCCGGAAGTGCCCGACGGCGCGGTCGAACCGCTGACCGCGGCGCTCGCGCTCGACAACTCGAACCTGCGGGCCGCCGCCGCCGACGTCCTCGCCGCGGCCGGCCCGAAGGCCGCGCCGGCCGCGCCCAAACTCGAAGACGTGATTCGCAAAACGTACCCGGACGAATTCGATCCCAAGACCGCGCCGCGCCCGGACGGTCCGGAGGCCGCGTACTGGCGGGCGCTCGCCCGCATCGGCGCACCGGCCGTGCCGCACGCCGCCAAGTTGCTCGCCCACAAGAACCTGCAAGTGCGGGCGCTCGCCGCGAAGGCGCTCGGCGAGATCGGCCCGCCGGCGAAGCCCGCTGCCGACGCGCTCAAGAAGGCGCTGACCGATCCGACCGTGAACGTCGCGGCCGAAGCCGCCGTCGCGCTGGTGCTGATCGGCCTGCCCGCGGACGAATCGCTCGAGCTGATGAAGCGGGCCATCGACGCGCCGAACGAGGGCATCGCGGCGTACGCCATCGACGCCCTGCCGCGCATGGGCGCGGCCGGGAAGGGGCTGATCGCGCACGCGCTCGGGAAGCTCAACGCGCCGAACTCGCAGACCAAATACGCGGCGCTCGTGCTCGCGGCGCAAGTGCCGCCCGAAGAGGTGCGGAAGGTGGTCGCGGAGATCGGCAAACTCGCGACCGACGACCAACCCGAAGTGCGCCGCGCGGCCGGGCGCGTTCTCGAGCGCCTCGGGCCGAACGGCGCGGGCGCGGCCGGGGCGCTCGGCACCGCGCTCGCCACCGAATCCGAGTTGGACGTGCGCAACCAGTTCGTGGAAGCGCTGCTCGCGATGGGCGCGAGCGCGAAACCGGCGCTCGCCGGAATGCTCCCGCTCGTCGCGGACGGCGGCTTGTCCGTAACCGTGCGCGCGAAAGTGGCGGTCGCGCTGGCGGCGGCGGACCCCGCTTCGCCGCAAGTGAGCGCCGCTCTGGTGAAGGCGGCCGGCGACGCGGACCCGACGGTTCGCGCCGGGGCCGCGAAGGGGTTGGGCAAGTTGGATCCACTTTCGAGCGACGCGCTCGCGGCGCTGACGAAAATGGCAAAAGCGGACGCGAAGGACGGCGCGCGGGTCGCGGCACTGACCGCACTCGCCGCCGCCGGCCCGCGCGCGCAAGCGGCCAAACCGGACCTCGAAGCGATTGCCGCCGGGAAGCAACCGTGGCTGGCGCTCCGCGCGCGCGTGGCCCTCTGCGCGCTCACCGGCGACGTGCGCAAGGCGGCTCCGGACGTGCGCCGCGCGCTGACGGACAAAGGCGCGCAGACCCGCGCGGCCGCCGTCGACGGGCTGCTGCTCGTCGGCGTCTCGAAAGACGACCTGCCCGCGCTCCTGCGCCTCATCAAAGACGTGAACGCCGCGACGAAGGCCGCGACGGCGCACGCGCTGGCGCGCGTGGGGCCGGGGGCGCAGGACGCGGTGCCGGACCTCGTGCGCGCGCTCGATCACGCGGAGTCCGAGGTGCGGGTCGCGGCGGCCGACGCGCTCGGCGCGATCGGCCGCGCCGCGAAGCCCGGTGCGGCGAAGTTGCGCGAGCTGCGCGCCGACCCGCTCGTGCGCCCCGCGGCGCTTCGCGCGCTGGAAAAGATCGACAACTGACCGCTGCCGTCCCACCGCAGAGAGCCGCCCGTGGAAGAAATCCTCGCCCTGTTGCTCCAACTGGTCCTCGAACTCGGCCTCCACCTGTTCGGGGGCCTCGGGTTCGACGTTGCCACGGAAACGACCCGCCGCACGCGCGGCAAACACGGCCAAACCGTCGAAGAAGACGGGTGCGGTTGGCTGCTCGTGTTCGCGGTGGTCGGCGGCGCGTGCGGCGGCATCAGCCTCCTTATCGCGCCGAACTTGATCCTTCCGAACTTCGGGCTGCGCGCGGCGAATCTGGTTCTCGCCCCGTTCGTCGCGGGCGGCCTCTCGTACGTGTTCGCGACGTTCGTCTACGCCCCGAAGGGGCAGCGCGCGAGCCACCACTTCTGGCGCGGGTTCTGCTTCGCCCTCCTGTTCGGTGTCGTGCGGTTCGCCTTCGGCAAGCGCTGAATCTCCCTCCCGCTTCGCGCGCTCTAAACCAATAGCGCCCCGTTCCCTCCGGAGTTGGCACCATGTTTCGCATCGCTCTCGCGGCCCTGCTCCTGTGCGCGCCGGTCGCACTCGCCGGCCCGTACGACGACCTGCTGAAGAACGCGCCCGCTCACACGAACGCGGTCGTGCTGATCGACGTGAAGAAGGCGTTCGCCAGCGGAATCGCGAAGAAGGCGAAGTGGGAAGACGACGCGAAGGCGAGCGGGTACGGCGGGTTGGGGTTCGTGCCGCCGGGCGCGGAGCGAATCGCCATCGCGGGCGAAGTGAACTTCACCACGATGACGCGCGACTTCCAAGTCGGCTTCGTGCAGATGCGCGACGTGCCGAGCTTCAAAGCGCTCGCGGCCCGCGAGGGCGGCTTGGTGGACGAAATCGCGGGGCGCGCCGCGGTGGTGTCGCCGCGCGAGGTGTACTTCACGCAGTTCCCCGGACAGGTGCTCGCGGGCGTGTACCCCGGTGACCGGCAGTACATCGCGCGGTGGATCAAGGCCGCGGACGCGAAGAAACTCGGCGCGCTCGCCCCGGTGCTACAACCCGCGGTCGCCGCAGCGGAAGGGCACACGATCACGATCGCGCTGGACCTCGAAGACGTAGTGGACCGCGCCGCGGTGAAACTCGGTCTGTCCGTCAGCCCGGTGGTGGCGAAGCAAAAGGACGTGACCCTCGGCAACCTCTCGGCGTTCGTGTGCTCGGTGAAGGGCCTCACGTTCACCGCGAACCTCGGCGACCGGATCGACGCGCGCGTGACCATCGATTTCGCGTACGGCGTGCTCTACAAGAAGTTCCTCAAAGACCTGTTCCTCGAACTGCTGGACGCCTACGGCATCGCGCTCGGCGGAACCGAGAACTGGGAGGCGACGTTCGGCGAGAAGAGCATGACGCTGAGCGGGCAACTGGACCCCGCGGACCTGAAGCGCGTGGTCGCGCTGTTCGCGTTCCCGCGCCCGGACTTGGAAGCGGACGCGCCGGCCGCAAACGATCAGCCCAACGCGGGGGCGACGCAGCGCTACATGAGCGCGGTCGGCACGCTTCTGAACGACCTGAAGGGCATCCAAGAGAAGCCGAACCGGACCGATCAGAACCACACGAAGACCGCGACGTGGCACGAGAAGGCCGCGGCACAGATCGAGCAGTTGAACCGGCGGAACGTGGACCCGATCGCGGCGGACGCGGCGTTCGCGGTGGCGAAGAACCTGCGCGCGGTCGCGGGCAGTTTGCGGGGGGTGCCCGTCGAACTGAGCGCCGCGAACGACAAAGCGTTTGCCTCGGTGACGGGCGGCGGCTCGTACGTGCGCCCGGTGTGGGGGCCGCACTGGAACCCGCACTGGGGCGGGTGGTGGGGCGGGTACCGGCAGGTGGTTCACGAACCGCTCCAAGTGCAAACGAACTTGCAGCAGGTGTTCGAGGAGCGCGCGAAAGCGATTTCCGCCGACAAGAAGCGCCGCATCGAGGCGTGGACGAAGATCGACGACACGATGTCCGAAGCGCGCCGCAAGTTGAGCGACAAATACAAGATCGGGTTCTGAGCGTACCGGTGGAGCACCGCTCGGGGCGCGGGTGGTGGTGCCGGCGCGTCCCAACTCATTTCGGAATCAAGCCCATCGGCCCGCTGTTCCCGAAAGGCGAAGCGGGCTTTTGGAACGAGCCGTTGAGAGCGGTTTCGGGACCGGTGTAGTGAATGCGACGCGGAGCGTCGCACCACGATAGGGGCACGACGCTCCGCGTCGCTGAAACCTCACCGACGCGAACCGCCAGATCAGTTCCGAAGCGGCTCAGTGCTTGAACGGGATCGGCGGAATGTCGGTGTGAATCGTGGGGGCGCTCGGCGCACTCGCGGGCACCTTCAACGAGGGCACCGGCACCGCGAGGGGCGCGACGTCCGGCGTCGGAAGCGGCAGCGGGCGCTCCGGGATCACCGGCAGGGCCGGCACCGGGATCGGCAAGCGGTCCGCGTCCGGCACGGCCACCGTACTGAACTTGCTGAGGTCCGGGTTGAACGGCGGAATCACCGGCACCTCGGGTTTCGGCAACTTCGGCCGCTCCGGTTCGCCCTTCGGCTCGCTCGCCGCGACGGCGCGCGGCTCCAGCGGGTGGTCGAACTTGTTGTGCCCCGGCACTTCGTTCGGCTTCGCTTCGACCACCCGTTGAGTGGCGGGTTGAGGAGCGGGAACGGGCGCGCGAGCCGGAACGTACGGCACCACGGGCGCGGGCGTGTAGTTCGCCGGCACGCTCAGACCTTGGCCGTTTGCCGCGGCCACCTCGGTGCCGTACCGGAACCCGCTGTAGTAATCGTTCACGAGTCCGTGCCCCGCGGCACTGAGGTACTTGCGGTCGCGCAGGAACTGCGCCGGCGGGATCGCGGGTGGGCGCGCGCCGCCCCCGCAGGTTGTGCACTCGGCGTAGCCGTCGTGGAACCCGCTCTCGAATTCGGCCGTGAACTTGTGGGCCGGGTGCTGCTCGCGCACCGCGCGCCACGCGCCGCGCGAATCGCCGGGCGCGCGGTCGCGCCACGTGCCGCAGCCTAGAAGCGCCGGCAGTACGCACGCGGCGAGCCATTTCGTTCCGCGCATCGCGAGTGCTCCCATCGACTCTACCGAGTGAACCGTTTGCATTAGATCGGCCGTGGGAATCGGGCGCGCTCAGCGGTTGGGCGAAATTCCGCGAATGCGCCGGTTGCGCCGCGCGCGCGGCGTGGCAGAGTTGAGCCGACACGGACGGGCGCACCGGCCCGGAATTCGGAATCGCGCGCGCGATGGCGCTTCGGCCGAACCGCGCGCGACCGATTTTCACTCAAGTGCCCCGCGCGCACTCGTTCACACGTTCCACTTTCACCCCTTTGGAGAGCGACCGATGGCGACGGCGAAGAAGCCCGCTGCGAAGAAGAAGCCCGCTGCGAAGAAGCCGGCGGCGAAGAAGAAAGCGGCCCCGTCGGCCGCGAAGGTGACGAAGAAGCCGGTCGCGAAGAAGGCGGCCGCGAAGAAGGCGGTCGCGAAGAAGCCCGTTGCGAAGAAGGCCCCGGCGAAGAAGAAGGTGATCGCCCCGGTTGCCGCGCCGGCCCCGGTCGAAGCGCCGGCCCCGGTCCCGGTCGTGGTGGCGGAAGTGCCCGCGGTTGCCGACGCGGCCCCGGCCGCGCCCCCGGCGTAACCTCGCGCCCCCGGAGCGCGAACGAACGAGCGGGCGGACCTCGGTCCGCCCGCTCGCATTTCAGGATCGCGGGCGGTCCGACGACTGAGGCACCGGGGGCGCGTTAGTGCGGCCCGCGGCCGAGTCGCGCGGCTCGCGCGCGTCGGATACGGCACCGGTGCGATCCGGCAGTTCGACGCGCGTGAGCGGGTTCGGCAGGAGCGCGAACACCCCGTTCATATTGTTCAACCGGGCGCGCAGGTTCCGAAAGCGGTTCATGGGTACGGGCCCGGCGGATCACGTGGTTGACGTGTGGGGTAGTTTGGGAGTCGTCTCTTTCCCCGTGTGGAGGACGTCTCCGTGTCGGAACTGTCAGCAGCGCCTTCGGGCACCGATCCGGG
>Ga0169931_10015623_pt1 | contig 10143 bp, 7 predicted proteins | sample Kivu_15m_20L_FD_129675 | JGI IMG/M metagenome (GOLD analysis project Ga0169931, IMG submission 129675) | Freshwater microbial communities from Lake Kivu, Western Province, Rwanda to study Microbial Dark Matter (Phase II) - Kivu_15m_20L... | ecosystem: Environmental > Aquatic > Freshwater > Lake ... | reverse complement strand
TTAGACAGGCAAACGGAAAGACCCCCGCAGGTAACTGCGGGGGTCCGGTGTAGGGGGGTGGAAGGAGCCGTTCGAGTGTGATGGACATAATGATGTGTCCAGGTGTGAGACCCGGACGGATCGGCATTCCTTAGAAAGGAGGTGATCCAACCGCAGGTTCCCCTACGGTTACCTTGTTACGACTTAGTCCCAATCAGGGAGGTGAGCTTCGGCACCTGCTTGGTGAGGCGACTTCGGCCCCCCTCCCCTTTCGTGGCTTGACGGGCGGTGTGTACAAGGCTCAGGAACACATTCACCGCGGTGTTGCTGACCCGCGATTACTAGCGATTCCAACTTCATGAAGGCGAGTTGCAGCCTTCAATCTGAACTGGGGCGCACTTTTTGAGATTGGCTCCCCCTCGCGGGTTTGCTTCCCTCTGTATGCGCCATTGTAGCACGTGTGCAGCCCTAGACGTAAAGGCCATGAGGACTTGACGTCATCCCCACCTTCCTCCGGTTTAACACCGGCAGTCCCTCCAGAGTCCCCGACATTACTCGCTGGCAACTGAAGGCAAGGGTTTCGCTCGTTATGGGACTTAACCCGACATCTCACGACACGAGCTGACGACAGCCATGCAGCACCTGTGATGGTCTCCGGATTAAATACCGGCCGCAAAACGTTTCCGCCTCGCTACTTCCACCATGTCAAGTCTAGGATAAGGTTCTTCGCGTAGCCTCGAATTAAGCCACATGCTCCACCGCTTGTGTGAGCCCCCGTCAATTCCTTTGAGTTTCAGCCTTGCGACCATACTCCCCAGGCGGGGTACTTAACACTTTTGCTCCGGCTGCGAGTCTATGTCTGACCCGCAACCCAGTACCCATCGTTTAGGGCTAGGACTACCGGGGTATCTAATCCCGTTTGCTCCCCTAGCTTTCGCGCCTCAGCGTCAGAAAAGATCCAGCACATCGCTTTCGCCACCGGCGTTCCTTCCGATCTCTACGCATTTCACCGCTCCACCGGAAGTTCCATGTGCCCCTATCCCTCTCCAGACTGACAGTATCCGGGGCTCTTCTCCAGTTGAGCTGGAGGCTTTCACCCCGGACTTGTCAACCCGCCTACGCGCCCTTTAAGCCCAATGATTCCGAACAACGTTCGCACGGTTCGTCTTACCGCGGCTGCTGGCACGAACTTAGCCCGTGCTTCCTCCAGGGATCACTCAACCTTGCGGCTTGTTCCCCCTCGACAGAGCTTTACAACCTAATGGCCTTCATCGCTCACGCGGCGTCGCTCGGTCAGGCTTGCGCCCATTGCCGAAGATCCTCGACTGCAGCCTCCCGTAGGAGTCTGGCCAGTGTCTCAGTGCCAATGGCGCGGGTCGTGCTCTCACACCCGCTAGACATCTTCGCCTTGGTGAGCCGTTACCTCACCAACTAGCTAATATCACATGGATTCCTCCCGACACGGCTTGCGCCTTTCCTGGCAGAACCATGCGGCCCCACCAGCACATCCGGTATTACCTGCCCGTTGGGACAGCTATCCCGGTCATCAGGGTAGATTATCCATGCCTTACTGCCCCTTTCGCCACTTTCTTCACCCAGTTGCCCAGATGAAGCTCGTACGACTTGCATGCCTAATCCACGCCGCCAACGTTCGTTCTGAGCCAGGATCAAACCCTTCAAAAAACGCTAATTCAACTTCTTGCCCCAGTTTCCCAAGGCACTTCTGTCTGTTAGCCGAAGAATCTGTCTGGCCTATTTCAAGCTTCTACTCAAAAGCCCCCCCAGACCCACAAAAGCCCAAGGGTCTCAAGCGTAGCGTACCCAAAATAGGTACACCACACCCGACGCGGCTCCTTCCACCCACCTACTTGTCAAAGAACAAAATCAAAATCCACTCAGCAATGACTGAGTGGAAATGATGAAATGAATGCTAAGCCCGCCGGTCCGGGGTGTCAAGCAAAAAATCCCAAGGGTTCCCGGGGGTACCCTCCAAATCTTTGCGATCATTGGGTTTAGAACCACCGGATTCAAGGCTGCGCCCGCTTCCACCCGGCATAATCCCACCGAATCCGGGTTCCTGTAGGCTCCTCGGAAACCCCTCCAAGTCACCTCAAATCCCTCCTGCCCTTTCCCTAAGATTGCACTCAGGGCTGTTTTGGTTTTGGCTAGGTGACCCTGAATTCCTTCAATCACCCTGCAAGCCAAATCCTTTTGACCCCGATGATTGCGGATCCACTGGAAAGAAGCTGGACAACATGCCCCAATCTACTGCTCCCCGCGTGCTGGTAATGCGCGCACCAGGCACCAACTGTGACCGGGAAACCGCCTTCGCCTTCGAACTCGCCGGTGCCACCGCTTGGCCCCACACCCTGCTGGAAGTGCGCCAAAACCCGGCCCTGCTGCGTGATTATCAAATCCTCGTCATGCCCGGCGGCTTCTCCCACGGCGACGATGCCGGGGCTGGAACCATTTGGGCCGCCGAACTCCGCCACTTCCTGGCCGATGAACTGCGCGCCTTCCGTGACCGCGGGAATCTGATCCTCGGCATTTGTAATGGTTTCCAGGCCCTGGTCCGAACCGGCCTGCTCGTTCCCCAAGATGAGGACGGCCCCGTGGTCAGCCTCACCCAAAACACCTCGGGCCGCTACATCGACCGTTGGGTCCATCTGGCTGTCAGCCCCGGGAACAACAAGTTCCTTCAGGGGATTGATCGCCTCCATGTCCCCATTGCCCATGGGGAAGGCCGTTTCGTCACACGGGAGGCATGGCAACTGGAGGGGTTGGAACAAGCAGGGCAACTGGCCCTGCGCTACGCCAATCATGCCGGCGATGTCGCCGACCAGGACGATGTGCAAAACAACCCCAATGGCTCCTGCGGCGCGGTGGCTGGACTTTCCGATGCGACAGGCCAGGTCTTGGGAATGATGCCCCACCCCGAACGGCATGCCCTGCCCACGCAAAACCCGCACTGGACCAGGCTTGGTCTGGCACAAAAACCGGATGGGTTGCGCATTTTTGAGAACGCGGTGAAAAGCTTCGCCTGATTTTCCCGGTCACCTGAAAGCAGTCAGGGGGCCCCGCGCCAAACTCGGGGCCCCCTGACACTTTGGGGATCCGGAAAAAGACTAGTTGCCGTCGCCCGACCCGGCTCCGGGATCGGCCTTGCCTTCCCCCTCGCCCGACCCGTCCGGATCATTCACGCGGGTCAGCAGCATCTGCTCGACCTTCGCTCCGCCCCGGTGTGCCAGGATGGTGGTCTCATCCTTGGTCAGGTTGCTCAGCCCCGCCTCGTAAACCGGCTCCTTCTTGTTATCCACGGTCCAGGCCACCCGCTGGGTTTTCTTTTCCAACTTGCCGGTTACCTTTTTGCTCGAATCCTCGATGGCGTTGTAGTAGGTTCCCCGAACAATGCCGTCCTTGTTCAGGGCTAGCTGGATGAAATTGCTCGGGTTGGACTCCTTTTCCCGGGTCAGCGCGAACACACCGAGCGACTGCCACTTGTCGTCCTTGGCCAATTGGAGATCCGGGCCGGCACCCTGGGCCGCCAGGCTACTCGCCTGCTGCGCGTATTCGGTGGCGCTGCCAGCCGGTTGCCCCTGCACATAAACCGTGTCGCCCTGATAAACCACGGTGGACCCGTAGTTATAGGGGATGGGTGTCGCGCCGCACCCGCACCACCCGCTCAAACCTCCCCAGGCCATGCTGGTCAGAAGGCCGGCGCCAAAACCCCAGCCGAAGCCACCGCCGTACCACCCACCCGGCCACCAGGGGCCGAAGTGATTGCCGTACCAGCCCCGGCCCCCGTAAAAACCGCCGTTGTAGAAATTGTTCCGGACCAGATTGCCGTTGGTGTTCAAGGAACCCAGGGAGTAATTCCGCAGGTTGTTGCCGCTGAAATTGCCGATGTTGCCCCGGTTGGCATAGCGGGAAAGGTTCATTTCCCCAGGGAAAGCCCCTCGGTTGTTGAACCCGTCAAATCCACCGCGGACACCATCAATTCCGCCCCGATTGCCCTCGAAACCATTCAGGCCTCCGCGAGCCCCATCAAAACCACCCCGGTTGCCGTCGATACCTCCGCGAGCCCCGTCAAAACCGCCCCGGTTGCCGTCGATACCTCCGCGAGCCCCGTCAAAACCGCCCCGGTTGCCGTCGATACCCCCACGGGCCCCGTCCAGGCCGCCCCGGCCACCATCAAAACCACCGGCGCGCTGCGTGCCGCTAAACCCCTCCCCGGGCCGTTCCCCGCCAAAGCCACCGGGGCGCTCCGCCCCGCCAAAACCACCGCCGGCACGCTCCATCCCGCCATAGCCGCCACTGGGGTGGTAACCGCCACTGGGGTGATAGCCTCCACCTCCGAAACTGCCACCCCCGTGGTAACCGCCTCCCCCGCCACCGCCGTGCCCGTAGGCCAGCGAGCCCAGCCCCACAGCGGATGACATCACCACCACGCCGGCCATGATGGCCGCCACCGTTTGCTTGCGGTCCAATTCCCACATGTTCAGGTCCTCACTTGGCTTGTTGTTCACAAATGGATTTGGAATTTCCGGATCACTTTTGCCGTTTGAATCGCAGGGGCTTCTGGTCGGGCATCCTGACACCGTCCACCACCCGCTCGATCGGCTGCCAGATAAACTCGTCCCGGCTCACCGGGTTGATCACCTGCACCGATTCCACCCGGTTGCCCACCTCCGGGGCTGAGGGTTTACCCACCAGCACGCTGTTCAGGGTGTGCCCGTCGCTTTCCAGCACGCCCTCTGCGCGGCCTCCGGTCGATTCGAAAACCCAGGTGCGGATCAGGCCCGTGTGCGGATCCGGGTTCAGGATCTGGATCGACTCCACCGGCGGGCCGTCCTTGGGCTTCCGCATCAGATGGCAAACCAGCAGTTTGCCGCCCAGCATCGTCTGGATCCCTCCGGTCACTACCAATCCCTGGTCCTCCCCGTCCGTCACCTCCGCCTGCCACTTGCCCTGCAGCCAGGCCAAATCCTCCAGCGACGCCTCGATGATCGGCTCCACGCTCGAGCTGGCGATGCGCCAGGTGTCGCCCTCCTTCACCCTCAAGCTGGCGAATCTCGAGATGAACCACTTCCCCTCCGGGTTTTCGCGAACCCGGATCTTGCCGGCAACCCGCACCGCGCTTTCCCCCAGCGGCTTCACTTGCTCCACCTGCACATCCATCTGGGCTTGCGGTGCCCGGACAAAGGTCGCCCGGACGAACTGGACAATCGCCTCCCGGCCGCGCAGCGTCTTCCCCGACTCGCTGAGTTCCGCCTGCGCCGTCCACTGGTTACCCAGTGCCTTGAAGTCTTTTTTGTTGAAGGCCTGTTCGTAGGCCTCCCCGGCTTCCTGCATCTGGGTCATCAGGGGGTCTTTGGCAGGTTTGCCGGCCGGCTTGGATTCCTGGGCCAGAAGGGGGCCGGCCAGAAGCAGAAGTCCCGCCAGCGGGCGGGCCAGTTTGAAGGGCATGTTGGTTGGTCCATGAAGGTGTGGGGAATCAAAAATCAGTCCCGCCATTATACGCCTGGAGCGGGGTGCCGGACGAGCGATTCATCCATGAAAAAGTCCCGGACGGCCAACTTGGGGCCACCCGGGACCATTAGAATCCGCCGGCACCGTTTTAGTTACCCGGTCCTTTTTCAGCGGGCTTCATGGAACCTTCCTCGGAGTCCGTGTCGCCGTCCTGGTCGGGTTCGTTCACCCGCACCAGCAGCATCTGTTCCACCTTGTCGTTGGTCTGGTGGACCAGAATGGTGGTTTGGTCCTGGGTCAGATTGTTCAGGCCAGCCTCGTAGACCGGCTTCTTTTTCCCGTCCACCGTCCAGGCGACCCGCTGGGTTTTCTTGTCCAGTTGGCCCGAGATTTTCATGTTGGTGTCCGTGACGGCGTTGTAGTAGGTGCCGCGGACCACCCCGTCCTTGTTGAGAGCCAACTGGATGAAATTGCTGGGGTTTTTCTCATCCGCCCGGGCCAAGGCGAACACCCCCAACGATTGCCATTGCTCGTCCTTGCCAACCGAGGCCTTTTCACCCTGGGCAGCCAGGTCACTGGCCTGCTGGGCATACTCCTGGGGCGTGCCGGCCGGCTCACCCTGCACCACCACCTGGTCATCCTGATACACCACCGTGGTCCCATAGTTGTACGGCACCGGCACCGCGCCACATCCGCACCACGACGCCGCGCTGGCGAAGGTCATACCCGCCAGAAATCCCGCGCCTGGATAATAGGCCCCAGGCCACCAGGGCCGGAAGTGATTGTCGTACCAACCCGCCCCGCCGTAGTACCCGCCCCGGTAAAAGTTTTCACGCACGGCGGCTCCGTTGGTGTTCAGCGAGTTGATCGAATACGCGCGGACATTGCCCGCCCCGTAACGATCAACACCCCCGGCGGTCGCGTAGCGCGATAAATTCATTTCCCCCGGAAAAGATCCGGCTCTTCCTACCCCGCCAACGCCGCCAACCCCACCGGGGCCGCGCCCAACCCCGCCGACTCCCCCAACACCACCTACCCCGCCAACACCTCCCACGCCACCAGGACCGCGGCCTACCCCGCCAACACCTCCAACACCACCAACGCCTCCAACACCACCGGGCCCCCGCCCAACCCCGCCGATGCCTCCAACACCTCCTACCCCACCAACACCTCCTACCCCACCAACACCTCCCACGCCACCAGGCCCACGGCCTACCCCGCCAACACCCCCAACATCGCCCGGCCCACGCCCCGGTTCACCCACACCACCGGGCCCCCGTCCGGGGTCTCCCACCCCGCCAACACCGCCCGGGCGTCCGACACCGCCAACGCCTCCAACACCACCCACTCCATCGGGTCCGGGGCGGCCCACGCCACCCGGGCCGCCAAATCCCCCAGGCCGTCCACCACCCCGGCCACCCGGAGGCGGATAGGCCCAGGCGCCAACGCTCCAAACCATCAAAAACGCCACCCCGCCTAGAGCGATCAGGCCAAATCGGTTCCGCATGTTGCCCTCCATTGTCTTTCTTCGTTGGTGTGTATCCAGGCTGCAGGCGGCCTAGCGGCCACGGACCCTGCTGAAAAGAAGTGGTGTCTGATCCGGCACCCGCATCCCGTCGATCACGCGTTCAATGACATGCCAGGTGAATCCATCCGCTCCGGTCGGTGTCAGCACCTGCACCGATTGGGCCCTGTCACCCAGCAACGCTGCCGGAGGAACCCCTTCCAGAGAGGTGTTGAAGGTGGCGCCATCGTGCTGGATGGTGCCCTCGGCCCTTCCACCCGTCGATTCAAACAACCAGCAACGGATCACTCCCTCCCGGGGATCCGCCTGAAGCACCTGGAGAACCTCCACCTTCTGGCCGTCTTTGCCGGTGGTCTCCATCCGGCCCAGCATCAATTTCCCGCCATGCGCCTTTTCGAAAACGGCCCGAACCTCCTGCCCGGTGGCTTTATCCTTGGCCTGCCAGGTTCCCTCCAACCACCCCAGATCAGTCAGGGAAGCGTCCGGAACCTGCTCCACCTTGCATTTGGCAATGCGCCAAACCCCGTCCTCCTTCACGCGAAGCGACTCAAACCGGCAGGTGTACCAACGGGCCCGGTCCAAATCCGATTCCGTCATGCGGATCTTGCCGGTCACCTGAGCCAGGGCGTCCCCCAGGGGTTTCACCTCCTCCACGACCAGGCTCATCCGGCTCGTGGGATGCACGCGCAGGAATTCCTTGAGGAAACCAACAATATCCTCGCGCCCGCGGATGGTTTTGCCGTCCTCCGTCAATTCGCCACGCAGGGTCCATTGCTCCCCAAGGGTCTTGAAATCGCGCCCGTTCCTCGCCTTCACGTAAGCCTCATCGGCCTGGCGGATTTCCAGGGAGATGGCCAAATCCTTCCCACTCTGGGTCGCCTGGCCCGAAACCAGCCAACCCAAAACAACCAAACCTGCCCCAAAAGCGCCTGCCATGTTGCGACCCCGCCCGAAGTGATATGAATATCCCCTTCTCCACTAGCTCATCCTATCTGAGCAGACTCCCTGTGGTAAAAAATTAGGTCAATAGTTTGGCGGGGCTTCCCCGGTGGCAAGCCTCCCATACAGTGCCCTTTGGCAGGTAAAACAGGGCCGGGTTTTCCCCACACTCTCAAAGGAAAAGCCTTCATGCGGGGAACGGTTCTGGATTTCGGCAATGTCATCGCCTTTTTCAGCCATGCCCGGGCCGCCTCCAACTTGGCCTCATTGGCCTCGGCCCCCGTGGACTCCACGGAAATCCACGCGTTTTGCTTTGGAAGTCCCCTCGACCACGCCTTCGAGCGGGGCCAAATCACCAGTTCCCATTTCCGCGACACGGTCCGGCAAAAATTCGGTATCCGGGCCTCGGATCAGGAGTTTGACACCGCGTTTGCCGATATTTTCCAAATCAATCCGGTCGTGGACGACTGGTTGGACCGGCTAAAACGCGAGGGGCCCCTGCTTTTGCTGAGCAATACCACCCCCCTGCACAGTGACTGGTTCCTGCGCCAGTTCCACGCCAGCCTCGGCAAATTCGATCATGTGGTCCTGTCCCACGCCGTGGGACACCGCAAACCGGAGGCCGAGGTATTTCACCATTGCCAAAAACTGGCGGGATTGCCCGCCGGGCAAATGGTTTTGGTGGATGACCTGGACGACAACATCGCCGGAGCCCGGAAGGTGGGCTGGCGGGGGGTGTTGTATCATCCACAGGTGGTTTTGGACCAGGTTCTGGGTGCCTGATCCCCCGCGGGCACGGCGGATTGATGCCACCCTGATAACCGAAAATTGAACAGGTGAACTGACCATGCATCCGATCGAATCAAGCGACCCGGCCGTCTGGAAAGCCATCCTGGCCGAACGCAAAAGGCAGCAAACGGGCCTCGAGATGATCGCCAGCGAGAATTACACCTCGCCCGCCATCCTGGCTGCCCAAGGCAGCGTCCTCACGAACAAATACGCCGAAGGCTACCCCGGCAGGCGGTACTACGGTGGCTGCGAGGCGGTGGATGAGGTCGAAGTGTTGGCCATCGAACGGGCCTGCAAGCTCTTCGGCGCCGAGGCGGCTAACATGCAGCCCCATGCCGGCGCCAGCGCCAACATGGCCGTCTATTTCGCCGCCCTCCAGCCCGGCGACACCATTGTCGCCATGAATCTGGCCCACGGCGGCCACCTCACCCACGGCATGCACCTGAATTTCTCGGGCAAGCTGTACAAGGTCCACCACTACGGCGTCCGCAAGGACGATGAACGCCTCGACCTTGACCAGATGGAAACCCTCTGCCGCGAGCACAAGCCAAAACTGGTGGTGGCTGGCGCCAGCGCCTACGCCCGCGTCATCCCCTTCGACCAGATTTCCGAAATCTGCAAGCGGCACGGTGCCCTCCTCATGGTGGACATGGCCCACATCTCCGGCCTGGTCGCCGGCGACCAACACCCAAGCCCCGTGCCATGGGCCGATTTTGTCACCAGCACCACCCACAAGACCCTGCGCGGCCCTCGGTCCGGTTTTGTTCTCTGCAAAAAGGAATGGCTACCCAAGATCAACCAGGCGGTTTTCCCAGGCCTGCAGGGTGGGCCCCTCATGCATGTGGTTGCCGCCAAGGCGATCGTTTTCCATGAGGCCATACAGCCGGCCTTCCGCGCCTACGCCGCCCAAATGGTGGCCAACTCCCGGGCCTTGGCTCACGAACTGCTCGAGCAGGGTTTCCGCCTGGTTTCCGGTGGCACCGACAATCATCTGGTGCTGGTGGATGTGAACGCCGCCGGCCTGTCCGGCAAGGTGGCCGAAAAGGCGCTCGACCACGCCGGCATCACCGTCAACCGCAACGGCATCCCCTTCGATACCCGGCCGCCGCTCGATCCCTCCGGCATCCGCATCGGCTCGCCCGCTCTCACCACGCGCGGCATGACCGAAACGCAGATGAAGCAGATCGCCCGCTGGATCGGCGCCATCCTCAAGGCCCCCGACAACACGTCTCTCCAGCAAAAAATTCGCGCTGAGGTGGATGAATTGTGCAAGGCCTTCCCCGCCCCGCACGAGCATGCCTGACTTCAGTTGATCGAATCAAAAAAAGGACCGGGTGGGCCGATCATCAGCCCACCCGGACCTTTTTAACTGGACTTTTGCAAAATCAGTTCAGACGAAGTTTTTGTATGACCTGATCGGTTGACCAGGAGAATTCGGTTGC
>Ga0169931_10015622_pt1 | contig 10144 bp, 14 predicted proteins | sample Kivu_15m_20L_FD_129675 | JGI IMG/M metagenome (GOLD analysis project Ga0169931, IMG submission 129675) | Freshwater microbial communities from Lake Kivu, Western Province, Rwanda to study Microbial Dark Matter (Phase II) - Kivu_15m_20L... | ecosystem: Environmental > Aquatic > Freshwater > Lake... | reverse complement strand
GCAATAGTATAATAATTTGATTTTTTATTTCCGTGAATAAGATAACCTATAGTGTGGCAAATATAGTCTTCAGAATCTAAAGAAAATTCATCATGCCATTCGTCAACCTCTGAATAGGCGTCTCTCCAGACTATAAGATATATATTCTTACTAGGAAAAGAAGATTTTTTATTTGAGAATTTATTAAAAGATTTAGAAGAAGTTATTTTATCAGGTGGTTTAAGTGAATCTTGGTGCACGTTATCTCCTAAATTTTTAGTTAAATGAATTATATCATATAACAGAAGAAGAAGAAAGTTCTTCAAAAGAAATATAGTAAGTTGAACCAAAAATTTGAGAAGCTATAAAATGAACTTCTTTAGGAGAAACAGAAAAAGAAACAAAAGATTTAGTATAATAATTTTTATTAAACTTTTTTTTATTTTTTTTAGCCATTAATAACTACTTCTTGAGAAGGTAAATTATCAAGTCTTAAAGAATCAAAGTTATTTCTAATATTCTTATTAAAATAAGAACCTAAAGAAGAAGAGGAAATTAATTCAAAATAAATTTCTTGAGGAATAGCAAAATAAGCCCAAATAGAATTTGTTTTAAAAACAACAACTAAAGTATTGTCTTCAGAATCCCAAGCTAAAGCTTTAATAACACTACTATCATGTATTTTTTTTGAATATACTGTCATATAAATCCTTTAAGGAAAAGAGTGAAGACTTTTAGTATAGCCGTCAATCATAAGATTGACTTCATAGGTAGAAAAGTTTTGTAATTTATCTTCTCTTACTTGATAAAGTAAACCATTTGACCAACAGAAACCTTCAACAATATAACCTGGTTTTCTTTTGGGAGTGTAATAATATGACCAAGATCCATCTTCTAAAAGAACATATCTAAAAATGTGTATAGGAACATTTGAAAGATATAAATTTTCGGTTTTAGAATCTTTAACTTTTGCACAAAAAATACAAAATTTAGAAACTATAGAAGAAATATCTTCATAAGATAATTCAGGATATTTATAAGTATAATAATGTTTCTTATCAAGTAAGAATTGTGATAAAAAAACATAGGAATCAGACTCATCCATATTGGCTTCAGAAGAATGAAGATTATGGAGAGAATGAAGAAGAGTGTGAGATTCTTGTTTAAATTGATTCTTCATTGTTTATTATCAGTTTAACATATAAAGTTTTACGCTCAACTGCATTTAAAAATTTCATGGCGTTGTTACGCCAACGCTCTTCTTCTAATTTAAGATCTTGAATTTCAAAATCATCAGCGGAATTATCTAAAAGTTCTTTAATATTAGCTTTTAGATTGGTTTTATGTTGACTAAGTTGAAGTTCAATTTCTTTTCTGGTGATACGAAGACAGTAAAGCCAAAGATCTAAATTATTTTGAAGAATAGTTTTATCTTCATCAGTAGAATATTTATTTTTTACATCACGTAAAACAATGTCGTGAAAATTCTTAATATCATCATCAGAAAGATCTCTGATAGAAGAATCAGTCCAGATGTCTGAATGCATGGTTAGTTACTTTCTAATAGAAGAAGAGAAATTATAAGCTTGTAATATATCATTATTAAAATGATCAATAACATGAGTTAAATCAAAAGAAGAAGATTTCAAAACATAGGCTGGAGAATAAGTTGTTAATATAGGCCAATATCCTAACCATGTAATGCTACCTCTAATATCTTTGATTTTAATTTCAGAACCAAATAAAACAGATGCGGGTAAAGCTCCCAAACATAAAATTAATTTAGGATTTAGGAGTTGTATTTCTGTATGAATATATGGAGAACAATTAATAATTTCTTGGTTCTCATATTTTCTTTTAGTTGGACACCTATTTATATAGGTTAGACACAATTGCTGGGAAGATAGTCCTGCGGATTTAAATGAAGAAACCATGAGGTTTATTGCATCTGGAGATATATTGGGACTATCAAGAACAACAACTATATCTGGATTATCAACATTCCATTTAGGAAGTTCTGAAGGAGAATCAATAGAACATTTTCTACAATTTTTAGTAATTGTATGAAGTTCTTGAATATTTAAAGAAATTTTTCTAGAAAGAATATCTTTACGAACATCTTGAAAAATATCATTTACTTCAGATTCAATAATTCTTTTAGAAAATTTTTGATGAATTATTTCTAAAAGATTAGTTTCAGAAAATCCTAAATGCAATGCAGAAAAGGGATTAGATGACTTAGTATTAGATAGAGCCTCTTGAATTAAAGATTCAAGATCCTCTTCACTAAATTCTGTCATCAGAAACTATTAGGAACAGAAGATGTTGTAGCTGATGATTCTGATTTATTGGTATCTGATTTGGAAGAAGAACCAGAAGAGCGTTGACCATAGGTCATGTGCTCAGCAATGATTACAATTCTATTTCTAGAAGAATCATCTTGCTTCCAACGCTCTTGAAGGAGGCGACCAATAATAGCTACAGTAGTACCTTTTTTCATTTTACTAGCGTCGATTTGAGCGCCGACGAAACTAGCATTTTTGCTAACATAACCATTGTTATCTTTTAAGTAATAAGTTACATCAAAGTAACCGGAATTATTATCTGAATCTTTTTCAGAGCCAGCGTAATCTACGGCAAGTCTTATTTTAGCTATTTTGCCGTTGGCAACAAGCTCTGGCTCAGCTATTAATCCGCCAGATATAGTTACTAGGTTTTGTGGATCTAACATTATTGCTCCTCAATAGGTGTAATTGCTTTTTCAAAATTGTATATTATTTCTTTTAAAAAGTCAATAGCAAGCTGAGTAGCTTGCATTGGGCCATAATCTACAACTTGGTTATTAATTAATGATACAAATAAATTATATATTCCCGATTTAAGATCTAAAACTACATCTGTAGATATTTGTTCGGAAACCTTATCAACTAAAGAATATTCTTCAGGTTCATTTTGTTGCATGTTCAACTCGTTCTTTTAGAAAGGACATTATCTATCATTTGTCCCAAAGCTTTAATGTCTGCATATCCTTTATCGTAAAGGATAGAAATAATTGGTTTGGGATCAATACAATTATAGGTAATTAATTGAAGATTAAAAACATCATTCAATGTATATATCCTATAATTATTTAAGTCTCTTCTAGGAGGAGGATATTTATTATTTTTCTCACGATTAGAAATTGTCAAAGTAGTTATATTAAGTATTTGAGCAACTTCAGATCTGGTAAAAATAGGATCTTGATTCATTGTTTTAGTCAAATTTATCTACCTTTATTTATCTTTATATAAAAATATAGTAGCATAAAATAGGAAAAAAATCAAGTTGATAAGATAATAGAATCAATCATTGAAGTGTATCCGACATTAGATTGAAATAATGAATTTTGGAAAGGATAAGATTCTTTAATAAAGTTTTGAAAAGAATCAATGTATTTCATGTCTTTAACTGGCCAAACACCAGCATATTGATAAAAATCAACTGAATGAGAAGAAGATTCAGAAGCGTTAGAATTATGACAAGAACATTCACATTCATCGCTATTGATATATTCTTCATTATCTTCATCATAATAAGAACATTCATCACAACAATCGGGAGAATAAATATTATTATCTCGAATATAAGAGTCATAATGTTCTTCTCTAGCAATTCTAAGATCATCTATAAATTGTCTATTTATAGAATTATTAGGCCAACGCAAAAGTGAAACTTGATCTAAAGGAATTTTTTCCCAAGAAGAATAAATATCATTGACCAGTGAGCCTGAACAGTAATAACTATCAATATTAAAAGAATAAGAATTCTTAGCCAAGGAAATGGGAGAAATGTTTTGAAGAATAGTATTTTGAGGATCATCTTTTAATTGATTAAAAGAATTAACTATGCTTGCGGTAAGATCGACATTTGCCCCAGAATTCCATATCCAATCATACGCCGCATTAATTACGCCAGATATATTTTTGGGATACCTATCAATATCATCCATGGATGAATACATTGGTCTGCAAAGTTCTCCGGATGTATACAAATTAGTCAAAGGAGCCATATATATATTTTGATTAACATCAACGAGAGAACTAGACATAAAGTGCATACGAACATTGGCAGTATAATATTCATCAGAAGTAGAGGAATATTGAACTATATAGAGCTGCCAAGGAATAGGTAGTCTGTAAAGAATTGGTTCTTCATTATTGGAAATATCTGAAACAACTTTAGGAATAATAAAAATATTTTGATAAGAAGGAGGACGTTCAAAAACTACAAAATTTTTGGATACATGCAAAACACCAGGAGGCATTATGCCAGTATCAGTATGCGAAAGAGAAGCTGAAGAAAAAGATGAAAGAAGAGAAGTCAAAGGAGCTAATGTATTAGCTTTTTCTTTATCACAATCAGCTATTACAGAGGAATATAGACTAGGTTCAACAAATGTTGTATAAGAATTTTTTACATCCTCAGAGAAATGCTGAACATGAAATGATATATGAGAATCAAAATTAACAATAGTAATAGTCATAATGTAACAATCTGTTGAGAAAAATAATTTTGTAAAAATTCTACATAAAAATCTTGTGAAGAAAGCGGAGTTTCTACATGAGAAATTGAATTATCATCCATGGAATATATAAATATAAGATTTTCAGAATATGAATAATCTTTAGATAGTATATTGGATTTTATATAAGAAAGAATATCATGATAATTTTTAGCAGAAAATATCTTATTGAAAAGACGGTCTCGAAAAGTTTCGTATGACTGACCATATTTTTTTAAAGATTGAGCAGCTCCGATTACAATAATACTTGAATCTATTATTGGAGTATAGTTAACATATGATGTAGAATTTTGGGAATCATAACGAATAAAATGAGATGAAATTAAAGAACGAGAATTTCTGTAGGTATTATAAAATGAATGAGGAGATTCTTTATTAAATCTTTCTAAAATATTTTTAAAAGAAAACAAACGGTGAGTGCCAGAAGAGGTAGTTGTTAATTCATTATAAAAATCTAAAGTTTCTTGAAGAGTAAATGTAGACATTGTAAGAAACATATATCTAAAAACATCTTTAGAAGTATAAGAAAGAAAAGCTTCAGAAAGTATTCTAGAAATTGTTTTTGAAGATAAAGTGCTACATTTTTGTTTAATTTTATCCTGAGAGGGATTAGCATAGGCATCCATCATAGGATATTTTTTAGGATCAGATTTAGAAAGATTATAAATATTAGTGATATGAGGTAAAATATTAGGCGTAAGGTCAAGATTCCATCCACCATTTAAATATTCATTAAAAAATAGTGAATATAAATATTTAATATCTGAAGAAGAAATATTAGATAATTGAAATTCTGGACTCATTAGTGTAGGACCAAAACAAATGTTTCCAGGGGCGTGGGAATTAGGAAGAAAGCAAGGGACATACTGACTATCTTCTGAAGTTAGAGAAGAATGAGAAAAATATATGCTCAAAGAGGATGGGTTTTGTGGGTTAAAAACACTAAGAGTCCAAGGAATCCATATCTTAGTAAAATGTGGTTTTCCATAATTAGATATTGAAGTAATATTTAAATCAATTTCTAATTGAAAGGGAGGACGTTCTATAAAATAGTATCCATTAGAAGATATATATCTTACGGCTATTGGATATAAAGGATTTGAAGGGATAGTATTATTTTTAGAATTAGATTCAGAATATAACAATTTAGTAGGAACAGACATTGTCTGAGTAAGATTTAAATCATAAATAATGGGAAAATTATTTTGAGAAGAAAAATTAAAATTATTATATTTAGAAATAATAGGAAATTGTGAATTAAAATTTTGATGATCGGAATCCGACGCCCATTTGCCATTTTGTAACATGACATCGTAACTATCAACAATACATTTTATATGCCTTGAATAACTAGGAAACATTAACTTTTCAATTTCATAAGAAATCGTTTTTGAAGAAAAGTTAATGTCATATTGATTATAAGTTTTATGATCTAAAGTTGAAATATATACCATATTAAACCTCTATTAAAGATTGTATAAAGCTACGTTTTTGAATCTCTGATTTTTGTAAAAGATTATCAATAGATAAAATTTGAGAATCATTGTAACAAGAAATATAACTGTTATATATATTAGTTACTTCTTGAAGAAGAATGTCATAGGTAGCTTGAGTGTCTTTAGGATATTCAAGAACTGATATATTCTCGGAGGTTCTGTCGTTTACGATAAAGAAAATATGAGAACCATCTAAAGATAATGAGTGATAAAGAGATATTGTGAAATATTCTGAAGTATTTTCCAAAGATATTTTATTAGTAAAGATAAGATCTTTTCTGGGGGAATAAATAACACAAGTGGTTTGTGATAAATTAAGCAAGGCGAAAGTACAAGTTGCCACTTTATTATCAGAAGACATGCTCATATGAGAGCAAAAATGATAATTAGGTATTTTGTTTGCAAAATTGAAAGAGGAAGATGTTATATCTAAGGAATCATTTATTACGCTATAATAAGAACATATGGGAGGATTATTTTTGGAAGAAACATTTTTATAATATTCGTGATTAGAGTCTTCAAAAGTGCTAAAAAATGTAGATAAGGGAAAAGACCAAGCGTAGGAATTTGGATTAGTAGGAGAAACAACAGAAACTGCAAAAGATATAGGCTTGTAATTAAGAGAAGGAGGAGGAACAGATAAAGGAGAAGTTGATCTTAGGTATTTAGAATGAAGAGTATAAATAGTGGGAAGAACGTGAGAAATAACAAATGGAGATTTAATGTTAATAAATATTTCGTATGTATTAAAATAATCTAATACACACGTATTTTCTGCGACATCTTCAGTAAAATTAATATAATATTTAGTAACAGGCTCTTCTGAAGATACGTTCAGTTCAAAATAACATTGATTATGATCTGAATCATATTTGATATATACTTGGGAGTTCTCAGAAGAAAAAAGTGTTTCACTAACTGGGAAAACAACGGGAAAATTAGACATAAGTTTATCCTTATAAAAAAAAATTAATACCAAGTAGCAATGCTTTTATTATAAATTTGCTGTTCAAAATCGATTAATTTATCATCAAGCGATTTGCAATGAGATTCAAGATCTGTAATATAATTTTTATAAAATTCTATATCAGCTTCTAAATTAGAAATCTTAGTATTAATTTTAGAAAAATAATTATTGAGATCAGAAGTATCTATATTGATTTGAAAAATATAAGAATTATATACTTCCTTGGTGAGAGGATGTTTTTTTAAAACAACATTAAAACCAGAATGTTCTATGATGTAGGAGTTGTTTTTTAAAGCGTTAATAAACGCTTTGTATGATGAATTAACAATTAATGGATGTATGTTTTTTCTAAAAATGGTTTTAGAAAAAGGATAAAGATAAAAAGATTCTTGACTTGCAGAAACAATATCAATTATCTTTTGAGACATTTGGAGAAGAGTGGGAGAAGTATCAACTGAATTTCCCAAGAAAATTATAGAATCATTAACTTCAAAAGTAGCTAAGTAGTATGAATTCATATCTTCAAGAGAATTAAAATTATTAATGAATGTCATTTTTTACCTCAATAGAATAAATGTTTAGTTTTCCATTCTTTACAAATTCCTTAAAAGAAGAGTTAGATATATGCAAAGATGTTACATCAGAATAAATTGACTTAACAATGGGATATATCTGAGAAAGATATTCCAAATTCTGAAGAAGTTGGCTAGTAGAAGAATCTACAAAAAGCAAACAAGAGGAATCAGGAGTCTGTATTAGATAACTTTGTCTGAGCCATGTCTGCAACGGCTGAGGCAGTATTTGGATTTTCGTCAGCCAAGATTCCCTTTGATGCACTGTGCATTACCTCTAGCATTTCTTTTCTAGATTTTGAAATATTTTGATGGAAAGCAGCTCGCGCTTCGTCGGTAGCAAAAGCCATTTGGGCAATAAGAGCTTCCATAAATACGGCTTGCTCGCCATATCCAAGAATTAAAGTGGCAACTTGTTTTTCAATAGATTCAACAGATTTTTCTAAAGTAGCAATCTTATCATTAATAGCTACATAAAATCCTTGAGCAACATCTTGAAAAAGTTTTGTGATAAATTCTGCAGTTAAAGAATCTAAAGTTGGAATATTGTTAGAAGGAATTTGATCGGACATCAAACTTCATACCAGTCTTGATTATTGGCTACATAAGAATTTAAAGAAAGATCAATAAGATAAGATATTGAACATATTTCTTGACGAGTAACTTTGATTTGGTCAACAGATAATGGAGATTTCATATCGGGAATAAAAGCTCCGCTATCTGATTTGCGCGCTGCAAAGTGTCCGCATTTCCAGACAAAGGAAGAAGAATCGTATTCTTCGGTATTCTGCCAGTAATGCGCTTTGAAAATTCTGGAAACAGGCTTTCCTTCTATAACAGATCCGCCATATGAAACAAAAGATTCAGGAGTTGGAGAACCATTTTTTTCATTTTGAGGATAATTAATCAAAGCAGTATTATTAGATATAGAACGAAGATAGGCACCTAGATCTATAGCGTCAACAAAAACAGCGGTGCTACTAAGTAGTTTGCCTTCAGAGGAAGTTTTGCCAATATCAATCTTCATCTTTAAAGCTTGATGCCAAGGCTTTATAGCTAAAAATCCAGACTGAGTTTTAGTTCTAAACCACTTCTTATATAGATCTTGCTGGTAATCTTTACTGTCAGACTTAATGGGGGAAGAAGTTTCATCTTCATCAATTGAAGATAAAAATTCTTCAATATTTTTAAATAGTTCGCTCATAATATTACCTTTCGTTATCCCCAGGAAACTTTAGAAGAAGTTTTCTGAGACTTTTTACCGAGAATCATTTTAGCATCTTCCATTTGAGCTGTCGATGCCCAATCCCACTGCTCAAGAGCATAGACATACATGTTCATAACCATGTCATTATGTTTTATCCAAATAGTATTTTTGGTACGAGGAACATAATCTAGTATGTCTTTGGTTGTAATTGGACGGAAAGAATCGGAAGTAACATAGAATTTAGTTTCCTTAATAAGAGATACTATCTCTGCACCAGTCATATATTGAGTTGCTTGAGCTAGAGCATCATAATCGTATGAATGATCAGTATCTATCTTGCTTAAGTGTATTCTAAAAATATGAGAACGCTCTTCGAAAGATGGCAAACCAACAAACATGATTTTGTCAAAACGATCAGCGCGAAGCATCTCGGGTCGAAGAGAGTCTAAGGAGTTAGCGGCGCACAAAAGAAAAGTATCTTCTGGAAGTTCCTGAAGACCAGTTAGAAATTCTCCATGAACACGATCAGTAGTACCACCGTCAACATGTGATGAACTATTACCGCCAGAAAGATCTCTGCCAAATTCGTCAATCCAAACGCAAAGAGGAGACATTGCTCTAATCTGCTTAAAAACAAGTCTCATATTAGCTTCTGATTGGCCAATGAAAGAATTCATAACTTGGCTAATACCAGTTCTAGCAAGATCAAGATGAAGTTCATTGGCAGTGGCTTGACAAATGGCAGACTTACCAGTACCTGGAATACCAACCATCAGCATGCGGCGAATAGGAGTGATTCCATAGGATTTAGCTTTTTCTTTATCGTTCCATAATATGGAAGTGCGCCGAATAATATCTTTGATATTATCAAGACCACCTATATCTTGAAAGGATATATTAGGTTTGATAATTTCAAGAATACCGTTCTTTTTAATAGATGACATTTTTTGGTCATAAACAAACTTAGAATCAAGAATGCCAGTGGATACTACGGAAGTTAAGCAAAGATCTATAAATTGAGATTCTGATAATCCCAATCCAGCATGGACGAGATCTTTAACATTTTCAGAAGAAATTAATCTATCATGAGCAGAAGAATTAATATGTGAAACTATAGTAGTAAGTTCTGCTATTGTAGGAATGATATCTTCAATAGTGGAAAAGTAATGAGCATAATGCTCGGGGCAATCTTGATTACTAAAAAAAACCAACTGAAGAGGCATGAGATCCATATCGTCTGTCCAAAAGGCTTTACGATATAAATTTTTAGCCATAGAAATAATAGGAGCAAAGGATGGAACGATAGCGTTTGGATCGCCAATAACATTAATAAAATAAGTTTTTGGACGAGAAGAATCTAAT
>Ga0169931_10015621_pt1 | contig 10144 bp, 12 predicted proteins | sample Kivu_15m_20L_FD_129675 | JGI IMG/M metagenome (GOLD analysis project Ga0169931, IMG submission 129675) | Freshwater microbial communities from Lake Kivu, Western Province, Rwanda to study Microbial Dark Matter (Phase II) - Kivu_15m_20L... | ecosystem: Environmental > Aquatic > Freshwater > Lake... | reverse complement strand
GCTGTCGCGCGATCAACAAAGGTGGCCAGCCTTGGTCACGCTGCGCTTAGTACAAGTCTGGCCGGGAGCACCATAGCCGCAAGAGCGGTCAGGACGGGCAGCAGGAAGAGAAGGACGAGTATCGCCCGGGTCGCTCCATGTTCTCCGTCTATCGCGCCGGTTTTCTTCACCACTCCGCAACTGACCAGCTCCTTCACGTCACCACTACCGTACGTTGGATCCGGATAGAGGTAGATCAGACCGGCCATGTCGTCGGCGCCGAGTCGCGTTGTTCGCGCGTTGCGCGAGTAACCCATGATGGCGCCGTAATTGGTGTGGCTGTGCCCGAGTCCGATGCAGTGGCCGATCTCGTGCACGAGGGTGTAGGCGAGGTTTTTCGCGTCCGTCTTGCGATCTGCGATCACGATGTCGCAATCGACGATGGTGTCCTCGGAGTCTGTCGGTACATAAGGCGCCGCATAGGCCGCCGTCGTGTGATTGGCGCTCTTCTCCACAACGATCGCATTGACACCATCTTCCTGGGTCACTTCCGGCGTCCCGCGCGTCACCGTCATCTGAAGAAACGATCCGGGAACGCTGTTCCATTGATCAAACGCCTGCTGCAGAAGTTCTGCCATGAACGCTGTGTCATCAAGGTTTGCAAATTGCCCGCCCTGGTAGTCCCCCTTCTCAGTGATCGCAGGCGCGGTTCCGTTCCAGACGAAGTTGACCACCGGCGATGCGGGTGATGCCGGTAGCGTGGCCCGCTTCGAACCGAGCAGCACAAATCCAGTCTGCAGATGAAACATTGTCAGGATCACCAGAGCTCGCATGAGTTTTGCGTTTTTTTCCATGGCTCGACGTGCCCCTCCCTGCTGGTCACACATGATCCGGAAAGCGCCCATGCACGGCATGCTCATAGCGCCATTCCCGCGCCGATGCGCAGGGCATATGGGCTGATCAGCCCACCTCCGGCAATACCGAGAGCTTGCTTGAACTCCGCATTGAATCGGATGCGGCCCGTTCCTGCCTCGTAACCGAAACCGGTGTATCCACCGAGACCGACGCCGTTCGCGTTGATCACGAGACCGCCGCCGCCGCTGACGTAGATTCCTTCCGGGCCCTTCCAGCGCTGTCCAAAGAGCAACCCCGGGACAAGCGCGACGTTGACTTCGAAGTTGCGACTCGTGAGCCACGTCACTTCGATGTCCGGCACTCCGGGCGGTATCGACATTGGATTTGGCCCGCCGTTGCCTGCCCCGGGTGGACCAAGGCGCATGGTCAGCACATCCTCAGCTTTGGCGACGTTTGAACCGATGAACGTGGTCAGGGCGAGGAGAAACACGACGATCAGGCTGCGCAGCATCGGAGTTTGGAGTTTCATTTGATCTGATACCCCGCGCCGATCGCGATCACCTGCTTGCGACCTGTCGAAAGCAGGATTCCCGCCTCGCCGGCGAGATAGAGGTGTGACTCCCAACTCGCCGACAGTTTCAGAAGTCCGAGATCCGGGACTTCTGCGCGCATGCCGACAATCGCACCGAGGTTGTACTTCGTTTCATCGCGACTGGCATCCCGGTCGGCGCCAGAGAAATCGATCTCAGTTGATTCCATGAGAGCTGTGAGTCCGAATCCTGCGTGGACATACTTGAGGCCGAAGATGGGCAACCGACGCACGGCCGATACGATGTACGTTCGCTCGATGACCGGTCCAAACTCACGCCCGTAGACGAAAAGTCGTCCGGCGTACTTGTCTCCCTGAGCAACCTCGATGCCGGCCGTGGGGCGAAACCGATCGTCCCCCTCCTCGACACTTCCCGCGAGAAGACTGACACCATGCGTGAGCGCGTGCGCCGAGCCCGAGTTGAAGAGCAGAGCAAGCGCAAACGCCACGGTTGCGCCGACGAGTGAAAGGGTCTGCGTTGCGCCAGGCCTTGCGAGCAAGTTCGCCGGACTGTGATAATCTGTACGCAAGAACCGCCAGCCGTCCCGTGATTGGAGTGAAGTTTCTGTGAGCGTTTCGCCGCGAAAATCGTCGGGCAGCCCCGCAGCAGATGCCGCAGGCGAGTCCGAAAATGCGCGCCATGCGCCGCGGCGGGACTCGTTGCGCGAAATCAGCATTGAATCCCTGCTCGACAATTCAACCTCCGACTTTGATCTGTGGCTCGACGTCAGCGGACGGCTCGTTCTTTTCGCTCCGGCGCCGTATCAGTGGACGCGAGCGGAGCTGACGCGCCTTCTGGCCGAAGGTCATCGCAAGCTGTTTTATTCTACTGAAGACCAGAGCAAAGTCGAGGCGTTCGTCCGCATTGCGGCCATCCCGCGCGTCGACCCGGGCCTTCCTCCGGCTGGCCGCATCCTCGGCCTCACCGATGCTGCCGCTGAACTCACTCGCGTGCTTTATGAACATCCGCTCTCAGGCAGCGCCCTGAAAAAGGGCAAGGAAATCGCAAGCGGTATGGTGACGACAATCACCGAAGATCCGGCCTCGATCGCGGCTCTCGGCAAACTCGCGCATCATGATTATTACACCTACTATCACAGCGCGCGTGTTGCCGCGTATGCACTGGCGATTGCGCTGCACATGTCCGAGCGTGCGAAGGAGCACCTTGAGGCCATCGCGCTTGGGTGCATATTTCACGATGTCGGCAAGAGTCGCATCGACCTCGCCTTACTGAACAAGCAGGGACCGCTCACTCCCGAGGAGTGGACGGTGATGCGCCAACATCCACTGTTTGGTGCTGAATCTGTGCAGGGCTCGGTTCTCGAGATGGTTCCGCTGGAGATCATCACGCATCACCACGAGAAGCTCGACGGTGCCGGCTATCCGCACAATCTGTCCGGTCAGGAGCTCCTGCCCGAAGTGCGCATCGCCGCATTCGCCGACATATTCGATGCATTGACGACCAATCGTCCGTATCAGGTGAGTCGCACGCGCTTTGAAGCACTCGACCTGATCAAGAACCGCATGCTCGGTTTTCTCGATCGCGATGTCTACAAGGCCATGATCGAAATCCTGAAGCTTGCCGACTCTGGTGGCAAATCATGAGCTGGGTTTGCCCGCGCGGCGCGGTCTTTCTCGTCGTTTTCTCAGCGCTGTTCCCTGCGAGTGCGGCCGAGGCTCAGCTCGCCTTGTCGCTGAGCGGCGGTCTCAGTGATCCCGGCACTGAGCCGATCATTGACGAAGAGGACAGCGAGGATAAAGCGTTCCTGCCGGGAGTGAATACCGCCAGCTCACCGGACGAGGACGATGCCGATGTCGAGTCGGAGCTCGCCCTCGGTGATGCCGAGATTCGCGCGCTGCGTCCAAGTCTTGTGGCGCTCTCCGCTGGCGAAGCATGGCCATGGCAGATGATTGCTCTCGAGGCTGGATTTCCGCTCGGTCCCCAGCGGATGTTGTCCGTGTTTGCCGGCGGCGGAAACTTTGCCGAGTCGGGGGCTCGTCGTTCGCGCGGAGCGGCCAACGTGATCGCCGACGCAAGGGGGTTTGGCGTCGCGCTGCGGCATTATCTCGAACGGGCTCCGCGCATCTCGGGACAAGTTGCCCTCTCGTGGAATACGTGGAGCGGACGGGTGGAGCCGCTCGGTGCCGCAACCGACGAAGCCGATCCGGGCGAGCGCCTCCTGCCCGGGAGTTTTCGACTCACCGGTCTGACTCTCGCTCTTGCCCCAGCTCTGTCACGCAACTGGCCAAATGGATTCTATTTTGAATGGACGCCGGTCGGACTCCGACACACGTTCCGTCTGTCCGAAAGTTACTCCCGCGACACGAACCTTGAGGGTCCTGTCGAACGCTGGATTTTCCGCACAGAAGTTTACGGCTTCATCAATTTCAAACTTGGCTATGCCTTCTGAGCTGCGGTCAGCACGTCGTTTGCGATGTCCTCGGGTTTTTCGAGGCCGATGCTGAAGCGCACCAGCTGCCGGTCGATGCCGATCGCTGCCTTTTCTGATTCGCTCTGATTTCGATTCGTCGTGTGCCACGGCATCGTCGCGGACGACTCCGTGCCGCCGAGGCTTGGCACATCGGCGACGAGTTTGAGCCGTCTGAGCATCGCTTCCACGTTGACCTGGGGCGCAAAGCGCACAGCCACCATGCCGCCAAATCCATCGGGGAAAAAGCGCGCGATCGCCGGGTCAGGTGAACCGTGCCAGACTTCGGCAACCACACTGCGTGCGTTGCGCATGGCCTCAGCAAATCGTTTGCCGCCATCTTCGTGTGCGCGCATGCGGATCTCGAGAGTGCGCAGTCCACGCAGGAGCTGTGCGCATGAACTTGCCGGCAGAAACCCACCGAGAAGCTTTGCCACCTCACGGATCCGCGTGGCCAGTTCCGTTGACGTTGCAAGGCAACCGGCAACAACATCGGAATGACCGTTCATGTACTTCGTCGCACTCTCGATCACGAGATCGACGCCATGCGCGATGGGGCGGCAGAAGATCGGCGAGGCAAACGTGTTGTCGCACATCACCCGCGCACCGACGCGTCGTGCAGCGGCGACGGCACGATCGATCCGCTGTGGCGTGCAGAACGGATTGGAGATGCTCTCGAAGTGACAGAGTTTCGTGCGCTTTGTGATCGCGTCCGGCCAGTCTTCGATCCGCGCAAACTTTACCGTGACTCCCCAGGGCGTGAGGACGCGGGTGAGGAGTTGTTGCACGCCGCCGTAGCAGTTTTCCTGAACAAGCAACTCATCGCCTGGGGAGAGCAGGGTGAACACGGCCGCGGACACCGCAGCCATGCCGGAACCAAACGCGATTGCCGCTGGGCTGCCGTGGAGTCGTGCTGCCAGCGCTTCAAGTTCGGCGTGTGCCGGCAGATTGCCGAGTCGCGCGTAGACCGGGTAGTCGCTCGTCGCGCCGGTACGAAACGTCACACTGGTTTCCGTGGCACCAATGATTCCACTGCCGACGCGATGCTCTGCACCCGCGTGCTGCAGGGTTGTTGAAACGGCGTCGTACTTGCCCTGTTCGGATGGTTGCTCGTTTCCCAACCTCCCGTGCGGCTCGTGGGTCATGTCGGATTCTCCAGAAAAGTATCGGTGAGCGGTTCGAAGCGTCTCGCGCAGGGGACAGCATGACGTCCGACGCGGCGGATTGCCACGACTCTTGCCAAAACTAACCATAACCATCCAAATTGGAAATTGGCCAGCTGGTCAAGATTTTCCTTGAGACCGCCGAACACTGTGGTTAAGATCGTCGCAAGAAAATCAGTTTCTGTTTGGTGCAACGACCTTTTTTCGGGGGGGAGATGGTCATGACGCACGTTCTTCGTTCGCGTTTCACGCGGTCCAGTTTCAATCGAGTCGTGAAAGGAAGGCGCACCGGGCGTCTCTTCGCACTGCTCTTCACGCCTGCATTTGCATTTGGCGGCGTTGCCCTGGCTGGCACAGGTGGGCTCACCTTGTCCGAGCTGGAGGCCGCACTGAGCAACAAGTCGAAGCCTGGCACATGGCGAGCAGCCGACACCGGAGTTCGCGAGCAGTTCTTTCCGGGCGGAGTCCCGGCCGCGGAAGAATTGAAATCACGGGCGACATCTCCGTTCGGTCTGGCCGCCGGCTGGGATGATCTGGAGTTCTTCGAAGCCGAGGGCGACGTCGCCACACCGGCTGATCTGCCCGCGCAGTTTGACCTGCGCAACGTGAATGGCCAGAACTTCCTGCCGCCCGTGCGCAATCAGGGTCGCTGCGGCAGCTGTGTGGCATTCGCAGCGATTGGTCAGCTCGAAGGGGTGCTGAATCGCAGCGCGGCTCGTCCAGGACTTGACCTCGATCTTTCAGAACAAAAGCTCTTCAACGAAATCGGCACCTGTGACACCGGCTCGTGGCCGTCTGCTGCCGCAAGCGAGCTGCGCGCCAACGGCGTTCCTGACGAGGCCTGCCAACCCTATACCAGCGGTCGTCTTGGTGTTGACGGAGACAACCGTGCGAGTTGCCGCGACATCGCGTCGCGCAGCTGGAAAATCACCGGCTCATCAAGCATCGGCACGTCTTCAATCAAGCGTGCACTCCAGTCGGGCCCCGTCATGACGACCATGACCGTCTACGAGGACTTCATGTTCTATGCGGGAGGCGTCTACCGTCGCACGACGGGAGCTTCTGTCGGTGGTCATGCGGTGGTGATCGTCGGCTGGGACGATGCCCAGCGTGCCTGGATCGCCCGCAACTCCTGGGGCACCTCCTGGGGCGAGCAGGGTTACTTTCGCATCGCCTACGACGACATCAGCGGCGTCGGGCGTTCCGGCCATTCGATGACAGTTGCAACCCCGGTGCTTGCGGCGAAACTTCTTGCGCCAGTCGCCGGATCGGTCGTGAGCGGCAGGATCCTTGTCGAGTTTGATCCGCTTGGACGTGAACGCTCAACGGCACTCGCCTGGCAGATGGTCAATGTGGCTGACGCCAATTCCCGAATTTCCGGATCGATTGTCCCGGGTCAGATGGTTTCGAGCGTGGACACATCCGCACTGCCGGACGGTGTCTATGAGTTTCGCCTTGGGGCGAGCAGTGCGGCCTCGGTTCGTCCCTGGTTTGCCCGCGTCTCCGTCCTGAATCACGAACAGGATATGAGCGTCACGATCGAGCCTGACTTCGACGCTACGCAACCGATCAAGGACCGGGTCGTCTTCGGCGTGCGCTCGACGACATCCGCTGTTCCGCTGACCGCGGCCATCGTCGAGATTACGGCAGCCGACGGTACGCTGGTGCGCTCTGTGACGCTCGAAGATCCGGGTCCGCTCAGCCAGGCTTCATGGCGCACCAAGGCCGTGGCCAATGGGGTCTACACGATTCGCGTGCGGGGTCGCGTGGGTGATCTTGCCGAAACGGTTTCCGCGCCGTTGACGCTCACCGTGGCAAACTGACTCGAGAACGTTTTTGCGCCAGTGATCGGCAGAGCTCGAATCTTCGGCTCTGCCGATTCTTTTTCGTCAGATGACAGTTGCGACAAATCCCCGTATCGTCTTCCGTGTCGTTGTCGCAGGCCTGAACCGGCCGATTGAGCTTTGCGAAAGGAAAGATGGAATGAAGGGCGATCCAAAAGTTATCGAGATTCTGAACGAAGTTCTCACGGGTGAGCTGACTGCAATCAACCAGTACTTTCTCCATGCGCGCATGTGCAAGAGCTGGGGCTACGATAAACTCGCCGACAAAGTGCACAAGGAATCGATCGATGAAATGAAGCACGCAAGTGCGCTGACCGATCGGATCCTCTTTCTTGAGGGACTGCCGAATCTTCAGCGTCTTGGCAAACTCAAGATTGGCGAGACGGTTCCAGAGCAGCTGGAGTCAGATCTCGCTCTCGAGAACGAGGCGATTCCGCGCCTCAGGAAGGGCATCAAGATTTGTCTCGAAGCCGCTGACCATGGCAGCCGCGAACTGCTTGAGCACATTCTGGTCTCCGAAGAGGAACACACCGACTGGCTCGAAGCGCAGATCGGACTGATCAAGGAAATGGGCAAGGATCATTACCTCGCGCAGCAGATTCACGGTTGATCGCCGCAAAACATCCGCAACGAGAACGGCGCTGATGGGATCCATCAGCGCCGTTGGTTTTCTGTATCGATGATCGAATGTCGTCCGGGTCAGCCGGTCGCCTTGTCCGATGTTCCGGAGCTCGACTCGGTCTCAGACTCCTCGACCACGCGCTTCACGTCACAAATGCATGAGCCACAGGCTTTGCCGGCCTGACAGTGGTTCATGACTTCATGGACGCTCATGCCGCTTTTTGCCAGCTGGCGAAGCTTTCGATCAGTGATGCCAGCGCAGATGCAGACGAACATATGAAAGCAACTCCCGAGGTGGATCCAGTTCTGGCGTCGCTGCCCTGGTGCTTCAACCCAGCTGCCGCGCCCAAATCCCTTATCGGCATAATCTTAATTAAATTGAGAATCATTTTCAATGTCAACATACACGATTGCTGTGCCAATCGCAGGCTCTGGCGGTTAACCAAAAAAATCTATTTATTCAGTATGTTGGGAGAATTGTACAGTAGGGGAACAGGGAGGCCCCGAGGTGTGTCGGTGCGGCTGTATCAGGCGATTTCAGAAGAAATGGCGTCCTGAACCTCATCTGCGTTGCAGTAGGCCATGCGTCCCCCTGCTCCCACGCGCGCGTTGACGAGCTGGGCGATCGCCTGCGGCGCCATCCCCTCACGGGCGAGTCCTTTGGCGACGCGAGCGAAGAGTGCATCGACCTGATCGTTGCCAGCGGCCTGTTCGTCCGCGTTGTCGAAGGCCTGCGCGTAGAGCTTTTCGAGGTCCACGTTTTTCCAGGCATCGCTCGAGGCCGTTTCACGAATATTGCCGAGCTTCACTTCGAGGGCATGGATCCGGGCCAGAAGGCTGGCGGCCCAGTCCGGACAGACGGGCACGGACGTCGTTTTGGAACGGGGTTCAGGGCCGCGATCGAGATCCATGCTGATATGCTCCGGTTGGTTTCGGGTCGGGGAACGGCTGAAACTGCGATCAGGCAGGCTTCCTAACAGATTGTGCGGTTTCGCGCTGCCCATTTCTTCCGCAGAAACGGAGCGGGGGAGCCTTACGACTCCCCCTGACCCCTGCCACCAGATCCCCCCTCCGGTGACAGAAGTTTTTCTGCAATGAAGAAAACCCCGAAACATAATCAGCGTAAGGGCTGTGTGCGACGTCGGGAAGTATCTTGGGAAGGATCAAGAAACAGTAAAGATATCAAGCAGATGCTTGCATCAGAAGCGAAGCTTGGTCAGGCGTGGGGTGCGTGCGTTTGAGAAAGCGCAACAATATTCAAGTCTTGAAGAATATCTTGTCGATCTCGACCGTCCGGTTGCGGATCAATCTTCATACCCGCCGCGACCAACGCGCTGCCTTTGACGCTTTTTCTCACCCTGCTGCTTTTTGGCGGCATGCCGACGTTCGGTGGATCCACGCGTTGGTTTCGTCTTTTTGCGTTTGCGCGGCGGAACGGCGACCGCGGTGAGCATCGCCACGAGCTTTGCGACACACTCCTCGGCGTTGCGAGCCTGATCGCGATGCGAGTCGCTCGTGATGAATACGTCGCCTTCAGCGGTCATTCGGTTCTTGAACGCGGCGAGAAATCTCTCCTCGAGATCGGGAGTCATGATGGCTGAAGTTGCGACGTGCCAATACAGCAGCGCCTTGCTGTTGACCTTGTTGACGTTCTGGCCGCCAGGGCCGGAGCTGCGCGCAAATTGAAAGCGCAGTTCACGCCGCGGCAACGCAAGGCGCGCTGTGATCCACACGAAGTTTGCGTCGTCTTCGGGCAGCACGGCAGCCTCTCTGGACAGTGAATGGACGGACAGAAGATCAATCACACGTCAGAATATTCTGGCCCGAGTCGCTGGGTTTGGCAAAGAAATGAAAGGGGAGCGTTCCTCTTTCGAAACGCTCCCCTTCGTTTGGAGGCTGCTGAAAATGTGTCGCTCGCGGTGTTGGCTTCGGCGCTCCGGGCTTCGTTTACCGCAAGTAAACTCCAGTCCTCGCGCCTCGCCGCCTTGCGATCAACACATTTTGAGCAGCCTCAGGAAATGTGTCGCTCGCGGTGTTGGCTTCGGCGCTCCGGGCTTCGTTTACCGCAAGTAAACTCCAGTCCTCGCGCCTCGCCGCCTTGCGATCAACACATTTTGAGCTGCCTCAGGAAATGTGTCGTTCGCGGCGTGTTAGCCTTACTCTGCGATCGACAGTTTCGCGAACGTCTCAGGCTTCAGCTGCTCAGAAAAGTCCTGGACGATCAGGCTCATCGGGATCGCCATGTTGTATGTGCTCTGGCCGCCCCAGTGAAGCGCGACCGCGTAGCCCGTCCTGCGATCGAGAACTGGTGAGCCAGAAGATCCACCTTCGGTGTCGCAGGTATGGGTCAGAGTGTGGCGCTCATCCATGACTTCCGTTTCGATCGTGCGCAGTTTGCAGTCGGCGCTGCGATCGACTTCCATGGTGCGGGCCCGGGGATGGCCAGCCAGGACAAGAGCCTGGTTGACGCGGATGGCGCCGGCCCAAAGCGTGACGTAATTGCGATCGTCTTCTGGCGTAACGCCTTCCGAATTGGCCACGAGTTCCACTTTGTAAAGCGCGTAGTCAAGGTTCAGATTGTGATGAATGACTTCGACACACTTGAACGTTCTGCGGTCGGCAGCAGCCACGTCGTCCTGGTAGAACTGTGTGAATTGAATCTCT
>Ga0169931_10015620_pt1 | contig 10144 bp, 9 predicted proteins | sample Kivu_15m_20L_FD_129675 | JGI IMG/M metagenome (GOLD analysis project Ga0169931, IMG submission 129675) | Freshwater microbial communities from Lake Kivu, Western Province, Rwanda to study Microbial Dark Matter (Phase II) - Kivu_15m_20L... | ecosystem: Environmental > Aquatic > Freshwater > Lake ... | reverse complement strand
GGATCATCGGCTGTCTGAGTGTTTGGCAACCGGACTTCAGTTGTCGTCCCTTCACTTACGGTCGAAAGCACTGGACGCTCGACTTTTGCTCTGACTGTTGGTGGTTGGGACACTTCTGGCTCTCGTTTGATTACTGGGGATTTACTACCCGCTTTCAAACCATCAACTTTGGGTACACCACCCGGGCGAGGGGGTTTTGACTTTGGGGAGAAACCCCCAAAATGATCTTTACCGCGTGGGTTCCCAGGTCGATCGACTGGCGCTAACTTGGCCGGCTTTTTTTTCCAAAAGTCGTAGAGGAGCCAAACAAGAATGAGGATAAATACGAGTGTCAAGAACACCTGAACAAAGGGGATCCAAGCCCCCTTAACGTTCTCCTCTTGAGACTCTGGCTTGGCTTCCTCTTGAGACTCTGGCTTGGCTTCCTCTTGATACTCTGGCTTAGCTTCCTCTTGAGACTCTGGCTTCGCTTCCTCTTGAGACTCTGGCTTCGCTTCTTGCATCGCATCCGGTTTTGGCGCATCTGTCGTTATTATTTCAGGCGACGAGGTAGATGCTCCTTGCCTCTGGTCGTCGACATCTTGGCCAACTGGTGTGCAGCCGCTTAAGGAAAAAAACGCGACAAATAGAATCGGAAGTGCTAAACCAAAAAAAGCTTTATTGATGCCTGAGTGAAATGACTTTTGCACAAAAATCACTTCACTTCGACTGCGCAATATTTGGACCGTTGTTACATTGTGTCAAGCGGCACCGCGGTTGTACCTGGTGGCGCTTGTTGAACGATCAAAGTCGGCGAAGACGAGCTGCTCGAATTCACGATGGTATTCGTAAGTGACTTTAAAATTTCCTTCAGTGCATTTCCTGGGTCAACCCCTTGGTTGGCGATAAACGCAGCCTTCGTACCAATCTTTCCTATCACAGCTGCGTTGGCACCTGCTACACCAAATGCGATGATGTGTGGCGCCTGAGGGTTGGAGTTCTTATCAGTAAGTGCCCGATGGTTTGCTTCCCAATCGTCAGTAGGTTCGCCATCAGTAATAAAGAACACCGCCGGTCGATAAACCTGCATGCCTTGCGACTTCATATTGGCTATATCACGTGAAATCACGACGCGTAATAGATTGAAAGCTTCGCCATAGTTCGTCATTCCTTTTGCCGCGCAGCCTGGCATGGCTTGCACGTCGGAGAGATTCGACAATGGCAACAATTCTTCAGCTATGTCCGAAAATGTAATCAATCCGATTCGGCACTTATCGGAAACTAGAGGGTCACCAGCGATGGTCGCATGGAGCTCGGGCAACCCTCTATTTACAGCATCAATACCGCCATTGGCGTCCATCGAGCCAGATTCGTCACACAAAATGTAGAACGGTAAAACTGCATTGCCGGCTGTCTCTTGCATAGTCTCTTTCCTATTCTGTCTATTGATTCGACTTGTTGGGCATTTGGATTGTTGGCCGTGCTCTCGCAGGAGCAGGCTGAGCGGGTGGTGGCGGCTGACGTACCGGATTTACAGGCGGAGTCGACGCAACGTTCGGATGAGGGGTTTGATAATTTGCGCTTGTTGTGTTTACGGCACCACTCTTTTTTCGACCGAGCATCAAAACCGTGTTTCCAATTTGTAACGTCCCTCCAACCGGTAACACACCATTTTGCGTTTGTTGTCCGTTAATAAGAACCGGCGTCGCCCCGCGCATGCATTCGACACTCAAACCATTTGCAGTTTTGGTTGCCCGAACATGTTGCTCGGTAATCAAAGGATCCTTTGTTAAAGTCACCGCAACCGTGCGCGCGCAACCGATAACAGAAGTCTGATCAAACAGCACGAACTGCATTCCTCTAGCCTCGCCACTCACCAGCTCAAGATAGAAGTCGGTAGATGCAACATCGAGCAGGCCCACGAAAAGTCCCATGAGCAAACCAATTAGAACGATTCCAATGAACCTCGAGAGACTCGCGCTGCCGTCACTGGAAAGCTGATCGAACAACAAACCACCAATCAGTCCACCCCCCAAACCACCCAATGCACAATTGCGAAGACGAATGGCCGAACGAAAACCAATTCCGACAGCGACTCCACCCAGCCCGCCAACAACGCCCCATGCAATTGTTCTCGGAACCACAAAACTGTCGCTGTCCTCGAGCATTACCTCATAAATTTTTTGAGCGATTGCACCCGCTATCAAGCCACCGATTATCAAAGCCGGAAGTGACGTAAAGATATTCGTCTTCGACTTCTCGACATTTTTCTCGCGCACGCCTTGAGATGCGCTCAGCGCAAGTCCAAGCCCGACAATGATAAGCATGAACCAAACCGCTGTCTGTCTGATCAGGTCACCAGATGTGCAACTTTCAAGTTCGCAATCGAAAAATGTCGGTGAATCAGGATTCTGGATTACCTCAGAAAGAGCGAATCCAGCAACTCCTCCAACTGCACCGGCGATCGTCATCACCTTTAGCACTGAATTCGAAGCCGATGAACCCTTCACCTGCTTCCCAATTGACGAAAAATCAAACCCCATATTAATCCCGCCTTCGCCTTCAAAAACCGTAGCCCGCAATCCCAAATGCTCCAAATCGCTTTTGTATTGAAATTGCGAGGTAGTAACGTGCGAAGATGCCCTCCCGCGAACCTTACCGGGATCGTTTCATCGAATATTTTCACTAATGCTTTCCCCTCAATTCCCCAAAGTCAGTCGAGGCGATGTCGTAGGTAGTGGCGGAATGGGTTCGGTCTACGCCGATCCCCGAAACGACAGTTTCTTCCTCAAAAAATTCAATGCGCCTCTAACCGGCGAGCAGGCTGCAATGCTCTTGAGGTTGATCGAGGTTCAGCGGTGGGCCCGCCCAAGCGAGAGGGAAACATTACTAACTCGATTTAGTTGGCCGATAGAAGGCTTTGGCAGTGCCGACAACATAATTGGCTATTCGATGCCTAGAGCTCCGGACGACGCGTACTTCGATCTTACAGTGGCTGGTCGCGCGAGGAGACCTCTCCTTCAGTTGAAATACCTAATGGATAGTCGGTACTTTGCAGGAAAAGCGATCACATCAGCAAAGCCGGATGTCAATGAGCAAGATCGTCTCGAGATGGCAATCGATTTAGTTGATGCAATTCAGGTGATTCATCACCACGGTTTGGTCTATGGCGATGTTTCGAGCAATAACATGTGCGGTCGGCTCGGACGAAGTCCGTCCGTATTTCTTCTCGATGCTGACTCGATAGTCACCCCTGACATCCGCGCAAAAAATCCTGTACGAACCCCCGGCTGGACGATACCGAACAATCTCAACCCGATTGAAGCAGACCGCAGTCTGATTTCGTTGTTCATCTGGCGCTTCATGCTCGAAGATCCAAACGCAAATCCGAAAGCTACCGACACGTCAAGATTTCACCTCTCTGAAGCAAGAAACTTTGTGGGCACCCTAATAGATTGTTATCAACACGGCAACGAAGCAGACTTCACTGAACTGTCGCATGCGCTTCGCCTTGCCCGCGATGACTCAAGGGATTCGCTTGCAATCATTCGTGCCGTCGATTCCTGCTTCGCGCGCAATGTGGCACGCGAAGCGATCGAGGCAAAGACAGATTTCGAAAAGAGTGTTGTTGCCAAGGCTCAGTCACAAATCGTTTTTGAAAGACTTGTAGAAAGCAGCTCGGGAAGTCGTCAGCGGATTTTGATATCACGATCGGTGCATCGCGTCGACGGATTCAAACTTGACTTGTCACCAACAATCACACTTTCAGCGCCACCAACAACGAGTCTCGAATTGCGTCAGATGATTCTTGATGCACGCGAATCAGAACTCGCATCACACCTTGCAAATGGTTTGATCAAAAATCTCGAATCGGAGACGTGGCTACCTCGCGCAATCGAGCATGCCATTATTGAAGCAGGAGTCGCGACCTTGAGTACTAGAAATAGTATCGAAAGCTCAGTGATCCATTGGACTTGGCCCGCTGCGCCATACGTAAATTATGCCGAGCTTCGCATCAAATTGAGTTCGGGCAAAGTGTTGGTAGAAAAAATCAACCGAGATCCACGTAAGCCCGATTCTGAGCGATCACTTCAACTAAAGGGCGGAGGAAAGCTTCAGGTAGATCTTGTCATGGGCGTGAAGTCGCCCAGCCAGAATATTTACCTTGCCGCTGACAAACTTCGACACGAAGTAAATGTTCTTTCACCGCCACGACCGACGTCACTAGCCCTAGCTTCCCAGCAAACCGATGACGATGCCGCCATTATTGACCTCGAAGAACAACAACGTCTCAAAGAGCTCGCAGAAGCTAATGCCCGAACGGCAAAGAGGAACAAAATCTTGGCTGCAGCTGCCTTGATTTTGGTAGTCCTCGGTGGTGTCCTGGGATACTCACTACTACCAGAGCAAGTAGAGGAAGACTTGTGCAACGAGGTTTCGCTGTCAGAAATAGATAAGTGCTCATACGCACTAAATGGAGCGATCAGCACAAGCGACTTCTACAAAATTTCCAATTTTGGGTTTTTTGTAGTACACAAAGAGTCTCTAAAAGTCACTGAGGAAGGGTAAGAGAAATGCCAGTTTGCCAAAACGGTCATGATCAACCCGACTTCGCCAAATTTTGTGGCACCTGCGGATCACCAGTCAATGCAACCATCGTGCTAGACCAAGATGCGGCCGATACTGAGCCGACAAGCTCTGACGTGGTTACGCCAATTGATCTCGATTTGATGGGTGATGAAAATGATGCGGCGGATACTACCGATGGCAATGCAGAGCAAGATGAGGCTGACTCGGTCGACGTCGCTACGCCTGACGATGATGACGTGACGGATGACAAGACCGACGATGACGTAGACACAGTTATTGACCTGAGCGGTGACAACGAGGATCTGACGTCAAGCCCTGTTCTATCAACAATTTTTGGTACAACCGTTAATGCGTCTGCGATGCAATTGCTGCACGATTGGGCTGAAGAAATTGATGAGCTTGACGACCCATATGTCAAAGGTCTTACGACTGCTGTTGGGCGTCGCGATGATTTATCTGTATGGGCATCTTTAGACCCCCTTGAGCTCCTACCAGTTTCAAAATCAAAATCGTGGAGTCGTCTTGGTCAGATTTCAAATGTGATCTCTGCAATTCGCAATATTTTAGTTTTCGTACCGGTGCTTCTCACTTGGTATGCGATTGGCAAGGCTCTTGACGCTTTCGGCACTTTCACACAAATTTATGCAAATGAGAAACCCGGTGAGAGTCGTGAATTCAGTTTTATAGGCTTTTGGCAAAACCCCACCGACTATGCATCCAAGTATTTGACAAAAGCTGGTCAAGTGGGAAAAGACTGGCAACTCTCAGAATCACTCTGGATCGGCGAGGTCGCGAGACTTGACGCACTGATAATTTTCCTTATCATTCTGCTGACGGCTGTCAGTGGCGCACTCACATGGTTCTCAGAAAACCGAGAATCAATTGCACTCGAGAAAAGCGACCGTAAGCGAGTCGAAGTCGGCCTAGCGATTGCATCATCTCTGCATGGCAAACGACAAGCTAATCCTGAGTCAATTTCCGAGGCTCTTGCTGAAGCATTGAACGACTTGACCCAAGCAGCTCGAGACGTTAACGAAACTGCAAGTCGACTTGAACAAGCATCAATGGGCGTCGAATCCTTGACGCCGAGAATTGAAATTCTAAATAGCCATACTGAGCAACTAGTTTCTCAGACTGCTACTTCAGTCTCAAAAGCCGTTAGCGATCTTGTCATTTCAGTTCAAAACCTAAATTCGTCGGTAGGTGGCAATGTAACAGCGCTCTTCACCGAGGCCGCTAATACTCTCGAAGAAGTAAGCAAACAACTTGCACGTACAAGTAATTCAGCCGAGTACGGAATTAAACAATTGCGTGACGACCTCGATGCAATTCACAAACAACTGCAGTCTTTGACCAAGGGGGGTCGACCATGACCAACAGAAGACTTTCTGGGCGCGTGTTAGTTTTGGCAATGACGATCGGATCGCTCACCGCTTGCTCTCTCGCCGAGGCCGAGCCAAATGGCAGTGAGTTCGCGGCACAATCTTGCTCAAAAGATCGACTTGCAATTAGCCCAACATCACAAATAATCGATACTGGAATAAGCGAATTCCTTTTTGGCGGACAAGACGACCGCGCTATTTTCGAGGCACGTTTCAAAGAAACCCGAGAACGATCAGTTCTTTCAGCAAAGGCAGCGGCGACAAACAAATATTGGCAACCCCTCGCCGACGCTTGGGCACTCGAAGAGGCGTTTGCGAGAGCTGCAATTGCCTCGCTAGATAGTGACAAGATCGCTGATGACGCAGGATTACTAAGAATTGACACCCGCAAATACGACGATTTTGTAGCAAATGTGAACCTTGAATTCGCCGCGGTAACCAGAGATACCTACTGCCGAGTTGCATTCGTGAAACAAAATCTCGCAATCACATATCAAGACTGATTCAATGGCCAAGCGTTACCGGGCAAAACGTCGCGAAACTGCCGATGCCTCAGGTTTGGCAGGCTGGCTGTTCACTGACCTACTACTCGGACTTGTAATGATTTTCTTATCTGCGGTCGCATTTACAGCCTTTAAGTCCAAAGACGAAGGTGGAAGTGCTGAGTTATTTACTGAAAAATTTGAAGTTTGCACCGAATATTTTCCGGCTTATGACGAGGAGCCATTAATTCTTGACTTTAAAAATGAAGAAGAAGCTTTGTCAATCAACGAAAAAATCAAAGAACATGTCACTAAAAATTATAAATTTGATTCAAGACCAAAGGTTGCAGTCGGTCTGATCTACGGCTTTTACGGCGGGAGAGACGAAAACGAAGGAAACAATCGTGCTAAGTCTTTTTACTTGAAATTTCTAGAAAGCGACCCCGAAAATTTTTCACCATTTGATTCAAAACGCGAAGTAAAAAATATGAGATTTTTTGGCTCCAAGGGCCGATTTGCCCCGGTCAATGGCGTACAGGCCCAACTATTTTTTGTTTACAGTGCATGTGGAAACACAGAAATAGTTACTTCAACGACGGTGCCGTAAAGCGTTTTGAGACTAAGTCGATCATGGCTTTTTTTTCTGAAGCTTTTGCAACTCAGAAACTCGCACAGGTAGAGACTTTTCAAGCAGAGGGTAAACAAACCTACCCGGACAGACAGTCGCGGACATGTCTCGATGGCCAGAAATTGGTCGCGCCTTTACCGTAACTCCTGGTTTCCACTTGTTTGAACCACGCGAAGTAAACGAAACCAATTTAGTCTGATCAATCTCTATCTTGTTCTTCGTAGCTAACCAAGCCAAAGTCGCTGCACAACTCTCCATCATCTCACTTGTGGGCTTGCTCGTATCAAAATTTCCGAGCAAACAAACCAACTGTGCAAACCCTTGACTGCCCCCTGTGGCGTCAGCCATCACGGCTGAGTTGATACTCCCCTGTCGACCTTCCCAAACTTGGCCGAATCGGTCAACAAAAAAGTTGTAACAAACATCAGCCCAGCCTTTTGTTTTACCCGTATGGAAGTTGTAAATCTGCCTTATCTGATTCGGGACTTGTTCAATTTTGTAGTTGGTAGCACCAGCCGTGTGATGAACAAGAAGAAACTTGACTGATGTTTCTGGTTTCAAGACCCCTGCTGGTTGAGCTTTAGTTGCCCATGCAGTTCTCGGGAAAATTTTCAATCCGGGCGCAACACTGATCGGCTGAGCTGGATTTACATTCGATTTCACACGACCAAATGCAGAACTTATAGTGATCGTCGGCAGTATCAGCGCACCTTGAATTAGAAAATCTCTACGTGAAGGGTGATCACATTGAAACTCACACATATTGACTAATTGTTGTTACTAGTTATCATTCGGTCCATATCGAACTTGTCGATCGCTCTCCTGGTCAGTAAGCGGTGCGACATAACAGTTTGCTTTTTTGGTGATACCAAGCTCTAAACATTTATTTTGTGCGTCAAATCGATCTTGGTAAGGTCCATAAAAGAGAACATAAATTGGCTGCCCCTTTAATGAGCCGCTGCTAAATGTCGGATTCAACGACGCACAAGTAATGTCGGTTCGCAAATAACTTGCTTCGGGATTGGCTGTTACACCACTGATTATTCCACGAGCACCAGCACCCATGACGATTGTTATAAAGCTTCCATCACAGGCTGGCTGGGCCATTTCATATCCGTCAATCCAATACTCTTCAGGTGCCACATCAGCCACAACTGGCATTTCACCCTCGATTAACAGCATAGAGGCTTCAACCGGCTCAAAGTAACCGGCTTCAAGCAAATCTGCTTCATCTTTATCAAGAACAATCTTCTGCACATACCAACGATCTGACTGCATGTAGACGCGATAATGATTCGTTAAAGTGCCACAGCACATCGGCTCGCCATCTCTATACGCATACTCAGTCATTACAAGAAAGTCACCCGCCGCGAGTGGACGCATTCCTTCGCCGCCAAAATTTGCAAACAGTGTGGGTATTCCGTTTCCGTCTAATCCCCATAAGTAAAACCTCGAATAGGTACGAGGGGGGCCATAAATGTGGGACTGAACGATCACCGCCTCGCCATTTGTAGCTTTTAATTTTTGCAATGCGACACCAAGATCGAGCCCGTATTCCAAATCCTCATTTCTCATTGAAGTACTGAAAACGGCTGAGGCATACGACGAACCCTCATTTTCAACGTACTTAATGACCTCGAAATAGAAATAATCAAAGTTGTCGAGCTGGCTCGGACGTCTTTGCAGAGTTACCGCAAAGCTTCCTCGCAATGTTGAACTGGACATGCACTCATCAAACTCAAACGAGATAGCAAGAACATCGCACGAGAATTCAGACATCGGGTACTGAGGTGAATTATCGATCGAGTCCCAACTTATTATTTCTAATGGCTCAGCATCTGATGGAATCACAACAGAGATCTGGTCAACGTCTTCGGCAGTACTGCTCGTTGTCGTTTCTTCAATTGTGCTTGCAGATTCAGACTTTTCAGTCGACTTGTTCTGACTCATCGAATAGACAACGCCAGCCAATATCAATACCAATAAACATAAAACTATGACTAAAGGTGTTGACTTATTTTTTCTTTGAGTGGCTTTGGGTGACTTCGAAGTCACTTGCGTAGGCGCTGTAGGCATAGTTTGCGCCGACGGCTGAGATACCACTGATGATTTTTTTTGAGCAGCAATCTCTTTGCCGCAATGAATGCAAAATCGCAGTTCTACTGCATTCAAACCACCACACTCAGAGCAAAAAGCCATTTTAAAACCGGACTAACACAACTGACTTCGGGTCCAGTAATATCTCCCTAAATTAAAAGAACGATAGGGATAAAAAATCGCAATTACCTGATCCGCCCCGGCTTCGTCAAAGACATTATTGCAGCCGTCACTTTTCCCTTTCCGGTAACCCTCAGAGAATCCATCGCTATCGCCTCGCTGATATCCGACATCAAATCCGTTGTCGTATCCATCATTTTTCCCGTTGGCATACCCACTGTCATACCCATAGTCATAAGACTGGGCCTTTTCGTTTTTGAGGCGCTTCTCGGTATAGCGATTACCAACGATCCCACTGAATACGTTCTCTGACGCTAAACCTGCGCCAGCAACGAAACTCACCAAAACGGCCGCGACAAGAATTATGAGATTTTTTCGTGATGCGAATCCTAAGACCTTTGCAGAGTCTTTTGAATTGTCATCTAGCATCGTTGCGCTCGTAAACACTGCTGGCGATTCTTTTATTTTTGTGACTAAAACAGGCCTCAATTTGACACCACAGCCAATACAGAATTCGTTATCTGCTTTATTTTGTGCACCGCAGTCAGTGCAAAAGTTCAACTCATTGTTCACCATGGTGGTCCAAATTTGTTCGGTGTCTTATCCCCCTCGGTGCACAGCCAAACCAGAACAAGAATGGCGCCAACAATTGGTATTAAGAGGAACAAAGCAGTCGAGCCTGGGCGACCAGTGTCATGCAATCGCCGCGTTAACGCGGCAATCGACGGTATGAATAATGCCAGGATGACCAGAACATAAAGCTCTGGTGCTAATAGAGCTGCCACAAAGTAAGCAAGTACAGCAAATAGGTAGAAAAACCAATATTCAGATCGCGCTGCTCGGCCCTTGAAATTCGCGTAATTGGT
>Ga0169931_10015619_pt1 | contig 10145 bp, 9 predicted proteins | sample Kivu_15m_20L_FD_129675 | JGI IMG/M metagenome (GOLD analysis project Ga0169931, IMG submission 129675) | Freshwater microbial communities from Lake Kivu, Western Province, Rwanda to study Microbial Dark Matter (Phase II) - Kivu_15m_20L... | ecosystem: Environmental > Aquatic > Freshwater > Lake ... | reverse complement strand
GGGGGCGTGCTCGCCCTGTTCGAGCCGCGCTGGTTCACCTGGTTCAGCGGGGATCTCATCGTGTGGGGCCTCGCCATCATCATGCTGGGGATGGGCATCACGTTGAGCGTGGACGATTTCAAGGGGGTGCTGAAGATGCCGAAGGCCATCGCCGCCGGCTTCATCGCGCAATACTCGCTCATGCCGTTCCTGGGCTGGGCCATCGCGAGCGCGCTGCCGCTCGAGAAACACATGGCCGTGGGGCTGATCCTCGTGGCCTGCTGCCCCGGCGGCACGGCGTCCAACGTCGTCACCTATCTCGCGCGGGCGAACGTGGCGCTCTCGGTGCTGATGACGATGTGCTCGACGCTGGCCGCCGTGGTGATGACGCCGCTGCTGACCAAGTGGCTCGCCGGCTCGCTGGTGCCGGTGGACGCGCTGGGCTTGTTCCTGAGCACGGTGAAGGTCGTGCTGCTGCCGCTGGTGCTCGGGTTCGCGCTGCACCATTACCTGCCGGGGGCGGTGGCGCGGGTGCTGCCGGTCGCGCCGCTGGTGTCCGTGGTGTTCATCACGCTGATCGTGGCGAGCATCATGGGCCAGAGCGCGGGGCCGATCCGCGCGTCGGGCGGGGTGCTGCTGCTCGCGGTGTTCCTCCTGCACGCGGGCGGGTTCGGGCTGGGCTACGGGTTTGCGAAGCTGCTGGGTTACGAGCGGATGATTTGCCGGACGATGGCCATCGAGGTGGGGATGCAGAACTCCGGCCTGGGCGCGACGCTGGCAAAGCTGCACTTCCCCGGCACGCTCGCGCCGGTGCCGTGCGCGGTGTCGAGCGTGTTTCACTCGGTCATCGGCAGCCTGCTGGCGGGCTGGTGGCGGTGGAAGGCGGAGCGGGAGAATGCCGGTCTAAAACCGTGACGGGAGGAAATCACGGATCACGCGACCACGCGGAAGCGGGGCTGAAATATGTCTTCTCTGCGTCCGTCCCGTCTCTGCGGTGCAAATGCCGTTTCAGCACCGCAGCGACGGGACGGGCGCAGAGTTTCACGAACTCGCGCTCGTGTAGCGTTTCAGCGCGGTGCGCCACAGCAGTTCCGAGGCGGCGTAGATCAGCACGGCGAGGGCCAGCAACAGGAGCATTTCCAACGGTGAGCCAAGTTTGTCCACCAGCAGTTTCACCGGGACGTTGGACACGAGCAGCATGGGCAACGCGAAGGTGAAGACCGCCTTGAACGCGCCGCGAAACGCCTCGTCCGGCAGGCGGGCGATGTTGAAGAGGTTGTAGTAGCCCCACACGATGCCCTGCGCGCGCACGGTCCAGAAACTTGTCGCCGAGAGCATCAGCATCAGCGAGTAGTGGATGAGGATGCCGACCAGCACGAGCAGCAGAAAGCCCGCGACTTGCGCGAGGCCCGGCGTGTGGCCCAGCCGGTGCAGCGCGTAGCCGATCACGCACAACGCGCCGGCCGAGTTCACGAAGCCGCCGAGGTCCACCTGCCGGAAGCTGACGAGGAAGCGCGTGTTGACCGGCAGCAGCAGCATGAAGTCGAGTTTCCCCGTGCGGATGTGCTCGGAGAGCGCGGTGAGGTTGGTCAGAAAAATCGCCGTGAAAAGCTGCTGGATGAGGTGGCTCGTGCCGACGAGCGCGACGACCTGCCACTTCGTCCACGAGCCGATGCTCTCGGTGTGCAGGTAGAGCACGCCGATGAACGTGAGTTGCAGCGCGAACCACAGCCCTTCCACGACGATCCACATGAGGAAGTTGACCTTGAAGCCCAGCTCGCGGATGACGGAGTTGCGCCACAGCGCGGCGTAGAGAGTGAGGTAATGCGGAATGCCTGCCCGGTGCCCGGCCGGGGGTGCACCCTTCGGAATTCGCGATTCGCCGTTCATGTTCAGCCGCCGACCGCCGAATATTTCCTGATGCCCCGGCTCCAGACCAGCCGGGCCAGCGCGTAGCCGGCGATGACCCACAGAAGTTGCACCAGCACGCCGAGCCACAGCGCGTCGCCGCCCACGCGGCCCAGCCAGATGCTCACGGGGAAAAAGAGCATGTAAGGAAACGGCGTGTAATCCAGCGCGCCCGCGACGGCGGGCGGCAGCAGATCCAGCGGGAACAAATGCCCGCCCGCGATGTATTCGAAGGCGAAGGCGATGAAGATGAAGGTCGCGACCTCCAGCACCCAGAACGCGAGCAGCGCCAGCGTGAAGCTGAGGAGAAATTGCATCAGCGCGGTCAGCACCAGCGACACGACGAACCACGCGGCGGTCGCGGCGTCGGGCGGCAGCACGAAGCTGTCGCGCAGCACCCAGATGAACACGGTGGTCGGCACCAGCGCGACGGCCGCATACACGAGCCGGCCCGCGCCGAAGAGGCAGAGGCGGTAGGTGAGGTAGTCCATCGGCTTGAGCAGGAACTGGCTGATGTTGCCGTCCTTGATGTCGGCGGCGATCTGCCAGTCGTCCTCCGTCACGCCGGTGAGCGCGTCCACGATGGTGATGACGAGGTAGTAGGAGACCATCTGCGCCAGCTCGTAACTGGCGATCATCCCGCCGGCTTTGCCCGCGTAAATGGTGCGCCAGACGGAGATGACCGCGATGAGCGGGATGAGGCCGAACGTGGCGCGAAACAGAAAGTTCAGCCGGTAAACCAGCGTGTTCTGGAGGCCAATGTTGAGGACGTGCCAGTATTTGCCCATCAGTCGCTCCCGTTCATCATCTTGCTCTTAATCTTAATCGTAATCCTGCTCCTGCCGAACGCCGCGCTGTCACTCGGTCGAAGATAAAGGCCAAGCGCGGAAGCACGAGCAAGGAGTTTCCCCGCGCGGCCAGCGCGGACTCGACGCCGCCCCGGCCCCGACCTAAGTTCGCCGCGCCGGTTCAGCCCATGTCCGCCCCGTCGTCAGCCTCCGCCGCCCCGCCCGCGAGTTCGCCGGGCGCGGGTGTCGTGTTGCCCGAACTGCTCGCGCCCGCCGGCGACTGGGAGTGCGCGAAGGCCGCCGTCGAGAACGGCGCGGATGCCATCTACTTCGGCCTCGACCGCTTCAACGCGCGGATGCGCGCGCACAACTTCACCGAGGCGGACCTGCCCCGGCTCATGGAGTTCCTCCACCGGCGCGGCGTGAAGGGCTACGTGACCTTCAACACGCTCGTCTTCGCTGACGAACTCCCCGCCGCCGAGGAATACCTCCGCAGCATCATCGCCGCCGGCGTGGACGCGGCCATCGTGCAGGACGTGGGCATCGCGCGGCTCATCCGCCGGCTCTCGCCGGATTTCCCGATTCACGCCAGCACGCAGATGACCATCACCAGCGCGGCCGGCGTGGCCTTCGCGCGCGAACTGGGCTGCAACCTCGTGGTGCTGGCGCGCGAGTGCTCGCTGAAGGAAATCGCGGCGATTCAGGAAGCGCAGCGCGTGACAGGTGACAAGTGGCAGGTGACAAGTGGCGCGTCCGAAGTCCCGCCGCCCGCCTTGCCACCTGTCACTTGTCACTCGTCACTTCCCCTCGAGGTCTTCGTGCATGGTGCCCTCTGCGTGGCCTACTCCGGCCAGTGCCTCACCAGCGAGGCGCTCGGCGGGCGCAGCGCCAATCGCGGTGAGTGCGCGCAGGCCTGCCGGATGCCTTACGAACTGATTTCCGACGGCAAGAAAGTCGAGTTGGGCGGACGCAACTACCTTCTCTCCCCGCAAGACCTCGCCGGTCTCGAAGTGCTGCCTGACCTCGTGCGCGCGGGCGTGGCCTCGCTCAAGATCGAGGGCCGCCTCAAGTCGCCGGAATACGTGGCGAGCATCACGCGGATTTACCGGCAGGCGTTGGACCAACTGGGTAGCCGCCGACGTGAGGAGGCGGACGGCCACGACACCCAATACCCTCCGCCTCCTCACGTCGGCGGCTACGAACGCTACGAACTGGAAATGGCCTTCTCGCGCGGCCTTTTCACCGGCTGGTTTGAGGGCATTGATAACCAGCGCCTCGTCCACGCCCGCTTCGGCAAGAAGCGCGGCGCGTTCGTCGGCGAAGTCACGCGTGTCGCCGGCGACCGCGTCCACGTCCGCCTCGGCGGCCCGCTCAAGGCCGGCGACGGCATCGTCTTCGACCCCGGCCACGGCGGCGACAACGAGGAAGGCGGCAGGGTGTTCCAAATGCGGAGTGCGGAGCACGGAATGCGGAATGATGAGGCCACGCTGACGTTCATTCCCGGCGCGGTGGACTTCGCCCGCGTCCACGCTGGCGACAAGCTCTGGAAGACCAGCGACGCCGAGTTGGAGAAGCGCGTTCGCGCCACGTTCGCGGGCGACGCGCCGCGATTTCAGCGGCCGATCAGCTTCGAGGTTCACGGTCATGCCGGCGCACCGCTCACGCTCATCGCGCGTGACGAGCTTGGGCACGTCGCGCAGGCTCAATCCAACGCGCCGCTCGCCCGCGCCGAGAAGCAGCCACTCACTCAGGAAAAGCTCCGCGACCAACTCGGCCGCCTCGGCGGCACGCCCTTCAAGCTCGGTGAACTCAAGTGCCAGCTCGCAGGCGAAGTTATTCTGCCCGTGAGCGAACTGAACCGCCTCCGTCGCGAACTCGCCGCCGAACTCGAACGCCAGCGCGCGCTGCCGAAGCGGTGGACGCTCATCGAATCACCCGCCGCTTCTTCTCCCTCTCCCCCATCGGGGGAGAGGGTGGGGGTGAGGGGGCGGGCGGCCTGCGCAAGTAATGCTCCGTCAACTCGGACACCTTGCCCCCTCACCCCGGCCCTCTCCCCCGATGGGGGAGAGGGAGAAGACTCGCACGTCGTCTCCGTAGCCTGCGACTCCGAACTCATCATCCTTGTCCGCAATCAGGCGCAGCTCGAAGCCGCCCTCCTCTGCGGCATCACGACGATTTACTGCGAGTTCGAAGACCCCAAGCGCTACCGCGAAGCTGTGAAGGCGGCGCGTGACAAGTGGCAAGTGACAAGTGACGCGTCCGAACGCCCGCTGCCCCACCTGTCACCTGCCACCCGTCACCCGTCACCCTCCCTCTTCGTCGCCCCGCCGCGCATCACGAAATCCGGCGAAGACTGGATTCTGAAGCAGGTTCGCTCCTGCGACGCCGACGGCTACCTCGTCCGCAACTACGACCAGCTCGATTTCTTCGCCGACTGCCGCCGCGTCGGCGACTTCTCGCTCAACGTCGCGAACCCGCTCACGGCGGAGCATTTCATGAATCGCTTCGGCCTGGAGCGGCTCACGGCGAGTTACGATTTGAACATCGCGCAGCTTGAATCGCTGCTGTGCGCCGCGCCGCCGGAATGGTTCGAGGTTACGATTCACCAGCACATGCCCATGTTTCACATGGAGCACTGCGTCTTCTGCGCGTTCCTCTCGACGGGCAAGGACTTCCGCGACTGCGGCCGCCCCTGCGACCATCACGACGTGCGCGTGCGCGACCGCGTCGGGCAGGAGCATCCGCTCAAGGCCGACGCCGGCTGCCGCAACACCGTCTTCAACGCCCGTGCGCAGACCGGCGCGGAGTTTGTGGGCCGGTTGCAGGCGCTGGGCGTGCGGAGGTTTCGCATCGAGTTCGTGAACGAGTCGCCGGACGAGGTCGCCACGACCATCGCCCGCTACCGCGCGCTGCTGCGCGGCGAGTTGACCGGCGAACAGCTCTGGCGCGAGTTGAAGCTGCACCACCAGCTCGGCGTCACGCGCGGCCAGATGGAGGGGGAAACCAAACTTGCCCGCAAATAGCGCGGATGACGCGGATGCGAAAGGCATCGCGCTCCGGATTAATTTGTCTTAATCCGCGTGCTCCGCGTTATCCGTGGGCAACAGATTCGCCGCGTTTGACAGTCCTTCGTCCCGCCACTACGTTCGCCCCAGATTTCAGATGAGCACCGCCGCCCTCGCCGAACCCGTCGTCAGCCTCACGCCCAGCGCCGCCGAGCAGGTGCGGACGATGCTCGCGAGCGAAAAGGACGGCGCCGGCAAGCGGCTCCGCGTGTATGTCGAGAAGGGCGGCTGCTCCGGGATGCAATACGGCATGGTCTTCGACGAGCACCGCGACGGCGACGTGGCCGGGGAGTTCCACGGCGTGGGCGTGCTCGTGGACTCGATCAGCGCCGAGGTGCTCCACGGCTGCGTCATTGACTTCAAGGACGAGCTGAACGGGGGCGGGTTCAAGATTTCCAATCCCAACGCCAAGCAAAGCTGCGGCTGCGGGAAATCGTTTGAGGCCTAGCACGACTTGATCAACCGGCGCAGGCCGAACTGAAGCCCTTCCGTGCGATGCGGAAGGGCTTTTCGTTTTCGAGGTCAACCGGTTGAGCGGCCGCGAAAGGGCGCAGGGATCGCAAAGCTTTGTGTCCCTCCCCTCTTTGTGTTCCCTGCGCTCTCCGGTGGCAAAACTCCCCCTTCATCTTTGTCTTTCCCAAATCTTCGGGGCAGTGCCGTTTTGAACCTTGAACTTTGAACCCCGAACTTTGAACTTTGCCAAGCATGAGCCAGCCCTTCCGCGTCGCGTTCATCGGCGTTGACCATCCGCACGGGGCGGCGTGGCGCGCGTCGCTGCTCCACCTCGCGGGCGAAGTCGCCATCACGGCCATCGTGCCGGAGTTTCCGGGCACGCTCGCCAGCCTGGAAGAGCAGCTCGCCACCGCGCCGCGCTTCGCGGACGTGCCCGAATTGCTGGCGCGGGGTGCGCACTTCTTCGACGGCGCGGTCATCTGCCTGCCCAACGAGCGCGTGCCGGCCGCACTGAAACAGCTCGCCGCCGCCGGCAAGCACATGCTCACCGAGAAGCCCTGCGGCGTGAACGCCGCCGCCGCGCGGGCGGCGCTGGAGAAGGTCCGGCAGTCTGGCGTCGCGTTTCAAACCGGCTACCTCTGGCGTTACGACGAGGGCGCGCAGCGGCTCAAGGCGATGATCGCCGAGGGCCGCTTCGGCAAGCTCATCAGCGTGGAGATGACCCTCGTGACGAGCGACGCCCACCGGCGCGGGCCGTCGCACTACTTGTTCGATCCGCAGGCCAGCGGCGGCGGGTTCTTCAACTGGCTCGGCTGTCATTACCTTGATTTGCTCGGCTACGTCACCGGCCAGTCCGTGACCGCCGTGACCGCGCGCACGGGCGTCTTCGGTGAGACGCCGCTGGAGGTGGAGGATGGCGGCTCGGCGATTTTCGACCTGTCGGGCGGAGGGCTGGCGACGTTCACCGGCGGCTACTGGCTGCCGCGCTGGGCGGGCGAATGGCGGTGGGCGTTGCGCGGCAGCCAGCGCTGGGTGCATTGGGATCCGAACCGCGCGGGCACGGCGGGTGTGCTGGAAATCCACGGCCCGCAGCCGCAGTTCCACGCGATGGAGGAGGTCTTTTCCCTGCCACCGGATCAGACGCCCGGCTACGGCGGCGCCCGCAGCCGCGAGCTGATCCGCGACTGGATTGCCGTCGCGCGCGGCGAGCGCCGCGAGTGCCGCAACACGCCGGCCTCCACCCTGGCCGCGCTCGCGCTGATGGACGCGGTCTATCAGGCCAGCGCCGCAGGCCGGTGCATCCGGCTGAAGCGGCGCTCCGTGGCTTAAAATCAGTTCTTGCGCGGCGCGCAACCGGATGGCTAACCTCCCGCTCCTTTTTGATAAGGACCGTTGGCGCAGCGTGCCTGCAAGGGCGCGGCGCGGCGGCGAAACGAAACACTTTTATGCCAGTCAGAATCCGTTTGAAGCGAGTCGGCGCGCGCAATACGCCGGCGTTCCGCGTGGTGGTGGCCGATGGCCGCAGCCCGCGCGACGGCAAGTTCATCGAGGAAATCGGCACCTACCAGCCGGGCAAGAAGGACGACAACTTCAAGCTGAACCTCGAACGCGCCGATTACTGGGTCAGCAAGGGCGCGCAGCCCAGCGACACCGTGGCGAGCTTCATGCGGAAGGCGCGTCGCGCCGCCGCCGCCGTGGCCGCCGCCAAGTAATTCCGCCATGCAGGCCTTCCTCGAATATGTCGTGAAGGGCCTCGTGGACCGGCCCGACGCGGTGACGGTCACGCCGGTCGAGCAGGCCGGGCAGACGCTTTATGAACTGCGCCTCCACCCGACCGATGTGGGCAAGATCATCGGCAAGCAGGGCGCGACCATTCAGGCCATCCGCTCGCTGACGCAGGTGGGCGCGGCCAAGCGCGGCCTCCGCTGCGCCGTGGAGATCATCGAAGACTGACCGGCGGAGGCCGGAGCGCGACCGGACCGCGCGACCCCGAGCATGAAGATTGATGTGCTCACGTTGTTTCCGGGGATGTTCGCGGGGCCGCTGGACGAAAGCATCGTCAAGCGCGCGCGCGACGCGGGCAAGCTGGACCTGCGCATCCATAATCTGCGGGACTACACGCACGACCGGCACCGCACGGTGGACGACCGTCCATTCGGCGGCGGACCGGGAATGCTGTTGAAGCCCGAACCGCTCTTTGAAGCAGTTGAGCAATTGAAGACCGCGACGACGCGGGTGATCCTGCTCGGCCCGGCCGGCCGGCCGTTCACCCAGGCCGTCGCCCGCGAGCTGGCGGGGCGGGAGCATCTGCTCCTCATCTCCGGCAGCTACGAGGGTTACGACGAACGCGTCCGCACCGCGCTGGCGCAAGACGAGCTGTCCATCGGCGACTACGTCCTGACCAACGGCGCGCTGCCGGCGATGGTCATCGTGGACTGCGTGACGCGGCTGCTGCCCGGCGTGCTGGGCGACGATGAAAGCGCGGCGGACGAATCCTTCAGCCACGGGCTGCTGGAGTATCCGCACTACACGCGTCCGGCGGAGTTTCGCGGGATGCGCGTCCCGGACGTGCTCCTCTCCGGCAACCACGCGGAGATTGGGAAGTGGCGGCGCGAACAGGCGCAGCAGCGCACGCGCGAACGGCGGCCCGATTTGCTCGACGGCCAGAACGACAACGACAAACCAAAACACTAACGGAACAATTTATGAACCAGGCACTACTCGACAAGATTCATGGCGAACAGCTCCGCAAGGACAACGCGAAGTTCAACGTCGGCGACACCGTCAAGGTCCACACCAAGGTCAAGGAAGGCGACAAGGAGCGCATCCAGGTTTTCAGCGGCGTCGTCATCGGCAAGCGCGGGCGCGGGCTGGAGGAGTCCTTCACCGTCCGCCGCATCAGCTACGGCGAGGGCGTCGAGCGCGTCTTCCCGGTGAACTCCCCGCGCGTGGACAAGATCGAGGTCGAGCGCGAGGGCCGCGTGCGCCGGGCGAAGCTCACCTACCTCCGCAAGCGCATCGGCAAGGGCGCGACCGCCGTGAAGGAAAAGGACACGCGCGCCACGGCCGCCGCTGCAAAGTAAGCGCACGCCACATGATTTCAGCGAGGGCGGAACTTCGGTTCCGCCCTTTTGCTTTTCGGGCACGCGGTGCCGCCTGCGCTTCGGCACATTCGGCTCGCCAGTTTCATCAGCCTGCGGCAACCATCTGCCGTCAGCACGTCGTCCATGAAACCCGCCGCGTTCCTGCCGGCTGAAACGGCGCGTCCCGCCCGCCGGCCATGATCATCCCCAGATACTGGGCGGAGGCCCGGACCCAGCACCGCCAGAAAGGCAGGCAAGTCACCGTGCGCCGGTTCGGCTGGTCGCGCGCGAGCGAGGCCGAGGCGCTGGCCAACGCGCAGGCCCGCGCGGCGGACGCGCTCCAGCGCATCCTGTCCGGCGAGAAGCTGCTGCGCCGCGAGCCAAAGCAGGCCTACAACGGCGCGGAGGGCGTGCCCATCCGCGAGGAGATTGTGGCCGAGCACGGCACCGTGGTCATCACGCGCAACAGCTACGGCGCGCTGTGCCTGAACACGGAGGACGTGCTGTTCGCGGATGTGGATTTTGCTGTGGATACACCGCCGATGCTCGGCTGTGCATTCGTCTTTGTGCTGGTTCTGCTTTCAGCGTGGCTTGGCTGGGGCGCGGATTCGTGGGGAACTTTTCTGGGTCTGAGCGGGTTAAGTCTCGTGATCGGCTGGTGGCTGGCCGGCATGTCGCACGCCCTCTTTCTACAGAGCAAGGGCGGGCCGGAGCTGTTGGCAATGCGGCGGGTCGAAGGCTTTGTCCGCGCGCGCCCCGACTGGCGGCTGCGTCTCTACCGCACGCCCGCCGGCCTGCGCGTGCTCGCCATCCACCGCACGTTCGCGCCGGACGATGCCGAGGTCGCGGATTTTTTCCGCGCGCTGGGC
>Ga0169931_10015618_pt1 | contig 10145 bp, 10 predicted proteins | sample Kivu_15m_20L_FD_129675 | JGI IMG/M metagenome (GOLD analysis project Ga0169931, IMG submission 129675) | Freshwater microbial communities from Lake Kivu, Western Province, Rwanda to study Microbial Dark Matter (Phase II) - Kivu_15m_20L... | ecosystem: Environmental > Aquatic > Freshwater > Lake... | reverse complement strand
CACGTGCCGCACCGCCTCCAGCAGGTGCACCGTGCCCATCACGTTGGTGGCATAGGTCGAGACGGGCTCGCGGTACGAGCGCCGGACCAGCGACTGCGCCGCCAGGTGGAACACCACGTCGGGGCGGGCCGTGTCGATGGCGGCGCGCAGCCTCTCCGGGTCGCGCACGTCCGCCACGTGGTGCGACGCCAGCATCGCCTCGATCCCGCAGCGTCGGAAGAAGCTCGGCTCGGTGGGCGGGGCGAGCGCATAGCCGTGCACCGTGGCACCGGCATCGGCGAGCAGCAGCGACAGCCACGCACCCTTGAATCCGGTGTGGCCGGTGACGAGGACGCGAGTACCGTTCCAGGCGTCCGGCCTCACGGCCACACCTTCCAAGGCGCCCGGCCCGTCGCCCACAGTTCCTCGAGGTGGTTCTTCTCCCGGAGGGTGTCCATTGCCTGCCAGAACCCGTGGTGCTCGAATGCCTGCAGCTGGCCATCGGCGGCGAGCCCCGACAGGGGCGCGCCCTCCCAGCTGGTCTGGTCGCCCTCGATGCGCTCCAGGCAGCGCGGGGAGATCACGAAGAAGCCGCCGTTGATCAGGCCGCCGTCGCCGCGCGGCTTCTCGGTGAACCCCGTGACGGCGTTCCCCGCGCGCTGCAGCGCGCCGTAGCGCCCCGGCGGCTCCACGGCCAGCACCGTGGCCAGCTTCCCGTGCGCGCGGTGGAAGGCCAGCTCGGCCTTCAGGTCGACGTCCGCCAGCCCGTCGCCGTAGGTGAAGAAGAACGCCTCGTCGTCGCGCACGTAGCGCTCGATGCGCTTGAGCCGGCCGCCCGTGAGCGTGCCTTCGCCGGTATCAACCAGCGTCACCTTCCACGGTTCCGAGTGGCGTTGGTGGACTTCCATGTGGTTGCGGGTCATGTCGAACGTCACGTCCGACATGTGCAGGAAGTAGTTGGCGAAGTACTCCTTGATCATGTAGCCGCGGTAGCCGCAGCAGATCACGAAGTCATTCACGCCGTGCGCCGAGTAGAGCTTCATGATGTGCCATAGGATCGGCCGGCCGCCGATGTCGATCATGGGCTTGGGGCGCGAGGCGGTCTCCTCGCTGATGCGGGTCCCCATGCCGCCTGCCAGAATCACGACCTTCAGTCCCATGTGGTCCGCGAGAATACGGCCCTCCGGGCCCTCGCCGCGGGTCCAGGACTAGTCTGCGCATGTGCGCACCCCAGAGTCACCGGCGATCGTCGTGTTCACCCGAGGCCGTCCGCTCCTCGTGCGGAGAATCGTCCGCTATCACCATGAGTACCCGGGTCAACTTATCGTGGTCGACGGGTCGGATGCCCCCATCGAGGGGATCCGGATGCCGCCCGGAGGCGAGTACCTGCATCGGCCCGGCATGAGCGTGCATGGGCGGATCTGCGAAGGGATCAACCGGGTCGAGGCGGCCGCGTGCGCCTTGTCCGCCGACGACGATTACCAAGTCCACTCGGGCCTGGCTGCCTGCGGACGCGCTATCTCCGCCGACCCACGGGTCGCGTGTGCCGCCGGGACAGTGGTGTACTTCGTTCCCGGACCGCGCTCACCTGCCGCGGCGATCGCCGATGGTGCCGTGGAGCGCTTGCTGGAGATGCCGCCGGCCGGCGATCCCCCGGGCCGTTTCTGCACCTTCATCTCCCATGGGCCCCAGGCTTTTTATGCCTGCTTCCGGACCTCGGTTGCGCGTCGTGTCGCCCACCTTCTCGTCGACCTCCCCGACGAAGACGGGCTGGTCGGCGAGCAGCTCTGGGGTCCGCTTGCGTCGCTCTTCGGGGAATCTGTGCTGCTCGACCAGTTGCAGCTCTGCCGTCGCAGGGCCCACCGCGACTACACGCGGTACCTGGCGCCATTCCGGCGCCTCGATGACATCGCCGCTTGGCGCGGATTCGGACGTTTCGGTGGGCGTTTGCGGGAACTCGCCATCGAAGCTGGCGCTGACAGCATCGGTGCCGACCGGGTCATCGAGGCATGGCGCGACTTCGCCGCCGCGACCGTACGCGGCCGCCGCAACTGGAGGCGGCGACGGTTCCCGGCGCACGACCGAATGCGCCGCACTCTCAGGAACCTCGCATCGAACGTTGGCGTGATGGTCAACCCCAGGGCCTGGGTCGACCCCCAGGAACGAGAGATCACGCTGGACCGCGTGTCCCGGATCCTGCTTCGATCCCGCGCATATCCCTGGGGCGATGAGCGTGCTCGTGGCGAGTATGAGCGTGTCATCGCGTTCGATGCGCAGGCCCCGGCACACGCGTGAGGGACCGGAACCATCGTGCGGGGCCGCCGATCCGCAGGCAGTGCCACTGGCGTGCGGCCGCGTAGCCCCATCGGTAGCGCAGCTGTGACAGCCGCCGTGCCACGCCCTGTGCCCGACGGTCGCCGATGGTGGAGCGCTGAATCAGTTCGGTGCAATCGATCACCGGCGGCGGCGAGACCCACGCGACGTCGAGGTCCATCTCCCACCAGTGCTTGACCTGCACGTCGATCGGCCGCAGGATCCGCGAGCTCGCCGCCAGCAGCTTGCGTGCCCCGCGGTCGGTCCAGAGCGTGCAGGTCGAGCAGATGGGCGGGCTGTTGGAGCGGACCAGGCGATCGCCGCCGGGCAGCGTCGCGACGACCTCGCCGCGCGATCGCCTGCCGTACATCTTGACCGCATCGGGGAGCCGGTCGCCGAGCGCGAGCAGCTCGTGCAGGCATCGCGCGAACCCGGGCCGCAGCTCGAAGTCGTCCTCGAACACCACGCACCGGTCGAGTCCCCGGTCAAGCATCGTGCGCAGTGCGCGGATGTGGCTGAGGGAGCAGCCGACCTCGCCGCGCGAGAGCGGGCTGTAGAAGTGCCGGGAGTTGTCCGGGCAGAGCCGGGCCACCTCGCCCTCCGGAAGCAGACGTCCGTCGACCGCCGGCAGGCGCTCGAACGTGAACCTCGCGGCGTGGAGCTGTCGGGTGACGCTTTCGAGCCGCACGGTCGACGAGTCGAGGTTGATCACGAGGATCGGGCAGGGGGGTGCGCTGGGCGCAGCGGTCATCGGCCGTCCTCCGGGTTGTCGAGCTGGTGCCATGCCGTGGGCATCAGGTGCGGGTCCGTGGGCCGGCCGATGGTCCAGCGCGCCGGCGCGACCACCATGCCGCCGGCCGTCGACAGCCGCGCGCCCCACCATCCGAAGGTGCTGTTGGAGATCACGTGGTGAGCGCAGGCGCGGAGCAGGGCGAGGTCCTCGAGCGGAGACGCGGGATGGTCGAGCGAGGCGACGGTCATGGGCCCCGGCAGCCGCAGGTGCGCGCGCGCCCACGCCGGCTCGTCGGTGACCACCAGGAACGCGAGGTCGCCGTGGCGCTCCTGCACGAGGTGCGCGGCCTGCGCGAACCATGGTGCGGGCAGTACCGGAAGCGTGTCTCGAAAGGCCGGCTTCAGGTAGTCGCCGCGCCGCACGTGCACGCCGACGGTGCGGTTGGTCACCGTTGGGAGCCAGCGGTCCAGGTAGGCGGAGCGGCCAGGCAGCTCGAGGTGCCGTTGCAGCGATGCGATCGTCGGGGCGACGAGGCGGTCGTCCTGCATGTAGCCGGCGATGAGTGGCGTTGTCCCGGACGGCAGCGGGCGCCGACCATGGACGAGGTCGAGCGCCTCGTCGGCGGTGCGCAGGATGTCCGTGCCGGCGATGGCGTGCGATTCGCCGCGGAACGCCCGCTTCAGGGACCGGCGGCTGAATCCGCGGCGCGCGTCCTCTGCGGGTTCGGTCTCCGTGGCCAGCTGCTGCACGTCAAGGACCAGCGGCCGGCGTTCCATCGCGCGCAACCGAAACCGTCCGTCCGGATCGGCGAACGCGGCCCGGACGGCGGCGCGTGCGGCCACGAACGCGCGGCGGACGAGCGGGCGGTCGTACATCCTGCAGCAGATGCGGATGCCGCGCCCGGTGGCGTCGGCGATCGCCATCGCCGCGGCGAGCTGGAAGAGCTGGTTGCCGAATCCGCCAATGGCGGCGATGGTCACCGGCTGCAATGCCGTGCGTTGATCGTCGCCATGGCGGGGCACGGTGGGATGCTAGTTCTTCGGCGTGTCCCGGCCCGGCGATAGCATCGGCATCGTGTCGCAGCCGCTGCCTTTCCGACCGGTCACCGCGTGGCTCACGGGCATGTCAGGTGCAGGCAAGAGCACGTTGGCGTCACGTGCCGTGCGGAGGCTGGTCGATCACGGCCATCGCGCGGTGTGCCTCGACGGCGACGTCCTGCGCGAGGGATTGAACGCGAACCTCGGCTTCGGTCCCGAGGGGCGGGCCGAGGCCGTGCGGCGGGCCGGCGAGGCGGCGATGCTCCTCTGCGGCGCGGGCGTGTTCCCGGTGGTGGCCCTCATCAGCCCGTACGCCGCGGACCGCGACTGCGTGCGCACCCGGCACGCATCGCGTGACTTCGGGTTTCTGGAGGTCTTCGTGGATGCGCCGGTGGCGGTGCTTGAGTCACGCGACCCCAAGGGGCTCTACGCCCGGGCGCGCCGCGGGGAGATCGCGTCCTTCACGGGAATCAGCGATCCGTACGAGGCGCCGCGCCGGCCCGACCTGCACCTGCGGACCGACACGTCCCCCGAGGAAGATTGCGTGGAATCGCTCGTCGGCGCGATCTTGGCGGCATCGCGGCGCGGACGGTAGGAAGTCATCCTGCAATGCAACGCAAAGCGGGGGATGGGCGATTTGCTATTATGCGATGTCTATGACAAAGGCATTCAAGACGACCAAGTCCGCCCACGGCGGGGCCAAGCGCGCACCGAAGGCCCAGCGGATCTCGCATGAGCTGCGGGCGATGGCGGCGGAAGTGCGCGACCTGCGCACCCTGCGCACCAAGTACGAGAAGCTGCTGACCGAGCACAATGGCCTGCTGGGGGCGCTGCGTGACCTGTCGAGCGAGCTGGCGACCGGCGCGCGCGCGGCGTGGAACGACTACCGCCGGACGGGTCGTGCCGCTGGCGGCGTGCCCCGCCAGCGCGTGCGCGCCCCGAGTGCCGAGGTCGACTCGATGACGGCGAAGCTCATGGCGACGCTGCCCTCGGCCTGGACCACCAAGGAGCAGATCTGCAAGGCGGCCGGGCTTGACCCGAAGGCCGCGAACTCCGCCTTCCGGCGCCTGGTGCTTGGGTACAAGCGCGACGGCAAGAAGGTGGCGGCGGCGCTGGAATCAAACGGCAAGCGCGGCACCGAAGGCCGCTATCGCAAGCGCTGATGGGTGACCGTCGCGCGCGCGACCTGGAGCGCGCCGTCGCCGCCGTGCGGGCGGCGGCGCTGGCGGTGGCACGGCTTGGGGACCCGGCGTCGTTTGCGGCGGCAGCAGTGGTGGAGAAGGGCGGGCGCGGGCCGGCGACGGTGGCAGACCTCGCGAGCCAGGCCGTGATCGTGCAGGCGCTGCGCGCGGCGGACGGGGCGCAGGCCGCGATCGTGGCCGAGGAGAGCGCCGAGGATGTGGATGCACTGGGCGGCGGCCCGCTCTGGGACCTGGTGGTGCGGGCGGTGCGTGGGCTTGATGCGGGGGTGACTGTGGCCGATGTGCGCGCGCTGCTTGCGACGGCGGCACCGACGCCGGCCTGCGGGCGCTGCTGGACGATCGACCCACTGGACGGCACCAAGGGTTACCTGCGAGGCGGGCAGTTTGCGATTGCGCTGGCGCTGCTCGAGGATGGGGTGCCGGTGGTTGGCGTGCTGGGGTTGCCGCGTCTTGGGGGAGCCGGCGATGGCAGTGGCGCGGGCGTGTTGGTGGCGGCCGCGCGCGGGCGGGGGGCGATGCAGGCGGCGATGGACGGCGGGCCGTGGACGCGCGTCGCGGCGCACGCGTGGCGCCCGGGTGCGCCGATTCGCCTTGCGGGCAGCGTGGAGCGTGCGCACAGCACCACCGACTCGATCGAGGCTGCACTGGCGGCGATCGGCCCGGTGTCGGCCGTGCGCGTCGACAGCCAGGCGAAGTACGGCTTGGTGGCGCGCGGGGACGCGGACGTCTACGTGCGCTCGAGCCCCGACCGCACGTATCGCGAGTGGATCTGGGACCACGCGGCCGGTGTGTTGATCGCCGAGGAAGCGGGCGCGACGGTCACGGACCTGCGCGACCGGCCGCTGTCCTTCGCCGAGGGCCGGCGCCTGGAATCGGCCGGGGGGGTGCTGTGCGCGCCGCCGGCGTTGCATGCGGCGGCGTTGGCGGCACTTGGCGTGGCAGCGCAGTAAAACACGGGCATGGCACGCGTGGCCCTCATCGGCGGCTTTGGCGACCTGGCGGTGAAGCTGCGCGGTTCGCTGATCCGCGCCCTGCGCGATGCCGGGCATGAGGTGGTCGTGTGCGTACCGCCGCCCTCGGCGCAGGCGCGTGCGGGGGTCGAGGCGGGGATTCAGGCGCTGGGCGCGCGGCTCGTGGAGAGCCCGCTTGACCGCACCGGCACCAACTTCGTGGCGGAGCTGGCGGCGCGGTCCTTCTTCGGCGACTTCATGCGCCGCGAGCGCCCGGACGCGGTGCTGGCCTACAACCCGAAGCCGATCTTCCATGCCGTTCCGGCCGCGCGTCGTGCGGGCGTGCGGCACATCAGCGCGATGGTCACGGGGCTGGGGTACGCGTTCACCAGCACCGACCTGAAGGCGCGCGTGCTGGCGACGGTGGCGATGCGGCTCTATCGGCGAGCGCTGCCGATGGCCGGGTCGGTGATCTTCCAGAACGACGACGACCGGCAGTTCTTCGAGCACCTTGGCCTCTTGGCCGGGGTGCGTCATGTGCACCGGATCCCGGGCTCCGGCGTGGACCTTGTGCAATTCCCGAATGTGCCGCTCGATGCTTCGTCCGGCATCACCACGTTCCTCTTTGCCGGGCGATTGCTGCGAGACAAGGGGCTCCTTGACTTCGTCGAGGCCGCGCGCGCCCTGCGGTCGCTGCGCACCGACGAGTCGACCTTCCGCTTCCGCATCGCGGGCATGCTGGACTCGAACCCGTCGGCGGTGTCGGCCGCGGACCTGGAGCACTGGACGCGCGGCGGCATGGTGGAGCACGTGGGGCGGCTGGAAGACGTTCGCCCGGCGCTGGCCGCCTGCACGGTGTTCGTGCTGCCGAGCTACCGCGAGGGTATGCCGATGGCGATCCTCGAGGCGATGGCCACCGGCCGCGCGGTGGTGACGACCGACGTCCCGGGATGCCGCGAGACCGTCGTCGACGGCGAGAGTGGCACGCTGGTGCCGCCTGGGGCGCCGGCGGCGCTGGCCGTGGCGCTGGAGCAGTTCCTGGAGGACCGCACGCTGGCGGCACGCTTTGGTGCGGCGGCCCGCGTGCGCGCGGAGCGGGACTTCGATTCGCGTTTGGTGAACGCGCGTGTGATCAGCGCGATGGGGCTGTGACGGGCTCGTCCGCCTCGCGCGTCTCTGGGACATAGAACGTGGGGATGTAGCTTGAGGGCTCGTGGCCCGACTCGACCTGCGGTCCCCACGCGATGAGCCCGGACGTGCCGTCGCCGACACGGTTCGCCTCGGCATCGGCGCGTTCGAGCAGTGCGAGCGAGAAGGTTCCTGCGCCCGCCGAGACCGACGGCACGGTCAGCGACAGGCGGTACCAGCCCTGGCCGATGCGATCGATGTCCGCGCTGCCTCCGGTTGCCGCATGCAGCGCACCCGCATCCAGATCGAAGCGCGCCTCGGCGATCACGTCGTTCGATGACAACGCAAGCAACGCTGCGCGCCGCCCCTGAGGCTTCACGTAGATCGAGGCCGTGACGTGGCCGTCGCCGCCACCGGTGAAGGTCTGCGAGAGTGCATGCGGACCCGGGTCTTTCGACTCCTGGAGCACGGCCGCATCGGGCACGCCGATCGGCGAAAGGCCAGCCGGGCCTCCGTTGGGAACGAGGCCCCGTCGGGTCCATGTGCCGTGATCGAGCTTGGTGCTCCAGCGCAGCAGGTTCGTGGCTTCGGCTTCACCGCGGTCGGCCGTGCCGCAGGGCACGCGCACCGCGCCGGGCGGCACCAATTCCAGCGGCCACGGTGGGGGTATCGATGCCCCGGTCGGTTGGTAGGGCACCATGCCTCGCCCGACGACCAGCTGCGGCGCCGAGAGCAGGACCCGTACCGAGCTCGACGGCGTCGCCTCGTCGGGCCGGTGGGCGGCGAGTCCGATCCGAAGCGTCGGCGACGCGGCGGTGGCCTGCTCGGTGAGGTGCACGCGTTGCCACCGGCCGTTGAGCGGAATGCGCGAGAAGCCGGCGCCTGCCGCGCCGCGGGCGGTCAGGAACGAGCCATCGGGACCCTTGACACTGAACGAGAACGTGTACGTCGTGCCCGGGGTGCAGCTTGCCATGGTCTCCAGGCAGCACCATCTCTCGGGCGTCGGCACGTCGCGCGTGTCGAACTCGACGGCCGCGGCATCGGGTGTGCCGGTGGGCCCAGGCTCGGCAGATGTGCCGATGCGGGGAAGAAGTTCCGGTGACGAGGCGCGTGCCTGCCATGGGGCGCGCGGGAAGTCGGTCGAGCGCTGCAGGAGGTTGCGCGGGCCGTCGTCGTAGCCGCAGGCGGCCCGCGCCGTCACGGCACCGCGCGTCCGCACGGGGCCAGGAACGCCGTCGAGGGCGATCGACGGCGTGGCGATGGCAAGGACACCAAGGAACCCGGCGATCGAGTCGTGCATCGTTCGTGGCGTGCGTGTGCTCCGGGACGCAGTGGTCGCCGAGCCTTGTCGATGCTACGGCCGCCGTAGCATCGCGACGCGTCCATGGCAGCCCTGCGCGAACCCAGATCGGCCGGTGCGGTTGCCGAACTGCAGGCCGCGGAGCGTGCGGACCCGTTCGGGCACGCCGTGCACGTGTGCCTGGCGCTGGCGTGGGGGTTCCTGCAGTCCATCACCAATGCGGGCGAGGCCATCGCGTGGGGGGCGCTGCTTGCGTTCGCCATCCTGCGCCTGCCGAAGATCTGGTGGTGCTACCGGCCGGTGTGGCGGGATCCGCTCTGGTGGACGGTGGTGGCATGGGCAGCGTGGTGGGCCCTTGCGGCGCTCTGGGGCCCCGATGTGCCGGGACGGTCGCGGGCCCTCGTGCCGGAGCGATGGGTGCTGACGCCGCTCATGCTGTGGCCGGTCATGGGCCGCCCATGGCTGGTGCTCGGTGCGATGGTGCTTGGCGGGGCGGTCCAGTCGGCGTCGATCGTGCTGCTTTCATGGGACGGATCCGGCTGGCGCAACAAGCTTGACGCACGGGGGCTGTCCGCGCTGTCCCAGTCCCAGTGGCAGACCACGATGACGCTGGTCGTCTCGGTCTGCGCCATCCGGTTCGGCGCGTGGGGTGCGCGCGTGCCTGCCGCCATCGCGCTCGCGTGCTCTTCGCTCGCGGTCACCATCCTGGCGGTGAGGACGATGGTGGCGGCGGCGCTGGTGGCAACGGTGCTGTCCCTGACTCGCGCGATGCGCAACCGTCGCACGGCGATCGTCCGCTTCGTCGCGCTTGCCTCGGGCGCGATGATGGTGGCCGCGGCGCTGCTCGCCTGGTCACCCGCCGGAGTGACGCTGCGTGCGGCATTCGCCCGGGCCATGGAGGCATCACGGGCGGGCTCGGGCGCGGAGGCGGCGATGCATGCGTCGAGCGCACGTCTCACGCTGGCGCATGCCGCGATCGACATCGGCATGCAGCACCCGGTGCTCGGTGGCGGCCGCGGGGCGTACATGGCGCGGCTGCCGCAGTGGGCCCTGGCACGCATCGCGGAGGAACCAACGCTCCGGGAGTGGTATTCGCGCCTGCTCGAGGGAACGCTGACCGACGCCCACAATGCGGTGCTGCAGGCGTGGGTGGACGCGGGCATTCCCGGCGTGCTGCTGCTGCTTGCGATGCTCGGCGGGTTGGCCGTGCGCCTGTGGCGACGGTCGCGCACCTCCGCGATCGGATGCACCGCCCTGGCGATGTACTCGATCGTCCTCGTCAACGTGCCCGGCGGCATCGTCACCGCCAAGAGCCCCGGCGCCCTCATCGCAGTCTGCCTCGCCGTCAGCTGGCTCGGCCTCGGCTACCGCGTCGCGAAGCCCATCACCGCGCCCGGCGCGTTGCCGAGGTCGCGGCTCTCCGCGCTGTACATGTAGCCCTCGACCACCTGGCCGTACATCACGAAGTTGCGGCGGCCCTTCTCGCACCAGAAGTCGACGGTG
>Ga0169931_10015615_pt1 | contig 10147 bp, 15 predicted proteins | sample Kivu_15m_20L_FD_129675 | JGI IMG/M metagenome (GOLD analysis project Ga0169931, IMG submission 129675) | Freshwater microbial communities from Lake Kivu, Western Province, Rwanda to study Microbial Dark Matter (Phase II) - Kivu_15m_20L... | ecosystem: Environmental > Aquatic > Freshwater > Lake... | reverse complement strand
AATTGGCTCCGACTACTATGATATACAGTCGATTTTAGTTTCAAAACCCATAACCGTACCAACACAAGATAATAGCAGATTAAGTATTAGTAGTGTAGCAGTAGACATATCTGATCAGATTGTTCCTGGAACGTCCGCTTCATATTATATAGCAGCGGATAATCCAAATGCTCAAACGGTTAATGACTACAATTGGCAACCAATATCGAATTGGTCTACGACAAGTAATGGTTTTGATAAAATTGTAAATTTATCAAGTAATAATTTTTATACAAAATATATATCTAATTCTTTAGCTGATTTTAAATTAATACCGCTGAACTCAACCAGTGCTAATGTAAATGAACTAAATCCAGCGGTTATGCCATACACTAATAAATCAGTTTATAGAGTTTGTTCAGTTGATCAAAATGTTAACTATATAGATCCATATATTTTATCTAATCTTAATTGTTTTAGATTTTATAATAAAATTATTTCAAGTGAATCTAACATTAATCTATATAGATCTTTAGATAGTTGGCGAGAAGAAATAAATTTAGCAAATAATCCAAGTTTAGATAAAAATCTACTATATAATCAAACCAATTCAATAAATATACAAACACAATATCCGTCGATTGGTTTATTAGAAGGTAAGATTTTATGCGAAAAAGATTACAATGTCACGCATACGCTTTTGAAGAGTATAAGTAATTTTAATCTTGCTGTCTACTTAAATGGAGTTAATATAATTGACGTTCCATCTGGTACTTTATCCAAAACTGTAGAGTGGAACTTCGTAAAAGGCGTTAATAATATAGTTATTACTTATGATAAAAATTCTTCAGGTTCAATTTTCTTTAATTTAATGTCAGGTAGTAATATCACTGATTATGGAACATTGTTTTTGGAATATTATAGATATTTAGATCCAATTGAATTCAGAAAAACAGCTAATGAATATATTAACGTATTTACAATATCTAACTTTTATGGCTCTAACGAAGTGTTAGCGTCAAATAATTTATACATATCAGACGCATCAATAGGGGATGCTAATCTAGCTAAATCAACTCTTAGATATTATTCAAATCAGGATGCAACTGTAGATGCTATTAGATATAGGGTAGATTTCAACAGGTATTCCAACCCACTTCAAACCCCGATATTAGATTCTTTAAGAATTAAATTTAAACATAATAACAGTTAGGTGATTTATGGCAATTATTTATAATAAAAGAGAAAATTCCCAAAGAATAAGAGAGCCCTTATTCCAGGTTAATAGAACAAAATATAGGAATACAAGAAGTAGCCAATTAGAAAATTTAGAAACTAATTTATTTAAATTAGACATTTCTAGAATTAACGGTGAACTAGAATCTGCGGAAACTAGAATTATATCAAACGTATCTTTTTTTTACGAAAATCCTTCAGAGCAAACTTCCGCTACAAAATTAAACGATGGCATCACAAAAGAAATACCACAAATACAATCACAGTTAGATGAGGTTGTAGAGGTGTATGTTACTAGTAACTTAAGTGGTAAATTGTCTAGATTATTAAATAAAATACAAAGATTAGAAAGTGGCATATAAGATGGCAGAAATTATTAGTACTCAAAAAAGAGACTATAAATACAACGGACCAGTAGATAGTTCTGATTATAATTTAAGAATTGAAGAAAACTATAAGGATTTGGTTTATTTATATAATAAATCAAATATTATAGACGGAAAATTGGCTCAAGCTTTTGAAAGAGTTATTAAAGATCACGCATTTTTGACATCAGCTATTATCGACTTACAAACAAGGGTCCAGGCACTTGAATCTAATTCTGGACAAATGTCCATACATTCATTTTCTCAAATAGATTATTCTTCCTTCTTTGGCACATCCTATGCCATATCTGGAACAGAATTACTACATTTCGATCCAACCTATAATATAATAACCCTACCAAAAGTAACTAGTAGTTCTTTTTCTAAATTAAAATTTACAAATTCTAATTATGGACAAATAGTTCCAGATTTTTTTAAAGCAAAAATAGACGTTTCTTTTAATGGCGTGGATACGAATGGTTCAGTAATAGATTCTACCCCTATCTATAATGCGATATTAGATGCTCAGGATAAAGTGTGGAAAAGGAATGTAGTATCAAATAGCTCATCACCCGCTGGTGCTCAAATGATGCTTTATGTTAAAATACCGAATGAAATAGCAGGGTCATTAAAAACTAATGTTATTAAATTAAATCCATATCCTGTTTTTTCTGTAGATATAGCTAAAATTGAGTATACGCTCAAGGCTAATCCAACATTAACCGAATCAGACGGATGGGTCCCACTGAATAGATACGCCCTATATGATGAGGTTTCTTCCGCTATTGGCAAAGTAGCACCAGGTGGTTGGTCGACTATCGGGTCAGATACTGTAGAAAATAGTGGTCCTTTATACTTTCAAATACCAGACACAGATATAACTGCAATAAGAATAAAATTTAATCAAAGAAATTATTTTATTGAATCAGGAAAGTATATTTATACATATGGTTTATCGGATCTTGATGTTAGATATGATAAGTTTTTACCATCAGGTAAAACTATTGTAAAATTTACTGCCCCAAACGGCAGTTTGATATCCTCAATAAATTCTGTAGTTCCAAAAATATACAATGTTTCACCCACATTAATAGATAGTGTATTTAGTTATCGGATTATATATGGAACTCCTGGAATAGGCGGAACTGTCTATTCTGAGAACAATCCAGGTTCTTCCGAGGAAGTTTGGATTGAAATTACTCTCAACATGCTAGATGATAAAACAGCACCAATTCTAACTGATTTAGTAGTCAATTATGAGACAGTAATTTAAATTTGTGATAACAGTTATTGTTTAAAATTAGAAATCAAATTACTATAAAGATACGCAATTTTTATAAGGAGAAAATCAATGGCCACTTTTTACGTAGGACCAAGACCAGTTCTAAAGGGTAGAACCACTGCTGGCATGGTCAATCCATATACATCTATGACTGGGAAAGCCAAAGGTACTGGCACATATTCCTACTATCCTCTATACAGCACTAGTCATGTTCTAGACGGTTCTCCAGATAACCATTTTGCACCTGGCACTGGCGAATTCCCTGGTAATAGGTTCCTTTCTCAAGTATTTAACGGCACTACACTTTATGTCCATCCCCTTTCTGGTACTTTCCCAAATGGTAGTGGCACATATGATGGAGCCAGATTTAAGCCACTAGAATACAAGGGTATTACAGGAGCTAAGGCATTTCCATCAGACTTTGGGCACGCATCAAGAATCGACAGAGAATATTCTCTATACAATAATTACATCTTTGATGGTGTGACATCTGCTAATATATTTGCTAGTACAGGCCATGCTCAAAGAACTGAAGCCAACGGTGCTCCAAGCTCTTTTGGATTCTTCCAGCCAGCAGAATTCCATGGAGTAACAAGCACCAAGGTTTTCGCAAGTGGTTATGGTCAAGCAAATACTACTGGAGATTATGGTCGTGAAAAAGTCCAAGAATGGTACGGAGTCCCTTCGGCTAAAGCTCTCTGAGGCATTATCCACTCCCTTTGTTTTAGAAAAACAAGATAAAAAAAGTGGAACTATTGCGTGGGGAACGTTAGCGCTAAGCATTCTGGCGTATGATATATACGCTATAAAGTCTAAAAAGATCGAAACCTTAACAAGATCTTTTTGGAGATTAACTGAAAAACCATTAACATCAATTATACCAATAGGAGTGTGGTTAGGTTTAAGTTTTCATCTTCTTATAGAGAAGCCAATTAGAAAAAATCTTTCCTTATAAAGGGGTATTTATGAAAATTACACAAGAACAAAAAGCATTGATTGCTTCCTACGCTAGAACTGTCCTGGGTGCTGGTGTCGCAACTTATAGTGCAACTCAGGATTGGAAGCTAACACTCAATGCTCTATGGGCAGCAGCCTTACCGGTAATACTCAGGTACGTTAATCCTAATGATAAGGCATTCGGTCGCAAAAAATAACTTTACATCAGTTATAGAAGTCCAAGACAACGTGCTATAATAATAGCACTCGTGTAAAGGTGGTCGTTTATGACCCCGCCTTCGGGCGGGGTCATGTTATTAAACAACTACTTTTATACCTTTTAATGATTTTATTCAAACTTATAAAGGATTTACAAGGTGATTCAGGAAACAAAAAAGGCAGTTGAAGAAAAGTCACTACCGATAGAACTTGCGGATAAATATTTGAAATTATATGTTGCGGATATAGATTGGCAGCCGCACATATCAGATTTATGGTCTGTTTCAATTAAGAAATATTCAAATGAAAATTTAGCAAAAGAACATGTAAAAAAAGCCATAGCATGTACGGTGTTGTTGCCGTATTTGGATGGCACCGATGTACCCGAACAGCCTAGTAAATTACTATTCTGGTGTACAGCCTGGAAGCAATTCAATAAAGAAGACTGGTTTACAATGTTTTTAGACATTCTAAAAGAAGACATAGATATTTCTTCAAAAAGAAATATATTATTGAATTTGGGCGTATTAGATCCTATTGATGTTTCTCCAATAGCACGACAAGCTTTTAATTGGCTGTATGATCAATTTTCCAACAATTGCGATATGAATGAAGTTAACACGGCAGATGCTAAAAATAAATTTATGAATTTAGTAAGAGCTTATGGTGGAGCGTCCATATGCAGTGTATTTATACACCACAAATCAAATGTTACAAAAGTTTTTAACTGGAAGAGCGGATATTTTTTCGAAAAGCAAATTCATAAAATTTATTCAATAGATGAATTGATTAAGATAAAAAAAACTGAACTTAGTAAAACTAATAATAAATATATAAAGAATATTAAAAAATAATAGGAGAAACAAAATGGTTACAACAGTTATCGAAGAATCCGCACCAAATATAATTAATTTTATTTCAAAATCATCATCTATGTTTACTTTTAAAATCACAGAAGATTTTATTGAAACATACAGATCAAAAAAAGTTCCATTTGGATACACGGATGCAGCTGGTAATTCTGTTGGTGAAATAACTTTTCTCAGAACATATTCAAGAATTAAAGAAAATGGTGAAAAAGAAACTTGGGTAGATGTTTGCGAAAGAGTCATAAATGGAATGTACTCTTTGCAAAAGGAGCATTGTAAAAAAAATAGACTTCCGTGGAATGACGCCAAAGCTCAGGCTAGTGCAAAAGAAGCTTTTGATAGATTATTTAATTTAAAGTGGACCCCACCAGGACGTGGATTATGGGTTATGGGAACCCCAATTGTTATGGTCCAACGTAATTCGGCAGCATTACAAAATTGCGCTTTTGTTAGTACATCAGAAATGACTAAATATAATCCAGCTAAACCATTTGGATTTTTAATGGAGGCATCAATGCTAGGTGTTGGTGTGGGTTTTGATGATAAAGGGGCAGATAAAGATTTTATTATCTATGAACCAAATAAAAATACTATTGTTGAAATAATAGAGGATTCAAGAGAGGGTTGGATTAATTCATTAGTCTCTTTGTTGAACTCATATCTTAAGCCAGATCAAAGCGAAATACATTTTGATTACAGTCTCATACGTCCATCCGGCACGCCGATTAAAACATTCGGCGGTACCGCGGCAGGAGCAGATCCTTTGATCAAACTGCATAACCACATTGTAAAAATGTTTACTGGGCGTTCTGGACAAAAATTAACACGAGTAGACATAGCTGACATAGGTAATACAATAGGTGTTTGTGTAGTTTCGGGAAATGTTCGCAGATCAGCTGAACTTTTAATCGGTCGTTTAGACGACAGCGATTTTCTGAATTTAAAAAACGCTGAGAGATTTCCAGAAAGAAACTCTTATTCTCCAGAAACTCCCGGTTGGGGTTGGATGTCTAATAATTCTGTGGAAACTTCTGTTGGTGTGGATTTGTCCGCAATAGTCGATGGTATAGCTAGAAATGGAGAACCAGGCGTTATATGGATGGATATGTCACGTAAGTATGGTAGATTGGCAGATGCTCCAAATAACAAAGATCATCGGGTTGCTGGATATAATCCGTGTGCAGAGCAGTCTCTAGAATCGTATGAATGCTGTACTTTAGTTGAAACATATTTAAATAGACATGAATCTTTAGAGGATTTTAAGAGAACATTAAAGTTTGCCTATTTATATGCAAAAACGGTAACTCTTCTTCCAACGCACTGGGAGGAGACCAATGCAATTATGCAAAGAAATCGCAGAATAGGAACATCAATTTCCGGCGTTGCAAATTTTGCCGATAGAGTCGGCATGCCGACATTGCGTGAATGGATGAACGAAGGTTATAAGACAGTAACTAGATACGATAACATCTATTCTGAATGGTTGGGGATTAGAGAGTCTATAAAGATGACTACAGTTAAACCATCTGGAACAGTTTCTATTCTTGCTGGAGAATCACCTGGTGTCCATTGGACTCCTGGTGGAAAATATTTTTTGAGAGCAATCAGATTCTCTAATGATGATCCAATGTTGCCACTCTTTAAAATGGCTAACTATATAGTTGAACCAGCTTCTGAATCTCCCAATACAACATCAGTTGTATTCTTCCCTATAGAATCCGGTGCTAAAAGATCTGAAAAAGATGTTACAATTTTCGAGAAGATTGCACTTGCGGCAGCAGCACAGAGATATTGGTCTGATAATTCAGTTTCTGTTACAATATCTTTTGATTCAGAAGCAGAAAAAGACCATATAGGTACCGTCCTTCATATGTATGATGGGCAGCTAAAGACTGTTTCATTTTTGCCTCAAGGTAACTTTACATATCCACAAATGCCATACACGCAAATAACAAAAGAAAAATATGAAGAAAATTTAAGCACTCTGATGCCGATTGATTTTTCCGGGATATATGCTGGCATGGCAGCTGATGCCATAGGTGAATCCTATTGTACAACTGATTCATGTGAAATAAAATTTGTAAAGGAAAATGTAAAGTAGGTTCCCCAAATGCCGGACGATGAAGAAAATTTTGAAAAAATATTTTCTGAAATTATTAACTCAAATGATTTAAAAGATATTTCTGAAAGTTTTGATAAAAAAAATGATTTAGATATTAAAGAACTTCTTCTCATACAACAATCTCTACTTGACGCTGTTTCCCATATTAATGATGTATTAATATCTTTAAATAAAAATGAAGATCATAAAATACTAGAATCAGAAAACGAAGCATACGAAGTCATGTGTTCATTGTACAAAATATCTGAAGATTTTAATGATTGTATGGTAGAATATTACCAAAATATAGATGATGATGATGAAGGAGACGTTTGTGATACAGACTGATACATCAAGTATTAATGTCTTAGATAAAGGCTATGTTAGGTTAGTTGATTTAATGGGCTCAGATTTAAGTGTAGTAAATGCAGCAAGAGCGTCCTTTGCTAAAGAATCAAAAACCATGAGTTCTTCAGACGCTAGACTTATAGATTTTTTAGCTAGAGAAAATCACATGTCACCTTTCAGACATGCGTTTATGACTTTTGAGATTAAAGCACCACTAATGGTGGCTAGACAACATTGGAAATATGTTGTTGGATCAGATCATACAATGGATTCCTGGAACGAATCAAGTAGAAGATATATTACTATGGAGCCTGAATTTTATATCCCATCAAAAAATGATTGGCGTTTAGCTCCAGATGATAAAAAGCAAGGGTCGGGTGGTCCTATTGATCCATGGACTGGCGCGTTGTTGACGCAACAATTAATGGATTACATTGATCAAGGAGAGGCTCATTATGTGATGGCGCTAGAAAGTGGCGTAGCAGCTGAGCAAGCAAGACTTTTTCTACCAGCCTACGGAATGTATTTAGTGTATAGATGGTCTTGCAGTTTACAATCAGTTGCTCTATTTATTAATCAAAGACTTGAACACGATGCTCAAAAAGAGATACAATTGTACGCACAAGCAGTTAAAGATCTATGCTATGACCATTTTCCAGTTTCAATGAACTCACTTATAGGAAACAAATAGTATGTATATACTAAAAATGCTACTAGTTGTTTTGATGTTAAATTGGATAATTGGAATTCATCTAGTAAATCAATCTGCAATAAAAGTTAGACAAAAATTAGCAGCCGTTTTTATTGCTATTATTTTTTCATTAGCCTTAGCTTTTCTTCTATTATGAATATATATCATTCATTTTCCAGAAAAGACGAACAGTTTATGCAACTATGTGTTGCAGCATCGTTAATATTTTCTACTTGTGGCAAAAAGAAATACTCTGCTATTTTAGTTGATGAGCATGGACACGTGGTAGGTATGGGGTACAATGGTGGACCAAAAGGCTATATCCATTGCGAAGAGGGCGGTTGTCCAAGATATATAGAAGGTTCATTAAATGGATCTGTATATGATAATTGCATTGCTATACACGCAGAAGCCAATGCCTTACTACATTCTGACTACTCCGCTAGGGCCAAAAAAATGTATATTAATGGACCTCCATGTTTTTCTTGTGCAAAGTTAATCGCAAACTCTACCGTAGAATCTGTTTATTATATGCACGATGATTCCTACAATAATTGGAGCGAAGTAAAAAATTTCTTATTAAACTCATCTATAAAGGTAATAGAGATATCCCATGCCAGCCGCTAAACTCAATTATCTAGTTGTTTATAAAAATCATAGCCAAGTTTATGGATGCTCAAACAAAAAAATAGCAGTTGAAAGTCCACCTCCAGAAGGTTATAGTATTAATGACAAAAATATATTTTTTATAACACTAGAACCAGACAACAATAATCTTTCTTTAATTAAATTAAATAACGAGGAAATAAATAATGAGTAAGAAGCAGTCAAACAAAAAGAAAATTAATCTGAAACTTAACATCCAGGAAACTGCACTAGTTTTACCATATGATGTAGCTTTACATATAGCGGAAACTTATGATTTTGTATCCATGGAAGCCGAAGAAGAGTACGTGCAATATTATAAGGATGTAGCAGATACAATTAGACTTCAAGCTAGAGAAAATCTCTATGAAATAGAAGATCAAGATTATGACGAATGGTGAAAAGTTTCTTTTTTTAACAAGTAGTTTTCTATTGGGTTGTATTTTAGCAAAAAATAATTCCAAAAAAACTGTTATTAAACATAATCCAACCATTAATCAATATTTAAATAGATTAAAAGAATTTTTTGATAGTGAAAATATTGATAGAATAGAAGATGAATTTTTAAATTTAGTTGATTTTGGAATTAATCCAAATGCTGCCTTTGATGCGGTTACTTGGGATGGTGATTTGAATTGATAGACTTATGCGTTGTAAATTATAATACAAGACCATTATTAAATAGATTTTTAGATTGTTTACATAATGATCTTCATAATCATCCAAAGGTTTGGAATTTATATATTGCCGATAACGACTCTTCTGACGACAGTGTAAATTGGTTAAGGTATAATTATCAAAGATATAAAATTAATAAATTTTACCACAATGATAATATCGGTTATTCAGCTGCTTGTAATCAATTAGCCGCGGAAGGAAATTCTGATATAATATGCCTACTAAATGCAGATGTATGGATAGATAATGAAAATCTGGTTAGAGTAGCAAATATATTTGATGAAAATCCTGATATTCATATCTTAGGTCCAAAGCAAAGAGATGAAAACGGTCTAATCACACATGCTGGAATAGTTGGTACAAATACACATCCTTCGCATCGGGGATGGCGTCAAAGTGATTTTAATGACGAACTCTATAAAGATAGAGTTAATTGTGTAACCGTATCCGGTTCTGCTTACTTTATTCGACGTTATGTTTGGAATGAATTAATGAATCACCCAAAATACAGAGAGATGTATCCAAACGCTACTGGAGCTTTTCTTCCTACTCCACATTACTACGAAGAAACCTGGTGTTCGTATTTTGCTAGACACCTGGGTTACAATGTTGTTTATGATGGTACTGTATCAATAGGGCATAGCTGGCATAAGTCTTCCACTGTGGGCGGTGAGGCTGATTCAAAATTTAGAGAAAGCCAATCCATATTTCGCAGAGCTTGCGATTACATTGGCATAGAAAGAGATTAATTTGTCCATAAATACTTATGGTTCTTTATTTTCTGGTGTTGGGGGTATT
>Ga0169931_10015614_pt1 | contig 10148 bp, 10 predicted proteins | sample Kivu_15m_20L_FD_129675 | JGI IMG/M metagenome (GOLD analysis project Ga0169931, IMG submission 129675) | Freshwater microbial communities from Lake Kivu, Western Province, Rwanda to study Microbial Dark Matter (Phase II) - Kivu_15m_20L... | ecosystem: Environmental > Aquatic > Freshwater > Lake... | reverse complement strand
TATGGCTACGGCAGCTACGGCAACAGCACCGAACCCACCTTCAGCAGTGCGCGCCTCAGCCTGCTGGACCGGGGCTTCATCTACGCCATCGCCCACATCCGCGGCGGCGAGGAGATGGGGCGCGAATGGTACGAGACCGGCAAGATGGAGCACAAGATGAACACCTTCACGGACTTCATCGATGTGGCCGATCACCTGGACAAGGAGCGCTATGCCGACCCCACCCGCCTGTTCTGCTATGGTGGCAGTGCCGGGGGACTGCTGGTGGGCGCCGTGGTGAACATGCGCCCCGATCGCTGGAAGGCCGCTGTGGCCGCTGTTCCCTTCGTGGATGTGGTCACCACCATGCTCGATGAGAGCATCCCCCTTACCACCGGCGAGTTCGATGAGTGGGGCGACCCCAAGGAGAAGGATGCCTACGACCGCATGCTGGCCTATTCGCCTTACGACAACGTGAAGCGCCAGGCCTATCCCGCCCTGCTGGTCACCACCGGGTTCCACGACAGCCAGGTGCAGTACTGGGAGCCAGCCAAATGGGTGGCTCGCCTGCGCAAGCACCACCAAGGCCCCTCGCCCATCCTGTTGCACACCAACATGGACGCCGGTCACGGCGGTGCCTCAGGTCGGTTCGAGGTGCTCAAGGAGGTGGCCTTGAACTATGCTTTCCTCTTGTGGCAGGCGGGCGTGGTGGAGTAGGGCGTCCCGCGCGATCGCAGCACGATGCTGCTTGAACGGTGCGTCAGCTCGCCATGCTCTCCGCCCACACGATCTCCTCGGGTTGCATGGGGATCACCTGCACAGGCTGGCCTTCCTGCTGCAACCGCTCGTAGTCGTGCACACTGGCGAAGTACAGGCTGGTGCTGGGCTGACCGCTGCCATCGCTGGTCTCCACCTCCCATACCACGCCATATACTTCCCGGCCTGAACGTAGCTTGAAGCGGCAATGCTTGTGGGTGAATGCGCTGAGGTGGGAGAGTTCCATGTTCCTTGTCAACGAAGAACACCGCAAAGTAGTTGTCCCATCAGGACGTCGCCGGCCCGAATTATCAACACCGGGCGCCCTTGCTGTTGAAATGAGGTGGCCGCGTAAACGCGGCGCGCCAAACGTTCAGCGCGTGGTGGACCATCATCCCGCTTCCGTGGGAGCGGCGAAGCGAAGGCTGAACAGAATGGCCTCCAGTTCCCGCAGGTATTCCCGCTTGTTGAACTGCGGTGCATACACGAACCCCTCCACCGTGACCACCTCGGTGCCTTCGCTGTTGAGGGTGCTGAGACTAACGAAGGGTCCGCCCATCTTGGCACCGTGCATTCCGAAGAGGCCGTGCATCACATAGGCGAAGCGACCATCAAGCACGGTCTCACGACCGCCCGGCATCAGGTCCAGCTGCTCGAAGGAGCGCTGCACGACCATGTAAGATCCCGGGTCGGGTCCTTCCACGAAGGCCCGTGTCACCGAATCGCGCAATTCCACCAGGTAGGGCACACTGAAGGTGCTGTCGCTGCGGTAGGGATGCCGGTGTACAAGCAGCCCTTCGATCACATTGTGCTCCAGACCGCCGCCACGCACCAGGCGGTCGCGCTGCAGCCGGGCGAAGCGGGGGGTCTGCTCCAGCACGCGGTAGCCGCCAGGGATGGCCAGTTCCAGCCCCATCGCAGTGCGCAGGCTGCTCACCAAGGCCTCATCCTGCGTACCCCGCAACCGTGCGGCGATGCGGTTGCGCTGGTGCTGCTCGAAGCCACCCGCCACCGTCCCCGCCTGCCGCTGGAAAAGGTCCATCCAGGTCTCCGGGTCCAATGCACTGGCCTGCATGAGCAGCTGGCCTGTGGCGTGCACATCGCGCTGGATGCGCAGGGCCGTGCTGTCCGCCTCACCACTGATGACGGCCACGATCACACTGTGATGCCCCTGCAGCAGCGAGGCGAATTGCGCGGGTGCCACCTGGGCCACGGTGAAGCGTGGCTCGGGGCGTGTCATGTGCGGCATCTCCTGCTCCAGCACACTGCGTACAAGGGCACCCTGCGGTCCATCCCAGTGGGCCTTGTTCATCACCACGAGCACCTCTCCATCCCCGCCAACGGAACCCGGCTTGCGGGAAGGCCCGTCCGCACAGGCCTGCAGCAGCAGCAGGTGGAAGGACAGCAGGCGTAGCAGGCCGGAGCTGAAGGCGTTCATGCGTAACGGTGCGTGGATCAGCCGTCCTGCTTGCTCACCTTGATGCGGTCGCCCACCTTCAGTTCGCTGACGCCATCGTTGAGCCGCTTGAGGTCGTCCACGCTCACCCCCGGATAGCGCTTGGCGATGTCCCATAGGGTGTCACCAGGCTGCACCACATGGTAGATGAAGGCCTCGCCGGTGGGTGGGGCGGGCTTGGGCGTGGCGGCCACGGCGACCGTACGGGTACCCACCACCAATTTCTGGCCGGGCCGGATGGTGGTGCCGCTGAGGTTGTTCAGCCGCTTGAGCTGGGCCACCGTGATGCGATGGCGTTGGGCGATGGCGCCGAGTGATTCACCGCGCCGCACGGTGTGGTAGCGCTTTTCGGTGCGGGTGGCCGGTGGTGTGGCGGCGGTGGCGGCGCTGTCCGGTTGGGTTGCGTCCGCCTTGTCAGCACTTCCGGGACCTGCCGCCGGTGTGATCCCCTGCTCCCGCAGCAGCGCCTCGTTGGCCACGAGGGTGCCGGCGATCTCGGTGGGCAGGTACAGGCTTACCGGTTCCTTGGCCGCATAGGGAAGAACGCCTTGTTTGAGGGTGGGGTTCAGGGCGCGCAGCTCCTCCGCGTTGGCACCGGTAAGCCGGGCCAGCAGCGCCAGGTCCACCGGGTAGCACACCTGCACGGTGTCCACCTCGTGCACACAATAACTCGGTGCTACCGGATAAATGTTGTGGTCTGCGTGGTAGGCGAAGACGTAGTTGACCGCGATGAAGGCGGGTACGTAGCCACGGGTCTCCCGAGGCAGGTGTTCGTAGATGGCCCAATAGTCCCGTGCACCACCGCTGCGCCGGATGGCCTTGTTCACATTGCCCGGTCCACAGTTGTATGCTGCAAGGGCCATCTCCCAATTGTCGTAGATGCTGTGCAGGTGCTTCAGGTAGCGGCAGGCGGCATCGGTGCTTTTGTAGAGGTCGTGCCGCTCATCGATGTAGCTGTCCGACTTCAGTCCGTAGATCCTGCCGGTGGGCAGCATGAACTGCCACAGGCCCACGGCGCCGGCACGACTGCGCGCGGCGGGGTTCAGGGCGCTTTCCACCACCGCCAGGTACTTCAGTTCCAGCGGCATGTCATAGCGGTCCAGGTACTGCTCGAAGACCGGGAAGTACAGTTCGGCAAGTCCCAGCATGCGTGCGCTCATCTCACGCTTGCGGTTCACGTAAAGGTCTACATAAGCGCGCACCGCCGGGTTGAAGGAGAGCGCAAAAGGCGTGGTGGGGTCCAGGGTGGCCAGCCGCTGCGCGATGACGGCATCGGACCAGTTCGGCACCACCCCCGGCGCGAAGCCGTGAACGTTGTGATGGGCAGTATCGGTGGTGAAGGTGGACTGTTTGATCCAGGGCACACGGGCCAGGTCGTCCAGCCGAAGCACCACAGGGTCATCCGCCAGCAGGGTCACAGCGCTGCTATCGGGCCCGGCCTGAGCGCACAGCAGCGCAGGGAGCAGCAGGGTGATGAACAGGAGCGGTCGGATGGCGGCCATGGTCGACGTGGGTGCCGAAGATACCCGTAATACGCGCCTCGTCACCTGATGTTGTGCGGCTGTGCGTACACAGCGGGGTGTGGACGGTGCATGGAAGGCCTGACAACCGCCCGTTAGAACAGGTGTTCCGCTGCGCACAGCAGGCGGGCATCCGCGAAGGGAGCCGCCATCAACTGGATGCCGAAGGGGCGCCCGTTGGGGTGCGTGCCGGTGGGCAGGCTGATGGCGGGCGTGCCCGCCAGGTTGGCCTGCACGGTGAAGATGTCCTGCAGGTACATGGCCACCGGGTCGGTCACGGACCCCGGTTCGAAGGCGGTGGTGGGGCAGGTGGGGCCCAGCAGCAGGTCGTAACGGGCGGTGGCCTCAAGGGTCCGGTCGCGCAGGATGCGACGCACACGCTGCGCCTGGGCGTAATACGCGTCGTAGTAGCCTGCGCTCAGCACGAAGGTGCCCAGCAGGATGCGGCGTTTCACCTCCGGCCCGAACCCTTCGCTGCGGCTGAAGCGGTAGGTCTCGTCCACCGTGGTGGCGCGGCTGCTGCGGTGGCCGAAGTGCACCCCGTCATACCGCGCCAGGTTGCTGCTGGCCTCGGCTGTGGCCAGGATGTAATAAGTGGGCACCTGGTGGTCCAGCAGGGGCACGTCCACGGGCTCCACCGTATGCCCGTCGGCCCTCAGGCGGTCTATCTGGGCCTGCAGATGGCTCACCACCGCGGGGTCCATGCCTGCTCGCTCGAGGCCCTCGCGGAAGTAGCCGATGCGCAAAGCCCCGGGATGTTCCGTGGCCAGGGGTTCCAGCGCACGCCGGCTGGTGGTGCTGTCATGCGGATCGTGGCCCGCCATCGTCTGGTAGAGGGCGGCGGCATCCGGCACGGTGTGGGCGAGGGGCCCGATCTGGTCGAAGCTGCTGGCGAAGGCGATGAGCCCATGCCGGCTGATGCGACCGTAGGTGGGTTTGAAGCCCACGGTGCCGGTGAAGGAGGCCGGCTGGCGGATGGAGCCTCCGGTATCGCTGCCCAACGCCGCATGAACGATGCCGGCCGCCACACTGGCCGCTGCGCCGCCGCTGCTGCCGCCGGGTACGGTGGCTCGGTCGGCGGGGTTCTTCACCCCTCCGAACGCACTGTTCTCATTGCTGCTGCCCATGGCGAACTCGTCGCAGTTGGTGCGCCCGATGATCACCGCATCGGCCGCCAGCAACCGATCCACCGCCGTAGCGCTGTACAGGCTGGTGAAGCCCTCCAGCATGCGGCTGCTCGCGCTCACCCGGTGGTCCTTGTAGCAGATGTTGTCCTTGATGCTCACCAGCATGCCCGCCAAGGGCCCTGCCGTGCCTGCACGGACCCGCTCATCCACATGGCGGGCCTGTTGAAGGGCGCTCTCGTCGAAGAGCTCCAGGAAGGCGTTGAGGTCAGCCTGTTGGCGCGCCAAGGACAGGGCTGCCCCGGTGGCATCGCTCACGGAGCCACCTTGGACCAGCGTTTGCCGTGCCTCGCGGAAGGTCTTCGTCAGGCTCACCGGAGCGTCTTACGGCTTGTCCTTGTTGCCCTCCTCGATCCCGTCCTTGGCGTTCTTGAACTCCTTCATGCCCTGGCCCAGGCCGCGCATCAGCTCAGGGATCTTCTTGCCGCCAAAGAAGAGCATCAGCACCACCACGACAAGCACGATCTGCCAGGGGCCGATGACGCCGAGGAGGATGGAAAGTGGGAGGGAGGGGAAGGCCATGGGGCGATTATGTATCGCAAAGGTACGCATGGGCACCGATGTTCCTGCCCGCCTTCGTCCATCAGGCACCGCTGGCCAGCCTTGGCTCGGTGACCATGGTCACCGAAACCCGCCCGGCATTGCCGGACCTTCGCACCATGCGAACCCTGCCCGTCATCTTATCGCTGCTGTTTGCAAGCACACGGCTCCCCGCACAGGACATCGGCGACCGCCGCGTGGTGTTACAGGAGATCATCATCCCCGGCATGCCGGGGATCCAATCATTCGCATGGGGGCAGCACAACGGGGAGTGGATCCTGATCGGTGGGCGCACCGATGGCCTGCACCGCCGCCAGCCCTTCGCGGCCTTCCTCGCCGAGGATAACAACACCATGGCCTACGTGGTGAACCCCGCCACCGCGCAGGTGTGGGGCACAAGCCTTGCCACCCTGCCCGTGCCGCTCTTCGAACAGCTCCAATGCACCAACATGGAGTTCGAGCAGCGCGGCAACACGCTCTACATCATCGGCGGCTATGGATTCTCGCCCACGTCCAACGACCACATCACCCATGGCAGGCTCACTGCCGTGGACGTGCCTGCCGCCATCACCGCCATCAAGACCGGCGGTCCGGTGGCCCCGCACTTCAGGCAGCTGGCCGATGCACGCATGGCGGTTACCGGCGGCTACCTTGGCCTGCTGAACGACACGTTCTACCTGGTGGGCGGCCAGCGGTTCACGGGTCGATACAACCCCATGGGCCCGGAATTCGGCCCCGGCTTCGTGCAGGAGTACACCAACGCCATCCGGCGCTTCACCATTGCCGATGATGGTGCCACCCTTTCCCTTGCGGACTATGTGGAGACCGTGGACACGGCGAACCTCCACCGCCGCGACTACAACCTGGTACCGCAGGTGTTCCCTGATGGCACACGGGGTTTCACGGCCTTCAGCGGCGTGTTCCAGTACGGCGTGGACCTGCCCTGGCTCAACGCAGTGGACATCACACCGGAGGGCTGCACCGTGGTTCCCGGCTTCGAGCAACTGCTGAACCAGTACCATACGGCGCACCTGCCCGCGTGGTCCGCTGCGCAGGGCAGCATGAGCACGGTGTTCTTCGGTGGCATCGGGCAGTACTACTTTGACGTCAACGGACAGCTTTGGAACGATGAGAACGTCCCCTTCGTGAACACCATCAGCCGGGTCCGTCGTGCATCGGATGGCGGCATGAGCGAGGTGGCCATTGGCAGTATGCCGGCCCTGCTGGGTGCTGGTGCAGAGCTGATCCTGGACCCCACCGTCCCGCAATTGGATGGTGGCATCCTCGACATCGACGCCCTCGGTGGCGATACCATCCTTGCGGGCCACATCGTGGGCGGGATCACCAGCAGCGCTGCCAACATCTTCTTCGTGAACACAGGCACCCAGAGCGATGCCAGCGCACGGGTTTTCCGGGTGCTGCTGGTGCGCGATATCACCACCGGGCTGGCTGCCCCCGATGATGCGATGCCGGCACTGCGCGCCTGGACCGGTGATGCGGAACAACTGGTGGTGGAGACCAACATGAGCGAAGGGGGCCTTGCCGAACTGGTGTTGCTGGACAGCAGCGGAAGACAGGTGCGCACCCTCCTGGCGGCCCGGGTTCCAGCAGGCCTGCAACGCTTCCACAGCCCGTTGAAGGGGATAGCCGCCGGGCGTTATGTGGTGGAGCTGCGCATCAACGGCCAACGTTGGAGCACGAGCTACATCCGTTGATCAAGCACCTTTTCCCCGCGTTTGGGGCGCAGCGCATCGCGCAGGGTACGGTAGTCGATCTCCGAGCATTCCACCGTAGCCACCACGCGCACGGGTAGTGCGGTGGTCCAGTGCCGGTGACCGCAAATGCCTTCGCGTGCACAGAACTCATCCACGTGCTTCAGGAAGTGCGCCGCGGTGGTGGGTGCATCGGGTCCGAAAAAGTCCCAGTGAAGGCGGATGCGGGGCATGCTGGAAGCCATTTCAAAGTAGTTTTTGGCAGCGAGCCGGAGGAATTTTTCGGGCAGCCTGGGCGTGAAACCCGCGCATAGCTCGAAGCTCTGTAAGGGTTGAGCAAGGACGGATGGCCGAAAAAGGCCCCGGCACAGTCCGAAGGATTATTTTGAGATGGCTTTTAATGTGCTGCAAATTTGCAGTGTTGGATGCCTTGTTGCTTTTTGTGGTCGCCACGGTGGCCAGTTCCATCGGGTCGCTGCAGGCGGGTGTGGTGAACACGGCCGTGCTTACCCACACGGTGAAGTGGGGCCGCCATGCCGGGCGGCGCATGGCGGTGGGCGGCTCCATCCCCGAGTTCATCTATGCGGCCGTGGCCTTCGCTGGCGCGGGCTGGCTGGTGGAACAGCTGGGCATCGGCGCCACGGGCATCACCATCATCGTTTCGTGTATCCTGCTGGTGTTGGGCGTCTACTTCGTGTTCGTGTACCGCCCGCGCCCTGCAGCTCCCGGCGAGGACAAGCTGACCGGCGATCTGCGGCGTGGCGTGCTGTTGGGCATGGCCAATCCGCAGCTGCTGCTGTTCTGGTGCGGGGTGAAGTTGATGCTCGTCCCGGTCGGCATCACCGGTGACTCATGGCCCCAGCTGCTGGCCTTCGCGCTGGGGGCCTTCACGGGCGCCATCATCCTGCTCATGATCCTGGTGCGTCTGGGGGTGAAGGCGCAGGAGAAGCTTTCGCCCAAAGGACTTCGCACGCTCTTTCGCAGCATCGGAGGTGCGCTGCTGGTGGCGGGCTGCTATGGCATGCTGCGCGCGCTGGCATGGGTGCCGTGAGGTGGGCTCACGCCAACCGTTCACTCAGCAACCGCATCTCCATCATGGGCGCCATCTTCTCGTACAGGATCCGGTAGGTGGTCCCGGTGATGGGCATGTCAACGCCCAGCTTGGCATTGATCTCTTGCACGCACTTCACGGCGTAATAGCCCTCGGCCACCATGTTCATCTCCAGCTGGGCGGCGCGCACGCTGTAGCCCTTGCCCACCATGTTGCCGAACTCGCGGTTGCGGCTGAAGGTGCTGTAGGCCGTCACCAGCAGGTCGCCGAGATAGGCCGGCTCATTGATGTCGCGTGCGATGGGGTGCACGGCCGTCACGAAGCGCTCGATCTCCTGGATGGCACGGCTTACGAGCACCGCGCGGAAGTTGTCGCCATAGCCGAGACCCACGCTGATCCCCGCACACACCGCGATCACGTTCTTGAGGATCGCAGCGTACTCGGTGCCGTAGATGTCGTCGCTGAGCGTGGTCTTCATGAAACGCCCGTTCAGCGCGGCTCCCATGGCATGCGCCTTGGCCATGTCCTGGCAGGCGATGGTGAGGTAGCTGAGACGTTCCATCGCCACCTCCTCGGCATGGCAGGGGCCGCAGATCACCCCGAAGTCATTCTCGGCCACGCCCCAGTGCTGGAAGAGGTACTCGCCCACGATCTGGTTGGTCTCGGGCACGATGCCCTTCACCGCACTGAAAACGGTCTTGCCTTGCAGCTCGGCGGGGTCCAGCTGGTCCATGGTCGCCTTCAGGAAGGCGCTGGGCACGGCGATCACCAGCACATCGGCATCGCGCACCACCGCATGGATGTCGCTGTCCATCGCCAGCCGTTCCACCTCGAGCTGCGCTGCGCTGATGTAGTCAGGGTTGTGACCGTACCTGCCGATGTGTGCGATGGTCTCCGGACGGCGTATCCACCAGCCCACGCGTGCGGCGTTGGTGGAAAGCAGCTTCACCAGGGCGGTGCCCCAGCTGCCGCCGCCGATGACCGCGATGCGTTGCGCGTTGCTCATGCGCGGCGAAGATCGGGGTTATGGTGCACCGGTGGTTCGCCGGGTGAGCTGCGTTGCGATCGGGGGGCTCTGTAGCGATGCAATCCGCATTGGCCTTGCGCAGTGGTATGCGTGCTGAGTGTTCAGCTCCCGGGGACGGATCGGCGAGGCCTCACGGCAGCGACCCGGAACAGACCGACCAACGAAAAAGCCCCAGCTGCTGCTGAGGCTTTTGCTCCCCGGGCTGGACTTGCCCCGAGGCCTCGGGGCAGCGACCCCAATTCAACCGAGGATGCCGAAACGTTCTGTGAGGAGCTTCTTCCGGTAACTCTCATTGTGAATGAAGCGGGTCAGGAAGTCGCGGTTACGTTGGCGTTTCAAGAACGTTTCCACCTGCCGGGCTTTGGTCCGGTCGCCACAGTCAATGACCAGGACCAGAGCCCAGTCGCTCATGCCCGCGGTTGAAGAGGACTTGAAGTAACCGGTCCGATGTTGGTTCAGCCGCACAGCAACATCGCTCGTCTCACCGATGTAGAACTTGTCGCGACCTGCGCTGAAGAGGATGTACACGTACATGACAAGGGTGTCGAAGTGCTCGGTTCATTTGGCTATGGCTCCTCGTTGTTGGGGGCAGAGCCAGTGCCACTGACTGTCTTGGACCCGTTGTCACATCACCACATCAAAAAAGCCCCGGCTTTCGCTCCCCGGGCTGGACTTTTCCGAGGTCTCGGGGCAGCGACCCCTTGGCGAACAGGTCCTTACTCGAACGAAAAAGCCCCAGCTGCTGCTGAGGCTTTTGCTCCCCGGGCTGGACTTGAACCAGCGACCCCATGATTAACAGTCATGTGCTCTAACCGGCTGAGCTACCAGGGAATTTCCCATAAGGGGTGGCAAAAGTAAGGAACCGGGGCGCATCCTCCAAAAGCGCGTTCCATACATTCCTTTCAAGAACCGCATCTTTGCGC
>Ga0169931_10015613_pt1 | contig 10148 bp, 13 predicted proteins | sample Kivu_15m_20L_FD_129675 | JGI IMG/M metagenome (GOLD analysis project Ga0169931, IMG submission 129675) | Freshwater microbial communities from Lake Kivu, Western Province, Rwanda to study Microbial Dark Matter (Phase II) - Kivu_15m_20L... | ecosystem: Environmental > Aquatic > Freshwater > Lake... | reverse complement strand
GGATTTTGCTAATATTTTATTCGTAATATTTATTATGTGCATTATTTGTACTAATTTTTGTTTCCTAATATTCTCTACGTTTTAATTGAGTAAAAGTAGCAAGTTTGCTTAAATCAAAGCAACTTGACTATTTCCTAAGCATATTTAGTTTTTTCCCTAAGAATGATTCTCTTTTGTAGCGCCATTGCCGAAGAACAAGCCCAATTACGAACACCTAATTCTATAGTGACGGGAATAGGTAATCTTGAATCTGCCTTGCAGTTGGAAAGTTTTCTGCAAAAACACAGAAGTATTTCAGGAGTAGTCTTTTTGGGTTCTTGCGGCGAATATTCGAAAAGGAGCAATGGAGAAATGCCTAATATCGATTGTTTGGTTACCTGTTCTGTTTTTTTTCAAAGAGAACTAACGGAGGAGCGCTTGGAATCCAAGCGGGTTTCAGACACAAAGATTTTCGAATTCTCTCCAGTTCTAGATTGGAAACTTCCCAGTGTCATTTGCAACTCACCCTCAGTTTTGAGCTTGGTCTCTTGGAAACCTTCTACTCCTGTTTCCGATATTACCATGGTTGAAAATTTGGAGTGCTATGGTCTGGCAAAGGTTTGTGAGAAGAAAGAAATACCTTTCCAGGCCCTTTTTGCGATAACGAATGAAGTAGGTCCCGAAGGAAGCAACGAGTGGAAATCAAATTACAGACATTTGGCGATTGAGTTGGTTAACTATTGCAATGATAGACTTTCTGCGTAACGATCCGTCATTCCAGAAATGTAGTCACAAACTACTCTAAAGATCCCTTCTTCTTCTATACGAGATCGATAGGAATCGGGAATGAAACTAGGTTCCTTGACAAAACGATGAAAGAGCTTTTCGAGTATCGACTTCCCCCATTCGCTCTTTTGCGAAACTTCTTTGTGCCGATAAAGTTTTTCCATCAAAAACTTTTTTGCTTCCCCTACCTCGTTCTTAAGATCAGGGGGAAAGCTCCCCAATTTCTTTCCCGCTTTCCATGCACTTATCTGAGTTTCTCGAATCGAATAAGCGTCCAGTTCAGTTCCTAAGCTCTCAATCCAATGTGTGACCAAAAAGTCAAAAATCCTTCTACAAATAGTCCTATAACGCAAGCTACCTTTAAGGTCGGGATGGAGCTTTTGAATCATTGAAGCTTCTCTTTTCCAAATTGACAAATCCAAGAGTTCATCCTCTTTTAGGATCTGTCTCTCTAAACCATCCTCGATGTCATGCACAGTATAGGTGAGCTCATCAGACTGGTCCGTGATTTGAGCTTCTAAGCTGGGGCCCGTTTCTTTTCTACCTAACAAAAATTCATCGGATTGATAGTCGCCCCCATGTTTCATGATACCTTCAAGAGTAGCTTTGGTAAGGTTTAGACCTGGAAAATCAGGATACCTTCTCTCTAGCCGTCTCACTATTCTTAGACTTTGCTTGTTGTGTTCAAAACCACCTCTGCCGTGCATTAGTTCGGAAAGAGCATCTTGTCCAGCATGACCAAAGGGAGAATGACCCAAATCATGAGCAAGGGCTATGCACTCCGCCAAATCTGCATTCAACCCCAAAGTTCTAGCAACAGTCCGGCTAATCCCTGCTACCTCCAAGGTATGTGTCAAACGATTTCGAAAGTGATCCCCCTCAGAATAGATGAATACTTGAGTTTTATACTGCAATCTTTTGAAGGACTGGCAATGGATGATCCGATCCCTATCCCTTTGGAAGGGCAGACGGTAGGGATGCTCCTCTTCTGGGAACTCCCGTCCGCCAAAATCAGAACTGGAAACAGCATAAGGAGCTAGAATATTTGATTCCTCTGCCAACAAATCCTTTCGTTCTTTTCTCATTTATTCACTTTCCTTTTAACTGCAAAAAGAAGACCCTTGCATACGACATGGAATTCCTTATTTGGCTTGTAGGATTTTTTACAAAACATGGATATCATGCTGTCTTTGGTGTCCTTATTCTGTGTGGCTTAGGTCTTCCCGTTCCAGAAGATATTTCTCTCACCGCGGGGGGAGTGATTTCTGGTCTTTATCCAGAAGAAAACAACGTACACCTTATGTTTCTTGTCGGCATGGCTGGGGTATTAATTGGGGATGGTTTTGTTTTTTTCTTAGGACGAACTTATGGTTTAAAAGCACTTCAACTTCCCGTACTCAGGACTGTGCTTCACCCCGAAAGATTCGAAAAGGTACAAGAGCAATTCAAGAAATACGGGCGTTGGGTGGTCTTCTTTGGAAGGTTCATGCCAGGGCTACGTATGCCAATTTTTTTTAGCGCAGGAACTTCAGGTCAGGTATCGCCATTTCGATTTTTTCTAACGGATGGATTTGCTGCTCTAATTTCGGTTCCAATCTGGATTTACTTAGGGTATTTCTTTGCCCACAATTTTGATGAGCTAATGTCTTTTGTTCGTCGAGGTCAGACGGTAATTCTTTTAGTTGTGGGCATTGCCTTGTTGATTGGCATTGGAATTTTTTTGAAAAACAAACGTAAAAATAAGATGGAATGAAGAAGAGACTTCTTTTGTTTTTGGCTTGGGGTATCGGGTGTACCAATTATACATCCACCCCCTCAGTTACCGCCCCACCTACACTGGTTTCAGCCACCAAGAATTCTGATTCCAATTTTACTATTAGGGTAAGGGCATCTAACCCTGAATTGATCTTTCAGGGCTATACCCTATTCGTGGCTAGCCAAGAATCCCAGGCCCGAAACCCAAGTGACCTATCTACTGGAACTACTTGTAGCATAGCAGGCGGCACTTTGACTACCTTGCCAGTTCAGCCCATCGAATATGTCTTTGAAATCGACCCCAGTGGAAGTGGAGTGGGAGCAGGTGTCGCGTGTCGGTTTCGCGCTACAGCTGGGAGCGGGCAATTCATTTCGGTGAGGTCTCTCGGTCTAAGCATCCGAGTGAACAATTCCTCCAGTGGGGTTCGCTATTCTGGTCCCTCCAATTCTTTGCTATTGCCTTGACAGAAAAGGCCGCTCAACTAGTATGGCATCAAATGGTTTAAGTTTGAATTACTTAGACCAAAAGGAGTTGGCATGAAAAGTATTCTAGGTTTGGCATTGGTAGTGGGACTTGTGGCCTGCAAACCAAAGGCAGCGGAACTAGCGGGAGATGTGTATCCAGTTGCTTCCGCCACAGGGGAAAAGTGGGAGATCGATACAGGTAACTCTGTGATTCGTTGGACAGGGAAGAAAGTATCAGGAAGTCACAACGGAACAGTTAAATTGAAGTCTGGATTTCTCACTGCCAAAGGGGACAACATTACTTCGGGTAGCTTTGTGATTGATTTTGCCTCTATAGAAGATGATGACCTCAAAGGAACTCCATTCCAAGCTAAGCTCGAGGAGCATCTCAAGAGCCCAGATTTTTTCGATGTTGTAAAAAATCCTAACGGAACATTTGAATTGGCATCTGTTACAACAAATGAACAAGGAAAAACGGAAATTAGAGGAAATCTAACTATCAAAGGAATTTCCAAAGGGATTAATTTTCCTATCGAAATTACCTATGAAAATGGCAAACCAGTTGGTGCAACAGGAACGATTGAGATCAACAGACAGCAATGGGAGATCAAATACCCAGGCATGCCAGACGACTTGATCCAAGATATCATTACTCTGGATCTTAACCTCAAGACCAAAGTCTGATTTAAATTAGTTTTCCTCGCTCCACCAAACAGAGCATCTCTTGATGGAGCGAGAAGCATCTTCCGACCATATTCCTTTTGATTTTACTACTTCTTCATACATAATTATAGACGCTGTCAAAGAATGTTTCAATTCATCCAGTGGTATCTTTCTCGCTTCTTTGTTGTCCATAGGAAAGTGGGCAGTCTTATCGAAGTAAGCAAGAATTGCTTTGGTCTCCAAATCCTTTGCGGTTTTGTAGAGAACAAAACTAGTGTCAGATTCTTTTTTTTCTGGCGTTTTCTTGGATACTTCAATAGATTTTAAGACTTCGAAGTGTCTCTGAAGTTCCTGAAATACAACTGGTGACGAATATTCCCCCGAGTCGGGATGATACTTTTTTGCTAAGGCTTTGTACCTTTGGTGTAGGGTTGAATCATCTGGGAACTCAAAAAAACCAAAAAATGCTAGCGCTTCGTCTAGCAGAAATTTTTTGTCCACAGGGCGCCACCAGTGCGGTGGAGATGTTGGAAAATTTGTCTTTTGACACTGGATTCAGTGTATTCTTGTCTAGCTTCTTCCAAAGCCACTTTGAGTCCTGCTTCGACCTCTATTTGAACCTTCCTTGCCTCATCCAATAGAGAAAAAACTCTTTCGCTCTGGAGAATATCAGATTGGCAAGGAATTTCCGAAGAGGGGTCTTCAAATTGCTCTCGGTCAAGTTTTTCTAGTCTGGCGAGAATCTTTTCATTTTTTGATTCGAGACGAATCGCACCATCTGGATCGCCATAGGAAATCATGGAACGGGCTTCTTTCAGTGAGGCGATGAGCTCCTCCAAGAGTTCCGCCTTTTTTTGATAAAAGCCCTTCCTCATCCTGAGATAGAAAACCCGGAAGTCATGCGAGGGCCTTTTGGTGTCACATTTCCCTCTTTCTTTTCAAGCTCTTCCCAACTGCTTTTGAGCTCGGATAGAATTTTGGAACATTCCTCCAAGATGGTTTTGTCCTTCTTCATGTTGGCCTCTAGAAGCCTTTTTTTCAGATACACATAGAGAGACAGCAAATTGCCTGCTACTTCGCCCCCTTCGTCCAAATTGAGAGAAAGGATGAGTTCTGTCACGATGTCTTGTGCCTTGAGGATGTTTTGGTTCACCACATCATACCTACGAGGAGTCATGTTGTCCGAGGCAATCCCCAAAAAGCGGATGGCTCCCTCAAAGAGCATGACAATGAGCTTCACTTGGCTAACTGTAGAAATTTCGTTTGCCTTGTATTCGTTGTATCCAGAGGTTCCACTGGACTTACGCGCTAGGGACATTCTTTTCTCCTCTGGGTCAATTTCGACAGAAAAGGATTCTTGCTTAATGCCCTATCCGAGAAAAGATAGAACTTGAGGCGAAATCCTTGTTCTCCACCAAAAAACCCAAACGAATTTTGTTTCTAGCTTCAGGTCGCGGTTCTAACATGCAAGCGGTTCTAGAATTCCTGAAGGAAAATCCGAAACTTGGCAAGGGAGTTGGCCTACTTTCAGACAACCCAGAGGCAAAGGCTCTTTCTATTGCTCGAGATTTTGGCCTGGAGGCCATTGCCATCCCTTTCTCCCATTACTCGAACAAGTCCAGGTACCATGAAGATCTCTTGGAAAAGGCGAAAGAATTTGACCCAGAATTGGTTTTAGCATGCGGCTACATGAGGATTCTCAAACCAGATTTCGTGAAGACCTTTCCGCAAAAAATCATCAACATCCACCCATCTCTCCTTCCCTCCTTTCCTGGTCTAGATGCCCAGAAACAAGCCCTCGAATACGGGGCAAAAGTATCTGGTTGTACGGTTCATTTTGTGGAAGAAGGAGTAGACACGGGACCCATCATACTCCAAAAAGCTGTTGCCATCACCGAAAATATGACAGAAAAAGAACTCTCCCTTCGCATCTTGCAAGAAGAGCATAAAATTCTCAAGGAAGCAGTGAAGGCCTTTTGCGAAGATAAATTGAAAATCGAGGGAAGAACTGTGAGGAACCGCATATGATCCAAATCCAAAGAGCTTTGCTTTCTGTATCTGATAAAACTGACTTGATCCCGTTTGCACAATTTTTGGCAAGTAAGAAGGTGGAGATACTTTCCACTGGTGGGACCTACGATTCCCTCAAAGCCGCCGGTATTTCTGTGAAGCAAGTGTCGGAATTCACAGGGTTTCCTGAGGTGTTAGACGGAAGAGTCAAGACCCTTCACCCCAAAATTCATGGAGGACTACTTGGTGATACTCAAAATCCCAAACATCGAGAGCAGATGGACAAAGAAGGTCTCCTTCCCATCCAACTAGTTGTGGTCAATCTGTATCCTTTCGTCAAAGCAGTAACAAGCCCCAATGCCTCATTGGATCATGCCATTGAGAATATCGACATAGGCGGTCCATCTATGCTTCGTTCTGCTGCAAAAAATCACAAGAACGTTGTAGTAGTATCAGATCCAAGTGACTACCAAGTTGTTCAATCGGAATGGGACAAAGATGGGGGGATTAGTCCTGAAACAGCTTTTCGTTTGGCGGCAAAAGTATTTAGCGAAACATCTTACTACGATGCGGCGATTTCGACCTACTTTCATGGGATACTAAAGAACCAATTTCCAGAAAAGATTACCTTAGGTTTTCGAAAAAAACAAAAACTTCGTTATGGAGAAAATCCACACCAGGAAGCAGCTTTTTACGAACCGACATTTGTCAAATCCCCCTTTGAGGCAATGCAGGGCAAAGAACTCTCTTTCAATAACATGCTCGATTTTGATGCAGCCTTTCACGTGGCATCCCTTTTGCCGAAAAATGCTGTTTCCATTGTAAAACACTTAAATCCTTGCGGGATTGCCTACGGAGAAAATGCTCTTGAATCCTTTTCTCTCGCGAGAAGAACAGATCCCACTTCTGCTTTTGGGGGTATCATAGGGATTCATGGAATCGTGGACAAAGAGACGGCAGAGGAAATCACACACAATTTTGTCGAGGGAGTGATCGCAGAAGGATTCTCACCAGAAGCCATTGAAATCTTCCAAAAGAAGCCAAATATCCGTCTTATCCCCATTGCAAAGTTTGATGAAGCGCTTGAAGAGATGGACATGCGTTCCTTGCACCATGGACTACTCATCCAAAATAGAGATTATGATCTCGTCACCAAGGACAAGCTCAAAGTCGTCACCAAAAAGAAACCAACGGAAGAAGATCTGGAAGGACTTATGTTCGCCTGGAATTGCGTTAAATTCATCAAATCCAATGCTATAGTCTATACAGAGACAAACGCCACATTAGGAATTGGTGCAGGGCAGATGTCACGAGTAGATTCAGTCGAATTAGGTGCAATCAAAGCTCAAAAGGTAGGGCTTTCGGTGGTAGGAAGTTATGTGGGGTCGGATGCTTTTTTTCCTTTCAGAGATGGAATAGATGCCATCGCCAAAGTTGGTGCTAAGGCAATAATCCAGCCAGGAGGCTCCATTCGGGATGATGAAGTCATACAAGCAGCCGACGAACATGGGCTAATTATGGTGTTTACAGGAATGAGACACTTCCGCCACTGATGGCTTTTTTCCTTTATTTGGTATTTCTTGCTTTCTTTACGACAGGAACTGGGATTTTGGCTTACTATGCAGATCTTCTTTTTTTTCGAAGGAAAAAAAATTACTCAAGAGAGGAAATCACAGAACCCTGGTTAAGAGCCTATGAAAGAATAGCCAATGCCCTGTCCCCCGATATTCCCATGGGCGGTATTCTATTTGGCATTGGAGCACTATTCTCCTTTGTTTGGAGTCTAGCCTCAGCTATCTTTGGTGGTGGGTTTGGGGAAGCCAATGCACCAAGCCATTTTTTCCATTTTCCCCTCCCCTATTTTGCAGCCTTTTTTTCTTTTCCTTTTTTGAAAGAGGTATACTCAGAAAAATTACCTCTACTATTCCGGTTTGAGAGGGCCTTGGTCTCGGGACTGGGGCTCGGTTCCCTCTCCTCCGCCTTTGCTGGTTGGGGACACCTCCATGAAATGCACTTTCTCTTTTGCAGCGTGGTATTCCTTTCGGTGATTCCCCCGCTCCTCTGGCTCTGGAATGGGAAACCCTTCCTGGGAAGTCTATTAGGTCCTCCAGTGGTTTGGGAAAATCTCGGGGAAGCCTCCAGGGAGGAAGTAGAAGATTTTTCCGAAGAAGAGGTGGAATTTCCCTCCGAAGCTCCTAGTCCTTGGGAAGATTCTTCCCTTCCAGAGGAAGCAATCGATTCCCAGTCTGATTTCGGAGACCTGGACTTTGATGATTTTGAACCCAAAGAGAAATCTTCATAAGGCAGATGGACAAACCGACCGATGTCTACCTTATGAGAACCTACCTTGGCATCCTTTTTTTAGTTTTCTCATTCCCCGTTTGGTCTCAAGAAGACCCAAGTCCAACCACCTTAGATGGATTTAACGAAGCCTCTTGGGGTATGACCTTTGAGAGCATCCGAGAGAAATTCGTCTCGATGTCCACCAACACAGAATCCAAAGAACAGATTGAGATAGTGAATGAAAAAAAAGACGTGAGCCTCCTAATCAAGAGAAACGGAATTTTTTATTTCTATCGGTTCTATCGAACACCCCAAAATGTAAAGGAACTGCGTCCCAAAGATCCAGGTAGAGCAGAGGTAGATCCTACCATTGAAAACCAGACTGAGTATCGAGAAAGCTCTATCCTTTTTTCTGTGGGAGTCACATTCAACTTAGTTCCTTCAGATCAAATCAAAGAAAGGTTAGAAAAGAAATACGGCAAACCTAGAAAAGAGTCTGTCGGGGACGATGGAGTTTCTGGAGCAGGGCTTTGGGAGCTTGTTGATCGTAGAGAAAATCCACCTAGGGGTGGATATGCGATCCAATGGAGAGAAGGTTACAAAAAAGCACCTTACACCCGTCGTATTGATTACTTTTCTGCCAATATCCGTGACATGATCGCCAAGGATTACAAAGATTTCTTCTCCGTTCAAGAAACAAAAACCTTGCGAGATTTAGTCCCATAGCAAAAGCTGATCCGCGAGGGTTAGCCAATGCAATTGTTCCTAGACACAGCCAATCTAGAGGAGATCAAGAAAGTTCAGGACTTGGGTCTCCTTGACGGAATCACAACCAATCCTTCCATTATCGCCAAATCAGGTCGTAAATTCAAAGAAGTAATCAAAGAAATCACAAATATCGTATCTGGACCAGTCTCAGCCGAGGTTATCGCCACGGACTTTGAGGGAATGGTCAAAGAGGGTGTCGAACTTTCAGGTATAGCGAAGAACGTGGTGGTTAAGGTTCCCTTAATTCCAGAGGGGATCAAGGCAGTTGTGGAATTCACAAAAAGAGAAATACAAACGAATGTAACCCTTTGTTTTTCCGCGAACCAAGCCCTCCTTGCCGCAAAAGCTGGGGCTACCTATATTTCTCCCTTTTTGGGAAGGTTAGATGATGGGGGTCAGGATGGACTGGAGCTAATCTCTGAGATTCGAGAAATCTACGACAATTATGGCTACGAGACCCAGATTCTTGCAGCAAGCATTAGGCATCCCATCCACTTCAAAGAAGTGGCGTTGAGAGGTGCAGATTGCGTCACCTTGCCCTATAGTGTTGTGGAACTCCTGTTCAAGCACCCATTGACCGAATTGGGACTCGCCAAATTCCTCGAAGACGCAAAGAAACTCACATGGTAGGGTATTTTGTAAAGGTCTCACCTTTAAAACCAGCTTTCTCCCAAATTTTTTCCATTTGAGGAGGAAAGCAAAAGACAGATTGGTGGGAGGCATCATTGAAAACCTTGCAGTCACTCTCTTTTTCCACATCGAAAGAAAAGGCACCCCACTTCTTAGCCAAGTCTTCCATTCCTTTCCACCAAACTTCATCGATTCGGAATTTTTCGTATCCTTTCCGGTAAGTAGAATAGACGGTTGGGAATACAAGAACTACTGGTATTTTATTTTGAGAAGCAAGCTCCAGTCCTTTTGCAACGTATTTTACTTGAGTATTTCCCAATTCCAAATGATTTAAGTACAGTTGAGAAATTCTTGCCGCATCCTTTTCTAACTTTTCCGTAGGGTTAGCAAGAGTTGCATACATGAGAAACTCACCTTTAAAATTTTGGTGCAGTTGCAGGTCTGGATTGTGTTCGGGAAGGTATTCGGATAATTTGCCTCGAGATATCCTTCGTAATAAAATGGAAGGATTGATTTCAAATTTTCGAATTTGGAATAACTCATCTATTAGCGATTCCCACCTTTCAGTCCAAGTTAATTCCTCCCAATATTGCCATTTGTCTTTTGAACCATAACGAAAAAAAGGCGAAATTACAAATCCTTTCTTTTTCCCAAATGACTCAGGTGACAAAGACCACACAACCAAATCAGGTTTTATTTTTAGAGAAAGTATTTCCTCTATTTTTTCATAGGAATACATGGGAACGGCTTGAGGTGCACTAAAATTGTAAATCATCCAGTTTTGTTTTGACTTTTCAGAAAAAGCAAAG
>Ga0169931_10015611_pt1 | contig 10148 bp, 8 predicted proteins | sample Kivu_15m_20L_FD_129675 | JGI IMG/M metagenome (GOLD analysis project Ga0169931, IMG submission 129675) | Freshwater microbial communities from Lake Kivu, Western Province, Rwanda to study Microbial Dark Matter (Phase II) - Kivu_15m_20L... | ecosystem: Environmental > Aquatic > Freshwater > Lake ... | reverse complement strand
TCGGCGGCAAGCCGATGGTGGTGCGGGTCTGCGAACGCGCGGCGCAGAGCGGCGCCGCCGAGGTCGCGGTGGCGACCGATGATGACCGAATCCGGGATGCGGTCCTGCGGGCGGGGTACCGCGCCATCATGACGCGGGTCGACCACCCCTCGGGCACCGACCGCGTCGCCGAGGCCTCGGCCGCGCTGGGACTCGGTCCCGACGAGTGGGTGGTGAATGTCCAGGGCGACGAGCCGTTGGTCCCGCCGCAGCTGGTGCGCGAGGTCGCGGCGATGCTCGGCAGCCATGCCGAGGCGGCGGTCTCCACCGCCTGCCATCCGATCCACGAGGGCGCCTCGATCGAGAGCCCGAACGTGGTCAAGGTGGCGCTGGATGCCCGTGGCTATGCACTGTACTTTTCGCGCGCGCGGATTCCGTATCCTCGCGAACCGGGCGGGACCTGGTACCGGCATGCCGGGGTCTATGGCTACCGGATGGCGTTCCTTCAGCACTTCCCGAGGCTGGCGCCCAGCCCGGACGAGCGCACCGAAGCGCTCGAGCAACTGCGCGTGCTGTGGCACGGTCACCGCATCGCGGTCGCAATCCACGCCGGGGACATTCCGCCGGGGGTGGACACGCCCCAGGACCTGGAAGCGGTGCGTAGAATGCACCCATGAGACTCATCCTCCTTGGCCCGCCCGGCGCTGGAAAGAGTACGCAGGCCGGATTCATCACGGCGCACCTCGGCATTTCGCAGATCTCCACCGGCGACATGCTGCGCGGCGCGATCAAGACGGGCACCCCGCTTGGCGTGGCGGCCAAGAAAGTGATGGACGCCGGGTCGCTGGTGTCCGACGACATCATCGTCGCCCTGGTGAGGGAGCGCCTCAAGGCCTCCGACTGCGCCAAGGGATACCTGTTCGACGGCTTTCCGCGCACGATTCCGCAGGCCGAGGCTCTGCGCGATGCGGGCGTCGCCGTGGACTACGTCCTCGAGATCGACGTCCCGCCGGAGGACATCATCGCCCGGATGAGCGGGCGGCGCGTGCACCTTGCCTCGGGCCGGACCTATCACATCAAGTTCAATCCGCCCAGGACCGAAGGGCGCGACGATGCCACCGGCGAGCCGCTGGTACAGCGCGACGACGACAAGGAGGAGACCGTCTGCAAGCGCCTCGAGGTCTACCAGGCGCAGACGCGGCCGCTGGTCGCGTTCTACGAGCGCTGGGCGCAGTCAGGGGCCGCCGCGGCCCCCAGGTGCCGCAGGATCGCAGGCACCGGGGGTTTCGAGGCCGTCCGTGACCGCGCCATCGCCGCGATGGGGGCCTGATCGCGGGCCGAGGTCCTCCGGTCCTCTGCTAAAATCCGCCCCTTTTCAGGGGAGAGTCTGAATGTCCGGTGGCCTCGTATTCGCGCTCGTGTGCGCATTCATCGCGCTCGTCTATGGCGCGGTTTCCATCAAGTGGATCCTGGCGCAGCCCGAGGGCAACGAGCGTATGCGCGAGATCGCCGGCGCGATCCGCGAGGGCGCCAGCGCCTACCTGAACCGCCAGTACATGACCATCGGCATGGTCGGCGTGGTACTGGCCGTGCTGATCTGGATCTTCCTCGACGGCGCCACCGCCGCCGGGTTCGTGGTCGGTGCAGTGCTTTCGGGCGCCACCGGCTACATCGGCATGAATGTCTCGGTGCGCGCCAATGTGCGCACCGCGGAAGCCGCCCGCACGGGGCTCAACGAGGCGCTCAACGTCGCGTTTCGCGGCGGCGCCATCACCGGCATGCTGGTGGTGGGCCTTGCGCTGCTGGGCGTGGCGGGCTACCTCGCAATCCTGTACGCCAACGCGCACGACAAGGCCGACCTCGCGCACATCATCCACCCGCTGATCGGCCTAGGATTCGGCGGGTCCCTGATCTCGATCTTCGCGCGGCTGGGCGGGGGCATCTTCACCAAGGGTGCCGACGTCGGTGCCGACCTCGTGGGCAAGGTCGAGGCGGGGATTCCGGAGGACGACCCTCGCAACCCGGCGGTGATCGCGGACAACGTGGGTGACAACGTCGGCGACTGCGCCGGCATGGCCGCGGACCTGTTCGAGACCTATGCAGTGACCATCATCGCCACCATGCTGCTGGGCGCGCTGGTGGTGCAGACCACCAGCCCCAACGCAGTGATCTATCCGCTGGTGATCGGCGGCTTCGCCATCATTGCCTCCATCGTCGGCACCTGGTTCGTTAAGGCGCAGCCGGGCGAGAAGAACGTCATGCCCGCGCTCTACAAGGGCCTCGCCTGGGCGGGCGGCATCGCGCTGATCGCCTTCTGGCCGATCACGCAGTGGATGATGGGCGAAATCGTGCAGTCCGTTCCGTTTGAAATTGGCGGCGCCAAGAAGATGATCACGGTTGGTCACCTGTACGGCACCGCGGTGGTCGGCATGGCGCTCACCGGGTTCCTGGTCTGGATCACCGAGTACTACACCGGCACCCAGTACAAGCCTGTGCAGCACGTGGCAGCAGCCTCAACCACCGGCCACGCCACCAACATGATCGCGGGATTGGGCATATCCATGAAGTCCACCGCCTGGCCGGTGATCGCGGTCTGCGTCGCCATCCTCGCCTCCTACAGCCTGGCGGGCCTGTACGGCATCGCGATCGCCGCGACCTCGATGCTGTCGATGGCCGGGATCGTGGTTGCGCTGGATGCCTATGGGCCGATCACCGACAACGCCGGCGGCATTGCCGAGATGGCCGAGCTGCCCGATTCGGTGCGCGACATCACCGATCCGCTGGACGCGGTTGGCAACACCACCAAGGCGGTGACCAAGGGCTACGCCATCGGCTCGGCGGGCCTCGCCGCGCTGGTGCTGTTCGCCGACTTCACGCACGCGCTGGAGAAGGCGGGCAAGGCGATTTCCTTCGACCTGTCCAACCACTTCGTCGTCATCGGGCTGCTGATTGGCGGCCTGGTGCCGTACCTGTTCGGCGCCATGGCGATGGAAGCGGTGGGCCGCGCCGCCGGGTCGGTGGTGCTGGAAGTGCGCCGCCAGTTCAGGGAAATCAAGGGCATCATGGAAGGCACCGCCAAGCCCGAGTACGGCACCGCGGTGGACCTTCTCACCAAGGCCGCGATCAAGGAGATGATGGTCCCGTCGCTGCTGCCGGTGCTGGTGCCGATCGTGGTCGGCGTGGGCTTCGGCTGGGCGTTCGGCGCGGCCGCCGGCGCGCAGGCCCTGGGCGGGGTGCTAATGGGCACCATCGTCACGGGCCTGTTCGTCGCCATCTCCATGTGTACCGGCGGCGGTGCCTGGGACAACGCCAAGAAGTACATCGAGGACGGCCACCACGGCGGCAAGGGTTCGGAGGCGCACAAAGCCGCGGTCACCGGCGACACCGTGGGCGACCCGTACAAGGATACCGCCGGCCCTGCGGTCAACCCGCTCATCAAGATCATCAACATCGTCGCGCTGCTCGTGGTGCCGCTGATGGTGTGATGCCGTGACCGAGCCGCCGCGACGGCAGGACCCGCTCGCCCCAGCCGTGATCGGCGGGGCGGTCGCGTTGGTCGCGGTGCTCGGGCTGTACCTCGTGGTCAAGATCCGGTCGCAGCCCGAAGGCCCGGCCACGGAATCCTTTACTCAACAGGTCCGTAACGCGGCGAGCCGCATCGTTGCCGACGTGCGGCGGGAGTTCGAGTCGGCACCAGTCGCGAAACCGCAGCCCCGGCCGCAGGCCCAGCCGAAGGCCCAGCCACAGTCCCGGCCTCAGTCCTCGTCGGCGGCGCGCGCGCCGCAGGCGCAGTCATCGCAGGCGGGCGAGCCGCGCGGCCGCATCGCGCTGCAGGCGGGGCGCAGCTGGCGCTACGCGGTCAAGGTCGAACCGGAGGCGTGGAAGGACGTCTCACTCACCTACCGCACCGTGCAGGAGGGCGAGGCATTGGGCGTGCGCACCGACTTTCGCCACGCTGGCGGACAGTCTGCGTTCAATCTCGGCGTGTTTGCCGCCAACCACCCGTCGCATGCCAATACGCGCTTTCCCGGTTTCTTCATGTACGCCGCCTACCGGGAGTTGCCGCTGCAGGTCGGGCAGAAGGTCGGTTTCGGCTGGCACTGGCAGGGCAAGAGCCCGGGCAGCATGAAGCGCTTCCAGGGTGTCGTGGCGGCCATGGAAGAGGTCCAGCTGCCCGGCGGCGCACTTCCAGCCGCGCGCATCGAGGGCACGCTCACCTACCACGAGGATGGGCAGTTTCGCGGCGGGGCGCGCGAAACCCTCTGGTTCGCGCCCAAGGTCGGGCAGGTGGTGAAGATCCTGTGCGAGGGCCGCGTGCCCGACGAGAGCGTGGCGCGCATCTCCGCCGAGCTGGTCGAGTACCGCTGAGGGTGCGCACGGCTTTTCTCGCGGCGCTGTTGCTTGCTGCCGGCCCGGCCGTCGCGCAGCCGCAACCGGAGTCTCCAAGCGGCTGGCAGTCGCGCGACGCAGCGCATGCCAGGCGCTTCATGGTGGCGGCGGCCAACCCGCTCGCGGTGCAGGCCGGCGTCGAGGTGCTGCGCGCCGGCGGCGGCGCCCTCGACGCAGCGATCGCGGTGCAGATGGTGCTGGGGCTGGTGGAGCCGCAATCCTCGGGCCTGGGCGGCGGCGCATTCCTGCTCCACTGGTCGCAGGGCGAAAAGAAACTCAGAAGCTACGACGGGCGCGAGACCGCGCCGGCGGCGGCAAGGCCGGACCGGTTTCTCGGCGCGGATGGACGGCCGCAGGGTTTCGTGGAGGCGGTGGTCAGCGGGCGCTCCGTCGGCGTGCCCGGCGTGCTGCGCATGCTGGAACTCGCGCACCGGCGCCATGGGCGCCTCGCCTGGGCGCGGCTGTTCGAATCCGCGATCCAGCTTGCCGAGCAGGGCTTCCCGATGTCGCCGAGGCTGCACCGCCTGCTGGACAGCGAACGGGAATTGCGCAACGTCGAGGCGGCACGCGCACTGTATTACGGCGTGGACGGCCGGCCCAAGGCGTTGGGCACGCGCATCGTCAATCCGGACTACGCCGCCACGCTGCGCGCCATCGCAGCTTTCGGCGCGGACGCGTTTTATACCGGCGCCATTGCGCAGGACATTGTCCGCGCGGTGCGCGGTCACCCGCGCCCGGGCGACCTGGATGCCGAGGATCTCGCCCGCTATCGTGCGCTCGAGCGCGATCCGGTGTGCCTGCCCTATCGTGCGACGCGCGTGTGCAGCATGGGACCGCCGGCGGGCGGCGCGGTCATGCTGCAGTTGCTGGGTATCCTCGAGCGCACGGATTTCCGCTCTGCCGCGCCGAACTCCGCCGCCGCACTGCACTACTTCTCCGAGGCCGGGCGTCTTGCGTACGCCGACCGTGGCCGCTATTTCGCCGATCCGGACTTCGTCGCCGTGCCGCTTGCCGGGCTGCTGGCGCCGGATTACCTGGATCGTCGCGCGCGTCTGGTCGGCGAGCGCTCGCTGGGGCGAGCCGAGGCGGGTCGGCCCGAAGGAGCACAGGCGGCGGTGGATGTGCCCGAGACCTCGCTGGCCGGCACCAGCCACCTGTCCATCGCGGATGGTCGCGGCGATGCGGCATCCATGACCACCACCATCGAGAGCGCGTTCGGCAGCCGCATCCTGGTGCGCGGCTTTCTGCTCAACAACCAGCTCACGGATTTCTCTTTCACCTCGGGTGCGGCCAACAGCATCGCGGGTGGCAAGCGCCCGCGCAGCGCCATGTCGCCGACGATCGTTTTCGGCGCGGATGGCACGCCGAAAGTGGTGCTGGGCTCCCCGGGGGGGGCGTCGATCATCAATTACGTCGCGCGCACGCTTGCCGCGATGCTCGACTGGCGGCTGGACGCGCAGGGCGCGGTCTCGCTTCCGCATGGGGGCAGCATGAACGGGCCGACGGAGCTGGAGCGGGACACCGCCTACGAGCCGCTTGCGCCCGAGTTGCGCGCGCGGGGCCACGAGGTGCGGCTGGGGGACTTCACCAGCGGCCTGCACGTCATCGAGCGCGTGCCCGGCGGATGGCGGGGCGGGGCGGATCCGCGGCGGGAGGGCGTGGCGAAAGGGGACTAGGGGCTAACGCCCCAGGCGAGCAGTGATCGCCTCGACGCAATCGGGGACGCTGGCCGAGACGTCCACTTCGATTGCGTCGCGCGGTGGCTCCAGCGTGGCGAACTGGCTCTCCAGCAGCGAGGCCGGCATGTAGCGGTGCTGCCTCGCCGCCAACCGCTCGCGGATGACCTCGATGCTGCCGCGCAGGTGGACGAAGCGGCAATCCGCGAGCTCCTGAGCGAGGCGCCTGCGGTAGTCCTCCTTCAGTGCGGAGCACGCGAGCACCGCCTCCGGCATGCTGCGCAGCCTGCGATTGAGCGCGTCCAGCCAGGGCCAGCGGTCGGCGTCGGTGAGCGGCGTGCCGGAGGCCATCTTGGCGACGTTCTCCGGCGGATGGAATTCGTCGGCGTCAAGAAACGGCAAGCCGAGGCGCGCGGCGAGCGCCTGGCCGACGGTGGACTTGCCGGCGCCTGAGACGCCCATGACGATGACGACCACGCCCGGTCGACGCCGATCAGGCCTTGGTGATGGCGTGGCCGCCGAACTTCGTCCGCATCATCGCCAGCAGCTTGCGCGAGTAGTCGGACTTGCCCTGGCTGCAGAAGCGCGCCATCAGCGCCAGCGTGATCACGGGCGCAGGCACGCCCAGTTCCACTGATTCCAGCGCGGTCCAGCGGCCTTCGCCGGAATCGGCGACCACCGGCGCGACGCCGGCCATGTCTGCGTCCGCCTGCAACACCTCGGCGCTAAGATCGAGCAGCCAGGAGCGCACCACGCTGCCGTGGCGCCAGGTCTCGGCAAGGCGGCCGAGGTCGAACTCCAGGTCCTTGCGCGCGACGAGCAGGGCGAAGCCTTCGGCGAAGGCCTGCATCATCCCGTACTCGATGCCGTTGTGGATCATCTTGGCGAAGTGGCCGGCGCCGCTGGGGCCGCAGTGCAGCCAGCCACGGTCGGGCGAGGGCGCGAGCAGGCGCGCGAATGGCTCGAAGCGCTCGACCGACTTCGGCGTGCCGCCCAGCATCAGGCAATAGCCACCCGCCAGGCCGTGCACGCCGCCTGACACCCCGGCGTCGACGTAACGCATGCCGCGTTGCGACATCTCGAGGGCGCGCGCCATCGAGTCCCGGTAATAGGCGTTGCCTCCGTCCACCAGGGTATCGCCTGTTGAGAGCAGCGGCAGCAGTTCGGCCAGCGCGCCCGCGGTGACCGGGCCCGCGGGCAGCATAATGAGGATCACGCGCTCCCCCGGCAGGCCGGCCGCCAGCGCCGCCAGGTCCTCCGCGACCTGGACGTTGCGTTCCCCCGCGAGCGCGGTCCGCGCGGCAGCATCGACGTCGAACGCGACCACCCGGGCGCCGGCGCGCGCCATGCGCCGCGCCATGTTGGCGCCCATCCTGCCCAGGCCGACCACGCCGATGTCCATGCCAATCTCCCGCACTCAGGTTCCGCATTTCATTCTATGCTAAGCTCGGAGGAGGGAGAGACCCGATGATGAAACGCATGTTCGTGATGGCCGCCGCATTGCTGGTGGCGGTTCCCGCATTCGCGCAGTTTCCCAACAAGCCGATCCGGATCGTGGTGCCCTTCGGCGCTGGTTCGGCCACCGACCTGATTTCGCGCGTGATCGGCAGTTCGGTGTCGGCCGCGGTCGGGCAGCCGGTGGTGATCGACAACAAGGCGGGCGCCGACGGCGCCATCGCCGCTTCGGAAGTGGCGAAGGCCGCGCCCGACGGCTACACGCTGCTGATGGCGACCAACAGCCCGCTGTCGGTGGTGCCGGCGATGAAGAAGGCGCCGCCCTACGACCCGATCGCCGATTTCACGCCGATCACCGACGTGGGCCGCTACACGTTCTTCATCGTGGTCAATCCTAACGTGCCTGCGAAGACGTTGCCGGAACTGATCCAGTATGCGAGGGCCAATCCCGGCAAGATCAACTACGCCACCGGGAACACCACCGGCATCGTGTCCTCGGCGCTGCTTGCCTCGCTGGCCAAGATCGACATGGTCCACGTGCCCTACAAGACCGAGCCGCAGGTCATGCCCGACCTGGTGAGCGGCCGCGTGCAGATGATGTTCGCTTCTTCGACCACGTCGATGCCGCTGATCCGCGAGGGCAAGCTGCGCGCGCTGGTGACCACCCTGCCGCGGCGCAGTCACCTGCTGCCGGACCTGCCCACGATCGCGGAGGCCGGCTACCCGACCTTTTCCATCATCTCCTGGGCCGGTCTGTATGGGCCGGCGAAGATGCCGGCCGAGGTCACCGCGCGCCTGAACAAGGAGTTCGTCGCCGCGATGGGCCGCCCGGACGTGCAGGAAGCGATGCAGAAGCAGGCCTTCGTGCTGACGCCTTCGTCGCCGGAGAAGCTTGCGGCCTGGACCAAGGAGCAGTTGGACGGCTACCGCAGCATCCTCAAAGCCGTCGGCATCCAACCGGATTGATGACCATCAAGAAACTCGTTCTCGCGGCCGCCCTGGCGGTGGCCTGTGCACCCGCGCTCGCCCAGTACCCGAACAAGCCCATTCGGTTGATCGTACCCTTCCCTCCGGGGGGCGCGGCGGAACTGGGCGCGCGCATCTTCGCGCAGCCCCTTGGCCAGCAGCTTGGGCAGCCGATCATCATCGAGACCCGGCCCGGCGCCGAGGGCATCATCGCCTCGGATGCGGCGCGCAAGGCCGATCCGGACGGCTATACGCTCTATTACGGCACCGCGACCGGTATGTCGTTCGCGCCGGCGGCCAAGAAGGTGCCGCCCTATGACCCGGTCAAGGATTTCACCCCGATTTCGCTGGTCGGAATTTTCGGCTTCTTCGTGTTCTCGCACGCAAGCATGCCGGTGAAAACGATCCAGGACCTGGTGGGCTACGCGCGCGCCAACCCGGGTCGGCTGTTCTACGGCACCGGCAACGCCACCAGCGTTCTGGCGACGGCCCAGTTCGCCAGCCTCAACAGGATCGACGTCGTGCACGTTCCCTACAAGGGCGACGGCCCGTTGTCGGTTGACATGCTGGCCGGCCGGGTGAACTTCGCCATCTCGACGCCCGGCACGCTTGCGCCGCAGATCAAAGAGGGCAAGGTGCGCGTTCTGGCAACGCTGTTGCCGTCGCGCAACCCGCTGCTGCCCGAGGCCCCCACGATGACCGAGTCGGGACTGCAACCGCTCACCATCACGCCCTGGGGCGGACTGTTCGGTCCGCCGAAGCTGCCGCGCGAGGTGGTGGATCGTGTCGGGCGCGAAATCGCGATCGTGCTGGCCAAGCCGGAGATCAAGGACGCATTCGGCAAGATCGCCTTTGAGCCCCGCAGCTCCAGCCCCGAGGCATTGTCGGCGTTCGTCGTCGAGCAGCTTGCTGCCTACAGCCGGGTCACGAAGCAGGTCGGCCTATCGATCGACTGAGCGCCTGCGCCAGGGCGGCCGCGGGCGCGAGCCCCGGCAGGCTTCGCAACCACGTCAGCTGGCGCTTGGCCAGCTGGCGGGTCGCGGCAATGCCCTTCTCGCGCAGTTCAGCCTGCGTGATCCTGCCTTCCAGGAAATCCCAAGCCTGCCGATAGCCGACGGCGCGCATGCTCGGCAAGTCTGCGCTCAACTCGTGGCGCTCGCGCAGTCCGTGCAGTTCCTCGACCAGTCCTTTCTCCAGCATCGCATTGAAGCGCGCGGCAATGCGCCGGTGCAATTCGTCGCGATCCTCCGGCGCCAGCGCGAAGGCTTCGAGCGCGAACGGCAGGGCAGGGGCCGGGGCGGTTTGCAGCGATGACAAGGTCTTCCCGGTCGCCCGCCAGACCTCGAGCGCGCGCTGGATGCGTTGCGCATCAGCCGGCTTGATGCGCACGGCCGCCGCCGGGTCCACTTGCGCCAGTTCGGCGTGCAGGGCCGGCCATCCGTGGCGCGCAGCCGCTGCGTCGATCTGGGCGCGAATCGCCGGATTCGCTTCGGGCAGCGCATCCAGCCCTGAGGCGAGCGCGCGGTAGTAAAGCATCGTGCCGCCGACGAGCAAAGGGATCTTCCCCCGGGCGAGCACTTCGGGGACGACCCGGACGGCATCGGCGCGGAAGCGGCCCGCCGAGTAGCGCTCGGTCGGCTCGACAATGTCGACCAGGTGGTGCGGCACGGCGCGGCGCTCGGC
>Ga0169931_10015610_pt1 | contig 10148 bp, 9 predicted proteins | sample Kivu_15m_20L_FD_129675 | JGI IMG/M metagenome (GOLD analysis project Ga0169931, IMG submission 129675) | Freshwater microbial communities from Lake Kivu, Western Province, Rwanda to study Microbial Dark Matter (Phase II) - Kivu_15m_20L... | ecosystem: Environmental > Aquatic > Freshwater > Lake ... | reverse complement strand
TTCCGCCTGCTCTACAAGCAGGACCGCGCCGTGAACCCGGACATGACCATCAAGGTCACGGGGCGCCAGTGGTACTGGCAGTACGAGTATCCCGACCACGGGACCTTCGTGATCGACAGCCGCATCGTGCGCGACAAGGACGGCAAGCCCGCCGGCGAGCCGCGCCTGCTCGAGGTCGACAACCGCCTCGTCGTGCCGGTCGGCGCGACCATCCGCACGCTCGTCGCCGGCGCCGACGTCCTGCACTCGTTCTTCATCCCGTCGCTCGCCGTGCAGATCTACTCGGTGCCTGGCCGCCTGAACGAGACCTGGTTCCAGGTCGAGAAGGAGGGCATCTACTACGGCCAGTGCAACCAGATCTGCGGCACCGACCACGCCTACATGCCGATCGCGATCGAGGCCGTGTCGAAGGAGAAGTTCCAGCGGTGGCTCGAGGAGGCGAAGGTGAAGTTCGCCGACAACGCCGCGCCGCGCCCGCTGGCCATCGCCTCGGCCGATTGACGATCCAGATTCCCGAGCATCCCCGAGCGCCGGCTTCCGCGCCGGCCCCTTGAAGGAAGACCACGATGGCAAACGCCGCCCACGCGCATAACGACCACCACGACGACCACCACGGCCACTACCCGGGCGGCTGGCGCCGCTGGGCCTATTCGACGAACCACAAGGACATCGGGACGATGTACCTGGTGTTCTCGATCTTCGCCGCGCTCATCGGCGGCGCCTTCTCGGTCTGGATGCGCATGGAACTGCAGTCCCCGGGGATGCAGTACTTCGCCGACGGCCACCAGTGGAACATGGTGGTCACGGCGCACGGCCTGATCATGGTGTTCTTCGTCGTGATGCCGGCGCTGATCGGCGGCTTCGGCAACTGGTTCATCCCGCTTATGTGCGGAGCGCCCGACATGGCGTTCCCGCGCATGAACAACATCAGCTTCTGGCTTCTCCCCGTCGCCTTCCTGCTCCTGCTCGGCTCGGCCGTGCTCGGCGGCGGCGCGGGCGTCGGCTGGACGGTCTACCCGCCGCTCTCCAGCGGGCAGTTCCATCCCGGCCCCGCCATCGACATGGCGATCCTGTCGCTGCACGTCGCGGGCGCGTCCTCGATCCTCGGCGCGATCAACTTCATCACCACGATCTTCAACATGCGCGCGCCCGGCATGACGATGCACCGCATGCCGCTCTTCCTCTGGGCGATGCTCATCACCGCCTTCCTGCTCGTGCTCTCCCTGCCGGTGCTCGCCGGCGCGATCACGATGCTGCTCACCGACCGCAACTTCGGCACGGCCTTCTTCCGTCCCGAGGGCGGCGGCGACCCGATCCTCTTCCTGCACCTCTTCTGGTTCTTCGGGCACCCCGAGGTGTACATCATGATCCTGCCGGCCTTCGGCATCATAAGCCATGTCGTGTCGACGTTCTCAAGGAAGCCCGTCTTCGGCTATCTCGGCATGGCCTACGCGATGATGGCGATCGGCTTCGTCGGCTTCGTCGTCTGGGCGCACCACATGTACACGGTCGGCCTCGACGTCGACACGCGCGCCTATTTCGTCGCCGCGACCATGGTCATCGCGGTGCCGACCGGCGTGAAGATCTTCTCCTGGATCGCCACGATGTGGGGCGGCTCGATCGAGTTCCGGGTGCCCATGATCTGGGCGGTCGGGTTCATCTTCCTGTTCACGCTCGGCGGCGTCACCGGCGTCGTGCTGTCCAACGCCGGCGCGGACATCGCGCTCCACAACACCTACTACGTGGTCGCGCATTTCCACTACGTGCTGTCGCTCGGCGCGGTGTTCGGCATCTTCTGCGGCTTCTACTACTGGTTCACGAAGATGACCGGCCGCGAGTACCCGGAATGGGCCGGCAAGTTCCACTTCTGGACCACCTTCATCGGCGTCAACCTGACATTCTTCCCGCAGCACTTCCTAGGCCTGCAGGGCATGCCGCGCCGCTACCCGGACTATCCGGACGCGTTCGCGGGCTGGAACTATGTATCGTCGATCGGTTCCTACATCGCCGCGGCGTCGACCGTGTTCTTCATCGTCTACACCATCAAGGTGCTGCGCTCGGGCAAGGTCGTGACCGAGGCCGATCCGTACCACCAACCCGAGCCCACCCTCGAGTGGACCGTCGCCTCGCCGGCGCCGCACCACACCTTCGAGGAAGTCCCGCGCGTGAGCGCCGGGTCGGGCCACTGAGCCCGGCCGCGTCCAGCAAGGCCTGGCCGATGTCCGACGGCGACGTCGCACTCGAGGTCGCCGGCGCCCGCCCGCTCGGTGCGGGAGCGGGCGTCGGCGATTTCATGGCGCTCCTCAAGCCACGGGTGATGAGCCTCGTCGTGTTCACGGGCTTCGCCGGCATGGTCGCGGCGCCCGGCCACATCCACCCGCTGCTCGCGGCGATAGCCGTGCTCTGCATCGCGGTGGGGGCCGGCGCCGCCGGCGCCATCAACATGTGGTACGACCGCGACATCGACGCGCTGATGTCGCGCACGAGCGACCGGCCGATCCCCGCGGGCCGCATGGATCCTTCCGAGACGCTGGCCTTCGGCGTCGTCCTGTCGATCGGCTCGGTGCTCACGATGGCGCTTGCGGTGAACTTCGCCGCCGCGGCGCTGCTCGCGTTCACCATCTGCTTCTACGTCTTCGTCTACACGATGTGGCTCAAGCGCCGCACGCCGCAGAACATCGTGATCGGCGGCGCCGCCGGCGCCTTCCCGCCGATGATCGGCTGGGCGGCGGTGACCGGCGATGTCGGCCTCGCCTCGATCGCGCTCTTCCTGATCGTCTTCATGTGGACGCCGCCGCATTTCTGGGCGCTGGCGCTGTTCCGTGCCGGCGAGTACGCGCGTGCCGGCGTGCCCATGCTCCCGGTGGTCGCCGGCGTGCGCGCCACGAAGCGCCACATCCTCGCCTATAGCGCGCTGCTGGTCCCGGTCGGGACGCTGCCGAGCTTCTTCGGCGCGACCGGCCTCGTCTATGCGGCGACGTCGGTCGTGCTCGGCCTCGTCTTCCTGGCCGGTGCCGTCGCGGTGTGGCGCGAGGAGGGAGACCGCGCCGCAAAGGCGCTGTTCGGCTACTCGATCATCTACCTCTTCCTGCTCTTCGCGCTGGTCATGATCGACCGCGTGCCGGCCGGCGCTCCGTGACCGCCATGGCGCAGGACGAGGCCCTCGCGCGCCGCCAGCGCGCCAAGAACATCGCGGTCGGCGCGACCGTCGCCGGCTTCTGCCTGCTGTTCTTCCTGATCACCATCGTGCGCATGGGGATGAAATGAGCGCCGGCCGGGCACGTTCCAACGCGCGCGTCGGCATCGCGCTCGCCTGCCTCGCCGGCGGCATGGTCGGCCTGTCCTTCGCGGCGGTGCCGCTCTACCGCTGGTTCTGCCAGGTCACCGGCTTCGGGGGCACGACGATGCGCGCCGAGCGCGCGCCCGACGCGCCGGGCGAACGCTTCATCACGGTGCGCTTCAACGCCGACGTCGCTGGCAACGACCTGCCCTGGCGCTTCCAGCCGCTCGAGCGGCAGGTGACGCTGCGCGTGGGCGAGGAGCGGCTCGCCTTCTACCGCGCCACCAATGTCGGCCAGGCGCCGGTCGTCGGAACGGCCACCTACAACGTGACGCCGCACAAGGCGGCGCCCTATTTCCACAAGCTCGCCTGCTTCTGCTTCACGGAGCAGGAACTCGTCTCCGGCGAGAGCATGGACATGCCCGTGTCGTTCTTCGTCGATCCCGCGATCGCGCAGGATCCGAAGATGCGCGGCGTCGACACGATCACGCTTTCCTACACCTTCTTCCGCGCGCTCGACGCCCAGCCACGGGCGGAGGGCGCGCGCCGGTCCGCGGACGCGGGGAGCGTCCCGGCGCCGGTCAATTGAGGCATTCCGCCAGAACCTTCAGCGACCAGAGCACGCGTCAGGGAGATCGACATGGCCAGCACCAGCCACGGCACCGGGATGAAGACGCCCTACCACCTCGTCGAGCCGAGCCCCTGGCCGATAATCGGGTCGATCGCGGCGCTCGTGCTGTGCTTCGGCACGATCTCCTTCCTCCACCCCTCGGTCTTCGGCACCGGTCTCGAGCCGCTGCTCAAGGCGCTGGGCCCCTGGAAGATCCTCGCGGGCGTCGGCCTCGTGCTGTTCACGATGTTCGGCTGGTGGAGCGCGGTCGTGAGGGAATCCGGGACCCCTGGCCTGCACAGCCCCGTCGTGCGCCTGGGCCTGCGCTACGGCATGTTCCTGTTCATCGCGTCGGAGGTGATGTTCTTCGTCGCGTTCTTCTGGTCCTTCTTCCACTTCGCGCTCTACCCCGAGCATACCGAGACCGGCATGTGGCCGCCCAAGGCCGTCGTCACCTTCAACGCCTGGGGCCTGCCCTTCCTGAACACGGTCATCCTGCTGACCTCCGGCACGACGGTCACCTGGGCGCACCACGCGCTGCTGGAGGGCAATCGCTCCGGCTTGATCTGGGGCCTGCTGCTGACGGTGCTGCTCGGCGTGCTGTTCACGGCTCTGCAGGCCTTCGAGTACAGCCACGCGCCGTTCTCCTTCAAGGACGGGATCTATCCCTCCGTCTTCTTCATGGCGACGGGCTTCCACGGCTTCCACGTCATCGTCGGCACGATCTTCCTCGCGGTCTGCCTCGTGCGGGCGATCAAGGGCCAGTTCACCCCGGAGAAGCATTTCGGCTTCGAGGCCGCGGCCTGGTACTGGCACTTCGTCGACGTGGTGTGGCTGTTCCTCTTCGCCGTCATCTACTGGTGGTACGCGGCGGCGGTCACGATCGGCTGACGCGACGCGGCGGGGCGACCGGCAATGGCCGTCTCGTGTTCCTCGAGCGGTCGAAATTCGCCCCGCCGCTCTGGATAGATGCCGTGCCCTGGCCCATCTTCGTCCTCGGCGGCGCGGTCGCCATGCTGCGCCCATCCAAGGCGACGCTGATCGCGCTGCAGTCCCGCCACCTCGACCTCTGAGGCTGCCATGCTGGCGCTGCTGCGCGATTTCAGGCCCAGGCCCTGGCCGAGCGCCATCGCCGGCATCGGCGTTCTGGTCCTCCTGTGCCTCGGCACGTGGCAGGTCGCGCGCCTGTTCGAGAAGCGCGAGATCAACGGACTGCGCGCATCGCGCCTGGCGACGGCCGAGGCGCCGCTGCCAGCCGCGCTACCGGACCCCGCGTCCTGGGAATTCCGCCGCGTCGTCGCGACGGGCAGGCTGCGCCACGAACGCGAACTCTACCTGCCCTGCCGCTCGCAGCGCGGGAACGAGGGCACCTGCGTGCTCGTCCCGCTCATGCGGGCCGAGGGCCTTCCCGTCCTGGTGAATCGCGGCTGGGTGCCGCCCGCGCGCAAGGATCCCGCGCGCCGACCGGCGGCCCAGGCGGAGGGCGAGGTCCGGCTCGCCGCGGTGCTGCGCGTGTCGTCGCAACGCACGCGCTTCATGCCGGACAACGATCCCGGCCGGAACGTCTGGTTCTCCTACGACCTGCCCGCCATGGCGGCGGCGCTGGGCGTCCCTGCGCTCGCGCCCTACTACCTCGAGGCCGCGCTCGATCCCGCGCCGGCCGAGGGCGCGCCGCTCGGCGGGCAGACGCGCTTCCAGCTGCCCGACAACCACCTCGGCTATGCGTTCACCTGGTACGCGCTCGCCATCGCGCTGGCCGTGATCTTCTTCCTTTCGCAGCGCGACGGGAAGCGGTCGTGACGCCCGCGGCCCGCGCAGGGCGTCGCGCTTGAGCCTGCGCTCGACATCCTGGCTGGCGATCGACGGCGATCGCAGGCTCGGGGCCGTCGCGCGCGCCGGCTATCTCGCGGGAAACGCGCTGCGCAATGCGCTTTCGCGCGATCCCGCAGGCCTCGCGCTGGAGCGCTTCCCCGACGCCCACGCGCCGACCGGGGGCGTCTCGCCCTCGCCGTCGCGCCTGTTCTGCGAACGCCACCTCGCGTCCATGGGGCTTGCCGGCTTCGCGGCCACCGCCGGCGGCCTGCGCATGCACGAGATGGGATGCGGCTCCGGCCGCGCCGGCCGCCTCGCGAGCGTCGCGGCCGGGGCGCCGATCCGCTATCGCGGCTTCGACGTCGCGCGCCGCGCGGCCTGGGACGAGCCGATGCCGGGCGCGACCATGGCCGTCTTCGACGGCGAGGACTTCGCGGGCACGATCGCGCCCGACGACAATTTCTTCTTCTCGCAATCCGCGGCCGAGCACATCCCGGGCGACCTCGCCTATTTCGAGGCGGTGGCGCGCGCCTGCGCGCGCGCGCCGGGGCCGACGCTGCAGGTCCATTACCTGCCATCGGCGGCATGCCTGCGCCTCTATCTCTTCCACGGCCTGCGCCAGTACCCGGCGGGAGCGCTCGGCCGCATCGCCGCGCTGCAGGCGCCCGACGCGCACAGCGTCGCCGTCGCGCTCGGCGGGCCGGCCTGCGCGGCCGTCCACTGGCGCTGGATCACGCTGCCCATGATCCGCCGCCGGCCCGACCGTCGCGCCGCCGACCCTGTGGCCTACGCACGCGAGCTCGCGGCCGCGATCGCCGCCGATGCCGCCGCGCCGCCCGGCAAGGCGATGTTCTGGGCCTTCGTCGTGCGCCGCGGGTTCCCGGCCCATCCAACGCAGGAAGACGACCGATGACGCAGGCCTATGGCGAGCTCGAGCGCATCTTCCGCCGCCTCGCGCTGCTGGGCGAGGCCTCCGGCCTCCTGCAATGGGACATGGCCGCCGTCATGCCCGAGGGCGGCGCCGCGATACGCGGCGAGCAGCTGGCCGAGTTGCGCGTCGTCGCGCACGAGACGCTGACCCACCCGCGCGTGGCCGAGCTGCTCGACCGCGCGGAACGCGACGAGGCCGGCACGCTCGAGGGCTGGCGCCGCGCCAACCTGCGCGAGATGCGACGCGGCTGGAGGCATTCCAACGCGCTGCCTGCGGACCTCGTCGCGGCGATGTCGCGCAGCGTCTCGGAGTGCGAGATGCAGTGGCGCGAGGCGCGCAAGGCGAACGACTTCGAGGGGCTGCGGCCGCGGCTGCAGCGCGTGCTCGACCTCGTCGTCGAATCCGCGCGCATCAAGGCCGCGGCCTTCGGCGTCTCCCCCTACGACGCGCTGGTCGACGAGTACGAGCCCGGCGCCGACGCGGCGTCGATCCAGGCGACCTTCGACCAACTCGCCGCCTTCCTCCCGGGCATGATCGAGGAGATCATCGCGCGCCAGGCGCGCGGGCCAGCGATCCTGCCGCCGCGCGGTCCCTTCCCGGCCGGGCGCCAGCGCGCGCTCGCGGAGAAGCTCATGGCCGCCGTCGGCTTCGACTTCGCGCATGGCCGCCTCGACACCAGCCACCATCCCTTCTGCGGCGGCGTGCCGGAGGACGTGCGCATCACCACGCGCTGGGACGAGCAGGACTTCACGCGCGGGCTCATGGGCGTGCTGCACGAGACCGGGCACGCGATGTACGAGCGCGGCCTGCCCGCGGCGATGCGCCTCCAGCCGGCGGGCGCGGCGCGCGGCATGGTGCTGCACGAGAGCCAGTCGCTTCTGGTCGAGATGCAGGCCTGCCGCAGCCGCGAGTTCGTGTCCTTCCTCGCGCCGCTCGCCGCCGAGGCCTTAGGCGGCGCCGGCCCGGAATGGGGCGTCGACAACCTCCACCGCCTCTACACGAAGGTGTCGCGCGGCCTGATCCGCGTCGATGCCGACGAGGCGACCTATCCGTGCCACGTGATCCTGCGCTTCCGGCTGGAGCGCGCGCTGGTCGCCGGCGACATGAAGCTCGTCGACCTGCCGGGTGCGTGGCGCGCGGGCATGCGCGAGCTCGTCGGCATCGAGCCGCCGGACGATCGCGACGGATGCTTGCAGGACATCCACTGGCCCGGCGGCGCCTGGGGCTATTTCCCGACCTACACGCTGGGCGCGCTCGCCGCGGCGCAGTTCTTCGAGGCCGCGGTGGCGGCCGTTCCCGCGATCCCCGACGCCCTGTCGCGCGGCGACTTCGCGCCGCTGATGTACTGGGTCCGCCAGCACGTCCACGCGAAGGCCTCGACCGATTCGACGGCCGCGATCGTGGAGGCCGCCACCGGGCGCGGGCTCGGGGTCGACGCCTTCCGCCGGCACCTCGAGCGACGCTACCTCGCTCGCTGAGCGGGCCTAGGGCCCGAGGAAAAGCGCCGCGCCGGGCGCGAGCGTGACGCTCGCGCGAGCGCCGACGTCGAGCAGGGTGTCGCCGCTGCGGAAGGGCGCGTCGACCGCGATCTCGTCGGCGCCCATGGCGACGCCGTAGCGCACCGTCGCGCCCAGGAACTCGCGATGCACGACGACGCCGGACAGGCCGCGCGCGTCGTCGCGCGCCGGGCCCAGCGCCGCGTCCTGCGGGCGGAAGACGAGCCGCGCGGAGGCCGGGACCTCGGTCCCCGCCGGCACGTCCATGCGCGCGCCGCCGCGCGTCTCGAACGCGCGCCCGCCCTCGACGACGCCGCCCTCGAGCATGTTCGCGCTGCCGAGGAAGCCGGCGACGAACAGGTTGGCGGGTCGCGCGTAGAGCTCGATGGGCGTGCCGACCTGCTGAACCACGCCCTTGTTCATCACGGCGATGCGGTCGCAGATCGTGTTCGCCTCCTCCTGGTCGTGGGTGACGAAGATCGTGGTGATGCCGAGGCGCTGCTGCAGGTCGCGCAGCTCGCGGCGCACCTGCACGCGCAGCTTCGCGTCGAGGTTGGAGAGCGGTTCGTCGAGCAGCAGGACCTTGGGCTCGATCGCGATGGTGCGCGCCACGGCGACGCGCTGCTGCTGGCCGCCGGAGAGCTGCGACGGCTTGCGGTCGCCGAGCGCCGCGAGCCCGACGCGCTCGAGCGCGGCGTCGACGCGGCGCTCGACCTCCGCGCGCGGCAGGCGGCGCTCCTCGAGGCCGAAGGCCACGTTGCGGCGCACGCTCATGTGCGGCCAGAGGGCATAGGACTGGAAGACCATGCCGACGTCGCGCTTCCACGGCGGCAGGCCGCCGATGTCCCGCCCGCCGACCTCGACCGTGCCGCGATCGGCCTGGGCGAAGCCCGCGATGAGGCGCAGCAGCGTGGTCTTGCCGCAGCCCGAGGGGCCGAGGAAGGCGAAGAACTCGCCCGGCGCGACCTCGATGCTGACGTCCCGGAGGATACGGTTCCGCCCGTAGGACAGGTCGACGCCGCGGATGGAGATGCCCGCTGCCGTCATGCGCTTCCTCCCTTTCTCCTGTGGTCGTGCTCGGCGCCGAGATGCGCGGCGAGCGTGCACGCCGCGACCAGAAGCACCGCGATGACGCCGAGCGCGGCGCCCGGCCCGCGCCCCGCGGCCGATTGCATGAAGACGTAGAGGCCGTAGGCGAGCGGCGCGTCGGAATTGCTCTGCACGAGCATCAGCGTCGCCGAGAGCTCGACCGCAGCGGTCGAGAAGCTCGTGACGAAGCCGGCGAGGATGCCACCGGTCATCAGCGGCACCACGATGCGGCGCAGCGTGCGCGCCTTGTCGGCGCCGAGGTTCTCCGCTGCCTCCTCGAGCGAGGCGGAGATCTGCTGCATCGCCGCGTGGCAGGCGCGCAGCGCGTAGGGCAGGCGGCGTATGGCGAGCGCGAACACGATCATGATCCACAGTGTCGCCAGGGGTTGCCCGCCCGGCAGCTGGACCCCGTAGAAGCAGCGCAGATAGCCGATGCCCAGCACCAGGCCGGGAATGGCCAGCGCCGCCATCGCGGTCCAGTCCAGCCATTGCCTGCCGATCAGCTTCGTGCGCAGTACCAGATAGGCGATCGCGGTGCCGATCACGACGTCGATCGCGCCGGCGAGGCTGGCATAGATCAGCGTGTTGCGGATGTAGACCGAGCTTTCGCCGAAGACCCGCGCGTAATGCGCCGTGGTGTAGGCGTCGGGCAGGGGCGCGAAGGACCAGATGGTCGCGAAGGACAGCAGCAGCAGGCCGATATGCGGCGACAGCACCAGCAGCAGGATGAGCGTGACCGCGCCCCAGGCGAGCGCGTTCTCGGCGGCCGACAGCTTGCGCCGCGCGAGGCCGCCGCCCCCGCGCTGGGTCGTCGCGTAGTCGCGCCCGCGCATCGCGATCGCCGAGAGCCACATCGCGACGACCGAGGCGACGACCAGCACGACCGAGATCACGTAGCCCATCGGGTCGGCGATGCCGATCGAGGTCACG
>Ga0169931_10015609_pt1 | contig 10148 bp, 10 predicted proteins | sample Kivu_15m_20L_FD_129675 | JGI IMG/M metagenome (GOLD analysis project Ga0169931, IMG submission 129675) | Freshwater microbial communities from Lake Kivu, Western Province, Rwanda to study Microbial Dark Matter (Phase II) - Kivu_15m_20L... | ecosystem: Environmental > Aquatic > Freshwater > Lake... | reverse complement strand
TTTCGCCTCAGCTTCGATCCGCCCGAGCCGCCGGGCGGTTCGACGCGGAATCCTAATCAGACGCAAAGAGGAGACCGAAGGTCGGTTAATCGGCGAGGTCGGGAGACCTGCGCCGAGCGCGCTTTTTCTTAGCTGCCGAACCCGGGGCTGGCACGAGGACTCGGCTGACAGAGAATGCGGGGCCGACTCGGGGGCTTCCCGCCCGCTTGCCTCTTTGCTCAAACTCTCTTTAGGCTCGCGGATGAAACTTCTGGTGTACCTTTTTTAACCGCGACTGCTCGACATGCGTATAAATCTGCGTGGTCGCGATACTGCTATGACCCAGCATCTCCTGTACCTGTCGCAAGTCGGCTCCGCCCGCGAGCAAGTGGGTCGCGAAACTGTGCCGTAGCGTGTGCGGACTGATGGTCACCGAGACATCGGCTAGCAACGCGTACTTCTTGACCAGTTCCCAGATCGCCTCTCTTCGCAGTCTTCGGCCGCTTCGCGAAAGGAAGACCCAGTCGGTCTCTTCGGGGCGATGCCCTGCGAGCCGCGGGCGGAGGCGTTCGATGTAGACTCGCAACGCCTCAATGGCTGCGTCACCCAGTGGCGTGATTCGCTGCTTGCTGCCCTTTCCATGGCACTTGCAGAAACGTTCTTTCAAGTGCAAGTCGCGAATGCGAAGATTCGAAACCTCGCTTACCCGGCAGCCCGTCGCGTAGATTGTTTCCAGAAGTGCCCGATCGCGTAAATGGAGCGGTTCCATTCGTCCGGGCGCCTGTAGGAAGCGATCAACCGCTTTGGGTGAGAGCACTTCGGGGACGCGTTGCCAGAGCTTTTGGCTCCCGAGCAATTCCGCCTTGTTCTCGGTCAGCACCCCTTCCAGTTGGAGGTACTTGAAAAACATCCTCAACGCGACAATATGCCGAGCGATCGAGGCGGGTGCCAGTTTTAGTTTGGCTAACCAAGCAACGTAATCCGAGAGTTCTGAGATCTTTAATGACGGAATTGAGCGCCCCGTTAGCCACTGATCGAAGTGCTGCATGTCGCGGCCGTAGGCTGCGACGGTGTTCTCCGAAAGGTGGCACTCGCTGCGGAGGTAACCCTGATAGGATTCAAACCAATGCGTTACGCCGGCCGTCACGCGAGGAGCACTCGAACTGCCGCGGGCAGCGTGTTGTTGTAATTTGGTCAGCGGCTTTTTTTTGGCCATCGAGCAACTTGCCAGTAAGGAATCGGCGGCCCAAATGGTCCGTCTCCTAAGTATTCCTTCGGCTCGATGCTCGGTGGGCTGTAGAATGATGCTTGAGGCCTGAGAAGCCGGCCGCTTTTTCGCTCTTCGCCGCTACAACCGGCAGACTTTAACTTTTCTTGCGAGCGACAATCGCGCGGTCCAGCCGTGCGAGGTCCTTCTTCACCTGACAACTGGCGAAAGCCCCAGTCGCTTCAACCCGTTCCCGGCAACGAGCCGCAATCATGGGACTGAGCTCAAAAATCAGATTGCCGCCCGGCGCGAGACGTTCCGCCGCCTGCTCAATTAACCGCCCAGGCAACTCGTCGCCGACTTCGCCTCCCCAGAGTGCAATCTCCGGCTCATACTTCCGCACCGTCTCGGACAACGTGCCGACTTCGGATCGGCCAATGTAGGGCGGGTTACTGACAATCACGTCAGGCTTGAGATCGGCTGGCAAAGCCGCCAGCAGGTCGGACTGCAGGAACGTGATTCGATCGGAAACGCGATTGAGGGTCGCATTTTCTTCAGCGACCGCGAGGGCCTCGGGAGAAATATCCAATGCATAAAGCCGGACCTTGGCGGCTTGAGTGGCGATGGCAATCGCAACGCAGCCGCTGCCAGTTCCCACATCGACCACCAGCGGCGACTTCCCATCTAACTGCTTGAGCGCGTCCAGCGTCTCGACAACCAACAATTCCGTCTCGGGCCGAGGGATCAAGACGCTCGAGTTCACGCGAAAGGGTAGCGAGTAGAAGTCGCGTACCCCAACGAGGTAAGCAACTGGCTCGCCCGCCGCATGGCGTTTGACCCAATCGCGAAATTTACTCAGATTGGGCTCGGTCGGGACCTCTTCGTACCGCGTGTAAAGCTCGATCCGGCGACATCCCAGTGCCTCGGCCAGCAGAACCTCCGCGGCTAATCGCGGCGAATCTCGATTCTTCTGCTTGAAGAAGTCTGTAGTCCAGACGAGCAGTCGCTGGATAGTCCAAGGCTGTTCGCTGGTCTGACTCATCAACAGGTCCTGATTGGGGTAAAGCAAATTATTCGACGTCAGTTTGCGGCGTCCATCGAGACGGAAAACGATTAGTCGAGTGCTCCCATCGAGTCTCGCAAGGTTTGCCGATCGTGGTCGAGGAGGGCGGCTGTCAGTGTACTGATGTCTCCAGCTACGACTTGATCGAGTTGGTAGATGGTGAAGTTGATGCGGTGGTCAGTCACTCGATTTTCAGGAAAGTTATAGGTGCGAATACGCTGACTGCGGTCGCCAGAGCCGACGAGGCTTTTGCGTTCCTGAGCGCGTTGCTGAGCTTCTTTCTGGTGGTAGTAGTCGTAGACGCGGGACTTGAGCACGCGCAAGGCTTTCGCCAAGTTTTTATGTTGGCTGCGCTCGTCGATACACTTCACGACGATTCCGGTCGGATTGTGCACGATACGGATCGCTGAAGCTGTCTTGTTTACGTGTTGCCCACCAGCACCGCTACTGGAGACGTAACGCTCGACTTCGTAATCTTGCGGATTGAGTTCGACTTCGACATCTTCAGGTTCGGGAAGCACGGCCACTGTCGCGGCCGAGGTGTGAATCCGTCCTTTCGCTTCCGTATCAGGGACGCGCTGTACGCGATGGCCACCGCTCTCGTATTGCAACTCACGGAAGCAACCTTCGCCTTCAATTGAGGCGGTCGCTTCCTTGAACCCACCCATGTCGCTTGGGCTGAGGTCGATCGGCGAGAACTTCCAGCCTTTTCGCTCGCAATGTCGCTGGTACATTTCAAACAGGTCGCGGGCAAACAAAGCCGCTTCTTCGCCGCCAGTACCGGCTCGGATTTCCATCACACAGCGGTCGCGATTGGCGTCCTCGCCGCCGACTTCTTCATCAAGGATTTCGTTCCAGAGTTGCTCGCGCTGCTCGATTATTTTCGGCAGCTCCTCGTTGGCCATTTCCCGCTCGTCCGCGTCGCTGCTGGTCTGCATCGCCCGGACGTCTTGGATATCCTGGATCAGTTCTTTGAAGCGTTTGTATTTACCAGCAGCTTTGGCAATCGCACCTCGTTCCCGGGCGACGGCGGTAATTTTTTGAGAGTCTGCAAGTACAGCCGGATCGACCAGTTGCTGTTCGAGGAATTCAAAGCGTTTCAGTTTCTCTTCGAGTTTATCTTTCATGGGAGTTGGCTGCGAAAAAAGAGCGGAGGGGACTGGAGACTCAGGGAACGCGCACTCGTCGTTGAAGCAGAGCGGCGCAGGGGGCGATCAGGAATGAGTCGCTACCTAGCTAAGATTCGCCCAAGCGTCTCGCGATCCGTGCGGAGCTGTCGTCCAGATACGAAATTTCCCGTGTCGCGGCGAGTAATACCTGCGCAGTGCGACCGGCGGCAGGTAGATGCCGGGTCGTCGGGAGTTCGTCGGTGAATTGGAGAAGCAGCGTCATATGAATTCCTCAGAGCACGTAACTATACCAAAACCGCCCCTCAGGGGACAGGTTAGCGAGTTGCCGACTGGGTGGCGGTGCCCTGCATTCTCCGTCAGCGAGTCCTCGCGCGAGCCCCCGGTTGGGCAGCTAAGAAAAAGCGCGCTCGGCGCAGGTCTCCCGACCTCGCCGATAGAAGGACCTTCGGTCTCCTCTTTGCGTCTGATTAGGCATCAGCGTCGAACCGCCCGTGCCGCGGGGCGGCTCGACGCTGAGGCGAAAACACGCACCGCGTTGGGACCGCCGCCTGCGGCGGCGTTAAAAAGGAAATTGGGGGAGCTCGTTACTAGGGTTGCGCTCGCAGAGCCTCGCTTACCCTACGCTACGATAAAGCGCCCTGTCGGGGCGAAGAGCCGTGCACTGGTGGTCCGCTATACTTCCGATGCCGCCTTTCGTTCTTTACCACAACCATCTCCTCGTCAGCCGGTGCCTCGCGCCAGCCCCCGGTACTGAATCGTTAAGTGGTTTGCCTCTAGCTGACTAGTCACAGCTCCACCGACACAAAGTCGGGTGGTGGCCGGATTGAAATTCAGCGTGACTTCGCAATCAGCTTCAATCAACTCGACTCAATTCGTCGCCGCAATCGGTCGGCTAGAACAGTGTCGATCAGCAGTTGAAGCGCGTGGTAAACGATCAGCGGGAGAACGTTCACGTCTAACTTGATTGCCCCAACCACTCCGACCATCAAAGTCTTTTGGCTGGCCGAGAATGCAACCGCTGCTGCATCGCTCAAGGGGAAACCGATCTTTCTTGCTTGCCACAGCCCGTAAGCCCAAGCAGCCAAATGCAATCCGACCAAGATGCCGAACATCAAGCCAAACTCCAGCCAATCCCAGCTTTGCTGTTGCAGTTGTAACTTGTGACCAGACTTGATGCAGCCAATCAGCACAACGCCCAGCAGGCCGACCTGTGCCAAGAAGCTCAAGACTACTTTGCGACTGGTCGCCCACTTAGCCACTGACGGAATGCTGCGACTTGCTTGAGCCAAAACCAGCGGCGCTATCACAACGATCAGCAACGTGATCACCATTTGCCAGGCGAGCTCAGAAGGGACACGACTCCCGGTAAGCAACCAGATCCAAGCTGGCGTGATCAGAAAGCAGACGCTGTTGGTCAGGATGGTCACCATCATCGAGATGATGTCGTTCCCCCCTGCCTTCCTCGTCCAGACACTTGCCGAAGCGAGTGTGCAGGGCGTCGCAGCGAGAATAATTAGCCCCGGTCCCAGTTCTGGCCCTAGCAGGAACGAACAGGGCCACGCCACGATAGGAAACAGCCCGAGGTTGATGAAACTCGCGAGCAGCGCGGCCCAAGGTCGGCGAAGATTATCACGCAGGTCGCCAAACTTCAGCGGCCAGCTCATCAGAAACATCGTCACCGCAACGAGCGAATCGCTCAGTCTCGGCACTTCTGGAATCCAAGCAAGCGGCTTGGCAAAGCCGAAACCCACGGCGATCGCTACCCCGAGGGCGAGCAAAAACCAATGGCGGCGAATGAAGTCCATGAATCGTTTCCAATCTTCCAATTCGAAAACGCAAGATTCTAGCCGCTTCGGAACGGTTTCGGCACGCCGCTTTTCTTAGGGCCAACCTCCGTACCCAACTGGCGTTCGCCTGCTAGCAAGCGTCCGAGGCTTACTGTTTTGCGGCTTTTCCTTGGAATTTTCGCTCCAACGAACTGGCGAAACGCACTTTCTCCCACCGCAGCGGATCGCTATTATCCCGCCACGGTTTACTCTGCACCGACAAATCTACCTTTCCATTTTCATCTCACGATTGGATGAGCGATGCTGCACTACTGGACTGCCGGAGAGTCTCACGGTCCCGCGCTAACGGCGATCGTCGATGGCTTTCCTGCTGGCCTCAAGATCGATCCCGATCGGATCAATCAGCAACTGCGGCGGCGACAAGGTGGTTATGGTCGCGGCAAGCGACAACAGTTGGAACACGACCAAGTTGAGATCACCGCCGGATCTTGGCGTGGTGTGAGCTTGGGCAGCCCGATCTGTCTGGTTGTACGAAATCAGGACTACAAGCTAGAGCGACTGCAGGAACTTCCCCGACCCCGCCCGGGTCATGGCGACCTCAGCGGCGCGATCAAATATCTCGGTTCGATCCGCGGCGTTCTGGAGCGAGCCAGTGCTCGCGAGACCGCCGCGCGTGTTGCCGCAGGAGCACTCTGTCAGCAGTTGCTCGATGCCTTCGAAATTAGAATCGCCGGTTACGTCGTGGAATTGGGCAGCCTGAAATTAGCCCCCCAAGCCTCAAGCTGGGAGCAACTGCTCGCCGAACGCGACCAAAGTCTCGTCTACGCGGTCGACTCCAGTCGCAACGAGGAAGTCCGCCAGTTAATCGACGCAGCTGCTGCCGCTGGCGATACGGTTGGCGGAATTGTCGAGGTTCGAGTCGAGGGGCTTCCCTTCGGACTCGGAACGCATGCCCAGTGGGATCGAAAGCTGGATGGGCGATTGGCTCAGGCCGTCATGTCGGTACAAGCAATCAAGGGAGTCGAAATTGGCCTCGGATTCGAAGCTGCTCGCCGTCCTGGCTCACAAGTTCACGACCCGATTCAGTACGACGCCAACGAGAAAGATAAGCCCTCGTTAGGTTACATCCGACCAAGCAATCACGCGGGTGGGCTGGAAGCCGGCATGACCAATGGCCAGCCACTGGTCATTCGCGCCGCCAAGAAACCGATCAGCACACTTCAGAAGCCGCTCGAATCGATCGATATGCAAACCAAACAGCCCGATGTCGCCAGCTACGAGCGAAGCGACATCTGCGCTGTCCCGGCAGCATCAGTAATCGTAGAAAACGTAGTTGCCTTTGAGATTGCCCGAGCCTTGGTGGAAAAGTTTGGTGGCGACAGCCTCGACGAGATGCTCGCTCGCTACCGCCTGTTCCAGCAAATGGCTCGCGATCGATAAGCAGGCAAATCGGCCGTTGATATTGGAATTATCACTCATAGTCTCCAGCTTACATTAATCCGTTCCAATGCGTCGCCTTTCGGATAATCACTCCCGTCACATCTGTCGCTGGGCATTCCTATTGCTCTGCGTTCTGCCGACGGCATTGGTGATCTACTCGGCATCGCGCGTTTGGAATGTCGAAGACTGGGAGCTGATGATCGCGGCTGGTTTGAATCTCGATGTCGAGATCGAACGCGTTGAGAATCCGCTTCCCGGGCGGACCATTCTGCATCAGGTCCAGTTGCTTCGCGGCAACAAGCTGGTTGGCCGAGTTGGCCGGATTGAGTGGAACAGCCTCGGTGAACAGCGATTGAATTTGACGGGTGCCGCTTTGAACCCCAGCGGGATCGAATTGCTGCGACTGGCACTCGGGCAATTGGATGAACGCTACGGAACGGTCAACCGAACAGCTTGGCTTTTAAGCAGCCCCGACCTTTTAATTGAGTCTGAACCCGAAGAAGGCTCTCTGCCCACATCTCTGATGCGACTAGCGAACTTTGAGCTGCTCTCCAGTCCTCAAGAGAACCAGTCGCTTTTCCTGCTACGCCTTCAATTTGCGGAATCGGCCGAGAGCAGAGACTATCCGGTTGAGTTGCGAATAGGCCGAGCCGTTGTTGGCGGCCAGCAACAGTGTTTTCTCCGGGTGACTGAACAGACGCCGACTTGGCTGCTCGCCTCGATTGGCTGCTTTCCGAAAAATTGGGACGACCAGTTGCTCTTCCGTGGGACGATTGATTTTCGCGAAACCGGTAATGGAGCGACCACGGGACAAGTCGAGGACGCGGTCTTGAGCAATGTCGACCTGTCGGTCTTGCAAGGAAGTCTGGGGCAAACTCTCAGCGGTCGAGCCGAGGTTCAAGTGCCGGATTTGGCTTGGCGAGATGGCCGCGTCTTTCGCGCTGACTTGCAGGTTCACGCGGCTGAGGGAGAGCTGAGTCGGGCTTGGCTTGCCGCACTCAGCCGAATTCATGGACTGAGGAATTTCCTTCCCGAAGCCGAGGCTGACGCCGCTGACTTACAAGCCTTCCGCCTATTCGCGGCAAGACTGCAGCTTTCCTCCGGCACCTGCCGAGTCTCGCCCGTCACTCAAGCGACTGCAGCGATCTGCTGGGACGCGGCTGACAATCCACTGCTCGCGGTTGATCAACCTGGGTACGCTCAAGCCGACTTGGAAGTCTTGGCTCGCCTCAGTTTGGAACCTCGCCACCCGGAACTGCTTGCGGATGATCAACTTGTGGAATTGCTCAGTCTGTTCCATCTTCCGCCCGACACCCGCTCCGCTCGCCAGCCAAATGGCCAAGACCTACGCTAGGCACTGGGCTTTCTTTACACTGATAACCAATTTCCCGTTTGGTTGAATCCCGATCAGGGAAATGCTCTCTCAAAATTCTTTGGAGCCCCGTCCCTTGAAGATTGCACTGACTATCGCCGGTTCGGACCCCTCGGGTGGAGCCGGATTGCAAGCTGACCTGAAGACCTTTCAGCAGCATGGAGTCTACGGTGCCAGTGTGGTCACTCTGTTAACCGTGCAAAATACTCAGCGGGTCTCGGGTATCGAGATTCTGCGACCGGAGTTCGTTCGAGCCCAACTGGAGGCGGTGCTTGAGGACATTCCTCCTCACGCGGCAAAAACAGGAGCCCTCGGGACGGTTGAGCTGATTGAAATGGTAGCCGATGCGGCTGGGCATTTTGCCTTTCCGCTAGTCGTCGATCCGGTGATGATCAGTAAACATGGCCATCCGCTGATCGACCGGGCGGCAATTGAGGCGCTGCGAGTCTCGCTCCTACCGCAAGCTTTTCTCATTACCCCGAATGTGCGTGAGGCAGCGGAGTTGAGCGGGATCTCAACCGGGGCGCGGGCGAGTCTGCGCGAGATGGCGGAAGCTCTCGCTGATCTCGGTGCGAAAAACGTTTTGGTAAAGAGCGATAGCCATTCGGCAGATACGAAAGACCTGCTTTGGCACGATGGTCAGGTCGAGGAGTATTCCAGCCCGCGAATCGAGTCTCGCTGCCTGCATGGAACAGGCTGCGTCCTTTCGGCCGCCATCACCGCGCGATTGGCGCTAGGCGAGGCTTTGCCCTTGGCGGTTGCAAAGGCGAAACGCTTCGTGACAGCGGCGATTCAAAGTGGCCCCAACCTCGGTCAAGGAATCAGCCCAGTCAATTTCCTCACCCCTCCGGAGTGACCGCTTTCTTTTCCCCGCGCGAGAGGCCAAATTATCGTCTCTGACAGAACAGTTTTTGCGTGGGAGTTTGAAGATGGCGACGGCAGGTCGGTTTTCGGGAGCTTGGTTTCGCGGTTGCATCGGGCTCGTTTTGCTCTGCTTGGCAGTATCCTCGCTTCGAGCCGATGATCCGAAGACGGAATTGCTTTGGCCAGCCGGCGCTCCCGGTGCGCTGGGGAGCGAGGAGAAAGACCAGCCCAAGCTGATCGTCTATCTCGCCCCGAAGGAGAAAGCGACTGGAGTAGGCATCGTCGTCTGCCCCGGTGGAGGCTATGGCGGCCTGGCGATCGGACACGAGGGGCACGAGATTGCACAGTGGCTTAATTCGCTCGGCGTCTCAGCCTTTATTTGTGACTATCGCCATCGCGGAAAAGGCTACGGCCACCCCGCTCCATCCCAAGACGCAGGTAGAGCAATCCGCATCGTTCGTTCCCGAGCAGAGGAATTCGGAGTCGATCCGAAACGAATCGGCGTGATTGGATTTTCGGCGGGTGGTCACCTCGCCTCAACGGTCTCGACGCATTTCGATGCGGGGCAAGCGGAAGATGCAGACCCAGTCCAGCGAGTCTCTTCTCGCCCCGACTTTGCGATTCTCTGCTATCCAGTGATCGCCTTCGGCGAGTCGTTTACGCATGGCGGATCACAGCGCAATCTTTTGGGTGACAATCCCGACCCGGAATTGATCAAAAAGTTTTCGAATGAGAAACAGGTAACGTCCAACAATCCGCCAACATTTATCTGGCACACCAGCGATGACGCGGTTGTGGCAGTGGAGAACGCTATCGTGTTCTACTCTGCCCTGCACCAAGCGGGTGTACCGGCTGAACTGCATGTCTACGAGACAGGCCGCCACGGCTTGGGCCTCGCCAAAAGTATCCCCGGCGCCGCAAACTGGCCACAGGAACTAGCCGATTGGCTAAAAGTCCGCGGATTGCTGAAATCACAGTAGAGCGAGCGCAGGGGGGAGAGCCGGAAACACAGAGACTCAGAGGTAACAGAGGGAAGACCTAAAGAATGATCTGGTCTGGTGGGTTACCGGAGCACTGCGCGAGCAGCTGCTTTGGGGTAAAACTCTTTAATCAAACAATCCAAATCTCCCATTTTCCAGCCCAGCCCAGCCCAGCCCAGCCCAGCCCAGCACAGCCTAGCCCAGCCTAGCCCAGCACAACCTAGCCCAGCACAACCAAGAGCCTTACCCAATGCTTGGTTCTTGCTCCGCGTCCTTTGAGTCTCTGTGTTTCACTCTCTTTGTTCTTATGTTTTCCATCTCTTCTA
>Ga0169931_10015608_pt1 | contig 10149 bp, 11 predicted proteins | sample Kivu_15m_20L_FD_129675 | JGI IMG/M metagenome (GOLD analysis project Ga0169931, IMG submission 129675) | Freshwater microbial communities from Lake Kivu, Western Province, Rwanda to study Microbial Dark Matter (Phase II) - Kivu_15m_20L... | ecosystem: Environmental > Aquatic > Freshwater > Lake... | reverse complement strand
TGAATGATTTAATATCTAAACTCTTTAATCATCATGAACCTAATGACATACGAAAAATGCTGCTCGTGATAGATGATTTTATAATAAATACGTTAAAAATAGATGAAAACAGACTTCCTTGGAGGCACGAGACTAATGAGGAGGAGAGCTTTATTGAACTTATAAGTTTAATGCGGTTAAGTTTGATTAGAGTATTCAGTCTTTATGAAAAACGACATTATAAAAAGCTTATTCATTGATTTTTCTTTTTAAGACTTGATAGTTCTTCAACAAGCTTTTTATTTATTTTTTCTAATTGAGAAATTTTCTTTTCATACCCCTCCATTATAGACTCAATATTTTTTTGCAATTCTAAATTATTTCTTTCAGTATAATTTATTTTACTTTTAATATTTTCTATTAGAAGCTTTTCAGCTTTCTCTATATTTTGTTGTAACAAAAATTTATCAGACTTTCTAAAATCCAAAGTTGATATAATACTGGTAAAACATTTATTTTCTTTACATAATTCAATATCTTTTTTTAATGACATTAATTCATCTTTTTTTTCAAAATTTATTGAACAACAATTATTTTCAATATTAAGTAGAGTTGAATTCATATTTTTTTCTAATTCAGATGAAGATAATAAAAATGAAGAACCCAGCCCTTTAACAGTATCAGTTAGAAATTGCTCAAGTTTTTCTTGGGCCACCGTATTACTCGATATAATTGAAAAAAAAATAATTAGGTAGATTTTTTTCATTCTGGAAGATAATTTATAAGTGAGTTTAAGCTATTTTATGAAAATAATATATTTATTTTTATTTTTTATATTAAACAGTTTTTTCTTTAACAATACTCTTAAAGCAAAAGATTTGTATTGTTTAAAAGATACGGGATTTATCTATCCAGAGTTCAAAGTAGCAAATTGTCTAAAAGATGAAATTGAAATTTCGAAATCTGAATATCTTTCAATTAAAGATTTAAATAGAGAAGTTAGGGCTAAAGAACTAATTGAAATTAGAAAAAAATACTCGTCAGTTGTTGAAGCGAAATCAAATGAGATTAAAATTGAAAATAATCAAAAACTTAAATTAACAGATGCCGAATTAAAATTTAAGGGAAAATGCGAAAAAAATATATTTGGTTTTGGAAATCAGCCTGGAAGCGCACAGTACAACAGTTGTATTCTTAATCAAAAATTAAAAGCAGAATTAGAAGTAAAGCGAAAGGAAAAAACAGAATTTGATAGGCTAACCTTAGAGAATAAACGTAAAAAAGATTTATTGGAAAGACAAGAGCTTGCAAAAAAAAAAGAGGTTGAACGCCAAAAAGAGAAATTAGCTAAGCAGAATGAAATTGAAAAAAGAAAGAAAATTAAAGAAGAGGAGTTACAAGCTAAATCTAATTTAAAAAATAATTATAACAAACAAACAAATACAATTAAAAATAAGGAGTTATTAATATTTTATGTAGATCGAAATTTACCAGAAAAAAATTCAATTCCTAAAATTTCTTCAAATGAAACTAATTTTAAACTACTTGAAAATTTAGATGAGAAATTTTTAAAGAAGTTAATTTTAGAAAATGAGAAAATAATATTAGTTTCTCCCAAAAATTTGTTAGTTTCCTCTACAATTGTTGAAGAAAAAAATATTCCATCAAAGTTTGTTGTGTCATCTCGCAAAGTACCAAACAATGAATACAACCGATTACAACAAGAACTTAGCATTGCAAGCAGAAATATTATGAATGCTCAGCAACAAGTTAACGCAGCTGATGCAAGTACACCAGCCTATTGTCCACCAAATGCTTATAACCCTGGACAATTTTGGTCTTGTTTAGCAACTCAGGCGACTGGTATTGCATTAAGAAGTAAATGGAAAAATGCTGTAAATGATTTTGCACGTCAAGAAAGTAATCTTGCTAGTCAACTGTCAAATACTCCACCATATATTGATGAAAAAATTTATAAGTCTTATGATTATAAATTAACTCGAATTAAAGCAGTTAAAACTATTTCGTATAATATTGTTGATATAAATAATGATCAAATATTAAAAAAAACTTTAAATATAAATGATCAAAAAGAATTCAAAATATTGGCTAATATCAACTCGAGTGATGATAATTATCCAGATTTGGTAAAATCTAGCAGTTCTGCTTTTGATGTTGATAATTGGAAAAAAAATAAAATGGGTGAATTAAGCGTACATGAATTAAAAAAAAATATTTCTAAATCAGACAGTTCAAGCAAGATTAAAACATCCGAAATTTTATATGCTCTTGATATTAAAACAGACTATTTTGAGTCGTTTAAAAATTTTTTTTCTAGCAATAAATTAAGATAATCTTAATTAACACATATATTTAACAACATCTTTTAAAATCTTTAAAATTACATTTAGTTTTGCTTAAATTTGTAAATTTTGATAAAAGAGTATTATGAAATTAAAAGCTTTTTTAATTTTATCACTAATAGTTTTTTTTCCTCAACAATCTAAAGCTATTTGCCCATTTGACCTGAGTTGCCTTAGTAATCCCTATGGAGCTGGTAGTCCATATAAGCATGATGGTATAATGAATCCTTATAGTCAGTATGGTAGTCCCTACAGCAATAATTCATGGACAAATCCATATGCTACAAACCCACCAAAAATATATGATCAAAGAGGGAATTACATGGGAGAATTATCAAAAAATCCATATAGACAAGACTCAATATCAAACCCATATGGAAAATATGGAAGTCCATACAGCCCAAATAGCCTAAAAAATCCTTATGGTGCTGGCAATCCGTTCATTAACAATAAAATTTTCGTTGTTCCAGGAAGATAATTAAGGAAAACTTTAAAAAAAATTGTGAAAATAAAAATTTTTTTATTATTTATAATTTTATTCTTTAAACCAAATAAATTAGAAGCTGCATGTAAATGTATGTGCGTAGATGGTGAAATGCAGCCAATTTGTACGAGTGCAATTGATATACCACCACCATGTATTGGAATTTGCAGTATTGCACCACCATCCATTCCTCCAATTACAGCACCAAAAATTCCACCTATTGGGACATCTAAATGTGAAATGAGGCAAGTTAAAAATCCTAATTCTGCAAGTTATCAGTGGAAAGAAGTTTGCTATAAGTAAGATTATAAAAATTATTAATTACTATAAAATTTAGTATCAGTGAGTCTTATCTAAATTAAATAGAATTGAAGTATTTTAATTATTTAATTCTATATAATGAATTAAAAACACAGATTTATTATTATTAATTTAATCGAATTTTTAGTTGTTTTATTTAGTTAATAAGTTAAACTTAAAATTCTCATGGAGGGTAAAGCAATGTTAACACCAAGCAAAATAGCAGCTACGCCAAAAGCAATTTCTATGCTTTCAACTGAGTATAATTTTCCAACTCAACAAAGAGAAGGAAATGTACCTTTAGAGGCTAGATATTATACCTGGAACAGTATGCAGACGTACGATTATAATGGTCGACCATACGATACTCGAGGCGATAACTGGGATTGATATAATATAGATTTTTTAAGTTTAAAGAGTTCGTTGGTATGGAAATATTAATATTAACGAACTCTTTTGATGGAAGTGCTGATATCATTTCCCAAATTCTTACTAAAAAAAAAATTAAGTTTTTAAGATGGAATATTGATTTATGGGATGATTACGAAATAATTTTTAATGAAATTAATTTTAAAATAACTGATCCTTTAAATACTACAGTCTCATCTAATAATTCACCGAAGGTTTTATGGAGAAAACCCTTTACGGATTATATTAAAATTAAACCAAACTATAAAATTAGTGAAAACGATTTAATATTTGCAGGGACGGAAATTAAAAGTGTACTGCACTCAATAATTTCTATCACCAGGGACAAAGGAGGAAATTTTATAGATCCAATTGATGAAATAAGGTTACCAAAGTTAAAGCAACTTAAAATTGCTAAAAAATTTTTTCAAATTTTACCTTATGAATTTTCAATTAGTAAAAGTTATTTAAATATATCTGATGTTATTACAAAGCCTTTAGGCAATTCTGCAGTGGGAGAAAAAATTTTATATACAACAAAAGTTAATCAAAAAGACGTAATAAGACCTTTTCCTTGGTTTTTTCAAAAAATGATAAATAAAGGAAAAGATGTCACGGCAGTTTACATCGATGGAGAAGTTTTCTTTTATTACTGTGAATTTAAAAGAGGCTCAGACTCAATAGATTGGAGAGTTGAAATTAATCAAAAAGACCAGTCGAAATGGTTTTTGTTAGAACATAAAAGTTTGAATAACTTAAAAGAAAAAACCAGATCACTAATGAAAGAATTTGATCTTAGATACGGCCGCTTAGATTTTATTGAAGAAAATGATATTTTTTATTTTTTAGAATGTAACCCTAATGGTCAATTTGGTTGGCTTGATGATACAAAAACATTTCATTTACATAATAAATTCGTAGAAGCTTTTTTAAAAAATTGAATTTTATGTACCTTAATTATAAAAATTTTTTTAATTATATTTTTAAAACCTACAAATATAAGACATTAAAAATATTTTTTTTATCTATAATAGAGACTCTATTAGAGGTTTTTAGCATTGCGGTTCTTATAGGTGTTCTAATTGCAACATTAGGCCAAGGTAACGACGAAAATGAATTGTTTAAAATTCTTAACAATTTTACTGCATTTAAAAGTTTAAAGAATGCTAATTTATTTTATTTAGTAATAACTATTTACCTCATTAAAAATGTAACTCTAGTTGTCATAAACTGGTTGAAATTAGATTTATGCGGACAAATTTACAGAGGTTTATCAGAGTCAACCTACAAAATACTTTTAAAAAAAAATAATTTATTTTTTTCAAATTATTCCTCAGGTCATCTTGCCCAAAATGTAATGGGTGAAAGTCAATTTACAAAAGATGTAATGATGAGTTTTGTAACTTTGTTGACAGAAATATTGATTATTTCTTTTATGCTTTTGTTAATCATTTCGCAAAAACCTTTTGTAGGGTTCTTTACCATTTTTTGTATAATTATTGCATCAACTTTTTATTATTTTTTCATGAAAAAAAAAAATATTTCTCTTGGTGAACGAAGACAGAGTTCGTCCATAAAAATTATGAACTTATTATTCCAATCAATTGCAGCTCACAAATTAATAATATTAAGAAATAAAATAAATTATTTTTTAAATAAATTTACAACGCAGGTAGATACAATTTATAAAGTTTCTAGAGACCAGGGCACAATTCAATATTCTGCTCACCTTTGGCTTGAGTCATGTGTCTTGTTAATTTTAATTTTTTCTTTAGCTCCTCTATTAAATGAAACAAGCAAATTAAATCAAATTGCCTCTGAGGTTATTTTAATAACTATTATTAGTTTAAGATTTATCCCGAGTTTTTCTACAATTTTAAACTCTTATTCAACAATTCAATTTGGACAAAAAGCTGTATTAAACATTTTGGATATTTTAAAAAGCAAGGAAAACGTTGATGATGAAAAGTTAAATGTTGAGAATTTATCTATCAATAATTTAGCATTAAAATCTATTAGTTTTAAATACGAAGGAAATGATAATTTAATTTTTAAAGATTTTAGTTTTTCTACAAAAAATCAGTCATTAATAGGAATTAGAGGTAAAAATGGTTCTGGAAAAAGCACACTTCTTAATATTATAGCTGGTTTAATAAAGCCTCAAAGTGGTCAGCTAATTTTAAATGATGTTTCAGTATATGAAAATTCACAGCTACATTTTAATTGGAAGAAAATAATAGGATATGTGGATCAGAAACTTTTTTTTACTAATGATAGTATATTTAAAAATGTTGCCTTTGGTGAAGAGGATAATCAAATAAATATTAAAAAAGTTGAAGAGAGTCTTGAAAAAGTAAACTTATTAAGTTTTTTTAAAAATAAAAAAGAGGGGTTAAATATTTTAATTGGTGAAAATGGAGTAAAATTGTCAGGGGGTCAATTACAAAGACTGAACATAGCTAGAGCTTTGTATTCGGAGCCTAAAATATTAATTCTAGATGAAGCAACTAATAATTTAGATGTTGAAAGTCAGAAAGACTTACTAAACCTTCTCATTCTTCTTAAAAAAACATCATTAATATTTGTTGCCACACATTCTGATTTTATATTAAAAGATTGTGATAATGTAATTTCACTATGAGAAAATTTGCTTAAACAAAACCCTATTTATTAAGGGAATGATATAGTCCTTTTAAAGTAAGTTATTATAAAATGAATAGAATTATTCTGATATTTTTAATCTCCAGTCAAATTGTACTTGCGCAAAGTAATTTACCAAAGTGTCAAGGAAGTAATTTTAAAAAATATAATAACTGTTTTGGTGAAGTAGCTGATCAAGATGGTAATTATAAAGGTGAATTTAAAAATGGAAAATATCACGGACAAGGAACTCATACCTCAGTAAGAAATAACATATTTATCGGAGAGTTTAGAAATGGAAAAAGAGGGTTAGGTACTTATACTTTTTTTGATGGAGATAAATTTACATTAAATAATTACAAATATGGCAATTACTATGGAAAAGGAAAATTTGTTTCTGAAGAAAATCAATATTTAGGTGAAATAATATGGAAGGAAAAAAAAAAAGATGAAATAGATTTTAAACCACACGGACAAGGAACGTTAACGTACAAGGATGGAAGCAAGTACTTAGGTGAATTTAAAAATGGTAAAAGGCATGGACAAGGAACGTTTACTCACAAGGATGGAAGCAAGTACTTAGGTGAATTCAAAGATGATGCATCGCACGGACAAGGGACGTTTACTCACAAGGATGGACACAAGTACGTAGGAAATTACAAAGATGGTAAAGCGCACGGACAAGGAACGTTAACTTACAAGGATGGAGATAAGCACGTAGGAAATTACAAAGATGATAAAAGGCATGGACAAGGAACGTTAACTTACAAGGATGGAAGCAAGTACTTAGGAAATTACAAAGATGGTAAAAGGCATGGACAAGGAACGTTTACTCACAAGGATGGAGATAAGTACGTAGGAAATTACAAAGATGGTAAAGCGCACGGACAAGGAACGTATACTCATAAGGATGGAGATAAGTACGTAGGAAATTACAAAGATGGTAAAAGGCATGGACAAGGGACGTACACTTATAAGGATGGAGATAAGTACTTAGGTGAATTTAAAAATGGTAAAAGGCATGGACAAGGAACGTTAACTTACAAGGATGGACACAAGTACGTAGGAAATTACAAAGATGATAAAAGGCATGGACAAGGAACGTTTACTTATAAAGATGAAAGAATACTAAAAGGAACTTTTGCGGACGGAAAGTTTGTAGGTAATTAGACAAAATTAATTGGTAGATTTAACGGACAAGGAACTCTTACCTTTGAGTATGGAGAAAAATACGTTGGTGAATTTAAGGATGGTAAAAGACACGGACAAGGAACTGGTACTTTTGATGGAAGAGTATTAAAAGGAACTTTTGCGGACGGAGAGTATGCAAAGCAACTAAAAGAGTTGAAGAATATTTAAAGTGGCCGCGAATATCTAGATGCGCTTTTATCTCAATCATTCTTAGTATTTTCATTAATAAATATACAGTCACACATTTAATAAATATTCAAAATATTTGAGAATTATAATAGTTAATCGAATCAAAATGAAAAAATATAATGTCATTTATGCTGATCCTCCTTGGCGTTTTAAAAACTTTAGTGAAAAAGGTGAAGGAAGAAATGCAATTTCTCATTATAACTGCTTAACTCTTCCCCAATTAAAAAAATTAAATATTTTAAGACATGCTGCAGATGATTGCGCATTATTTTTATGGGTTACAGATCCTATGTTAGATCAAGGTTTAGAAATTATAAAGTCATGGGGTTTTCAATTTAAAACTGTTGCTTTTTATTGGGTTAAAACAAATCAAAAAGTTGATTTTGAAAAACTTTCAATAGAGAAAGATTTTTTTACAGGTCTTGGATATTGGACTCGAGCGAATTGTGAACAATGTTTATTAGCAACAAAAGGAAATCCAAAAAGAATTGGCAAGAATGTAAAGCGACTTTTAATTTCAAAAAGAAGAGAACACAGTCGCAAACCTGATGAGATTTATGAAAGAATTGAGAATTTGGTTGATGGACCGTATCTAGAACTTTTTGCAAGAAAAACAAAAAAAGGATGGGACTCTTGGGGCAATGAAGTTGAATTATTCAATGGAAATGAAAAAAATAATAACAAAATTAGTACAAGAAAAAGACCATCGAAGTGGCTATATCAAAACGAACAACTCAAATTAATTAGCTAAGTAATTCCTTAAATTTTCTAATTCTATTATTAAATTCTGATTTAAAATATTCTTCACCTAAAAGAATTTGGTTTTTTATAGGTTGTCCAAAATGACTATCTATATCATCTCCACTAATTTCTAATTTTTTCCATTCAGTTGGCAAAAGTCGAGAATTAAAATGAGAAACAATAAAGGATCTAGCCTTTTTTACCTCTAGTTTTTTACTAATGCCGTAGTTTTTTAACAATACTTGAACAGCTATAATATTAGAAATAATTTTTTCTTTTTTTTCACTATCATGGGTGCTACCTCCTCTTTTAATTTCATAACTACATATTTCACCTGTTTGTTCGTTAAATGTTAAAAAATCAATTGAACGTGTTTTTGGTCTTTTGTTAATATAGTGAACATCACCGTAAGGTAATTCAGCTGTTAAAACACTCATATTGTTTTGTCTTCCAGAAATATCAAATGAGTCGGTTGAAATCTTAAAATTTGTTTCTTTCCACACCTTTAAATTATTACAAAGATCAGAAACTGCTTTTGAATAGGATTGTTCAATAAATTGTCCGTGTACTATTGTTGCTGTATGCGAAATATATCCAAGTCTTTGAAAGCTTTCATTTTCAAAAAGATTAGCTAAATTTGTTTTTTTTTCTCTTTTATTTTTTTGTTTTAACCAGTTTTTTTCAGAGAAAAGAAGGTCTAACTTTTTATCTGCTAAATCTGTTATTACTGAAGATATTTTCATAAAAAATTTTTTGTTAATTACAAATAAAATATATATTAATAATTATAAATTATATTGATACAGTTTTTATGTCAGACTTTTTCCTTCACGAAAATATACTTATTAAGTATTGGATTGATAGATGTAGTCATTATAAGTTAGGAGATAAGAAAATTATAAAAGCAGAGGCAAACAAACCTCTAAGTATAACTCCTGATATTTTTAAAAACACATTTGATGACAATTCTAATGCACCATGTGAAATCAAATGGTCAACGTCTGATTTTAAAGATCCTGAGCAAATTAATAAAGTCAAAGAGCTGAATGGTTTTTTATTAGTATTTGATAGAGACAGAGACGATTGTCCAATACAGCAATTAGAAATTGATAAAAAAGATTTTGAAAAATGGTTTGTAACTAATTCTAAACGTCTTGCTGATGATACAATAAAAAAATTTAAAAAAGATAATAAAAAAAGAACAGAACCACGAGTTTATTTAAACTATCTTTCAACTTCTAAATCAGGAGCCAAAAATTTGAAATTAGCATTTGATAACAGCACTTGGGGTTCAAATGAAAATGACTTCAATAGATCTAATAAAGAAATCAAAAATGTTAAGAAAGGAGATATAATTTTATTTTTTTATGCTTGGAAAAAAGATAAATCAAGAATTGACGTAAAAGGTGGACGTATAAAAATTGATCAATACATAGGATCATTTAATAAGGTTTACGCGTTAGTTGTAACTAAAGATTATTATTTAAGCAGCAATCCAAGAATTTGGTCAGATAAAAGTTATCCTCATAGGTTTAAATTTAGATTATTATTTGAAGGTAATAATATTGGCTGCAATAAAAGAGCGTTAGGACCTGCTTTGCACACATTCCTTCATACATTGATGAGTGTACCTCGTTTTTTAAAAGTGGATTCTAGTATTTTGCTTAAAACTCTTTCGATGTGTGTTCGATAATGATAAAAGTAATTACTAGTTTAGCTGCACTTAATTTTTTAAATTATCGTTTAAAATTGACCCTTTTTGCTGTTATTGACAAATAAGTCTTCAGCAGCGTATGATGAATGTATTGCTAAATTATTTTTAGCTTTAGTTACATAGTTACTCTAAATTATGCG
>Ga0169931_10015607_pt1 | contig 10149 bp, 11 predicted proteins | sample Kivu_15m_20L_FD_129675 | JGI IMG/M metagenome (GOLD analysis project Ga0169931, IMG submission 129675) | Freshwater microbial communities from Lake Kivu, Western Province, Rwanda to study Microbial Dark Matter (Phase II) - Kivu_15m_20L... | ecosystem: Environmental > Aquatic > Freshwater > Lake... | reverse complement strand
GCCCTCGGGGGTGTGCACCTCATCGCCCGTGATGGCGATGGCGCTGGGGGCCACCGGCTGGCGGCCGTCATTGAGCAGGGGATGGCAGGCCCGGCCGCCATGCCAGAGCTGCAGCACGATGTGCCTCGACCTGATTCAAGGCAAAGCGCCCAATCACGAACATCTGGAGGAGCCGATGAACCTCCAGGCCGGCGCCGGGGGTGTTCCCCATCCCGAAGGATCAGATCCAACAGTCAGATGTCAGCCAGCCACTGACCCACAGCCAGCGCTGCAGCGATGCCCTCGGTTGGGCGGCCGTGCAGCTCTGCCGCCGGTTCCAGGGGGTCCGGCCGGCGGCTGCGGGCAGCGGCTGCTGCAGAGTGTCGAGAGTGGTGCGGATGCTCTCGTAGCGTTCATGGATCGCTTCCGCGTTGCTGTCCGGCTGGCGCTGCACCGCCAGCAAGATCAAGCGCTCACTTCGGCCACATCGGCGAGTTCGATCGCGGCGCCGTCGCGGAAGTCCACCACCAGGTCGGAGCAGAAGGCGGCATGGAGGAAGCCTGCCCTTGTCGCCCAGCGCCCAGGGCCCTTGGGGGGGAGAGGCTGCTGGCCGTGATGGTGGAGTTGGCAGCATTCAGCGCCGCCATCTCATCGTTCCGGCATCGAACACGTTCATCTGGGCCGCTCAGCATCGAGATCCGCTGGGTGATCTGCAGCGTGGGAGCCCGGTTCACCTCGAACAGGAGCAACTCCAGCGACCTGAGCACCTGAAACTGGATCGGTTGCTCTGCGGAGTTCACCTGGCGGATCGAGGGGGCGAGGGCATGCCCACGGGCCGCTGCCGTTGCGCCTGCGAGAACGCCGTCTGCACGTCCTGGGCCGCGGGGAAGTTGCTGGAGAGATCCACCTGCAGCGCGATCTGGCTGATCCACTGGGGGTGCTAGTTGATGTCAGCGTGTCCTGGCCGGCAATGCTGGAGAACGGCTGCTCCAGCGGCAGGGCCACGGCGCTGGCCATGGTCTCTGAATCGGCCCTCGGCAGGCTGGAGTTCATCGGCAGGTGGGGGAATCGATGCCGTGCAGATCGCTGATCGCCAGTTGCCCTCCGCCTACCAGCCCCGCCAGCACCAGGCCGATGCTCGGCACCAGGGTGGCCACCAGCGGCAGCGGCATCTCCAGGGGTCGGCCGATGCCACCGGTTCCGGGGGCATCGGCGCCCATGCCCATCGGCGTGGCTGGAGCCAACGGGCGCAACCGCTGCCGTTGGGCGTGCAAGGCGCCTGCGCTGCCGGGCTTCGTGCTCTGGAACACATCCACCTGGGGGAAGCGCAGGGCGGCCCTCCGTACAGTCGGCCAAAGCGCTCGACCCGCGTGGCCACCCCATCGCCCACGCTGCCCGAGCCCGAGGCTCTGCGCCGCGATGGCAGCTTCGCGCTGGCCGATCTGGCCGTGATCCTGGGGGTGCTCGCCCTGCTGGGGGTGATCGCCCACGCGGGCAGCCAGGCGATGGTGAGCTTCCGGCCGCCCGAGGTGAGCCCCACGGTGTCGCTCGATCCGCGCCACCTGCCCGATTACGCCGCCCGCTCCACCCTGCGCATGTTCATCGCGCTGGTGGCCTCGCTGCTGTTCACGCTGGTCTACGGCTGGATCGCCGCCCACAACCGCCGCGCCGAGCGGGTGCTGGTGCCCCTGCTCGACATTCTTCAGTCGGTGCCGGTGCTGGGCTTCCTCTCGATCACGGTCACGGGCTTCATCGCCCTGTTCCCCGGCAGCCTGCTGGGCCTGGAGGCGGCGTCGATCTTCGCGATCTTCACCAGCCAGGTCTGGAACATGACCTTTGCCTTCTATCAGTCGCTGCGCACCCTGCCCAAGGAGCTGGGCGAGGCCACCACGCTCTATCGCCTCTCGCGCTGGCAGCGCTTCACCCGCCTGGAGCTGCCCTCAGCCGCGATCCCGCTGCTCTGGAACGCGATGATGAGCTTCGGCGGCGGCTGGTTCTTCGTCGCGGCCAGTGAGGCGATCAGCGTTCTCAACAACGACTACACCCTGCCCGGCATCGGCTCCTACGTGGCCGCGGCGATCGCGGCCAAGGATCTGCATGCCCTGGGCTGGGCGATGGCCATGATGGCCGTGGTGATCCTGCTGGTGGATCAGCTGTTCTGGCGGCCGCTCGTGGCCTGGTCGGATCGCTTCCGGCTGGAGCTCAGCGGCAGTGGTGATGCCCCCGGGTCGTGGGTTTACGACCTGCTCACCAGCGCCCGCATCCCCCGCCTGCTCGGCGCCGCCTGCGCGCCTCTGTTCGAGCTGCTCGACCGCCTGCTCTCCGCCCTGCTCGGCACCGTGCAGGATCAGGAGGAGGAGCCGGCGGCGCCGACCCACGACCGCCTCTTCAATCTGGCCCTGCTGGTGCTGATCGGCGGCCTGCTGGCGGCGCTGCTGCATTTCGTGTTCACCCGGGTGGGGCTGGCGGAGGTGGCGAGCGTGTTTGAGCTGGGGCTGCTCACCCTGGCCCGCGTGCTGCTGCTGCTGGTGGTGGCCACCTTGATCTGGACCCCGATCGGCGTGGCGATCGGCTTCCATCCCCGGCTGGCGCGGCTGCTGCAACCGCTGGTGCTCTTCCTGGCCTCGTTTCCGGCCAACTTCATCTTCCCGTTCGCCACCCTCTTCTTCATTCACTCCCATGTGCCGATCGGCTGGGGCTCGATCCTGCTGATGGCCCTCGGCGCCCAGTGGTACATCCTTTTCAACGCCATCGCCGGCGCCCAGACGATCCCCTCCGATCTGCGTGAAATGGCCGACGACGTGGGACTTCAGGGTCTGCAGCGCTGGCGCAAGCTGATCATTCCGGGCATTTTCTCGGCCTGGGTCACCGGCGGGGTGACCGCCAGCGGTGGCGCCTGGAACGCCAGCATCGTGTCGGAGGTGGTGAGCTGGGGCAGCACCACCCTCACCGCCAGCGGCCTGGGGGCCTACATCGCCGAGGCCACCGCGCGCGGCGACTGGCCGCGCATCAGCCTCGGCATCGGAATGATGAGCCTGTTCGTGGTGGGCTTCAACCGCCTCGTCTGGCGCCGCCTCTACGCCCTGGCCGAAACCCGCTACCACCTCTGATCCTCAGGCCTGCCGATCCTGTTTGCTCTCCGCCCAGCCACCCCGCCGCCCATGGCCTCCTCCACCGCAGCGCCGATCGACCTGATCAGCGTGGATCACGTCTCCAAGCACTTTCCTCTGCCCGAGGGCAAGGGGGAATTCACGGTGCTCGGCGATGTCAGCCTCGCGGTGCACCGCGGCGAGGTGCTGGCCCTGCTCGGCCGCAGCGGCAGCGGCAAGAGCACCCTGCTACGGATCATGTCGGGCCTGATCCGGCCCAGCCAGGGGGAGGTGCGCAGCAACGGCCTGCCGCTGCGGGGCGCCAATCCCAATCTGGCGATGGTGTTCCAGAGCTTCGCGCTGCTGCCCTGGCTCACCGTGCAGGACAACGTGGAGCTGGGGCTGGCGGCCCGCCACGTGCCCCTGGCGGAGCGGCGTGAGCGGGCCCTCAAGGCGATCGACATCGTGGGCCTCGATGGCTTCGAGAACGCCTACCCCAAGGAGCTCTCCGGCGGCATGAAGCAGCGGGTGGGCTTCGCCCGCGCCTTCGTGCTCGAGCCGGAGGTGCTGTTCATGGATGAGCCGTTCAGCGCCCTGGATGTGCTCACCGCCGAAAACCTGCGCGGCGAGATCGACGACCTCTGGAATGCCGGCACCTTCCCCTCGAAGAGCATTCTGATCGTCACCCACAACATCGAGGAGGCGGTGTATCTGGCTGATCGCATCGTGATCCTCGGCTCCAAACCCGGCCGCATTCGTGGTGAGGTGCAGGTCAATCTGCCCCGCCCCCACGACCGCAACCATCCGCGCTTCAAGGCCCTGGTGGATTACATCTACTCCGTGATGACCAACCCGGAGATCGCCGTGACCGGCGAGCCGGATGCCTGCGAACCCGTTCCGCTGGCCGGAGCGACTCCAGCGCCCAGCCCCGAGGCCGCTGCCCAGCGCAGCAGCGGTTCCCCCTTCGCCCGCGCCCTCCCCCACGTGCGGGTGGGAGGCATCAGCGGCCTGCTCGAGCTGGTGGCGGAAAAGCGCGATGGCGGCGGCTCGCTGCCGGAGCTGGCCCAGCGCCTGCAGCTGGAGGTGGATGATCTGCTGCCGCTGCTGGATGCGGCGGTGCTGCTCGGCTTCGCCGAGGTGGCCGATGGCGATGTGCGCCTCACCCCGATCGGCCGCGACTTCGCCACCACCACCATCCTGCGCAGCAAAGATCTCTTCCGCCAGCAGGCGCTGGGCCGCATCCCCGTGCTGAGCAGCATCGTGCACACTCTGCAGGAGAAGGAGAGCCGGGCGATGCGCTCCGATTTCTTCCTCGGCATCTGGGACGACTACTTCCCCCTGGAGGAGGCCGAGCGCCAGCTCGCCACCGCCGTCGACTGGGGCCGCTACGCCGAGCTGTTCGAATACGACGCCATCGAAGGCCGCCTCTATCTGCCGGGCTGAGCGCCGCCGGCCCTGATGCCTCCCCTGGCTGCTCTCCGCTGGCCGGCTCGCAGGGATGTGCCGCACAACACATGGGAAGATCCCACCGCCCTGCCTAGCTTCCGGAGGCCGATGCTTGTGGCTCGTGGTGATCCGCACCCGCCTTGTTGAACTCAGCAGCCTGGAGGCGGTGGCCTACCGCCAGAAGCTGCGCGGCGGTCAGTCTGGGGTGGTGATCCTTCGGCACGACACCGCTCAGCCTGGCCTGGCCCTGCTCAACCATCAGACCGGCCAGCCGGATCTCGCCGCCCATACCCCCTGCCGCGATTTACCCGCTCGAGGCGTTTCAGGAGGCGCTGAAGCTCACCTCGGGGCTTCCCTATTCCAGCCGTGGCCCCGTGCGCTCCCCCGCTTCCGTCCCCGGCGCCGCAGCAGCCGCTCCCGCGTCCGCCGCGCCTGAGGCCCCCGAGCTGGCGGAGGATCCGGCCAGCAGCGATCTGGCCACCGTGAACGGTGCCGATTACCAGAAGATCGTGAAGGCCTACACCAATCGCAAGGGCGAGCTCTCCTACGAGCTGCTCAACAGGAGCCTGATCCAGGCGGCCCTCGGCAACCCCTTCGTGGCCGAGCTGGTGGCCAGCGGCGCCTCCGAGCAGGAGATCCGCGACCATGTGGTGAAGGCCAATTTCGAGGCGGTCACCGGTAACCGCTTCCTCAGCCAGGGCGAGATCACGGCGATCCTGGCCCTGCTCGATGCCGTGAGCCCCCGCTCGGTGCTGGCCGAGCTCAATGCCGAGATCCGCCGCCTGCTGGCGGCACGGCATTGAGGGGCCGGAGGCCCTCACGTGTCTCTCGCCCCCGTCTGGCGCAGAGCATCGGTGAGGGATAAGCCCAGGTTGGGCACAAGCCGGCTAACGGATTTGAACCGATGGCCTTCGCTTTACAAAAGCGCTGCTCTACCACTGAGCTAAGCCGGCATGGCGCCGCAAGCGCCTTGGCCAGCCTAGGGCTGCATCAGCGCCCAGAGCAGCAGCTGGGTGCGGCTGCGGCAACCGGTCTTGGCGAGGAGGCGCGAGATGTGCCCCTCGATCGTGCGCACACTCAGAAACAGCAGGCCGGCCATCTCGCGGTTGCTGGAACCACGGCGGAGCAGGTCGAGCACCCGCTGCTCCGCTGGACTCACCGGGATCGTGGCACTGGGCTGCATGGCGGCGTGAGGCGCTGGCTTACGCCAGGATTCCCGGGGCCCGACAGGCAGATCCCGGCCCAACGGGCAGGCTCGAGAGGCAGACCCCCGCGCGAGCCCCTCAGGCGAGCATCGGGCCCCTCGATCGGAACTCACACGCGGGTGATACCAGCCCGGGCCCTCTTGATCGGCAGGTTGGCCACCAGCGCGGTCACGCGGTCTTCGGTCTCGAGGCTCACATCGACTTCGCCGAGGTCGATCTCCACATACTTCTGCACCACCTCCAGAATCTCGCGTCGCATGCGATCGATCAGCTCGGGATTGAGGTCGCTGCGGTCGTGGGCGAGCACCAGCTGAAGCCGTTGCTTGGCCAGGGTGCCGCTGGGCTTCTGGCGGCCAAGAAGGCGCTGCAGGAAGTCGAGCACGGGCATCATCGGTTCCCCGCCATGCCCAGCTTGTTGAGCAGGCGGGCGCGCAGGCCCCGTCGCTCCTTGCTGGGATCGAGCAGCGGCACCTCCTCGCCCCGCAGGCGGTGCGCCACGTTGCGGTAGGCGCGCGCTGCCGGGGAGCCGTTGCCGTTGAGGGTGAGCGGTTCGCCGCGGTTGGTCGACACGATCACCTGCTCATCCTCCACCACCAGCCCCAGCAGGGGCAGGGCAAGGATCTCGGTCACGTCGTCGACCGAGAGCATCTCCTGATTGGCCACCATCTTCGGTCGCACCCTGTTGAGCACCAGTTGCACGGGCTGGATGCCCTGGCTGTTGAGCAGACCGATCACCCGGTCAGCGTCGCGCACCGCCGACATCTCCGGGGTGGTGATCACGATCGCCTCATGGCAGGCCGCAGCCGCATTCTTGAAGCCCTGCTCCACCCCGGCCGGGCAGTCGATCAGAACGTAGTCGGCCCGCTCGGCCACGAGGTTGGCCACCTTGCGCATGTCTTCAGGGGTGAGCCACTCGAGCATGCGCGGATTGCCGGCAGGCATCAGGGCCAGGTTGGGTTCCTGCTTGTGCTTCACCAGGGCCTGCTCCAGGCGGCAGCTGCCGGCGAGCACCTCCTGGGCGGTGTAGATGATCCTGTTCTCGAGGCCCAGCAGCAGATCGAGGTTGCGCAGGCCGAAGTCGGCGTCGAGCACCACGGTGCGCTCCCCGAGCTGGGCCAGGGCGATGCCGAGGTTGGCCGTGAGCGTCGTCTTGCCGACGCCACCCTTGCCGGAGCAGATCAGGATGATGCGGGCTGTGGCGGTCGTCACGGTGCTGGGTGAGGTGGCTGCAGGTTAAGGCCAGCGGCCGGATCCGGCCTATCCCTGGCCATCAGCATCCGCCAGGAGCCTTCCTCTCCTGTGGGCGTTTGCGCAAGCGGCCCCCATCGCCCACGCTGGTGGCAGGTGTTGGTGGCCGACACTGCCGCCAGCCGTCAGACTCAGCAGCACCATGACTTCCACCGCCACACCCTCTGAGCAGGAGACAGAGCCGAGGCACCGTCAGCAGCAGCTGCTGGTGATGCCCGACGACGGCGTCGAGGCCGTGGTTGCCCTGATCGACTCCGCCCGCGAGCAGCTGCTGCTCAAGCAGTTCAAGCTCGAGTCGGAAGCGGTGATGGAGGCCCTGCGCAACGCCCACGGCCGGGGAGTGCAGGTGCGGGTGATGCTCAATCCCCACACCTCCGGCGGCGACCGCTGGAATGACGACAGCTTCGCGGCGCTCACCGCCGCCGGCGTTCAGGTGGCCTGGACCCATGAAGCCTTTCCGGTCACCCATGAGAAATCGATGGTGATCGACCGCGACGCGGCGCTGATCTCCACCTTCAACCTGGCCGACAAATACTTCACCGAGACCCGCGATTACGGCATCGTCTCCCGCAACGCCCGCGTCATCGCGCAGGTGATCGCGGGCTTCGAGGCCGACTGGCAGCGGCAGTTCTTCGAGCCGGATCTGCAGGCCGGCCTGGTCTGGAGCAGCGCCCACAGCCGTGGCCAGATGGCGCGCATCATCGATGCCGCCAACCAGACGCTCTGGATTCAGCATCCCAAATTCGTGGATGCCGTGATCCTCGATCGCATCATCAGCGCCCGTGAGCGCGGTGTGAAGGTGCGCCTGCTCTGCGGCGGCAAGCACGGCATCAGCGACTGGGACATCTACGACACCTTCTCCTCCCTGCGGATCATGGAGCGCTTCGGCGTCAAGGTGAAGCGCCAGAAGCATCTCAAGCTGCACGCCAAGCTGATCCTCGTCGATGGCCTCTACGCCCAGACGGGCTCGATGAACATCGACCGCAGCGCCTTCGATCTGCGCCGTGAACTCGGCATCGAGAGCGACGCCCCCGAGGTGGTGGCCAGGCTGGCCGAGATCTTCAGCGCCGACTGGCAGGAGGCGAAGAAGTACCAGGCGCCCGATCCCCTGGATCCCACCTTCCACGAGGAGGGTGAGCTGCCCCCTGATCCCCATTTCGTGCATGACTGAATCAGGCCGCGCGGCCACTCCCACCTGCCTGGACTTGTTTGTGGGCATGCTGCAGGTGGCGCTCTCGGCCTTCGGCGGGGGGCTCTCCGCCTGGAGCCAGCGCATCGTGGTGGAGCAGAAAGGCTGGATGAGCAACGAGGAGTTCATCACCGGCCTCACCGTGGCCCGGCTCTTTCCCGGTCCCAATCAGATCAACATGGCGGTGTTCATCGGGGCCAGCTTCCGCGGCCTGCCCGGAGCGCTCGCGTCGCTGGCGGGGATGCTGCTGGTGCCGTTCAGCCTGCTGATGCTGATCGGCAGCCTCTACTTCCAGCTGCATGAGCTGCCCGCCGTCGACCGGGTGCTCGCGGGCGTGGTGGCCGCCGCCGCCGGCATGGCGCTCTCGATGGGCTTCAAGATCCTCGACGACTATCGCCGCGACCCCGTCGCCCTGCTGCTGGCGGCCCTGGTGTTCGTGGCCCTCAGCTTCGGCCATCTCCGACTGATCCCGGTGGTGCTGGTCAGCGGGCCGATCGCCATGTTCTGGTACTGGCCCCGTGAGAGGTCCGAGGCGTGATGGGCTGGTTCGTGCCGATCGGGCAGGTCCATCTGCTTCCATGGCCCCTTGCCGCGGTCTGCCATCCGGCGCGTCTGAGCGATCTCGGCAACCTGGCTCAGGTGCTCTGGCAGTTTCTGTCGCTGTCGCTGTTTTCCCTCGGTGGCGGCAACACGCTGCTGGCGGAGTACCACCACCTCAGTGTCGAGAAGTTCTGCTGGCTCACCGACAGCCAGTTCGCCGATCTCTATGCCCTGGCCGAGGCGGCGCCGGGCCCGAGCTCGATGATCGTGGGTCTGCTGGGGCTCGGGGCCGCCTGGCGTGAGGGACCCCTCTGGGCGCTGCTCAGCGGCTACGGCGCCGAGATCGCGATCCTGCTGCCCTCCACCCTGCTGATGGTGATGGCCAGCCTGAGCTGGCGGCAGATGGAGCATTCGCCCTGCCGCATCGCCTTTCAGCGCGGACTGGGACCGATCACCCTGGGCATCCTGTTTGCGGTGGGCCTGAAGATCCTCCGCACCGCCGACAGCAACATCGCGGGCGTGGTGGTGTCTGTGGTGGTGTGTGTGCTGATGCTCCGAACCCGCATCTCGCCGCTCTGGTTCATGGCTGTGGCGGGGGTGCTGGGGGGGCTTGGGATCATCAACCGCTGAGCGGTCCAGCCCTGTTCAGCCCGTCAACGCAGTGGCCAGCTGGGGGAAGCGGGCTCGATGCGGATCTCGCCGTTCTCCAGGCGGGCCTCCTCCGCCAGACCCTCCGGCGGGCTGTCCTCAGGCCCCCGCGCCACCGCGGCGGCGATGCGCAGCTGCAGAGGCCGCAGCTGCAGCGCCACGATGCGGGCGCTGGAATCGCCCGTCCGTCCGGCGTGGGCCACCCCGCGCAGCCTCCCCCAGACGAGCACATGTCCGCCGGCACTGATCCGTGCGCCGGGGTTCACATCGCCGAGCAACAGCACCGATCCCTCGCTCTGCAGATGATCGCCGGAGCGCAGGGTGCCGCGGTGGATCAGCAGATCAGCAGCTGCCTCTGTGGCCGCCACCTGCGCAGCGGCGATAGCACGATCCGCAGCGCCTCCCGGCGCCGCCGCTTGCCCGGATGCGGCCGGCCAGCGGCTGTCGAGCCCGAGAGCCGAGGCGGCCACCAGCGTGGTGGGGCAGCTGGCGATCAGCTCCACGGGCTCCAGCCCGTGCTCCAGCAGCAGGCCCGTGAGCTGGCGCAGCGCCTCGCAGTCGAGCTCCCAGGCGCCGGTCTCCAGCCGCAGCGGGCCCCGCGGCGTCGGGCCGCTGCCGAGGCCGAAGCGCACCTCATCCAGGGCCCCGGCGGCCTCGGCTGGAGGAGGCAGCCGCAGGTGGTGCAGGAACCCTTCGCCCGGTCGCGCCGGAATCAGCTCTGCGGCCATGGGCAAGCGATGCCGGAGGGCCGCAACCTAGGCCTGCGGCGCACGCCCCGCCGCCGCCAGCCGCTCCGCCAGCCGCT
>Ga0169931_10015606_pt1 | contig 10149 bp, 7 predicted proteins | sample Kivu_15m_20L_FD_129675 | JGI IMG/M metagenome (GOLD analysis project Ga0169931, IMG submission 129675) | Freshwater microbial communities from Lake Kivu, Western Province, Rwanda to study Microbial Dark Matter (Phase II) - Kivu_15m_20L... | ecosystem: Environmental > Aquatic > Freshwater > Lake ... | reverse complement strand
GTTTTGCGTTTTCATAAATAAAATAAACCAAATCATCTTTACCCCACCCATATAGCATAATAGTCTGCTCAACTAATTTTGACTCATTTTTATATTATCAAATAGTACTCATGGAACGAACACCTAGTACTCAAGCTAGAAGGACCTCGCAAACGCCTCTTTTCATAACAAAACTAATGGAAATCGTAGAGGTATTCATTACTTTACATAGGATGATGAGATTAGTTAGATCATATGTTGGACATCGGGAGGTGATTCTTTTGTGATCAAAAATATTTCTAGATTTACCGATGAAGTGTTGCCGCAGTACTTCAAACATAGGAATTTTTCATCTTTTATCAGACAATTGAATATGTACTCGTTTAGAAAGATCCGACACCCATAAGGATAAAACGTGTATTGTAACTAAAACTTCAAACGACATAACAAAGGGTTGATTCGTAATATCTCACGCAAAATGCGATAATAGCAGCGCATGGTAGTGTATTAGGGCAGGGGAAAGACACCTATAAATATGAGATAGATTGGTTAATTGAAGGCAAAACAAAAAGGATTGGAGGAGATGTGTCGGCATTTTCTTACGCAGAATCAGAGGTTGATTTAGGAAAATAGGATGTTGATAAGGAAGATGGAAGAGGAATCGAGGGAAAAATAAAGGAGATTGGAGGAGTTTTTGGTCATGATGGTCACACAAGGTAAGGCCTTGCCTGGAGTTGAAGGAGAAATGCTTAGTATCTCTAATGCTCCACACGGATAGGTAGTATAGGATCAAAACAATAATCGAATAGGTCTTGGATAACTAGCAAAGAACTAGACAACTTTATAAGCTTTGTCGAATCGAATCAGATAAAGCTAGCAATACCCTCAAATAAAGAAAGTTTTATAGGCAGTCTATGGCAAACAAAACCAGAAAAGAAAGGAAAGGTCATTTACAGTCGTACCAGCTTAGCAACCCTAAAAATATTAAAGTTAAATACATAAACCTTTATCTTAGAATTAGTAAGGAATAGGTCTGGATGCAGAGGACAATAGTTTTATTTCTATCAACGATTTTCTCAACGCTGATGACTACGACAACATCAATCTATAGTAGTCGAGATGATCTGATAGCCTTTATCATTATATATATTTTTCTGTTCAAAATGAAGGTGTATTTATCACATCTAATCTTATAAAAATGTAAAAGGACTCAACCATAGTCAACAATCTAAACACCATTCTTGGAAAGATATAGCAATCTTGCAAAGAGCAGGGAGTTACGCATCACGTTCAGTTAGTGGCAGTCAGCAAGACAAAGACAGTTGCATAGATCATGCAAGCATATGATGCGGGTCAACGACATTTCGGATAGAACTATGTCGATTAAATATAAACTAAAACACCACAAGTACTATTCAAATGATATAGTTGCCTAAGGATATCAAATGGCATTTTATAGGGCACTTGCAATCGAATAAGATCAAAAAATGTCTAGTGGAGAATCTATGGTATCTATAAACAGTTGATAGACAAAGGTAACAAGATTTTTATGTAGTTTAGCTTAGAAAATATAAAAACATTTGCAGAAATAAAACAGGCAACAAAAGATATTGATCCAGGTTAAGACATCAAACTAAGATAGTAAAAATCAGTTCATTTAGCTAAGTAGGGAGTATAGCCTTAGAAAGTTTAGGAGCTCTATCTGTTCATTCGCTAACAATGTCCCCATTTGATGTAAAAGATTAAAGATTAAGTTTCAGAGGTCTGATGACTATAGGTCAATCTGGAGACGAAAACTCTTTCATCATTATGGCCAGGCTGAAAAAAGAGATGTGTTAGAAATTCGAGATACAAGACAAAGAGTTTGAGCTAAGTATGGGCATGTCAAATGATTTCTAACAAGCTGTAGGCATATGTTTATAAAGATAGGTCACAACTCGACTATTGTGAGGGTAGGAACCTCCATCTTCGGAACCAGAAGCTATATTCCCAAAAAAACAACAGAATAAACCGAATAAGCTAAACCCAACTCAACATCATGATCTTAGATATCATATTAAGTTTTATTTATGCTTACAATATTAAAATAATTAATAAAACTTGCTTATATGCGTAACAAACAAAAATAGCTCTAACTCTTCCGTCTCCAAAAATAACAATAATAAACCCAATTCAAACAAGCCCTAGACCGCATCATCGACAAAGACTAATCCCTCCGCATCGCTCTAAACTACTCCTAGACATTCTTCTCCTCTCCTTGCTAGTAATCCCTCTAATAATACACACCCATCCAAATCTCCAGATTGATTTTCTAACCACAACTCACAACAATATAACAATATTTCAAAGACCTTCCCCAGGGTGAGTGTAGGGTTTAACATTTCATAGCCATCATGCTCAAAACTCTAAATTTTTCTATATAAAAAGTCCCACTCTACATGGTAGGTTTGAAGGATATGTTTTTTTAGATCGTATAATAAAACAAAAATAGTATAACATACCCCCAAGTCAATAAATATATGGTGGGTGAGTTGGTTGTATTGAAATAATAGCAAGGACAGACATAATTTTAGGTGAGGTTTTAGTAGAAGAAAAAGCAGGATTATTTGATACATGATGCTGGGATAAAAAAGATATATTTTTCGACTGATTTGAAGATTACGATTAGTCTGGATTATCATTCGGATACGGTTAAGTTTTATGATTAGGATATGAAGAATGTTTCCAAGTATATAGCGGCTAAAGATATGCATGGTGGAGTCAGAAGTCCTGTTATAATAGACTTCGATTACAGTTAAATGACGATGAGATTGGGGATTGTGTATAGTGATAGGACGATATAATCGATACATCTTGCGCATTATCTCTCAAAAACTACAAAAGAATTCGAATCATCTACCCTTAATCTATTGCTATTCCCTCTACCTTAGCCCATGAGAAAAATCTACTACATCCAGATGCTGAACAAATGGCTGACCATCCCAACCTAGCAATAATAACTAATCTATCTCTTCGACATGTAAAAAGTACGCTCCAAACCATAATAAGTTCAATAACGTCTACCCATCTAGACCAACTAACTCAAAATAACACTAGTCTTATAAATAGTACGGCTTTCAACTATATGCATCGTGGCGGGGAACTAGATTACTTTTTTTAATTAAAAAATGAACTAACATACTTTTCCTAAATTTTCGCATTGTGATAGTATTTGTTTGTTCAAGTATGATTAGGAAACCAATAGTTTTTACTTGTGTGGAAGATAAAAAAATATAACTATTATAACTATACAAAGAAATAGAAAAACATTCAAGTATGCAACTGTAGGATTTAGCAAAATCGTCACTGATTTTTAAGTATTTCCATTTCTAGGTACATTACTAGTGACCGACGAAACCCACTAGATGCGTATTGTTGATCTATCTACCCACGTAACATATCAATTCCATTCTTTGTCGCATGTAGTTAAATCCAAAAACGGTTGTTTGCATCTCTCAAAAGTATCCAAAAGTTAATACGTTGTATACTAGACTTATATGTTGGGATACATTCTGTAAAAAACTGCAATATAGAAGGCAGTTGATTATATCTTCTTGCCTACATATTACTACGACCCCAGAAAATAATAATTCTACTTCTCAATCAACTAACAAATCCTAAGTCTATCTGTAGTACTAGGCTAGGTGCGCAAAAACATCACAACAGACAACTCGAACATCCTCCCTCATATAAATTTTTTCAAAGGACAAAAAACAGATCTATTCATCATTGACACGCATAAAACATTATATTAGGTGTATCTGAGGGGTGAGTAGGCGGATGGATAGAATAGATATTATAAGAGACGAGTTAGTATGGGTGAGATTGTTGGTAGTTTTTATGATTAGGAAATGAGGAATGTTATGATGGTGGGGGTGAATGGGATGACTCAAATGAGGAACGATTACAGTAATAATTTTAATTTGATCAATCAGACGAGTTTTGAGGCAATAGGAAGTGTTGTTATGTGTCTTTTTTGTAGCAAGACTAAGTATCTGACATTGCTGTGTAATGATCAGATGATATATCAAGTCAGAAATTTTGATATTGGGTTCAAACATGCTTTTAAGGTAAGGTTCCAGGCAAAAAGTAATGCATAGTAGCTGAAAATTATATCTCAAATACACTATTGTCCGTAGTACTAGTTACTACTGATACTCAACAACCATAATCAGTTGATTATCTTCTAGAGGCTCAATCTATAAAACCACTGCAAAATTAATCTCAAATAATACATACCACCTAAACGAAGAAACTTAATTTTTAACAAATTTATCTACCACTACGTGCGAATCAAAAACACTAACTATCCTTCAGTGGTATTGTACGACTAGACAGGCTGGGCTATCGACATAAACCTCCAAAAAGTCTTCTCTGGTCACTTCAGTAACACCTAAAAATAATAAAGAACAGTCCAAGGATTTTCCCAATAATCCCAATAAATAAAACTAGACTACGCCAAAAGACATTAAATATAAGTGAAATAATAAACAACTAGCAAACTTTCACCCAAAGATGTAATAGCTATAAGATTGCATGACAAGGCTATAGCTATAGTGGCAAAATTGGCAGTGTAGATACTTGTTACTTTGACTATATCGAAGTAGGGGAGTATCAAGTTGTGGTCGCAGACGTATTAGTGTCTTTTTCAGTTAAAAATACCATCTATGCTCAAATTGACTTGGAATATGACCCAAATACAACAAATACGTAACTAAAAATCAATAGCATAGATAAAATAAATAATGGCCAAACATTACACAACAACATAGAAAAAACCAAAACTAAAAGACATCCTGCAGGTATCAAGATAACTCCGAGGATCACCACGGCGCTAACCAAAACTCCAACAAAAAATAATCCTCTAGATATAAAGCAAATAAATATAATAAATCATCATGCGAGAATAAGACTATAGAAAGAATATGGGTCGTAGTGTAGGAACCAGAACGAGGTATGCTTCACAACTTAGTAAGACTATAGATTTGAGTGGAGTTGATGTTCATCCTTGGAGGACTGATAAGTAGTTTTTGAAGATTTATGAGAGATCGCCTAGGAGAGAAGGCGGGAAAAATATGCCGAGGGAGTTGGGGAGGTTGAGAAATTCTTTAGATATGCATGAGAGAAAAAGAAAGACGATAGACTACTCAGGTGTTTAAAGCATGTTACCACAGTTGCGATAATACAAGGCATAGAAACCAAAGTCTCGACAAAAAAACAAAAAAGACCCTTCAGGCTAGTAACTCTAAACATTCTAATCATGCATGTATATGAAATCATAGCGTCGAGGCAAACCAGTAAACGAGTTGGATGAGATAGATAAATAGTTTTTTAGGAAAGAGAGGTTGAAGCCTAGGAATCGGTATATTCCTGGGTATAATCCTAAGAAGATTGGGGAGGTGGAGGATTCGCCGGATAGAGACGTGAGTGGGGGCGAGGAGATGCCTGTGGATGCTATTAGAGGGGTTAGGGCTATATTTTAGGAACATAATAAATAAGTTTAGATGAATAGCAAAGGCAGAATCATAAGAATTCCAAGAATCTAACTATTTAATCAAGAATGATAGATAAAATGTTATTTAATTTGATTGATTATATGAAAAATAAAGAAACAGCTTATAAATATTGACTGTCATAATATGACTCTATTAATTGCACTATATCAACAATGCAATCCCTCTAAAACGATCTCATCCTAATCCGCCACGGTCAATCCGACTTCAACCGAGGTTTCCTCGACTACATCGCTCTCAACAACCTCTAATTTAATTGGTAGTACGTGGTCACATTACCTGATTTTAACGAGAAAGTTGCATATGCCAAATAACATATAGATTGTCATCTCACCCCATAAGGTAAATAACAATGCAAAATCGCAAGAGATGAGCTCAGGGATGTAGATATTGATTTGGTGTTGGTATCGCCGCATCAGAGAGCTCTATAGACTTGTAGGGAGATATTTGGAGATAGAAATATCAGAATTGAAGTGCATCCTATAATAGCCTAAGTGTTCAGGTATGCTTGTGACATCAATAGTCACATCAGATAGAAGATGTAGTAGTTCAAAAAGTATGATTTCAGTCATATGAAAGATAGAGATTAGTTATGGCTGATTTAGAATCTGGCCCAACATCACCAGCAAACATGTTAAGTGCATTTGACTGGATAGATGACATTCCAATAAAAGCAAAGCAAAATGCTATAATTGATAAAATCTAAAACAATATACGAGACACCTAACGAACTAAGACAAAGAAACTGGAAAATAAAGAATGTTTTTGCGGAGATAAAAAAGAAAGGTAACTATAAGCGAATAGCTGTGGTTACTCATTTTAATATAATAAGACATTTGATTGCTAAAGGATTTGATGGAGATGGTTAGCCTTTGGAACCTTAGTACATTTTGAATGCCAAACCGATGTATAGGAGTATTGAGAGTTTGTTGCAATACAAGTGATGTCAAATAGTGTTAATGCTACTATATGTGTATTATATTAGTACCAACATATATTTATGCATATGTATATATATCTATGTATCTATATGTGTATTATATTAGTACCAACATATATTTATGCATATGTATATATATCTATGTATGTTTATAATTATATTAAATCATAGTGTGGTATCATCATCTTCAAGCGACTCCAAATCCAATATCAAACTCTAACTACTCCCCTTCCCAACCTCCGACTCCTTGACCTTAACTCCATTCCTAACCAACATCGACCTATAATGATGCAATTTCTAAACAAAAGATTATTTCATTTGCTTATACTAGTTGTCTTTTGTCCTGCTTATGTTGTTTATATTTATTGCCCAGCTGCGTTAGAGGGATGACATCTAGCGGCGGAGTTTTTTGTTCTAGGATTAGATTGTTAGGAGGCGTTGGCGGAGGGGGAAGGGTTATGGTTAGGAGTTGAAGAGGGTGGGTTGGTGTTGGTGGTGTAGTACGCGGTAGATTTGGTTTTGGGTTTTGGGGGGTTTTAGCTTAGGTTAGTCTAGATTGGAGCTAAAAAAGCTTAAGCTATAGCTCTTTAATGGTTTTTTAATTCTTTTAAAGTTACTCTTTCAATCTGAATAATGTGATCGCATTTTATTATGAAGGAACTACACATAGACACACAGTCTGACTCATTTCCAATCCATTTCCCTCCTTCCTACACACTTTTTCCCCTAACTCTCTAATATTCTGATACAATCTACCAATCAAAGCATCCTTAGCCTTAACTTAACTCTCTTTCCTATACTAATTCTTTGTGTTATTCGCCTATAGATACCTAATGATTTGCAATTTGTCATACAAATGGGCTTTATTCCTCATATCACTGGACCTCAACTAATCCAACTAATACGACAACTTGTCTAATTGTTCTCTTAGTTCCATGTTTTAAATCCTCAGCCTCATGCCTAACCTTGTCTCTCCATCTGACTCCTAAGTATTAAGACTACCCATCTTCACTGGCAGTTGCTGATAATTCCATTTCGATGGAGTACATTTCCCACTAGATTTCTAACTCCGCATATACTACATGCGTTAAACACTTCTGATACGATTGAGGATGCGGGTGACTGTTTGATGTGGGTTTGTTTTGGATGAGGGTGGGTGGATGGAGGAGAGGGTGTATTATCGGTGGGGCAGTTGGAGGGATTGTTAGATGAAGTGGGGCGTTAGGGTTGTTGTCTAGGGGGATTAGATTGGAGATATGGGGCAGATGTCGAGGGTTAGGGCTTAGATGTGCAGGTGTGGTTGCTGCATAGATATATATGAAGAATAACTATTAACTATGATTTAAAGAAACATTACGTGGATAGGCTTATCTTAACAAAAAACATGTTTTTTTAAATAAATATTGATATTCTTTAAGATTTACCTTAATAATTGATTATGATCACATATGATATATTAATATATGTTTAGTCAATTTTTCCACCCCTCCCTCGTTCTCTTCGGCCAACTGCCACAATCCCGCTTCAAGTGCACCCACGACATCTAAAAACACTAAAATTAAATCATAATTCACCAGTAAATAAAAAGATATGATCCCAATCACCAAATCAACATTGAGATATAGGAGTAGCAGTTGATACGAAGAGATCGAAATCAGGGATGGTATGATGATTTGTCGCATTAGTAGAGGGAGTATTTGAGGCAGGAGGAGGGCAGTTAGGAGTGGGAGAGGGGGGAGGACTGGCAGAGGGAGGGGGAGTATGACGACGAAGAATAGTAATAAGATTAATCAGGCTAAGACTAAGACTAAGACTAAGACTAAGACTAAGACAGCTACTACTAAGATGAAGATTAAATATACGGTTAATAACATTATTCATATGGAATATAACAACAATTTATGCCAAAAACCTTCATCTAGATGCTAAAACGACAAGAATCCTAACAGATGGAGAAAGCACAAGTAGTCTCCTTTGTTGCACTACAACAAGACAAAGATAAAAAATAGGAGGATGATTAGTAGGAAAGTTGGTAGACTTAGGAAGAGTAAGAAGAATATGTTATGAATTAGCAGATTGAGGAGGCAGGTGGAGATGGAGGAGTTTAGGCCTGATGTTGGTAGTGTATGAAAAATGTGATTAATACCCTTGCTGAGTAGAAAATATGAATAATCGATCTATCTCATTATGATTGTATTGATTTTCTTAGTATTTTGCTTATCTACTCATCCAAGCATAGTCATAGCCCAGCCGTCTATATCTAACTGCTACTGGTTCTCCATCACCATAATTCAAATATACCCAATGAAGAAAATACACTCCCTATGCCTACTACTCTTCTTCCTAACGCTAACCGTCTGCCAACTTGAACAAAACACCAAAGGCTTCATCGAAACGCGTACCTATCTTTCTACTCAGGTCGACTCTTCATCTTCGATAGTCTTAACGGATTCCAAGCCAACCAATAAGGACTCAATTACGAGTTCACCTTCAACAGAAATTTCACCACCATACCCAGAATAGGTCTAGCAGTCTACACAATCGATTTCGAATACAGTTCTGTTTTTAGTTGTCAGGTCACCAGCGATATAACTGTCAGCTCGGCCACCCTATACATAACTACTAGTACAGTCACAGGTCAAGATAATCAGCTCTATATCATGTACATCGCAACCGACCATGATTTCATGGGCATCTTCATGCCTGGACAACTAAGTACCCCCATCCCTATTCAGTCACCTTCCTACTAACCAACCCAGGACCAGGTCTAACAACCCAATCATCAAACTTCAACTTCAAATAACAAATAGCAGGAACCTCACTCAAAGATAACATAAGAGTATCAGTATATCTAACCGGAATATCTTCATCATCATAGCTTATCAGAAATGGATATCCGATTAATAGAGGGTCGTTTGGTATGAATGCTAGTGTATTGACTTCTACGGACTATCAGATTGATGTATGGGTTAATAGTTAGTTTGGGGATATTACTTTGACTCTTGTGGAGTATACTGTGATATATTTTGATGTTAGTGTGATGCAGAAGTATAGGTATAATATGGGTCAAGGGGTAGCCACTCTCACCAATTTCGGAGGAACCGCAGATACCTCGTCTAAAAGTATAACATTATAACCCTTACCTGACCTTGAATAGTTCTAGGATCTGAAAATATTTTATGGAATATCAAGAGTAGATTGTCGTCAAGGCAACTCGATAACCCTCTCAGCTATTCACAAATTATATCTAAACCCTACAACCAATCTAACACAAGTCTTCCTGACCATGTAGACATGGAAACTAACCTATGTGATATAGGCTAGATACAATTTCGTTCAATATTAATCTAGAAGATGCGACCTAAATGGATCGAACTGCGGAGATGACTGTTTCTAGAGTACCAAACCGAAGTATATCTAAAACGATGTTTGTCATTTTTGTCAGATTACGTGTCTGACTTGCAATATATCGAGATCTAAGACCAGATGTGATTTGTGTCCTTAGAATAGGACTATCAACAATGCAGGATTGTGTATATGCAACTCAGGATTCTATGATACTTTCGATTCGAACTAATGTGAGTCATGTTTTCCTTGCGCTACTTGCAGTTTGAAAGGAGTTTGCCTGACTTGTGACGCCTCTGCTCATCTCGTCCTCAACACCATCTTATCTAAATG